>Ga0070683_100000621_pt1 | contig 25523 bp, 24 predicted proteins | sample KBSC713LmetaG_FD_64662 | JGI IMG/M metagenome (GOLD analysis project Ga0070683, IMG submission 64662) | Corn rhizosphere microbial communities from Kellogg Biological Station, Michigan, USA - KBS C7.1-3L metaG | ecosystem: Host-associated > Plants > Roots > Rhizosphere ... | reverse complement strand
AGCTTGTGGAGATCGAGGAGTGGCATGGCAACCTGCCCGAGTCAAGGGGTCCAACAGCGGCGTGCTAGACCGGGCATTCATGCCGAGCTATGAAAAAAGGGCTCCCGCAACGCTCTGACCTGCGGAAACCCTTACGCTGTCGGGACGGCGGGATTCGAACCCACGACCCCTTGACCCCCAGTCAAGTGCGCTACCAAGCTGCGCCACGTCCCGATGCCGCCGTCGCCGGCAGCCGCTACAGAGTAGCCTATGCCCGCCGAACCACGCGCGGGCATATGCCCCAGTCGCCCCAACCTCTCAGGCGGGATCGAGCACGAACACCGGGATCCGGCGATCCGTCTTCTTCTGGTACTCGGCGTAGTCCGGCCAAGCCTCAACCGCGCGCTTCCACCAAACATCGCGCTCCTCGCCCTCGGCCTCACGCGCGACGTACCGCTTCGGCGACGGCCCGTCCTGCAGCTGCACGTTGGGGTCGGCGACCAGGTTGTGGTACCACACCGGGTGGGTCGGGGCGCCACCCTGCGAGGCCACCACCGCGTAGTGCCCGTCGTGCTCGACGCGCATCAGCGGGATCTTGCGGATGACACCGGTCTTGTTGCCGCGCGTGGTCAGGATGATCACCGGCTTGCCGCGCAGTGTGTTTCCCTGCGCACCTCCGCTGGCCTCGTACTTCTCCACCTGCTCGCGAACCCAGTCGGCCGGGCTTGGCACGTATTCATTGGTCACAGAACGACCCTAGCGCCTGTTCCAAAAGGGATGACCGGCCTGCGGCCGGCCCAAACGATGACCAACGGTGCCTTGCCGGACCGCCATCTGGCCCCCGCCTCGGCTCGGCCCCCTTTTGAAACAGGCGCTAACGCGAAGCGCCGTATCGCAAACCGTCCATGAGTAGGTCCAGCATCCGCCCGGCCTGCTCGCGCTGCGCCTGGTCACCGGCCGCCAGCGTGACGCCGTTCAGGCTGGTCAGCACGTCCAGCGCCAGCACGTCCGACCGCAACAGTCCGGCCGCCGAGCCCGCCTCCAGCAGCTGCGAAATCGCCCCGACCAGCCGGTCCCGGCTCTGCGCATAAGGGTTTCCGCCCGACGCGATCACCGCTCGCAAAGCATCGGCCATCCCGCGCTTCGTGGCCATGTAGTCGGCGTACCGGTCCATCCACGTGCGCATGGCCTCGTCGGCCGGCCGGGACTTGACCAGCTCCTCGGCGGCGTCGCACAGCCGGGCCAGCTCGTTGCGGTAGGCCTCCTCGATCAGCGCCTCGCGGGTGGGGAAGTGACGATACAGCGTCCCGATCCCGACGCCGGCGTCCTTGGCGATCGCGTCGAGCGGGGCCTCCGGGCCGGACTGCGAGAACGCCCGCACGGCCGCGTCGAGCAACAGCGTCCGGTTGCGGCGAGCGTCAGCCCGAAGTGGCCGAGACAACACAAACCCCCATTGCTAACCGGAGATGACTCCGCTTAACCTGGAGGCGTCTCCGTTTATCCGACCGTACCAGAACCAGGACGGGAACCATGACCACGTCGTTCGGAGCTCAGACCACAGCCGCAGAGGTGCTCAAGGACGTCGATCTCACCGGCAAGCGCGCCATCGTCACGGGCGGCGCCTCCGGGATCGGGATCGAGACCGCGCGGGCCCTCGCCAACGCCGGCGCCGAGGTGACCATCGCGGTACGCAACCTCGAAGCCGGCCGGAAGGTTCAAAAAAGCAATATCAACATCGACTACATAGAACTCTCCGACCTCGACTCAATCGCCACCTTCGTCAAAGGGTGGGACGGGCCCCTGCACATCCTCGTCAACAACGCCGGCCTGATGGCCTCGCCCGAGGCGCACACGCCTGAGGGCTGGGAGCTGCAGTTCGCGACCAACCACCTCGGCCACTTCGCGCTGGCGACCGGGCTCTACCCGGCGCTGCGGGCGGCCGGCGGGGCTCGCGTCGTGTCGGTGAGCTCCAGCGCCCACCAGCGCTCCCCGGTCGTCTTCGAGGACATCCACTTCGCTCGCCGTCCATACGAGCCCTGGGCCGCCTACGGCCAGTCCAAGACGGCCAACATCCTGTTCGCCGTGGAGGCGGCCCGCCGCTGGGCCGGCGACGGCATCCTCATCAACGCCCTCCACCCGGGCGGCATCCGCACCAACCTGCAGCGCTATGTGTCCGACGAAGAGCTCGACCGGCTGCGCGGCAACAACAGTCCCGCCTGGAAGACTCCAGAGCAAGGAGCAGCGACATCGGTACTGGCGGCCGCATCGCCCCTGCTCGACGGCGTCAGTGGCCGGTACCTCGAGGACTGCAACGTGGCCGAGCCGCACCAGCCGGGCACCCGGCGCGGGGTGGCGGCCTACGCCCTCGACCCGGAAGCGGCCGCACGCCTGTGGACCGTCTCCGAGGAAATGCTGAACACGAGGTTGAACCCCGCCTAACTGGGAAGTCCTCACAGTATGAGGGCTGAAGAACCGTCGATCGCCGAGCTGGTCAGCCGGCTCAGCGACGACGTCAAGACCTTGGTCCGTGATGAGTTGGCGCTGGCCCGGATCGAGTTGGTCGAAAAGGGCAAGCGGGCCGGGCTCGGTGCCGGGCTGTTCGGCGGCGCCGGCATGTTCGCCGGATACGGGGTGGGCGTGCTGATCGTGACCCTGATCCTCGCGCTCGATCTGGTCTGGCCGGCCTGGCTCGCGGCGCTGGTCGTCGGCGTCCTCCTCCTCGCCGTCGCCGGGGTGCTCGCCGTGGTCGGCAAGAAGGAGATCAGCCAGGCCACGCCACCGATGCCGACCGAGGCCGTGGACAACGCCAAGGCCGACCTGCAGACCGTCAAGGCCGCGGTGGACGAGGGGAGACGCTCATGACCGAGGATGCCGAAGCCCTGCGCGCCGAGATCGAGGTGACCCGCGAAGAGCTGGGCGAAACCACCGAGGCCTTGATCGCGAAAGCCGACGTCAAGGGCCGAGCCAAGGAGGCGGTCGCGGACGCCAAGCACCGAGCCACCGAAGCCGTCGCCGACGTCAAGGACCGGGCCGCCGAAGCCGCCACGATCGCCAAGGACCGCGCTGCCGAGGTCGTCCGCGAGCGTCCGATTCCGCCCCTGCTCATCGGCGCGATCGGGGCCGCCGCGATCATCATCGCGATTTGGGTGACCCGCCGCAGGCGGAGTTAGCATACTCACCAGGTAGGGTTAGAGGACTTGACCAGCGTCACAATTAAAGTGACGCTGGTTGATTTCCCAAACGTCCCGATGGTACGCATGTTCCTACTATGCGAGTGGATGTCGGGGAGTCCTCGCCGACGACCGGAAGGCCCCGGTCGGTGCGCCGGCTGTGGCATGACCGGTGGGCGGTCGCCGGGCTGGTCGGCTTCGGTCTGCTCGTCCTCCTCGCGGCCGGCGCCGACCTGCTGACCGCCATCGAGGGGCACAACCCCTACGACTACAACAACGCCGCCCTCGACCCGCAGTCCGGCACGCCGGCCGGGCCGCTGGGCGGCGTGTCGGGGGAGCACTGGTTCGGCGTCGAGCCGCTCACCGGCCGCGACCTCTTCGCGATCGTCGCCTACGGCGCCCGCACGTCCCTGCTCATCGGCCTCGCCTCGACCGTCGTCTCGGTCGTGCTCGGTGCCGCGCTCGGTCTCCTCGCCGGCTACCTCGGCGGCTGGTCGGACCGGATCATCAGCCGGGTCGGCGACGTGATGTTCGGCTTCCCGTACCTCATCTTCCTGATCGCGGTCGGCGCGGTGACCCCGCTCAGCTTCCCCCGCCCGCTCCTGCTGATCGTGCTGCTCGGCTTCTTCGGCTGGGCGCGGGTCGCCCGGATCGTGCGGGCCCAGACGCTGACGCTCAAGCAGCGCAGTTTCGTCGCCGCGTCGCGGGTGATGGGCGCGAGCACCGTCCAGGTGCTGTGGCGGCAGCTTCTGCCCAATCTGTGGGCGCCGATCATTGTGGTCGGCACGCTGCTGGTGCCCGAGCGGATCGCCGCCGAGGCCGCCTTGTCGTTCCTCGGGGCCGGGATCCCGCCGCCGCGGCCGAGCTGGGGCCGCGCGATCGGGTCGGCCGTCGACTGGATCTCCACCGACCCGATGTTCCTGCTGTTCCCGGGGGCCGCGCTGTTCGTCGCCACGCTCAGCCTCAACCTCGTGGGCGACGGCCTGCGCGACCTCTTCGACCCGAGAAGCGTCTGATGCGCGCCGCGCGCTTCGTCGGCGGCCGCCTCCTCGGCATGCTCATCGTGCTGCTGGTCGTGGCCCTGATCAGCTATCTCATCTTCTACCTGCTGCCGGCCGACCCGGCCCGGCTGGCCTGCGGTCGCCCGTGCACGCCGGCCAACCTGGCGATCGCGCGCGACTTCATGGGCCTCAACGAGCCCTGGTACCGCCAGCTGCTCGACTTCCTGACCGGCATCGTGGCCGGCCGCACGTTCGGATCCGGCACCGCCGCCATCCACTGCGCCGCGCCCTGCTTCGGGTACTCGTTCCAGCAGAACGCCCAGGTGATCGACCTCATCACCAGCCGCGCCCCGGTGACCGCGTCGCTTGCGCTCGGCGCCGCCGTGCTGTGGTTGATCCTCGGGGTCGGTTCGGGCGTGCTCTCGGCCGTCCGGCGGGGCACCGCGATCGACCGGCTGACCATGGCCGGCGCCGTGGCCGGGGTGTCGACGCCGACGTACCTGCTCGGCCTGCTGGGGATTCTGGTCTTCGGCTTCACGCTCGACATGGTGCCGGTCAGCGGCTACGTGCCCATTGTGGACAGTCCGGTCGACTGGGCCTGGCACCTGATCCTGCCCTGGCTGGTCCTCGCGTACGTGAACGCCGCGCTGTACGCCCGCCTCACCCGCGGCCAGATGCTCGAGGCGTTCGGCGAGGACTACATCCGAACGGCGCGCGCCAAGGGCCTGAGCGAGAAGCGCGTCGTCGGCTGGCACGCCCTGCGCAACGTCCTGCTTCCGGTCGTCACGCTCTTCGGCATCGACCTCGGGGCACTCCTCGGCGGCGCGGTCATCACCGAGCGGGTCTTCGGCCTGCCGGGCATCGGGGCGCTGATGATCGACGCCGTGCAGAGCCTGGACCTGCCGCTGCTGCTCGGCTGCACGCTCTTCGGCGCCCTGGTGGTCGTCATCTGCAACTTCGCCGTGGACCTCGTCTACGGCCTGCTCGATCCGAGAACAAGGGGAGGCAACGCGTGAGGCTGCGACGAATCGTGCTACCGGCGTTGGCGCTCGCACTGGTCGGGTGCGGAGCCAACGAACAGCAACCAAAAACCAGCACCGAAGCCAAGGCCGGCGGGACCCTCTACATCCTGTCCGACCGGGCCACCAACCCGTTCGACCCGGCCAAGAGCCAGGGCCTGCCGATCACCACGCTTGGCCTGGTGCACCGGCGGCTCAACGCGTGGAACACGGCGCCCGGCAAGGACGCCACCGTCGCCCCCGACCTCGGCACCGACGCCGGCACGACCACCGACGGCGGCAAAACCTGGAAGTTCACGCTCAAGGACGGCCTCAAGTTCAGCGACGGCTCGCCGATCACGTCGGCCGACGTGAAGTGGGGCGTCGAGCGGTCCTTCGCCCCGACGTTCAGCGGCGGCCTCGGCTACCACAAGACCCTGCTCGAGGGCGGGTCCACCTACAAGGGACCGTTTGCGGGCCAGGAACTCAACTCGATCGAGACCCCGGACACCAAGACGCTCATCTTCCACCTGGCCCGCCCGTACGGCGACTGGCCGTGGATCGCCAGTACCGCCGCGTTCGCGCCGGTGCCCAAGGGCAAGGGCACCGAGGCGACCTACGGCGAGCACCCGATCGCCTCGGGGCCCTACCAGGTGAGCAAGTATCAGTCCGGGATCGAGATCCGGCTCACCCACAATCCACAGTGGAGCAAGGACACCGACCCGAACCGCACCGGCCTGCCCAACGAGATCGTGTTCCAGCTCGGCCAGCAGTCGACGGTCATCTCGAAGCGGCTCATCGACGACTCCGGCAACGACAAGGACGCGGTGAGCATCCCGTTCGTCGCCCCGGCCCAGCTGGCCCAGCTGCAGGGCAACGCGTCGGCCAAGAAGCGGCTGGTCACATCGAGTTCGGGCGCGGTCGCCTACCTCGCCATCAACGTGACCCGCGGCCCGCTGACGGATCCCCGGGTGCGCCAGGCTTTCCAGTACGCGGTGGATAAAAGCGCCTTCCAGGTGGCCTCGGCGGGCAGCGCGGCGCTGGCCGGTGACGTCGCGACGACGCTCATCACGCCGGGCATCGGGGGGCGCGAGAAGTTCGACCTGTATCCGGCGCCGCCGACCGGCGACCCGGCCAAGGCGAAGGCACTGTTGGCCGCGGCCGGCCATCCGGCCGGGCTGGACAACCTGACGCTGGTCGTATCCAACGCGAACAACTCGGCCGAGAAGGCGCAGGCGATCCAGGCCGCTGTCGCGCGGGCCGGCATCAAGGTGACCATCAAGCCGCTCGACTCCGACGCCTTCGACGAGGCGATCACGGGCAGCAAGGGCGACTACGACCTGGCGCTGCTGTCCTGGCAGGCCGACTTCCCGAGCCCGAATGCCAATCTGCAGCCGCTCTACGCGTCGTCGGAGATCGGCAACGGCGGCTACAACGTGTCGCGGTACTCGAATCCGGCCGTCGACCAGGCGATCACCCAGGCGCAGAGCGTCGTCGACCCGGTCGCGGCCGGGAAGCAGTGGGCCGCGATCGACAAGCGCATCATGCAGGACTCGCCGGTCGTGCCGCTGATCTACACGCGCAACTCGTTCCTGCACGGCTCGGCGGTGACCGGCTTCTACATCCCGGAGTTCCCGGCCTACCCGAACTACCTGCAAATCGGCCTCGGCCAGTGACGCTCGTCGCCAGCCCGTTACTGCGGGTCGAGGAGCTGACGGTCGCCTTCGAGGGGCAGCCGGTCGTCCACGGGAGCACCTTCTCCGTCGCGGCGGGGGAGGTGCTCGCCGTGGTCGGCGAGTCGGGCTCCGGCAAGACGGTGACCGCGTTGTCGCTCCTCGGCCTGTTGCCGCGTACGGCGGCGGTCGGCGGCCGGGCCCGGCTCGGCGACACCGACCTCTTTGAACTGTCCACAGCGCAACGTCGCGCAATCCGGGGCAACCGGATCGCGATGGTGTTCCAGGAGCCGATCTCCACGCTCAACCCGGTATTCACGGTCGGGTATCAAGTGGTCGAGGCGCTGCGGGCGCATCAGCGGATCTCGCGGTCCCGCGCCGAACAACGGACGGTCGAGCTCTTCGAGCTCGTCGGGCTCGCGGGGTCTTCAGGGCCACGGCGGCGCTTTCACGCGTACCCGCATGAGCTGTCCGGCGGGCAGTTGCAGCGCATCGTGATCGCGATGGCCGTGGCCAACGACCCCGAGCTGCTGGTCGCCGACGAGCCGACCACCGCGCTCGACGTCACCGTGCAGGCCGAGGTGCTCGAGCTGCTGCGCGACCTGCGTCGCCGGCTGGGCATGGCGATGCTGCTCATCACCCACGACATGGGCGTCGTGGCCGACCTCGCCGACCGGGTCCTGGTGATGCGCTCCGGCGAGATCGTCGAGGAGGCGCCGGTCCGTGACCTCTTCGCCGCGCCCCGCCACCGGTACACGAAGGAGTTGCTCGCCGCGAGCGGTCATATGCCGGCGTTTGTCCACAGCGGGCACAACCCCGAGCACCGTTCGGCCCCGGACGATCCGGCAACCGCGTCCGTCCCCGACACCGTGGCGTCACCCGACGCGCCGCTCACCCTGACCGACGTCCACCTGACCTACGGTGCCTACCATGGCCGGCGCCGCGGTGCCGGCGTCCACGCCGTCGACGGCGTGAGCCTGCACGTCGAGCGCGGTGAGACGCTCGGCGTGGTCGGCGAGTCGGGATCCGGCAAGTCGAGCCTCGCCGCGCTCGTCGCCGGGCTGCTCACCCCGGACCGGGGGAGTGTCCGGGTGCTCGGCCGCCCGGCCGGGCTGCGCCGCGAGACCGGCCGGCGCATCGGCATGGTGTTCCAGGACCCGGTCTCGTCGCTCAACCCGCGCAACACGGTCGGGCAGAGCATCGCCGAGCCGATCCGGCTGCACCGCGTCCTCAGTGGACCGGACGTCATCGAACGCGTGAACGAGCTGCTGGACAGCGTCGAGCTGTCGGCCAACCTGCGCGACCGGTACCCGCACCAGCTCTCCGGCGGCCAGCGGCAGCGGGTCTGCCTGGCCCGGGCGCTCGCGCTCGGCCCGGATCTGGTCATCGCCGACGAGCCGACGAGCGCGCTGGACACCTCGGTACAGGCGAAGATCCTGGAGCTCTTCGACCGGTTGCAGCAGCGGTTCTCGTTCGCGGCCGTGTTCATCAGCCACGACCTGGCGGTCATCGAGCGGGTCGCGCACCGGGTCGCCGTCATGCACCGCGGCCACGTCGTCGAGCTCGGCCCGACCGGCGCCGTCCTGCGCGAGCCGCTGCACCCCTACACGGCCCGGCTGCTGGCCGCCGCACCGGTCGCCGACCCGGTTGAGCAGGACCGGCGCCGGGATGTCTGGCGAAGTCTGATTGAGCCCAGCCGAACGGGGTAGTCCCGAGTCGAGCGCGACGAGAAGGGGGACAAACCCATGCGACTCAACGACGACGACATCACTACCACCGGTGGCGGCGCCGGTGCGGAAGGTCCCGCCGACGGCGGTGCCGACGTCAATTCCCACGACGGCGGGGCGGACGGCGGCGCGACCGAGGGCCCGGCCGACGGCGGCGCCAACACCGACGCGCACGATGGCGGCGCCGACGGTGGAGCCACGCGCAGCGACCCGACCGAAGGCCCGGCCGACGGCGGTGCGAACCCTCGCACGACCGACGGGGGTGCCGACGGCGGCGCGACTCACTGAAAGCGGTCTGATGGTGGCGATCGGCGGCGTAGCGGCGACGTTGCGCCGCTGCGTCGGCGTCGAACCAGCGGTGTTCGCCGAGCGTTACTGGGACCGCGAGCCGCTCCTGAGCAAGCGGGCGAGCGACTTCACCGACCTGCTCAGTCTGGCCGGCGTCGACGAACTGCTGAGCCGCCGTGGCCTGCGCACCACCTTTCTGCGCGTCGCCAAGCAGGGCACGATCGTCGACCCGGCCCGCTACACCGGCGGGGGCGGCGTCGGGGCGGAGATCGGCGATCAGGTGCTCGACGAGCGGCTTTTCCACTTGTACTCGGAAGGCGCCACGCTCGTCCTCCAAGGGCTGCACCGGCTCTGGCCGGCCCTCATCGACTTCGCCGTTGCGCTTCGGGGTGACCTCGGCACGCCAGTACAAGTCAATGCTTATCTCACGCCGCCGGAGAGCCAGGGGTTTGCTCCGCACTACGACACCCATGCCGTGTTCGTGCTGCAGGTGGCCGGCCGCAAGCACTGGCGGGTGCACCGTCCGGTGGTGACCGACCCGATCGAGCGGCAGGTTTGGGGCGGGCGCGCCGACGAGGTCGCCGCGTCGGCCGCGGCCGAGCCGGTCATCGACACCGTGCTCGAACCGGGCGACGCGCTGTACCTGCCGCGGGGCTGGGTGCACGCCGCCGATGCGCGCGCCGAGCAGTCCCTGCACCTGACCGTCGGGCTGCGCGCGCCAACCCGGTTCACCCTCGTCGAGTCGCTCCTCGGGCTGGCCGCCGACGAGCCGTCGCTGCGCGCCGGGCTGCCGATGGGCACCGATCCGGGCGACCGCGACGCCATCGGGCCGGCGTTGGCCGACACGGTCAAGGCGCTGCACGCGTGGCTCGACCGGCTCTCCCCGGACGCCGTCGCCGCGCGGTTGCGCCCGGACGCCTGGCTGGCCGGGCGGCCCGCCCCGCTGGCCCCGGTCGCCCAGCGGGCCGCGCTGGACGCGCTCACCCCGGACACCGTCATCGCCGTCCGGCGTGGACTCGCCTGTCAATTCGAACGGCCGGCTCTGCGCCTAGCCGATCGCGAGATCACGTTCCCGCCCGTGTGCGCAGCGGCAGTCGAACGGGTCCTGGCCGGACCGCCGGTCCGGATCGGCGACCTCCCCGGCCTCGACGACGACCACGATCGGCTCGTCCTCGCCCGCCGGCTGCTGGTCGAGGCCGTCGTGGTGGCCAGCGCAAGTCGCTGACCTAAGCTGTTGCTTAGGTCAGCGAGGGGAGCCCCGTCATGCAAGTGCCGGCGCCGTTCGACTACGAACGGGCTACCAGCGTGGATCAAGCGATTGGGCTGCTGGAGCGGCTGGGCAGCTCGGCCCGGTTGATCGCCGGCGGGCACAGCCTGCTGCCGATGATGAAGCTGCGGCTGGCCAACTTCGAATACCTCATCGACATCAACGACCTGCACGGCGAGCTCGGATACATCGAGGTCGGGCCGAACGAGGTCCGCATCGGCGCGATGACCCGCCACCGGGAGCTGCTCGAGTCCGACGCGCTGGCCGGGGCGTTCCCGATCTTCCGGGACGCCGAGCGGGTGATCGCCGACCCGATCGTGCGCAACCGCGGGACACTGGGCGGCTCGCTTTGCCAGGCCGACCCGTCCGAGGACCTGTCCGCGGTCTGCACCACGCTCAACGCCAGCTGCGTGATCAAGGGCTCGTCCGGTACGCGCGTAGTCACCATGGAGGAGTTCCACCTCGGGCCGTACGAGACGGCCGTGCGCGACGACGAGATCCTCATCGAGATCCGGATCCCGGTGCGGGCCAACGGCTCCAGCGCCTACGAGAAGGTCGACCGGCGGGCGGGGGACTGGGCTGTCGTGTCGGCCGGCGCCGCGGTCTGGCTGGACGGCGGGTTGATCGCCGACGCGCGCGTCGGGCTGGCCGCGGTCGGGCCGAACACCACCGGCCTGCCGATGATCTCCGATGCGCTGCGCGGGCAGGCCCCGTCCGAGGCGTTGTACGAGCGGGCCGGTGCCCTCGCCGCCGAGAACTGCAGCCCGGTCACCGATGCGCGGGGCAGCGAAGCCTACAAGCGACATCTCGCCAGCGAGCTCACCCAGCGATCCCTGCGCCGCGCGGTGCTGCGCGTCACCGAGAAGGTGGGGTGATCATGCAGGTCACGATGACGGTGAACGGCGAGGAGGTCACCCGCGAGATCGAGGGCCGGCTCCTGCTGGTGCACTTCCTGCGCGACCATCTCGGGCTGACCGGCACCCACTGGGGCTGCGACACGAGCAACTGCGGCACCTGCGTCGTCTGGCTGGACCGCGAGCCGGTCAAGTCGTGCACGGTGCTGGCCGCGATGGCCGGCGGGCACGAGGTCCGCACGGTCGAGGACCTGGAGCAGGACGGCGAGCTCGATCCGGTGCAGCGCGGCTTCATGGAGTGCCACGGGCTGCAGTGCGGCTTCTGCACGCCGGGCATGATGATGACCGCTCGCGCACTGCTCGACCGCGACCCCGACCCGTCGGAGGCGACCATCCGCGAGGCCATCTCCGGCCAGATCTGCCGCTGCACCGGCTACGCGACGATCGTGCGCTCGATCCGCTGGGCCGCCGTCCACGAGAAGGACCTCGCGTCGTGAGCGCCGTCCACGATCGTCGACAAGAGACGTTCGAGAACAACGACCAGAGGCCGCTCGGCCACGGCCGGATGCTGCGCAAGGAGGACCCGCGCTTCATCCGCGGCAAGGGCTGTTACGTCGACGACGTCCAGCTGCCCGGAATGCTGCATCTGGCCATCCTGCGCGCGCCGGTCGCGCACGCCCGCATCCTCAGTATCGACACCATGGCCGCCGAGGCCCAGCCCAAGGTGAAGGCGGTCATCACCGGGGCCATGCTGGCCGAGCGGGGCCTCGCCTGGATGCCGACCCTGTCCAACGACGTGCAGGCCGTGCTGGCCACCGACAAGGTCCGCTTCCAGGGCCAGGAGGTCGCCTGTGTGGTGGCCGAGGACCGCTACGCGGCCCGGGACGCGCTCGAGCTCATCGACGTCGAGTACGACATCCTCCAGCCGGTCATCGACGTCCGGACCGCGCTCGACCCGAACGCCCCGGTGATCCGCGACGACCTCGAGGGCAAGGCCAACAACCACGTCTTCGACTGGCAGACCGGCGACGCCACGGCCACCGACGCCGTGTTCGCCGCCGCCGACGTGGTGGTCACCCAGGACATCGTGTACCCGCGCGTGCACCCGGCCCCGCTGGAGACGTGCGGTGCGGTCGCCGACTACGACCCGATCGACGGCAAGCTGCGGATGTGGTCGACGACCCAGGCCCCGCACGCGCACCGCACGCTCCTCGCGATGGTCGCCGGCCTGCCTGAGCACAAGATCCAGGTAATCTCGCCGGACATCGGCGGCGGCTTCGGCAACAAGGTGCCGATCTATCCCGGGTACGTGTGTGCCGTCGCCGCCTCGATCCTCACCGGCAAGCCGGTCAAGTGGATGGAGGACCGGTCGGAAAACCTGCTCAGCACCGGCTTCGCGCGCGACTACATCATGCGCGGGGAGATCGCGGCCACTCGCGACGGCCGGATCCTGGCCATCCGCACCAACGTGCTGGCCGACCACGGCGCCTTCAACGGCACGGCGGCGCCGGTCCAGTACCCGGCCGGCTTCTTCGGGGTGTTCACCGGCAGCTACGACCTGCAGGCCGCGTACTGCAAGATGACCGCCGTCTACACCAACAAGGCACCGGGCGGGGTCGCCTACGCGTGCTCGTTCCGCATCACCGAGGCCGTCTACCTGGTCGAGCGAATGGTGGACTGCCTCGCGTACACGTTGAAAATGGACCCGGTCGAGCTGCGGCTGAAGAACCTCCTCGCGCCCGACCAGTTTCCCTACACCACCAAGACCGGCTGGGTGTACGACTCGGGCAACTACGAGCCGACCCTGCGCAAGGCGATGGCGCTGGCGGGCTACGAGGAGCTGCGCCGGGAACAGGCCGAGAAGCGGGCCCGCGGCGAGCTGATGGGCATCGGCGTCGCGTTCTTCACCGAGGCGGTCGGGGCCGGCCCGCGCAAGCACATGGACATCCTCGGCCTCGGCATGGCCGACGGGTGCGAGCTGCGGGTGCACCCGACCGGCAAGGCGGTCGTGCGGCTGTCCGTGCAGACCCAGGGTCAGGGGCACGAGACCACGTTCGCGCAGATCGTCGCCGAGGAGATCGGCATCCCGCCGGCCGACATCGAGGTGGTGCACGGCGACACCGACCAGACGCCGTTCGGGTTGGGTACCTACGGGAGCCGCTCGATCCCGGTCTCCGGCGGCGCCGCCGCGCTGGTCGCCCGCAAGGTGCGCGACAAGGCCCGGCTCATCGCCTCCGGCATGCTGGAGGTCGCCCCGGCCGACCTGGAGTGGCAGAAGGGCGCGTTCCACGTGGCCGGCGACCCGACCAAGACGGTGACCATCCAGGAGATCGCGTTCCGGGCCTACGGCGCCGGCGACCTGCCCGAGGGCGTCGAGGGTGGCCTCGAGGCGCAGATCGTCTACAACCCGCCGAACCTCACGTACCCGCACGGCGCCTACATCTGCGTGGTCGACATCGACCCGGGTACGGCCAAGGTCAAGGTCCGCCGGTTCGTCGCGGTCGACGACTGCGGCACCCGGATCAACCCGATGATCATCGAAGGCCAGGTCCACCGTGGACTGACCGACGGCGTCGGCATGGCGCTGATGGAGATCCTCGAGTTCGACCAGGACGGCAACTGCCTCGCCGGCTCGCTGATGGACTACCTGATCCCGACCGCGCTGGAGGTGCCCGACTGGGAGACCGGCTTCACCGTCACTCCGTCGCCGCACCATCCGATCGGAGCCAAGGGCGTCGGCGAGTCGGCGACCGTCGGCTCCCCGCCGGCCATCGTCAACGCGGTGGTCGACGCGCTCAAGCCCTTCGGGGTCATCCACGCCGACATGCCGCTCACCCCGTCGCGCGTTTGGGACGCGATGCGGGGCAACCCGCAGCCTCCCATATAGGGTCGGGTCTGATGTCCGGCTTCAGCGACTTCGTGGATGTCCAGCGCCGGCTGGACACGGTCGACTACCTCGTCGACGAGGGTATGGCGACCGCGCTGTTCCTCGGCTGGCGCCTCGGCCAGCCGCTGCTCCTCGAGGGCGAGCCGGGCGTCGGCAAGACGGCGGCCGCCAAGGCCCTCGCCGCCGCTCTGGACACGCCGCTGATCCGGCTGCAGTGCTACGAGGGCCTCACCGCCAACGAGGCGCTCTACGAGTGGAACTACCAGCGCCAGCTCCTGGCCATCCGGCTGGCCGAGGCGCGCCACGGGCACCTGCGCGACGCCGACCTGTTCACCGAGGAGTTCCTGCAGCAGCGCCCGATCCTCGAGGCGATCCGGCACGCCGGGCCGACCCCGCCCGTGCTGCTGATCGACGAGATCGACCGGGCCGACGACGAGTTCGAGGCGCTGCTCTTCCAGTTCCTCGGCGAGGCCGCGATCACGATCCCCGAGCTCGGCACGTTCACCGCCGCGCGGCGCCCGGTCGTGGTGCTCACCTCCAACCGCAGCCGCGAGCTGCACGACGCCTTGCGCCGCCGGTGCCTGTACCACTGGATCGACTTCCCGGATCCGGCGCGGGCGGCCGAGATTCTGCGCCGCGCGGTGCCCGCCGCCCGCGAACCGCTCATCGCCGCGACGACCGCGTTCATCGGCGACGTCCGCCAGCTGAGTCTGGACAAGGTGCCCGGCATGGCCGAGGCGATCGACTGGCTGTCGGCGCTGTCCGCGCTCGGCGTCGGCGATCTCGTCCACCCGCATGTGATCCGGACGCTCGGGGCCATCGCGAAGACGGCCGACGACCGCGACAGCATCGCCGAGGCGCTGCGGACGGCCACGTGACCGAGAACGCTGGCCTGGTCCCATTCCGACAGGCTGCATGGGACGCGCGCTTGCGTGAGGTCCGAAAGCATGCCCGGCCGGCCCCGCCGAGCGGCAGCGAGGAGGGGACGGCATGACGGACCGGGCGGCGTTCGCGGTCGCACTTGCCGGTCGGCTCCGCGCGGCGGGCGTGCCGGTCGGGCTGACCGCGGTCGAGGACTTCGTCCGCGCGCTCGCGGTCAGTCCACCTTCGACGGTGCGGCAGTTGTACTGGCTGGCCCGCGTCACCCTGGTGCGGCGCCGGTCGGAGCTGGACCTGTTTGATGCGGTCTTTACTGCGACGGTGGTCGATGCGCCCCGGCCCCTTCAACGTTCGTTTGCTGGACTCAACCGCGGTGCGGGCTCGGGTGAGCCGGTCGACGGTGGGGGAGTGCCGTGGATCACGCTGCCCTCTTCGGCCACTCTTTCGGCCGGGGCACCGCCGGAGTCTCCTGTCGCCGAGCGCCTGCCGAGCGGGCTCGAAGGACTGGTCGACACGCCGTTCGAGGAGCTGAACCCCGCGGACATGGCGCTGCTCGGGAGCTGGCTCGAGTCGGCGCTCGCGACCTGGCCGACCCGCCGCAGCCGGCGGACCGCCGTGGACCGGTCCGGCCCGCGGGTCGCGCTGCGCCCGACTGTCGCCCGCGCCCGGGGGACCGGCTTCGAGCCGATCCACCTCGTTCGGGTCCGGCCGACCCGCAAGCCGCGCCGGATCGTCATGCTCTGCGACGTCAGCCAGTCCATGCAGGCGCAGGCGCTCGCGTACTTCCACCTCATGCGCGCCCTCGCCCCGCGCGGGGAGGTGTTCGCCTTCGCGACCACGCTGACCCGGCTCACCGCCGTCCTCGACCACCGCTCGCCGCGGGTCGCCATCGAGCAGGCGACGGCCGCGGTCGTCGATCGCTTCGGCGGTACCCGGATCGCCTCCAACATTCGCACGCTGCTGTCCTCGCGGCACAGCAACGCGGTCCGCGGAGCGATCGTCGTGATCGGCTCGGACGGCTGGGACAGCGACCCGCCGGTGGAGTTGGCCGCCGCGATGGCCCGGCTGCGCCGGCGGGCCTGGCGGATCGTCTGGATGAACCCGCGGGCCGGCGCGCCCGGCTTCGAACCGCGAGTGGCGAGCATGGCGGCCGCTCTGCCCTACTGCGACGAGCTGCTGCCGGCCGGCACGTTCCAGTCACTGCTCGATGTGGTCCGCAGCGTCAGCTCCACAAGGTGATGTGGATGGACGGCTTGAAGTGTCCGACATTCACGCCGGCGCCGCGCAGCATCGCCTGGATGGCCCGCGGCGTCGCCACGAAGCGGGTCAACTCGGCCGCCACCGGCGGCGTGTCCCGGGCGGCCAGCGTCAGCGTGCACCAGACCGCGTCGGCCTGCAGCTGGGGGCCGTTGAGCCGGACCAGATAACCGCTGGTCACGTCCTGGGCGACGGCCGAGGCGAGGGCCACGGCGACGCCCTTGCTGCGCTTGGCCTCCTCGAGCGCGGCCGCGTGGCTCTGGAAGATCTGCTGGTGCTCCTCGGGGACGCCCAGGCGGCGCAGCAGCTTCCAGACCGTGCCGCCCTCGGTCGCCCCGGACGGCCCGAGCAGCCAGATCTGGTCGCGCAGCTGGTGTGCGTGGGCGACGCCCTTGGCGAACGGGTGGTCTGCCCCGACGACCACGACGAGCTTGTAATTCATGAACGGCTTGCAGACCACGGCCGGCTCGACGGTGCCCGGCTGCGGACCGATCGCCACGTCGGCCGCCCGGCTGACCAGCAGCGTGTTGAAGTGCTTCGGGTTGCTGACACTCAGCTCGACGTCGAGGTCGTCGGCCCGGTCGGCGAACAGCTTGATCAGCCCGGGTGCCGCGTGCTCGGCGAAGAGGCTGGACGCCGCCACGCGCAGCAGCCGGCGGCCGCGGCCGGCCTGGCTGACCTCGAGCACCGTGCGGTGCTGCAGGCCGAGCAGCTCGCCGGCCCGGCTGGCCAACCGCAGCCCACCGGGGGTGAACGCGAGGCCGGCCGCCGTGCGCGTGAACAGCTGGTCGCCGAGCTCCTTGCGCAGCTGCCCGACCAGCAGCGACACGGCCGACTCGGACACGCTCAACTCGGCCGCGGCCTGCTTGACCGACCCGAGGCGCACCACCGCCGCGAACGCGCGCAGCTGGGTGGGTGTCATGGAAACGATCGTATCCCGGCCGTAGGGTGTGAGTTCATGACGCTTCCCTTGCGGCACGTTAAGAGTGCCGAGCTCAGCGGTGACACCGCGCAGACCGGTGGGATGACGCGGCTGGCCGCGATCTCGGGCACCACCGTCGGCGCGGGCAAGATCTGGATGGGGCGCACCCACGTCGCCGCGGGAGCTTCCTCGGGCAATCATCACCATGGCGACACCGAGACCGCGATCTACGTCATCTCCGGCCGGCCGGTGTTCGTCTTCACCGAGGGTGATCGCGAGGTGCGGCTGGAGGCCGAGCCGGGCGACTACATCTTCGTCCCGCCATACGCGCCCCACCGGGAGGAGAACCCCGGCCCCGAGGAGGCGGTCGTGGTGATCGCGCGGAGCAGTCAGGAAGCCGTCGTGGTCAACCTGGATGCCTGATAGGGGCGCGCGAGGGTTGACAGCGAGGTTGGTCGATGTGACGGTGCCGACACCGGCTGTACCCCCAGTGAAGGGAAACCCCCCATGCGCATTCGACGGGCCCTCGTGCTCGCGGCCGCCGCCGTTCTCGGCACGGCCGGCGCAGGTGTCGTGGCGGCCCCGGCCCACGCGGTCGACGCTGTCACCCTCAACGCCACCATCGCGCTGAACAACTGCTCCGCCTCGCTCGTGCGCTATCCGACGTCGGTCGACTCCGACCGCGCGATGATGCTCACCAACGGCCACTGCTACGAGGGCGGTTTCATCAACAACGGCGTGGTCCTGCAGAACCGCGCCAGCACCCGCTCCGGCACGCTGCTCAACTCCTCGGGCACCAACGTCGGCACGGTTCGCGCTGACCAGGTCATCTACGCGACGATGACGGGCACCGACGTGACGCTGTACCGGCTCAACGAGACGTACTCGGCGCTGCGCACCCGGACCGGCGTGAGCGCCCTGACGATCTCGGCCAGCCACCCGACCGACGGCAACGCCATCTCGATCCCGTCGAGCTTCTTCAAGCGGATCTGGAACTGCAACATCAACGGTTTCGTGCCGACCCTCCGCGAGGACCAGTGGAGCTGGCACGACTCCATCCGGTACACGGCGGCCTGCGACACGATCCACGGGACCTCCGGCTCGCCGATCGTGGACGTGGCCACCAACCAGATCGTCGGAATCAACAACACCGGCAACGACGACGGCCAGCAGTGCACGCTGAACAACCCGTGCGAGGTCGACGCGAACGGCAACATCTCCGTCCACCAGGGGCAGAGCTACGGCCAGCAGACGTACTGGTTCAACACCTGCCTCACCGCGACCAACGCGATCGATCTGAGCAAACCGGGCTGCCTGCTCACCAAGCCGGCCGGCCAGGGCAACACCGTGACGGTGGTCAATCCCGGCACGCAGACCTCCACCGTGGGTACGCCGGTGTCGCTGCAGATCAGCGCCAGTTCGTCGGGCACCGGGCAGACGCTGACCTATTCGGCGACCGGGCTGCCGGCCGGCCTGTCGATCAACGCGTCGAGCGGTCTCATCAGCGGCACGCCGAGTACCGCGCAAACCGCCACGACAACGGTGACCGCGCGCGACACCACGGGCGCGACCGGGACGGCGACGTTCACTTGGACCGTCAACCCGTCCGGTGGCGGCAACTGCTCGGGCCAGAAGCTGGCCAACCCCGGCTTCGAGTCGGGCGCGGCGTCGTGGAGCGCGTCGTCCGGCGTGATCGGCCAGAACGGGTCGCAGGGCCAGCCGACGCACGGTGGCACGTGGAACGCTTGGCTTGACGGGTACGGGCGGACGCACACCGACACGCTCTCCCAGTCGGTGACGATCCCGGCCGGCTGCCACGCGACGTTCACGTTCTGGTTGCACATCGACACGGCCGAGACGACGACCGGCACCCAGTTCGACAAGCTGACGGTGCAGGCGGGCACGACCACGCTCGGCACGTTCTCCAACCTGAACAAGGGGACCGGCTACACCCAGCGGACGTTCGACGTGTCGTCGTTCGCCGGCCAGACGGTGACGCTGAAGTTCACCGGCACCGAGGACTCCTCGCTGCAGACGTCGTTCGTCGTGGACGACACCGCCCTAACCCTGTCCTAGCGTTTATGTCGACATGGCGAGGGTAATGCCCTCGCCATGTCGACCGACGCAATCGTGCTACTCAAGGCAGACCACAAGGAAGTCAAGCGGCTCTTCCGCGAGTTCCAGGCCGCCGGGAAGGGCGCCCGTCAGCGCAAGGCTCAGCTCGTCGAGCAGATCATCGCCGAGCTGACCGCCCACACCTACATCGAGAACCAGGTCATGTATCCCGAGGTCCGCAAGCTGCTGCCGGACCTCGAGGACGACGTGCTCGAGTCGTACGAGGAGCACCACGTCGCCGACGTGCTCACCTTCGAACTGGCCACGATGAGCTCGGAAGACGACCACTTCGACGCCAAGGTGTCGGTGCTGATCGAGAACGTCACGCACCACATCGACGAGGAGGAGAAGGAGTGGTTCCCGCAGGTGCGCGAGGGTCTCACCCGTAAGCAGTTGCAGGACATCGGGGCCCGCATGCTGGAGCTGAAGCAGTCGGCTCCCCGCCGGCCGACCCAGCCCAAGGCGATGAAGAACGCCCTGGACGCGATGACGGCGTAGCCGGCCTTACTGCGGGCGCCGCAGCCCGGGATGACCTTCCGGCAAGCGGCGCCGCACCACCCAATAGCTCACCGCCAGGCAGGCGGCGACCAGCGGCCAGGTCAGCACGACCCGCGTGATGCCGAGGGCCACGGTGTGCCCGGCGTACCAGAGCGGCAGCATCACCGCCACCCGCACCAGGTACTGGCCGACCCAGATCCAGCTGGCCCGCGAGTACGCGGAAAGCAGGGCGGGATCGCGCCGCCAGCGGGTTCGCTGGCCGAGCGCGACGCCGACCACGACGCCGAGCAGCGGCCACCGGATCAGGATGCTGACGATCCAGGCGAGCGCGCTGGCGGCGTTGGTTGCGATCTGGGCCAGGAAGAAGTCCTCGGCGCGGCCGGTGCGCAGCACGATGAACACGGCGATGAGCACGCCCAGCAGGCCGAGGACGGCGGCGCGGGGGGTCCGGCGCTGCTTGAGGCGGATGGCCGCGACGACGACCGCCGCGCCGATGGCGGCCGCCGAGCCGACGCGGATGGAGTGGCCGGCGAGCAGCCAACCGGCGACGAACGCCACCGACGGCACCGCGGAGTCGATCGCACCGCGCCGCCCGCCGAGCAGCTCGGTGAATGACTCCATGCGCGCCAGGTCCTGTCTCGAACGAGGGGTCGGGCTCCGGAGTCCAGTATCCGCCTCGCTTCGAGGCGGGATCCGGGTAGATCGCTACGAGATGCGATCCAAGGCGTCCGAGAGGCGCGCCACGTTGCGGTCGATCGCCTCGATGCACTGCTGGCGCGCCTCGGCGTCGAGGTTGGCGCTCGAGGCCAGCTCCAGGAAGCTGCGCAACGCGGCCAATGGCGTACGCAACTCGTGCCGGATCTGCTGGATGGTCAGCTGGCGCTCGGTCAGGGCGTGCACGCAGGGTTCGCCCTCCGCGCTCCCTGGACAGGGCAGCCAAAAATCGGACGTCGAGGGGGCTGGACGGAGGTCGTGGCTCATAGGTGACAACATAGCCCTAAATCGGGCAAAAGGCTTAGTTGTCCTCAAGATCCCCTTCGACCGCCAAATACACCTCCCGCAGGGCGTCGATGGTCTCCGGCGCCGGGTGCTCCCACATGCCCCGGTCGGCCGCCTCCAGCAGCCGCTCGGCGATCCCGTGCAGCGCCCACGGGTTGGACTCGGCGAAGAACTTGCGGGTGTCCGGGTCGAGCGCGTAGGCGGCGGCTAGCTTCTCATACATCCAGTCGGCGACCACCCCGGCCGTCGCGTCGTAGCCGAAGAGGTAGTCGACGGTCGCGGCCAGCTCGAACGCGCCCTTGTAGCCGTGCCGCTGCATCGCCTGAATCCAGCGCGGGTTGACCACGCGGGCCCGGAACACCCGGGCGGTCTCTTCGTGCAGGCTCCGGGTCCGGACCGCCTCCGGGCGGGTGCTGTCCCCGACGTAGGCCGCCGGGGCCGCGCCGGTCAGCGCCTGCACGGTCGCGATCATGCCGCCGTGGTATTGGAAGTAGTCGTCGGAGTCGGCGATGTCGTGTTCGGCGGTGTCGACGTTCTTTGCCGCCACTGAGATCCGCCGGTAGGCCGACTCCATGTCGGGCCGGGCCGGGATCCCGTCCACCTCGCGCCCGTAGGCGAAGCCGCCCCACACCGCATAGACCTCGGCCAGGTCGGCGTTGTCCCGCCAGTTGCGGCTGTCGATCAGGGGGAGTAGCCCGGCTCCGTAGGCACCCGGCTTGGAGCCGAAGATGCGCAGGGTGGCCCGCCGCTCGTCGCCGTGCGCGGCTCCGTCGGCCCGCAGGTCGGCCTGGACGTGGGCCCGCACGTAGTTGTCCTCGGCCGGCTCGTCGAGCCCGGCGACCAGCCGGACCGCGTCGTCGAGCATGGCGACCACGTGCGGGAAGGCGTCGCGGAAGAAGCCGCTGATCCGGATCGTCACGTCGACCCGCGGCCGGCCCAGCTCGGCGAGCGACACCGGCTCGATCCCGCTGACCCGCCGCGACGCCTCGTCCCAGACCGGCCGGACCCCGAGCAGCGCCAGCACCTCAGCCACGTCGTCACCGGCCGTGCGCATCGCGCTCGTGCCCCAGACCGAGAGCCCGACCGAGCGCGGCCAGTCGCCGGTGTCGGCCCGGTAGCGGGCCAGCAGCGAGTCGGCCATCGCCTGCCCGGTCTCCCAGGCCAGCCGGCTCGGCACCGCCTTGGGGTCGACCGAGTAGAAGTTGCGGCCGGTCGGCAACACGTTGATCAACCCGCGCAGCGGCGAACCGCTCGGCCCGGCCGGGACATATCCGCCGTCGAGGGCGTGCAGGAGGTTGTCGAGCTCGTCGGTCGTGCGGGCCAACCGGGGCACGATCTCGGTCGCCGCGAACCGCAGCACCGCGGCCACATCGTCGTTGGTCGCCGGCACCGCCGCGGGATCCCAGCCGGCCGCCTCCATCGCCTCCACGAGCGCGCGCGCCCGCGCCTCGACGGCGTCGACACCGGCGCGGTCGCCCCCCGCGACACCCGTCCGCGCGCCCATGTCAACGCCCGCGCCGACGCCGCTTTCTGGCGCCTCGACGCCGTCCGCCAGCCCGGCCGCGTCCACGGCGTCCGCCGGCCCGGCCGCGTCCACGGCGCTGGCCCGCGCGCCTGCGCCGCCCGCGTCCACGACGCCGGCCTGGACGCCGACGCTGCCCGCCGGCCCGGCCGCGTCGACGGTCGTCCCGTCGGCCCCGGCGGTCGAGTGCATGAGCGCCTCGCGCAGGCCCGGCAGCGCCGCCACCCGGCCGGCCCACATCTGCCGCGCGCGCAGCATGGCCAGCACCAGGTTGACGCGCGCCTCGCCGGTCGGGGCCTCGCCGAGCACGTGCAGGCCGTCGCGGATCTGCGCGTCCTTGATCTCGCACAGCCAGCCGTCGACGTGCAGCAGGAAGTCGTCGAACTCGGCGTCGTGCGGCCGGTCGTCCAGGCCGAGGTCGTGGTCGAGCCGGGCCGCCTGGATCAGTGTCCAGATCTGCGCGCGGATCGCCGGCAGCTTGGCCGGGTCGAGCGCGGCGATGCTCGCATGCTCGTCCATCAGCTGCTCGAGCCGGGCGATGTCGCCGTAGGAGTCGGCCCGCGCCATCGGCGGCACCAGGTGGTCGATCAGCGTGGCGTGCGCCCGCCGCTTGGCCTGCGTGCCCTCGCCCGGGTCGTTGACCAGGAACGGGTAGATCAGCGGCAGGTCACCGATCGTCGCGTCGGCTCCGCAGCCGGCCGAGAGGCCGACCGTCTTGCCGGGCAGCCATTCGAGGTTGCCGTGCTTGCCCACGTGCACGACCGCGTGCGCGGCGAAGCCCTCGGCCAGCCACCGGTAAGCCGCCAGGTAGTGGTGGCTCGGCGGCAGATCGGGGTCGTGGTAGATGGCGATCGGGTTCTCCCCGAACCCGCGCGGCGGCTGGATCATCACCACGACGTTGCCGGCCCGCAGGGCGGCAAGCACGATGTCGCCGTTGGAATCGAGGTAAAGCTCACCCGGCGGCGGCCCCCAGTGCCGCTCGACGCCGGCCCGCAGCCGCGGATCGAGAGTGTCGAACCAGGCCCGGTAGCGCTCGGCCGGGATGCGCACCGGGTTGGCCGCCAGTTGCTCCTCGGTCAGCCAGGCCACGTCGTGCCCGCCGGCCGCGATCAGCGCATGGATCAGCGCGTCGCCGTCCTGGGCGGCGACCCCCGGCAGGTCACCGATCTGGTAGCCCCGCTCGGCCATCGCGGCCAGCAGCCGGACCGTGCTCCGCGGGGTGTCCAGCCCGACCGCGTTGCCCACGCGCGAGTGCTTCGTCGGGTAGGCCGACAGCATGATCGCGATCCGCCGCTCGGCCGCCGGCACGTGCCGCAGCGTGGCGTGGCGCACCGCGATCCCGGCCACCCGCGCGGCCCGCTCCGGGTCGGCCACGTAGACGGTCAGCCCGTCGGGATCGATCTCCTTGAACGAGAACGGCACCGTGATGATCCGCCCGTCGAACTCCGGGATCGCCACCTGCGTCGCCGCGTCGAGCGGCGTCAACCCGCCGTCGTTAGCCAGCCACGTCTCGCGGCTGCTGGTCAGGCACAGGCCCTGCAGGATCGGCACGTCGAGCGCGGCCAGCGCGCCGACGTCCCAGGCGTCGTCGTCGCCCCCGGCGGCGGCCGTCGCCGGGCGCGTGCCGCCGGCCGCGAGCACGGTCACCACGAGCGCGTCGGCGCGGGCCAGCGTCTCGAGGAGCGCCGGCTCGGCCGTGCGCAGCGAGGCACAGTAAACCGGCAGCGCGCGCCCGCCGGCGTCCTCGATCGCCGTGCACAAGGCCTCGACGAACGCCGTGTTGCCGGCCACGTGGTGAGCCCGGTAGTAGAGCACCGCGACGGTCGGCCCGGTCCCGACGCGAGCCGTGCGATCCAGCAGCCCCCACGTCGGCAACTCGACCGGCGGGGCAAACCCGTGCCCGGTCAGCAGGATCGTGTCGGTCAGAAACCGGTGCAACTCACCCAGGTTGGCCGCGCCGCCCTGAGCCAGATAGGCGTGCGCCTCGGCGGCCACCCCGGCCGGCACGGTGGAAAGCCGCATCAGCTCGGCATCGGGCGCCTGCTCACCGCCGAGCACCACGACCGGCGGCGAGCCGCCCAAAAGGGCATCGAGTCCTTCCTCCCACGCCCGCCGGCCACCGAGGATCCGCACGACCACCACGTCGACCCCGTCGACCAGCGCGGGAAGGTCGTCAACGCCGGTGCGGGCCGGGTTGGCGAGCCGATAGCCGGCACCGCTCGCACGGGCACTGAGCAGATCGGTGTCTGAGGTCGACAGAAGGAGGATCACGCCGCCAACATACCGACCGCCACCGACAATTCCTGACGCCCAAGATGAGTGCGTAGGATCCCGCACATGCCCGCCGTACCCCGTGCTCGCCGCGACGGTTGTCCGGGCGCGCTGCAGGTCCACGAAGCGGCCGACGGCGGACTGGCCCGCATCCGCATACCGGGCGGCTGGCTCACCACCGAGCAGTGGACCGTCCTGCAAAGAGCGGCCGCTGAGCTGGGCGACGGGCGCCTCGAGCTCACCTCGCGCGGCAACGTGCAGATCCGCGCGCTCGACAAGAACAACGACCTCGCCGAGCGCCTCGCGCAAATAGGTCTCCTGCCCTCGGCCACCCACGAGCGTGTGCGCAACATCGTCGCGTCCCCCCTCGGCGGGGACCGCGTACGCGACGCCGCCAACCACCTCGACAAGGCACTCTGCGCCGTACCTGAGCTGGCCGACCTCCCCGGCCGATTCCTCTTCGGGATCGATGACGGGAGCGGAGACATCGCCGCCCTCGACGCCGATGTCGTGGCCTTCGCCACATCCCGTGAGACGTTCGCCATCCTGCTGGCCGGAGCCGACTACGGCATCCGCGTGGCCGCCGATGACGTCGTGCCAACCGTCCTCGAGGTGGCCAACGGCTTCCAGCAGGCGCGCCAGTGCGAATGGCGCCTCAAAGAACTCGACGTCCCCGAGTTCGCGAGCCAGTTTGCCAGAACTCACCAGCGGATCACGATCGAAGCACCAGCGAACCCAGTCGGACCAGTTGAACAACATGACGGCCGCGTGGCCCTCTGCGTGGTGGCGCCGATCGGCCGGCTCACCGCCGAGCAGGCGCGACTGCTCGGTGCCGTCGCGCCGACCGGTCAGCTCGCGATCACGCCGTGGCGCGGCGTCATCGTCCCCGACCTGCCCCGTGCCGACATCCCCGGCGTGGCCGCCGAACTCGACCTCGCCGGCCTGATCCTCGATCCGGGGTCGCCGTGGGTCGGGGTGAGCGCCTGCACCGGCACCCCCGGCTGCGCCAGATCCCACGCCGACGTGCAGCGCGACGCCCATCGTCCGGAGAACAGCCACGCACGAAAGGTCCACTGGTCGGGCTGCGAACGGCGCTGCGGCCACCCGGCCGGCCGGTACGTCGATGTCCTCGCCACCCCGACCGGATACGTTGTCACCGGTGAGTGACTACATCCGCGACGGCGCCGAAATCTACCGCCGCTCCTTCGCGATCATT
>Ga0070683_100000616_pt1 | contig 25601 bp, 24 predicted proteins | sample KBSC713LmetaG_FD_64662 | JGI IMG/M metagenome (GOLD analysis project Ga0070683, IMG submission 64662) | Corn rhizosphere microbial communities from Kellogg Biological Station, Michigan, USA - KBS C7.1-3L metaG | ecosystem: Host-associated > Plants > Roots > Rhizosphere ... | reverse complement strand
GCGATGTATCCGACCGGATGGTAGGAGAACGCCGCGGGATCCTGCTCCCAGACCTCGACGTTGGCCGCCATCAGTTCGCTCATGGCCGGCTGGTAGTAGTTGTTGCGGACGACCCCGCAGGCGATTCCGGATGCCCCGGCGCCAACCCCGGTCTTGTCGATCACGAGCACGTCCGGGTCCTCGCCCGCCGCGCGCTGCTCCTTGGCGAGGTGCCACGCGGTCGACAGGCCATGGATGCCGGCTCCGATGATCAGGTACTTGGCGCTCTTCGGCAGGCTCACGGTTCCTCCTCGTTGCCGTTACGGCAATGGTATTTCTCTGGCGTCCCGCCCATTGTACCCGAGCGCCTCCGAGAGCGCACGCGCTCGCGCCAGCAGGGCCGGCCGGGCGGCCTCGCGCCTCTTGCGGCCGAAGCGTCCGGCAGGCCCTTGCACGCCGAGAATCCCGGCCAGTTCCCCGCTGCCGCCGTAGATCGGAGCCGCGATCGCGTTCAGGTCGACCTCGCGCTCGCGCACCGCCTCCGCCCAGCCCTGCTCCCGCACCGCAGCGACCTCACGCATCAGCCGCTTGGAGGTGGTGATCGTGCGGTCGGTGTACGCCTCCAGCTCGGCGTTGAACCGGGCGGTGGGCGCGAATGCCAGCATCACCTTGCCGGTCGCGGTGGCGTGGGGAATGCTGGGCCGGCCGATCCGCGCGACGCTTGCCACCGTTGCTCGGCTGACCACGAAGTCGACCGTGACCGCCTCGTTCTCGCCGGCGATCGAGAGCGTCGCCGTCTCGCCCGTCTCCTCCTCCAGCGCCACCAGGTGAGGCCGGGCGAGGGCACGGACGTCGATCTGCGATACGGCGTGGTTCGCCAGCCTGATCAGGTGCGGGCCGAGCCGGTAGCGACCTGTCTCCGGGATGTGCTCGACGAAGCCGCCGGAGACCAGCGTGGAGAGCAGGCGCGAGACCGTGCTGGGGTTGATCCCCGTCCGCCGGCTGACCTCGTTGGTGCCGGCCTCGCCATTGATCTCGAGAAACGCGTCGAGCACGCGCATGGCGCGCTCCACGGCCTCGAGCCGGCGCTCGGCGGGTCGTCCCGTAGGCGGCACTCCCCTATTCTGCCGTTTCCGCGGGCGAGATGCCTAGACTCCGCCCGATGCCGACGCTGACCAGGACACCCTTCGATGCCGTGCAGCGGGAGATCCCGGGGGCGGAGTTCGCCGAGTGGGAAGGGTGGGACTGGATCGCCGGGTTCGGCGACCCCGTCCGCGAGCACCACGCGGTGCGCCGGGCCTGCGGCGTCTGGGATGAGTCGCCGCTGCAGAAATGGGAGATCAGCGGCCCGGGCGCGCTGCTGGCGGCCGATCGCTTCTTCACCAACGACATGCGCTCGCTCCAGGTGGGGCAGCTACGCTACGGCGCGTTCTGCGACGACGGCGGGAAGATGCTGGGCGACGGCATCGCGTTCCGGCTGGCCGACGATCAGCTGCGGCTGGTGACGGCGCTCGAGAGCGACGGCGAGGCGTTCGCGGTGGCCGCCGGCGACGCCGAGTACGACCTGCGCCAGGTGACCGCGGAGCTGCCGCACCTGCAGGTGCAGGGGCCGCACTCCCGCGACGTGATCCAGTCCCTGACCACCGCCGACGTGTCCACCCTGGGGTACTACCGGTTCGCACCCGATCCGGTGGACGTGGCGGGCGTGCCGGTGCTGCTGGCGCGCTGCGGATACTCGGGGGAGCTGGGCTACGAGCTCTACTGCGCCGCGGAGCACGCCGTGCGGCTGTGGGAGGCGCTGGCCGCCACCGGCCGGGTCACGCCGTACGGCCTGAACGCCGTCGAGACCCTGCGTCAGGAGGCGGGCCTGATCTTCCTCGGGTACGACTACTTCCCCGGCGTCACCGACCCTTTCGAGATGAACCTGGATCGCGTCGTTCGCCTGGATACGCCGCCCTTCCGCGGCCAGGAGGCGTTGCGGGAGCTGGCCGGGGGGCCCACGCGGCGGCTGACCACGCTGGTCGTCGAGGGCGATCAGGTGCCTCCCTACGGTGCGGCCGTGCGGCGGGGCCCGGTGGAGGTCGGCGAGGTGCGAAGCCCCAGCGCCAGCCCGACCATCGGGCGCGTGATCGCCATGACCGTGATCGATGCCGAGCTGATCGCGCCCGGTGAGCGGTTCCAGGTCGAGCTCGATGCCGGCTCGGCTGTCGCCGTGTGCGAGGGCTACCCGATCTACGACCGCGACAAGCTGCGACCACGCGGGTAGCATGCGGGTGATCGGTCCTGGCGGTCTGGGTAGGAGGCTGCCGTGGGCATATTCACACGCACCGATCGTCGTTCAGGGCTCCGGGACTCGGTCCAGCTTCACGCGCTGGCGGCCATCTGCCGATGCGGCGGGGTCAGCCAGGTTCAGGTCGCCGTGACCCGCGTAGAGGGACGGGTTCGCGTGCAGGAGCTGGCCGAGCGCTGCCGGAGCTGCGGGAGCTTCGGGTAGCCGCACCTCGCCCTTGACCACAGCCGCTGCCCGACCGTAGGCTGCGGGCGTCAGGCTGACGGTTCGAGAGGAGCAGACGGTGGCGAGCATCGCAACACGCGGGGGCGCCTTCATCGGTGGACGCTGGGTCGCGGGTGAGGGTGAGGAGATCGAGGTCACAAGCCCCGCGACGGGCGAGGTGCTGGGCTCGGTGCGGGCGTCGACCCCGGAGCAGGTGGATGCCGCCGTGCGGGCGGCGGCCGAGGCATTCCAGACCTGGCGCCGCACCTCGGTGCTGGAACGGGTCGAGATCTGCCGGCGGGCGTTCACGCTCTGCCAGGAGCGCAATGAGGAGATCGCCCAGATGATCGCCCGTGAGGTCGGGAAGACCATCCGCGAGGCGCGCGAGGAGATGGAGGAGTACACCGCCGACCACTTCCGCCGGGCGTCCGAGGACGTCCTGCGACATGCCGGGCAGGTGCTGCCCTCCACGCAGGAGCGCAACGGCTCGAAGCGGATCATGGTCGTGCACGAGCCGGTCGGCGTGGTCGCCGCGGTGACGCCGTGGAACTTCCCGGTCGACATCGCCGGCATCCCCGTCGTCTACGGCCTGGCGGTCGGCTGCACGGTTGTCTGGAAGCCGTCCGAGCACGCCCCGCTGTGCGCGGAGATGTTCGTGGAACTGCTGAACGACGCCGGCTTTCCGCCGGGCACGATCAACCTCGTCCACGGCCGCGGCGAGATCGGATCCGAGCTGGTGCGGCATCCCGCAGTCGGATCGGTCGTTTTCACGGGCTCGGTCGAGACCGGCGAGCGGGTGGCCAGGGACGCCGGCCTGAAGAACCGCGTGCTCGAGTTGGGCGGCAACGGGCCGCAGATCGTGCTCGCCGATGCGGATGTCGAGAAGGCGGCGGACGCCGCCATCGTCGGATGTTTCTATCTGGCCGGACAGTGCTGCACCGCGGCCGAGCGGATCCTGGTGCATCGCGACGTCAAGGACGCGTTCATCGAGGCGCTGCTCGAGCGGACGCGTGCGCTGCGCGTGGGCGACCCGCTGGACGACGACACCGATATGGGCCCGCTGTGCACACCCGCCGTGCTCGCCCGCACGCGCGAGCACGTCGAGGACGCGCTTTCGAAGGGCGCAGAGCTGCTGCACGGCGGCGGGTTCGAGGGCCAGTTCCACGATCCCACGGTGCTGGACGGCGTGACCAGCGACATGCGGATCGCCCAGGAGGAGACGTTCGGCCCGGTGGCCCCGATCATGGTGTTCGACACGCTCGACGAGGCGCTTGCGGTCGCCAACGAGACCCAGTTCGGTCTGACGGCGTCGGTCTTTACGAGGTCACTGCACGACGCCTGGCGCGCCGCGGAGGAGCTGCGGCACGGCACCGTCCACATCAACGAGACCACCAACTACTGGGACCAGCTGGCCCCGTTCGGCGGCGCCAAGAACTCCGGCGCCGGCCGTGAGCTCGCCGGCTGGGTCATCGAAGGATTGACAGAGGTAAAGCAGATCACCTTCGAGCTCGGCTAAACACAAGCCTCACCATCCCCGACCCAGCCGGCGAGGCAAGCCGCAACCCGTCCCCGGCTCCGTGCCTGGCACCGCTTCAGGTACCTTCGAGTACCGACGACCTGGACCGCGCGTGCCTGGCTCGGTGCCGGGGAACGAATGCCGAGCCTCGGCCGGCAGTTGGCTCTGGGGCCGGAGCCTCGGCCAGCAGCTGGCTCCTGTGGCCGCGTGCCTCTCGGTGTTGGAGGAACGAATGCCGAGCTTCAGCTGGGCCAGACCAGGCAGTCAGCTCCCCGCCGGATCCGCCGTGCCGCTCGGGCGTGCCGCCGCCGTCCGTAGCGCTCCGCGTCGGGGGCGAAGACCAGCAGTCCGACGTTCCGCTGGCGCGCGATCTCGAGTGCCGCGCGCTCCGGGCGCGGGTTGTGGAACACGTACTCGGCCGTCCGCACGCCGCGCTCGACCGCCTGGCGGGCGGCGGCGTCGGACGAAAGCAGCGCGTCGTGGTCGCCGAACGACCGGCCCGGCCGCGAGGCCGGGTTGCCCACCGCCAGCGGGATGACGTCGCAGATCAAGAGCTCGGATCCCGCTTCGCCGGCGGCATCGATGGCGACGCGCACGCCCTCGGGGTCGAACGGCACGTCGACGGTGAGCAGCATCACCGGCCGCCGGTCGGTCGCCGTGATCCTCGTCTCCGCGGAGAACCCTGGCGCCGAGACGCTCATGGCCGGTCGGTCGACTCGAGCTGCACGACGGGCTGCGATCGCAGCAGCTCCGCCTGGCCGCGCTGGAACCGCGGCTGAACCACCCGCCACCAGAACAGCGCCGCCAGTGGGACGGCCAGCGCCGGCCCCTTGATGCCGAAGAATGCCCAGCTGAAGATGGCAATCCCGACCGCCAGCACGAGACCCATCCGGACGTACAGCCGCTGGCGATTCGCCATCCGCCGCATGTCGAGGTACTCCTCGCTCGGGATCGATGAGGTGTCGTACACGCGGCCGCACACGCAGGTCGTGCGTTCGCCGTGCATCACCTCGGCGGTGTGGCCGCACTCACACCGGATCACGAGTGGAATGGCCATCGACGCGATGATAGCCGGGGCCCGTCATTGACTCCGACCGGGGCCATCCATAGAGTCGCACCGTCGCTTCATTTCTTGTTCCTCGGGAGATCACCCGGGAGAGGAGGTCTTCATGGCGGAAGTCGCTGTTGACGAACGTCGCTTGCTGAAGACGATCCGGTGGTACGACGGCTTCGTCATCGGCCTTGCCAACCCCGGTTTCCTGCTTGTCGGTCTGGCATTTTCGGTCACCGCGTTGGGGGCCAAGGTGGCCGCTATCGTCTGGTTCATCTCGGCCTGTATCGGCGCCCTTCAGGCGTACATCTACGCCGAGCCTGCGGCTATGTTCCCCGACAAGCCGGGCGGTCTGTCGGTGTATGCCCGCGAGGGCTGGCGGAAGTATTTCTCGCTGGCCGGGCCGATCGCCGTGTTCGGCTACTGGTTCGCCTGGTCGAGCGTGCTCGCCGTGTACGGCGGGTTCATCGGCTTCCTGCTGACGGCCGAGTTCTTCGACGCCGACTCAGACTTCGCGACGATGCGGGAGACGATCCCCGGGGTCGGCTGGGACATCACCGGCCCGCGGCTGATCGGCCTGGTCTGCATCCTGGCCTGTTACATCTTCAACGTCCGCGGCATGCGGCCGGCCGTCTGGTTCAGCTACGTGGTCGGCGCGTTCATGCTTCTGCCCGTCGCCGTGATCGCGTTCGGCGCGTTCATCACGGGGTCGTTCAACGACTTCGCTGTCGGCGCCAACAACATCGACGCGACCAACGAGTTCTACGGCTACGGCACCGGCACCTTCGACAGCTTCGCCCTGATCATGGTGTGGCTCTACATCATCGGCTGGTCGAGCTACGGCCCCGAAGCGCCGGCCACCTTTGCGCCCGAGTACATGGACACCAAGAACGACACCCGACTGGCACTGGCCTCGACCGGGGCGCTGAATGTCGTCCTCGCCTCCCTGCTGCCGATCGCGGTGGTGGGCACGGTGGGCGCTGCCGTGATCGCCGGTGACCTGACCGGCGTGGTCTACCTGGTGGATGTGCTCAAGAACATCACCAACGACACCATCGGCGGCTTCCTGGTGGTCTGCCTCTGCGCGGGTCTGCTGCTGTCGATGAACACCGCGACGATGGACGGCTCACGGGCGCTGTATGCACTTGCCCGCGAGAAGATGACCGTGAAGCAGCTGGCGACGCTCAACACGCACCACGTGCCGGCGCGGGCGATGACGCTCGACCTGTTCATGAACATCTTCCTTCTGATGGCCTTCCCGAGCATCTTCTTCGTGCTCGCGGCCGGCAACCTCGGCTACATGCTCTCGCATGTGATCGCGCTGTCAGGCTTCCTGCTGCTTCGCAGGGACCGGCCGAACTGGCCGCGGCCGATCAAGCTGGGGCCGATCTGGGTGGCGATGGCGGCGATCTTCGCCACCGCCAACCTCCTGTTCATCGTGTTCGGCGTGGTCCGCCTGAAGGCCACGGGGTACGCCTTCGACGACGCGTTCACCAATCCGACCGCGTACTACGACCGGATCATCATCGTCGGCGTGCTGGCGCTGGTGGCCGGCGTCCTCGGCTACATCGTTGCCCAGTACCAGCACGGGCGCGGGTTCAGCTGGACGGATCCCAGTGACGAGGGCCCCTCGGAAGAGGTGCGAGAGCTGATGGGCAGCGCTCCGGCCACGGCCGGGGACTGACTGGAACGGGCGGGCGGAGGGTTACGGTCCTTCGCCCGCCACCCACAGCAGGCAGCTGGCGCGCTTGCGGATCCGCTTGACGGCCCGCGCGAACAGCCTGCGCGGAAGCCGCTCCGGGTCGGGTCCGAGCACGAGCAGCCCGGCCTCACGCTCCCCGGCCAGCTCGAGCAGCGCCTCCACGGGCCGCGGGCTGCGGACGCGTATGTGCTCGACGTCGATGCCCAGCGCAGCCGTCTGCTCGACCAGCCGGCGGATCTCTGCCCGGTCCTGATCGAGCTCCAGGTCGGCGTGGCGGGTCGCCAACGACTGCGGCCAGAAGGGCAGGCTGACGGCGTCAACCACGATCAGCTTGACCCCGCCCTCCAGGGCCGCCTGGATCGCCACCCGCGCGGCGTCGCGCTCGAACGGCACCGCCAGGGTCGCCAGCATCACCGGCCGTTCCCGCGCCTCGCTTCCCAGCAGCGGGTGATCGGGGCGGCCGGAGCGGGGGCGGATCTGCGGGCTCACTCGCCGCCGACCTCCTCAGGTCGAAGCTTCCACTTGCGGGCGACGCCGGCCACCGCCTTGCGGTGGCGGTTGTGCAACAGCGGCTTCAGGTACAGAAACCAGAGCAGCATGGACACGCCAAGGCCGGCGATGATCGGCACCAGTTGCTGGGTGATCGCCGTCACCAGAACGAGCAGTGCGATGAACCCGACCATCCCGATGCCGATCAGCCGGTACCGGCGGTTGAGGGCGGCGACAGCCCGGTAGTCGGATTCCGGGATCCGACCGGTGTCGTAGACGCGGCCGCAGCTGCCGCACGTCCACCGCTCCCCGAACCCGGCCCTGCCCTCCGCACCGCAGTCGCAGCGCAGCGTGATGGCTGGATCCTTGAACACAGAGCGGATTCTCCGCCCTTCACCCATGGAAAGTCAAAACTTCCATCGCCGCGGGATCGCCCTCGTGCTGTCGGACACATTCCATTGACACGCAGAGCGTCCGCTTGGTACAAGCCTCCCGACCCTGGCGGGCGTCGTAATCACGAGTAGGAGTAGGTGCGCCTATGGCGACTGCCGTGGTCGAGGAACGAGAGCTCCTCAAGACCATCAGCTGGTTCGACGGGTTCGTCGTGGCTCTCGCGAACCCCAGCTTCCTGATCACCGCTCTGGGCGGCTCGGCTCTCTCGCTGGGCGGCTGGGGCGCCGTGATCCTGTGGACGGTCTCCGTCATCATCGGGGCGCTTCATAACTACATCTACTCCGAGACCGCAGCGATGTTCCCGAGACTCTCGGGCGGCATCGCGATCTACGCCCACGAGGCATGGAAGCGCTACCTGTCGTTCGTCGGGCCCTTGGCCGCCTTTGGGTACTGGATCGGGTGGTCGGTCGTGCTCTCTGCAACCGGGGTGGTCGTTGGCTTCCTCGTTCAGGCGGAGTGGTTCGAGAGCACGGCGACTTCCGACTTCTGGAACGCGAGCGGTCACGTCCTCGGCCTGGAGTGGTTCCCCTGGTACTGGTCGTTCCCGATCGCCGTGACGGTGGTCATCATCGCCGTGATCTGGCTCGTCAACGTGCTGGGTATGCGGCCGGCCGTGTGGATCGGGTACGTCACGGGCGGGCTGCTCCTGATCCCGCTGGCGATCATGATGTTCCTGCCCTATCTGACTGGCGATTTCTCCACCGACAACCTGCACTCCAACATCGACCTCGGCTCCGGGGTGACCAGTCCCACCGGGATACGCCTGGTGCTGGTGTGGCTCTACATCATGTGTTGGTCGTCGTACGGGATGGAGTGCTGCGCCACGTTCGCCCCGGAATACCACGACACCGCGCGTGACACCCCCAAGGCGCTTCGCGCCGCGGCCGTGTTCGGCGTGCTGGTGTATTCGCTCCTGCCACTGGGCGCCGTTGGCACCTTCGGCGACCAGAACCTCGACGTCACCAACATCTACACGTTCATGGCGCCGACCATGCAGGACCTGCTCGGAGGCGGTGGCGGCATCGCCGTGATACTGCTCTGCGCGGGGATCGTGCTTGCGATGAACACCGCGACCGCGGACGGCTCGCGTGCCCTGTACGGCATCTCCCAGGACGCCATGACGATCAAATGGCTGGGGAAGCTGAACCGGCGGCACGTGCCGGCCAACGCCATGACGATGGATGCGCTGCTCAACATCGGGCTGCTGTTCACGTTCGCGTACGACGCGACCGGGGCGCTGCGCATCCTGTTGTTCTCGAACCTGGGGTACGTGTTCTGCCACGTCGCCGCGATGAGTGGCGTGCTGCTGCTGCGCAAGGACCGGCCCGATTGGCCGAGGCCGCTTCGACTCGGCAGCGGCTGGCTCGTGGTTGCGGGGGCACTGGCGGCGTTCGACGCTCTGCTCCTTGTCGTCGGGGCACTGTCGCCCGACATCGCATACGGCCAGGGATGGGGGCCGACCTTCGTCGGCCTCGCCGTGCTCGGCATCTCGCTGGTGCTCTACATCTACCGGGTCGTGGTGGAGGACAAGCAGCCGCTGCGGATGCGACTCCCGGCGGCGAGGACTCCGGAGGAGGAAGAAGCACTGGAGCGGGCTCTGCCCCGGTCGGTCTAGAACGACGCGCGCCCAGAAACGACAAGGGCCCGTGGAGCACGCGCTCCACGGGCCCTTTGTCTTTCTGGGCTGGTCGACCGGGGCCGTTTAGGCGGAGCCCCCGTTGCCGGTGCCGCCGGCCTCCGACAGCAGTCGCTCGGCGAGCTCGCGCTTCTGGTCGGGCGAGAACTTCTTCAGCTCGTTGTTCAGCGCCCGCTCGTTGATGCTGACGTTCCAGTAGTCGAGCGAGTCCATGCCCAGCAGGGCGGTCTTGCCGACGAACTGGCGCAGCACCTCGTTGGTCGGGCCCATCACCCAGCCGGCCTTGCCGTCGCGCAGGTAGCGCTCGAGCTGCAGCGGCTCCTTCTTGAACCCGGTGCCGCCGCAGCAGTGGAGCATCTTGTCGACGACGTGGGCCACGTTCTTGGCGGCGTTGAACTTGATCTGCCACAGCCAGTGCAGGTAGTTACCGCGGGCCAGCTCGGTGCCGATCTTCTTCTGCGACCCGTCGGTCACCTTGTCCAGCGCCTGGGCGACGCTGAAGACGAACATCCGTGCGGCGTTGGTGTCCATGATCGCCTCGCCGACCGCGTCCTGGATGGTCGGGTAGTCCGCGACCCTCAACCCCACGTCCTTGTGGGTCTTACGGGTCGTGTGGCGGATCGCGATGTCGATCGCGCCCAACGAGATGCCGTTCCAGGTGCCGGACGAGCCGATCAGGAAGTTGGGGTCGACAGACTCGTCATTCGAGAAGGCGCCGTCGCCGATCTCACCGACCAGCTGCTCGTCGGGGACGTGCTTCCAGTCCAGGAGCAGCGTGCCCGACTGGTTGCCGCGCAGGCCCATCGCGTCCCACTCCTGCGGCTTGGCCTCGATCTCCTCCTTGTCGACGACGAACACCGACAGATTCGAGTAGTCACCGTTGTAGTCGGGCGAGGTGGTCTGCAGCACGTAGAAGTCGGCGAAGCCGGCCGAGGTCGTCCAGGATGCCTTCTTGAGCACCTCGAACCCGCCGTCCACGCGCCGTGCGCCGGACGCAATCGGATACCAGAAGTGCGATCCTGTCTCCGGGTCGGAATAGGACAGCGTGCCGATCAGGCCGTCCTTGACCTTCTTCAGGTACTTGTCGATCAGGTACGGCGTTGCGCGCAGCTTGAGCGCCTCGACCGCCCCGATGTGCATGACGTAGCACATCGCGCACGAGGCGTCCCCGTAGCGGGCGATCGTCTCGGTCACGTGCGCGTACATCACGTGGTTCTGCCCCAGGCCACCCCACTCCTTGGGGAGCATGAGGCCCAGGAACCCGTCCGCGGCCAGCGCCTCGAGGCTCTTGCGCGGAAAGGTCAGCGTGCGGTCGTTCTCGGCCGCCAATGGCCGGATGGTCTCCTCACAGATCTCCTTCAAACGCTCGAGCAGCGCCAGCTGCTCGCCGTCGAGGAACCACTCGGGCTGGAACATGGGGTCGAGCCCGGCCATGGCCGACTCAGGAGCGACCGTTGCCATTCAGGACTCCTCTCATAGAAACAGGGCGTCGAATCGACGGTGCGTGCATTTTGCACGGTAATCCTAAACCGCGGCGGTCGGAGCGGTCTATGTCGGCATCGCCATGCGCGGTTCCTCGCTCGTGGTGGGCGCCCACTCGTCCGTCGCCAGGCCCAGCCGGCGGGCCAGCCAGCCCGCTGTCGTGGCCTGGGCGAGCAGGGTGACGACGATGGCCATGGCGACAACGCTGGCGATCAGCCGGGCATGCGGCACGTCCGACCGCAGCAGGATCCCGGCCAGCGCCGCCGGCACCACGCCGGTCTCGCGGGTCCAGCAGAGGAACAGCCGCTCCTGCCGTGTCCAGGCCGCCCGCCGGTCCGGCAGGGTGCAGGCCAGCACCGCCAGCGGGCGGGCGACGAGCACGAACACCGCGAGCACGACCAGGCCCGGCCCCAGCTGGTCGACGATCTCGTCCAGCGGCAGGTTCACGCCCAGCGTCAGGAACACCAGCATGGTGATGACGTCGGCCACGTCGGCGCTGAAGCTGGCCAGCTGTAGCTGGTGACGGCGATGCATCTCCAGGCCGAACAGCTCCATGTTGCCGACCAGGACGCCGGCCAGGAACGCTCCCAGATAGCCGCTGCCGTCGAGCGACTCGAGCCCGAAGTACCCGGCCGAGACGGCCAGCAGCGCGGCGATGGCCGGCGACTCGCGCCAGACGCCGACCCGCTTGCTTGACACCGCGAAGGCGAGCACCAGGCCGATCAGGATGCCGGCGGCAGAGCTCTCCGCCAGCGTGCGCAGGAAATCGGCGATCTCGCCGGTGTACGAGACGTCGCCGGTGGCCACCACGCCGGCCACGGCCAGTGCCAGGATGGCGCCGGTGGGGTCGTTCAGGGCCGACTCGGCGATCACGGTCTGCGACACCCGGGGGGCGATCCGCAGCCGCGAGAACAGGGGAATCAGGATCGCCGGGTCGGTGGGTGCCAGCACCGCGCCCATCAGCAGCGCCGCGTCGGCCGGCAGGCCGAAGGCCAGACCGGCCGCCACCGCGGTGACGGCGGCGGTGATCACCACCCCGGGCCCGACCAGCAGCCCCAGGCTGACCCCGACCTGGCGCAGCACCCGCAGCGACAGCCCCAGCCCGCCGAAGAACAGGATGAAGGCCACCCCCACGGTGAGGATCAGGTCGGCGCCGATCGAGTCGATGGGTACGTCGATCCAGTCCAGCCCGTGGGATCCCAGCGCCACTCCGAAGGCCACCATCAGCACGATCTCGGGCAGCCGCACGAACTCCGCCAGCAGTCGCGACAGGAGGCCGGCGGCCAGGATCAGGGCGAGCGTCTGGATGACGTCCTGGGACGACACGTGCGGCGACTATAGAGCGAGGGCGCACTTGATCTTCGGGGTCGAAACCACGATGCTCGCCGGATGGCGGTGCTGTACTACTTCGAGTCGCAGCGCGGCGGGGTGCCGACGCTGGTCGCACTGACGCTGTTGATCGCGCTCTATCTGGCGGTGATCGAGGTGCGGCCGCTGGCGATCCCGTTCCGCAGCAAGGCGTGGTGGGTGAGCCTGGTCTTCCTCACGCACTTCATCGGGTATCTCGCTCTCCGCGCCTACGTCACCTTCCGCCGTCCCGACGGCCTCCCGGAGTGAGCTCACCGTCGGCCTCGCCCGGCCGCCGCCGCCGGGGCATGCCCCCGCGGGCGCTGATCGTGTTCGTGGCGTTCGCCGTCATCGCCCTGCTGGCGTCGCGGACGTGCGGGTCGGCCGGCAAGCCTGTGACCCAGCAGCAGGCGGTCGAGATCGCCCGAAAGCAGATCGACTACCGGGCGGACGGTGTCAACGTGCGGTTCCTGCGCCGCGGCGTCAGCGAGCATCCGTTCTGGGCGGTGTCGCTGTGGACGCGCGGCGCCGGAGGCGGTTACGACAGGATCACCGTGGTCGTCGTCAACGCCGAGGATGGCAGCGTCGCCCAGGTGAACCGCGAGCAAGGCGGCTCGGGGAGCGGATAATCGCTCCCTCGAGCGGCGCCCTTCCGTTCGTCCAATCGTTGTTGTAGTGTCGCCTGCGACGTTCTCCATACCGCCGAGTCTGATCCGGCGGGTAGAGCTCAAACACGGCCCTGGCGAAAGGTGGTGGTTTGCTCATGACGACCCTTGCGGTCCGCTGCGCGCACCGGCGTGGCGTGAGGGCGAACAGCTCCGGAGGTGAGACGTGAGCGCACTCGCCGCGCTGCTCGTTGTCAGTGACGACGCCTTCGCAGCCCTGGAGGACAAGGTCGCGCTCGACAGCGGGATCCTGACCGAGCAGTTCTACTTCTACACCGTCGTGATCATGTGGCTGATCCATGCGGGCTTCATGTCGTACGAGGCGGGCGCCGCTCGCCGCAAGAACGTGATGTCGACGGCGATGAAGAACATCCTGACGATCGCCGTGGTGACCCCCGCCTTCTACTACTTCGGCTGGTGGATCTACGGGTGCATGGAGACCGGGATCATTCCCAAGGGCCCGGAGACCACGCAGGCCGGGCTCTTCTTCTGCTCCGGCACGTACCCATGGTCGGCCGCTCTCGCGCCTGACCTGGACGATCACGTCAGCGGCGTCTTCTGGGGCGCCTTCCTGCTGTTCTCGTGGACGACCGCCTCGATCATGTCGGGCGCAATCATCGAGCGCGTCAGGCTGACGGCCTACCTGGTGCTGGCGGTGATCCTCGGCTCCGTGATCTGGATCCTGGATGCCGCATGGGGATGGAGCGCCGGAGGCTGGCTGACCACCGGGTTCGGGTTCCACGACAGCATCGCGTCCGCCGTCGTGCACGGCGTCGCCGGTGCGTTCACGCTCGGCGTGCTCTTCCACGTCGGCCCACGGATCGGCAAGTACGACCTGCGCGGGCGGGCGAGAACGTTCAGACCGCACAACCTGCACCTGACGCTGCTGGGGCTGATGCTCATCTTCACCGGCTTCTACGCCTTCTATGCAGCATGCCTGGTGATCACGTCGACCTCGTTCCCGGGGTGGCTCAACATCTACCTGTCGCCGACCACCCTCGGCTCGATCATGTTCGCGATCACGATGGGCTTCGCGGGCGGGTTCACGGGCGGGTACTTCGCCAGCAGGGGCGATCCCTTCTGGACGCTGTCCGGAGGCCTGGCCGGGGTGATCTCGGTGTCGGCCGGCGCTGACGTCTATGCGCCGTCGCTGGCCTACCTGATCGCGATCTCGGGCGGGGCGCTGGCCGTCTTCGCCGGTGGCATCATCGAGAAGCGGTTCCGCGTCGACGATGCGGTGGGGGCGGTGGCCGTCCACGGCTGCTGCGGGTTCTACGGCATTATCGCCGTCGGCCTGTTCGCCTCCGGCTACCCGACCGGGATCAACAACGTGCCGTCGTCGTTCGGCGGCCAGATGATGGGACTGATGACGTTCCTGCCGCTCGGGTTCTTCGGCGGTTACATCCCGGCCCTGCTGCTCAAGAAGGCCGGGCTGCTGCGGGTTCCGCCGGAGGTGGAACTGGAGGGGCTCGACATCGCCGAGTTCCAGCAGGACTTCTTCCCGGAGTTCGAGCATCAGGCCGAGACGGTGATCATGCCCGACGGCGAAGAGGTCGAGTCGGGCCCGGTGCTGATCGAGGCATACGGCCAGGTGAAGAGGTGACGGCATGGATCTGATCGTCGCAATCGTCGTCCAGGTCGTCGTGGTCGGCGGCCTGGCCACCTGGATGGTCAAGAAGGAGCGCCGCCTGAGGGCGCTCGACGAGTCACATGAGAGGAGGGGCTGATGGCGATCAACATCGACACCGCGCCGAGCTGCATCCAGCATGGCGTCTCACCGGTCGACGGGACCGTCGTGCCGTACGAGAAGTGCCTCGACGGGTTCTTCACGTTCGGTCCCGGCGGCGTCGTCAACCCCGACAGCCCCCAGACCAGCCCGTTCTGGCTGGGCGCGAGCAACGGCACGATCATCCTGGCGGCGATCGGGTTCGTCGTCTTCATCGTGGCGATGGTCATGTGGGTGAGGGTCGAGGACGGCAAGCTGTCCCGGCAGGCCGCATACCTGCGAAGTGCAGGCACCGCGCCGGGACCGGAACTCCGATGAGGGGAGGATGTGATGGCTGAGAAGCAGGTCGAGTTCGATCCGATGCAGACCCACGACAAGCGGTTCGAGTACGCCATGATCGTGATCTGCCTGATCTGCATCGCAGTCGTGCTGGTCATCACACAGCTCACGACCTGGGGGAACCAGGGCTGATGGCATCGAAGATGCAATGCCGGCTGTGCGGCCGCCAGGAGACGTGGGGGCTGCTCTCGTCGCAGCGGTGGGGGCAGGAGGGCGGAAAGTACTGCGCCTGCCCAACCTGCATGGCGGAGCACCCCGACTGGCGTGACAAGCTGGCGGAGAGCGCCGCCGGCGACTGACCGATCGACCTGGAGGGGCCCGCTCGGCGACCCGCGCGGGCTCCTCCTCGGCGTCCCCACAGGCAACGGATCTTGTAAGCACTGCTTCACGAAAGTTGCGGCTGATGAAGCAGAGGCGTACAACGACTGCCGTCGCCGGCCGTCGCCGCACCATGCGTCGGGAGACGCCTCGCCAGGGCCGTGAACCGTCCAGGGCGGCGGCCGGCACACTTCTTCGCTGTACCATCTGTGCATGGCCGTTGCGGACACAACCGCCGACACGACAGGCGGAGCTGCGGGCGTCCCGCGACCGGTCGAGCCGCGGTACCTGTACCAGGTCATCAACACCGTCAGCTCGACGCTCGACCTCGACCGCGTGCTCCGCGCCGTGGTCGATCTGGTCAGTGAGGCGATCGACTGCCACGCCTGTTTCGTCTACTCGGTCGAGAGCGCGGACGGATCGCTGGTGCTGCGCGCCGTGTCCGAGCCGTATGGGGCCCTGGTCGGGCGGCTGCGGTTCGACGCCGGCGAGGGCCTGGCGGGTTGGGTGGCCGAGCGCGACCAACCCGTCTTCATCACCGAGAACGCGCTCGCCGATCCCCGGATCAAGGTGGTGCCGGAGGCCGACGAGGAGAAGTACCAGTCGTTCTGCGCCGCGCCCCTGCGATCGAAGTCCGGCCAGGTGATCGGCGTGATCGCGCTGCACGCCGAGGCGCCGCGGGAGTTCACACATGCCGACTCCGACTTCCTGGTGCACGCCGCCCGCCTGGTCGCCGGCGCGATCGAGAACGCCCGCCTCTACGAGGACACCCGCCGCCAGCTGATCCTGGTCGAAGGGCTGTCCGACCTCGCCCGTGCGGTGTCCGCCGCGCCCACCCTGGAGGCCCTGCTGCCGGCCGTTGCGAAGCGGTCGCAGCGGATGCTCGACGCCGAGCGCTGCGACGTCCTGGTCGTGCAGGGCGACGGTGCCAGGCTGAGCCTGGGCGCATCGTCCCCCGAGCTCCGGGAGGTGGCGCGGCCGTTGAACGCGGCCGAGATCGGGGTCGAGCTTGCCGTGGCCGCCCGCCGCGGCGGCGATGCCGGCGGGCGGCTGGCCGTCGCCCTGTGGGGCGATGAGGCCACCGGCCAGCCGCTCGTGGTGCCCATGGTCGCCGCCGACGAGCTGGTCGGCTTCCTCGCCCTGCGCATCCCCGCCGGGCGGCGGGTCGACGCCGAGGAGCGTGAGATCACGGCCTCCATCGCGAGCCAGACCGCCGTCGCCATCAAGAAGGTGCAGCTGATCGACAGCCTGACGGCGCGTAACGCGATCAAGGACCTGCTTGAGGATCTGGCCCACGGGTCGGCGCCGCCCGGGGAGCTGGCCGGGCGGGCCGCCGCGCTGTCCTGCGACCTGTCCGAGCCGCACGTCGTGTTGCAGGCGGCGTCGCGGGGCGGTGCCGAGTCTGACCGGTTCGAGGCCGTCGCCCAGGCGCTGGAAACCGCGGTCGCCCGCGCATTTCCCGGTTCCCTGTTCGACCATCGCGACAACGCGCTGCGCGGTCTCGTACGGCTGAACGGCGGGTCGGAGGCGGACGCCCTGAAACGGCTTCGGGAACTCCACGAACCGCTCACCGGCCGCCACCCGCTGGCGATCGGCGTGTCCAACCGGTGCGACAGTGTGACCGCCTACCCGACCGGCTTCGAGGAGGCCGAGCATGCGGTGGCCGCCGCCTCGCTGGTCAGCGCCGACCCCGGCGTCGTCAGCTTCGATGACCTGGGCGCGTACAAGTACCTGTTGCGGGTCGCGCAGGACGGCCGTGTCCGCGACCGCCGTGGGGAGGCGCTCAAGTGCCTGGCCGAGTACGACACCCGCCATCGCGCGCAACTGCTGCTGACGCTCGAGGAGTACCTGCGCCGGCGCGGCAACATCGCGGCCGCGGCGCAGACCCTGTACGTGCATCCCAACACGCTGCGGCAGCGCCTGCGCAGGATCAACGAGCTGACCGGTCTCGACGTCACCAACGAGGACTGGCTGATGATCGAGATCGAGCTCAAGCTGCTGCGGCTCGAGCACGCCCTCGGCCACTCGTCCTGACGGCGGCCGGCCGCCGCGGGGATGACGACCCACCCGCCGTCGTGCCATACTCGCCGCCGAGGCCTTGGCAACCGGTCGCTTTCGTGCGACATTCTCCCGGTCGCTACCCCAGTGAAGGAGAACGCAGGATGGCCACGGTGTCAGAAAGCCCCCCCGCCGGCGAGGTCCGCAAGCAGGCCGAGAAGGACGGGATCGAGTTCGTGTTCGCGCAGTTCGTGGACATGAACGCCAAGCCGTCGGCCAAGCTGGTGCCGATCACCAACTGGGACAACCTCGTCACCGAGGGGGCGGGCTTCGCCGGGTTCGCCGCCGGCCCGATCGGCCAGACGCCGGCTTCGCCGGACATGATGGCGGTGCCCGACATGGCCAGCTACACGCGGGTGCCGTTCAAGTCGAACCTGGCCCGCTTCGCCTGCGACATCATCGTGGAGGGCAAGGAGTGGCCGTACTGCCCCCGCACCATCCTGCGCCGCCAGCTCGAGCGGGCGAAGGAAATGGGGTTCTCGTTCAACGTGGGCATGGAGCTGGAGTTCTTCCTGCTGCGGGAGTCCGCCGACGGCGGCATCGAGCTGGCCGACCCGCTCGACAAGCTCGACCAGCCCTGCTACGACATGAAGGGCCTCACCCGCCACTACGACTTCCTGTCCGAGCTGTCCTCGAGCGTCAGCAAGCTCGGCTGGGGCTCCTACGCCAACGACCATGAGGACGCGAACGGGCAGTTCGAGTCGAACTTCGAGTTCGCCGACGCGCTGACCACCGCCGACCGGGCGATCTTCTTCCGCTACATGGTGCATTCGATGGCCCAGGAGCGGGGGATGCTGGCCACCTTCATGCCCAAGCCGTTCGGGCATCTGACCGGGAACGGCGGCCACTTCCACATGTCGCTGTGGGACGTCGACGGCGAGACCGATCTGTTCGGCGACCCCGACGACCCGCAGGGGCTGGGCGTCTCGAAGCTGGGCTACCAGTTCACCGCCGGCCTGCTCAAGCACGCCAAGGCCTACATCGCCGTCACGGCTCCCACGGTCAACAGCTACAAGCGGCTGACGACCACCGCGGGCACGCCCACCTCGGGGGCCACCTGGTCGCCGATCTTCATCACCTACGGCGCCAACAACCGCACCCAGATGCTGCGGCTGCCCGGCGGCCACGTCGAGGACCGCACGGTGGACGGCTCGTGCAACCCGTATCTGGCGATGGCGGCGATCCTGGCCGCCGGCCTCGACGGGATCGAGAACGAGCTCGAGCCGGGGCCCTACAACGACGCCAACCTCTACACGCTCTCGTCCGCGGAGCTGGAGGCGGCCGGCATCGACCTGCTGCCGGCCAACCTGCTCGACGCGACCCGCGAGCTGGAGCAGGACGAGGTGCTGCGAAAGGCGCTCGGCAACACGGGCACCGAGGACTACATCGACTACTTCGTCAAGACCAAGCGGGAGGAGTGGCAGGCCTACCACGAGCAGGTCACGCCGTGGGAGGTCGCACGCTACCTCACGCTGTTCTAGGGCGAGGTGGGGTGGTTTCGCAGGTGTCAGACGCCCGTGTTCACTCCAGAGCGGAACGGTGCTCGACGGCGCAAGGCGTGGTGAACACGGGTGTCTAACACCAGGAGCGCGGTGGGATGCTGTGGTACTTAAGCACACACCGCGTCGTTGAATTGTTCTCGCCGAATCACTGACCGAAGGCCGCTTGGCTGCCTACCATTCCCGGTGGTTTACCGCCCCTGCGAAAGGACGTGGTCCCGTGTGTGGGTTGTGTGGATTTCTCTACAAGGACCCTTCCCGGTTCGGCCCTGTCGGCCGGATGATGTTCGAGATGCTCGGCCCCCTCGACAGGCGAGGGATCGACTCGACGGGTGTGGCCCTCTACGGGCAGCCGCAGGACGACGGCTACGTCGTGCGCGTGCGCATGGAGGCCAACGGCTCCACGCCCGACAACGTGTTCACCGCCCTGGGCGAGTTCGGGCCGGTGTCCGAGCAGGAGACCGCGGGGCCCAACCTGCGGGCCCGCGTCCGCTTCGACGGTGATCTGGGCGAGCTGACCGACCGCGTCGAGCAGGTGCCCGACACCGAGGTGTTCTCGATCGGCCGGGCGATGGAGATCGTCAAGGAGGTGGGCGACGTCCGCGACGTCGAGCGGGTGGCGCCGTTCGCCGGAACCGAGGGCAGCCACGCGATCGGCCATACCCGGATGGCGACCGAGTCGCTGGTCGACGTGGCCCACTCGCACCCCTTCTGGGCGCGGCCGTTTGCGGACATCTCCGTTGTCCACAACGGCCACATCACCAACTACCACAAGCTCCGGCGCAAGCTGGAAGAGAAGGGCCACCGCTTCGCCACCGGCAACGACTCGGAGGCGATCGCCGTCTATATCGCAGACAAGCTGGAGGCCGGCGAGTCGCTGGAGGACGCCCTGCGGGCGTCGGTGCACGACCTCGACGGGACGTTCGCCTACCTGATCTCGACGCCCGACGGCATCGGCGTCGCCCGCGACCGCTTCGCGCTGAAGCCGATGGTGGTGGCCGAGGACGACGAGGTGGTGCTGCTGGCCTCCGAGGAGATCGCACTGCGCACGGTGTCAGGCGACCGGGATCTGACGCCGCTCGAGCTGGGAGCCGGGGAGGTGCGCTGGTGGCTTCGCTGATGAGTGAGATCGACTGCTCCGAGCACACGACCAGGGAGATCAACCAGGCGATCAAGCGGGCGGCGGCCGAGGGGGCGCCGGAGGTGCGGCTGACCAATCCGGCCGCCCGGCACTCGCTGGCGGTGGCGGTGATGCACCCGATCCGGGTCGTGTTCGATGGGCCGGTCGGCTGGTACTGCGCAGGGATGAGCGATGGTCCGGACGTGGTCGTTCACGGCAACTGCGGCTGGAGCGTGGCCGAGAATCTGATGTCCGGATCGGTCACGGTGCAAGGTAACGCCGGCAACTCCGCCGGCGCGTCGCTGCGCGGCGGGCGGGTGTTCGTCGAGGGGCACGGCGGCGCTCGCACCGGCATCTCGATGAAGGGCGGGACGCTGGTGGTCGGCGGCTCGGTCGGCTACATGAGCGGCTTCATGATGCAGCGTGGCACGATGATCATCTGCGGTGACGCCGCGGACGGGATCGGCGACTCCATGTACGAGGGTACGGTCTACGTCGGCGGCAGCGTCCACTCGCTGGGCGCCGACTGCATCGAGGCGGAGCTGACCGGCGAGGACCGCTCGCTGCTCGAGCGTGAGTTGACCGCAAACGACATCGACGCCGGCGGCTACGACTGGAAGAAGCTGGTCGCCGGGCGCAAGCTGTGGAATTTCTCCAAACACGAGTACGACGCCTGGAGGGCCGCACTGTGAGCGAGTTCATCCCCCGCGGGGACGACGGCCATGTTCTCCAGAAGCTGTGGGTCTGGTCGCCCGAGACGATCGAGGACATCCAGGCCAAGGCCGAGCTGGGCCGGTACACCAACCGCGGCCTGGGCATGACCAAGCGGCCGCCCCACTTCGAGGACCTGACGTTCGTGCCCTGCACCCTGTCCCGCGTCCCGCTCGAGGGCTACCGGGAGTCGTGCAACACGTCGATCGAGATCGGCGGCCGGCACGGCGCCCGGCCGGTGCGGCTGCGGACGCCGATCACCATCGCCGGCATGAGCTACGGCGCCCTGTCGCGCAACGCGAAGCAGGCGCTGGGCATGGCGGCGACCAGAGTCGGCATCTCGACCACCACCGGCGACGGCGGCATGCTCGACCTCGAGCGGGAGGCGTCCGACCAGCTGGTGTACCAGGTGCTGCCCAGCCGGTACGGCTTCAACCCCCACCACCTGCGGATGGCGAACGCGGCCGAGATCGTGATCGGCCAGGGCGCGAAGCCCGGCACCGGCGGCGTGCTGCTGGGAGCGAAGGTGTCGCCGATCATCGCCGAGGCGCGTCAGCTGCCGCCCGGCGTCGACCAGCGCTCCCCGTGCCGCCACCCCGACTTCGTCGGCCCCGACGACCTGCAGATCAAGATCGAGGAGCTGCGCGAGGCGACCGACGGGCAGATCCCGATCTACGTGAAGATCGGCGCCTGCCGCGTGCCCGACGACGTCAAGCTGGCCTGCAAGGCCGGCGCCGACGTGATCGTGATCGACGGCATGGAGGGCGGCACCGGTGCCTCGCCCGACTCGCTGATGAACCACACCGGCATCCCCACGCTGGCCGCGGTGGTCGAGGCGGTGACCGCGATCCGTGAGATGAAGCTGGACGGCGTGGTCAACCTGATCATCTCCGGCGGCATCAGAAACGGCGTCGACGCGGCCAAGGCGCTGGCCCTGGGCGCGGACGCCGTGTCGATCGGCACGGCGGCGATGATCGCGCTCAACTGCAACCGCAACCTGTACGCCGAGGACTACCGGCGGATGGGCACCGAGCCGGGCGCCTGCCACCACTGCCACACCGGCCTCTGCCCGGTCGGCATCACCACCCAGGACGAGGAGCTGATCGCTCGTCTGCCCGTTGACGAGGCGGCCGACCGCGTCGAGGGATTCCTCAACTCGATGACGCAGGAGCTGCAGATGTTCGCCCGTGCATGCGGGAAGAACGACGTCCACGACCTCGAGCCCGAGGACCTGCGGGCGATGACGATCGAGGCCTCGGCGATCACCAACGTCCCGCTGGTGGGGACGAACTTCGCGTTCAGGCCCGAGGCGTTTGCCGCAGCGGTGGTGGAGGCGATGGCAGCATCCGGCTCGAGCAACGGCAAACCAACGACCCAGAAGGTGCACCATTAGCTACCTACTCGCGTGTCCAAACTGCGGCCCGCGCCCTGTCGACGAGTATGGCTACGGCGGTGAGGTCACCTTCCGCTCCACGTCGTCTAAGGACGAGCGGGCGCTGTTCTCGTACCTGTACTTCCGCCGCAACGTCGCGGGGCCGCAGCAGGAGTGGTGGTTCCACACCTCCGGCTGCCGGGAGTGGTTCCAGGCCGAGCGGGACACGCGCGACAACACCGTGATCGAGGTCGCCAGGGCCGGCGGATTGGGCGGGGCCGGCGAGAGCCCGGCAACCGCCGCCGCCGCGTCGGAGGCCGCCGATGGCTAGCGGCCGGCTGGTCGAGCGGCGAGGCGAGGCCATCAACCGCAACCGCACGGTCACGTTCAGCTGGGAGGGCGAGCAGTACACCGGCTACGAGGGCGACACCATCGCCTCCGCGCTGTACGCGGCCGGCGTCCGCGTGTTCTCGCGGTCGTTCAAGTACCACCGCCGTCGGGGACTGATGTGCGTGGCCGGCCAGTGCCCGAACTGCATCTGCCAGGTGGACGGGGAGCCCACCAAGCGGGCGTGCATGACGCCGGTGGCGCAGGGCATGGAGTCGTCCCACCTGAACGCCTGGCCGTCGCTCGAGCGCGACCTGCTGCATCTGGTCGGGCAGGCCACGCCCGGCTTCGGCATGCAGGTCGGCTTTTACTACAAGACGTTCATCCGCCCGCGGCGGCTGTGGCCGCTGTACGAGAAGGTGCTGCGCAACGCCGCCGGGCTGGGCAAGCTGGACGAGGAGCACCGGCGCACCGAGCGTTACGAGAAGGTGCACCGGCACGTCGACACGCTGGTCGTCGGCGGTGGCGAGGCCGGCCTCGAGGCCGCCGTCGAGGCCGCCCAGGCAGGGCGCCACACCGCGCTGGTCGAGGAGGGTCTGCAGCTGGGCGGGAGCCTGGCCTGGAGCCACGACGGCCATGCCCGGAGGCAGGAGCTGGTGGATGCGGCCCAAGCGGCCGGCGTCGAGCTGTTGCAGCCCGCCTACGCCGGCGGCGTGTACGAGGGGCTGCTGGTGCCGGTCTTCCAGGGCACCACCATGTACCGGTTCCGGGCCGGGGAGCTGGTGCTGGCCACCGGCGCGATCGAGCAGCCGCTGGTGTTCGGCAACAACGACCTGCCCGGCATCATGCTCGGGGGCGGCGCCAGGCGGCTGGCGAACCAGTTCCGGATCCGCCCCGCCGACGAGGCCGCCGTGGTCACCTCGGGCGAGGAGGGGATCCTGGCCGCTCTCGACCTGGCCGCGGCCGGCGTCGAGGTGGTCGCCGTCGCCGACACCCGCGAAGGGCCCGCGGATCAGCGGCTGGAGGACGCCGAGATCGAGCACCTGACCGGGTTCTCCCCGCTGGAGGCCAAGGGCCGGGGTGCGGTCAGCGGCGTGATCGTGAAGCGGGGCGGCGAGAAGCGGACGCTGGCCGCCGACCTGGTGGTGATGAGCGGCGGCAGCGCCGGCAACACGGCCTTTCTCAGCCAGGCGGGCGGCAGCCTGCGTTTCGACCGCGACCAGCAGCGTTACGTGCCCGACCTGGTGCCGGACGGCATCCGGGTGGTCGGCGCCGCTGCCGGAGCGGCCAGGGCGGGGGGTGCCGTGCCCTCCAAGTCGGCCAGCGCCTACAAGCAGGTGGTGTGCTTCTGCGAGGACGTGACCACCAAGGACATCTCGCTGTCGCTGGAGGAAGGATTCCGCTCCCTCGAGCTCTCGAAGCGGTACACGACGGTGACGATGGGGCCCTGCCAGGGCAGGATGTGCCACCGCAACTCGGGCCTGGTTATCGCCGAAGGGCTGGGGCTGGACGCGGACGCCCAGCAGGTGGGCGTGACCACCGCCCGCCAGCCGCACAACCCGACCAGCTTCTCGCACCTGGCCGCCCGCGGGTACGAGCCGGTGAAGCGCACCTCGACTCATCACTGGCACGCCGAGCACGGCGGGCGGATGCTGTGGGCCGGCGATTGGAAGCGCCCCTACGACTACGGCCGCTCCGACGGCGAGGTGGCCGCCGTGCACGACTCCCTGGGCCTGATCGACGTCTCCACCCTGGGCAAGCTGATCGTCCGCGGGCCGGATGCCGCCGGGTTCCTGGAGCGCATCTATCCCAACCGGTTCGGCGACATGAAGCTTGCCCGCGTGCGCTATGGGATCGTCTGTGGCGACGACGGGGCGATCCTTGACGACGGCACCGTGGCCCGGGTGTCCGAGCGGGAGTACTACGTGACCACCACCTCCTCCGGCGCCGGCGCGATGGAGCAGTGGTTCAAGTGGTGGAACGCGGTCTGGAAGATGGACGTCCAGATCGTCAATGTGACCTCGGCCATCGCCGCGTTCAACCTGGCCGGCCCCAGCGCCCGGGAGGCGCTGCAGCCGCTGACCGGCTTCGACCTCTCGAACGAGGCGTTCCCTTACCTGGGCGCCGGCCACGCCGAGATCGCCGGCGTCCCCTGCCTGATCCTGCGGATCGGCTTCGTCGGCGAGCTGGGCTACGAGATCCACCTGCCGACGGCCGCCGGCGAGTACCTGTGGGAGACGTTGATGGCCGCGGGCGCCGAGCACGCCGTGAAACCGTTCGGCCTCGAGCCCCAGCGCGTGCTGCGGCTCGAGAAGATGCACGTGATCGTCGGCCAGGACACCAACGCCGAGTCGACGCCGCTCGAGGCGGCCATGCCCTGGATCGTCAAGCTGGACAAGGAGAGCGACTGGATCGGCCGCTACCACATCGAGTACATGAAGCGGCGGGGCGACCGCAATATGCTGGTCGGATTCGTGTGTGAGAACGGCAGCACGCCGGTGGAGGGCTCGCAGGTGATCGGTGATGACGGCGACCCCTGCGGCCGCATCACCAGCTCCCGCTTCTCCGAGCGGCTCGGCCAGTCGATCGGCATCGCCTGGGTGCCGGTTGCGAAGTCCGAAGAGGGTACGCGGATCGCGATCTCCGATCCCAGCGGCGAGCCGATCCCGGCCAGTGTCACCCACAGGGCGTTCTATGACCCCGACGGAGAGAGGTTGCGTTCATGAGCGGCGTGTTTGCGTTCCTGTCACCTGCCGCGGTACGCCGCGACGGCGGCTACGAGCCGTTGCTGCGAACGCCGATGGATCGGAGCCACATCGCCGCCGGCGCGACCCTGGAGGAGGTCGACGGATGGCGGGTGGCCTCGTATGACGCACGCCCCGGCCGTGCCTGGATCGCCGACGTGTCGCCGATCGGCAAGATCGACATCCGCGGCACCAAGCAGCGGATCGCCGAGCTGACCGGCAACGCCGAGCTGGGCACGGCCAGCCTGCACGACGACGTGTGGACGCTGCGGCTGACCGAGACCCGTGCCGTGGTCGTCTGCGCGAACGACCGGGTGGCGCAGCTCAGCGAGCGGATCGGGTACGGCGCCACCGACATGACCTGTGCGTGGGCCGGCGTGGTGATCGGCGGCGAGGACGTGCGCGAGGTGTTCATGCGCTCGTCGAGCCTGGACGTCCGCCCGCAGTCGTTCCCGGCCGGGGCCTGCATGGTCGGCTCGGTGATGCGGGCCGGCACCATCGTCCTCAACATGGGCGGCAACCGGATCGCCCTGTTCGTCGGCTGGGAGTTCGGTGAGTACTTCTGGGAGGCGA
>Ga0070683_100000614_pt1 | contig 25637 bp, 18 predicted proteins | sample KBSC713LmetaG_FD_64662 | JGI IMG/M metagenome (GOLD analysis project Ga0070683, IMG submission 64662) | Corn rhizosphere microbial communities from Kellogg Biological Station, Michigan, USA - KBS C7.1-3L metaG | ecosystem: Host-associated > Plants > Roots > Rhizosphere ... | reverse complement strand
CCGGCGGCGACAGCGAGCGCGCGATCGGCGAGGCGCTGGAGGGCGTCGGCGAGGTCGTCGGCGCCTTTGCCGACCCCGCTCCCGACGTGCCGCTGAATCAACACATCGGCCCGCACCGCCGCTTCACCTGGGCGCGCTCGGAGCTGGCGACCTTCAAGCGGATCAAGGACGCGCTCGGCGGCACCGTCAACGACGTCGTCCTGGCCGTGATGACCGGAGCGCTGCGCGAGTGGCTGCACAGCCGCGGCGTGCGCACCGAGGGCCTTGAGCTGCGGGCGCTGGTGCCGGTCTCGATCCGCAGCCAGGACGAGCGCGGCGACCTCGGCAACCGGATCGCGGCGATGCGCGGGCCGTTGCCGGTCTACGTCGAGGACCCGGTGCGGCGCCTGCGCGTGGTCAGCGAGCAGATGGAGGGGCTGAAGCGCTCCAAGCAGGCGCTGGGCGCCGAAGTGATCTCCCGCTTCAACGACTTCGCGCCGCCGACGCTGCTGGCGCAGGCCTCACGGATCAACTTCTCCACCCGGCTCTTCAACCTGATTGTTACCAACGTGCCGGGCCCGCAGATCCCGCTTTACGTGTTGGGCCGCGAACTCGAGGAGGTCTTCCCGGTCGCCTTTCTGCCGCAGAACCACACGATGGCGGTGGCGATCATGAGCTACAACGGCCGGGTCGGCTTCGGCCTGCTGGCCGATTACGACTCGATGGAGGACGTCGAAATGATCGCCGAGGGCTTGAATCGGTCGCTCGCCGAGCTCGAGGAGGCCGCGTCGGCGGCCACCCGCGCCTGAGCCGGCCCGCGCACCGCGCCAACTAGGCTAAGTCGGTGGCAATCCTCGTCGCCCTCTTCATCGTCGTCCCGATCATCGAGATCTACGTGATCATCCAGATCGGCTCGCTGATCGGCGTCTGGCCCACGGTCGCCCTGCTGATCGCCGACGCCGTGCTCGGCTCGATGCTGCTGCGCCACCAGGGCCGCGGCGCCTGGCGCCGCTTCAACGCCGCCCTCGCCGAGCGCCGCTTCCCCGGCCGCGAGGTAGCCGACGGCCTCCTGATCGCAATCGGGGGCACCCTCCTGCTCACCCCCGGCTTCGTCACCGACATCTTCGGCGCCGTCTTCCTGATCCCACCGACCAGGGCGATCGTGCGGCGCCTGATGCGCGGCTTCGTGGGCGGTCGCTTCCTGATCATGGGCATGCCGGGAACGGCGGAGCGGAGCGGGACGACCGGGCCCGCGACTTCAAGCCGTCACTACGACTACGACGGCACGGCGGAAGAGATCGACGCGGACGATCCGCGGTTGCCGGGCTGAGCCTCGCCCGGCACTAGAGGGGGAGCCCCGGTTTGATCCTCGGTGTCAGAACTCAGGCGACTCCGTGATGGGGTCCGTGAGATCTAGGCGATTTCGCGATACCCAAAGCCCGAGAAGAGGGTCGACAGCATGGAACCCCCCATCGATCTTGCCGATCAAGCCCTCGGCAATGAGACGGTCGCGAGCGTCCCGAGCGGTGCTACGGGCGAGCTGCATCTCCTCGAGAACGTGTCGTTTCGAGAGATCTGCCCCGCGAGCGACGACCACTAGCACCCGCCGCTCAGAATCGTCGAGACCACCCCAGATCGAGTCGAACTCGTCCCTGAGCTCATTCTGCACCACGGTCAGAGCCCTCTCCCACGCCGCACCATCACTCGTCTTGCCCTTCGGAGTCTTCTCCCAGAGGAAGTGGGCTAGAAGCATCGCCCGCTGCGGATGGCCCCTTGCAGTGTCGAGCAGTAGCTCGAGCACCTCTCCAACCTCTCGCTGAGTTTTCGTGAAGTGATTTCCGATATAGACGGCCAAGGCATCTTCCGGCAGAGGCTCCAACCTGACTGCCTTCGCCTGTCCGTAGAAGGGCCTTGCCCTATCGTCGAAGAGCCGGCTCATCATCCCCATATGTGAACCAGCAAAGATGTAGCTGGCTTGAGCCTCGTGTTGCTCCAGACGGCTACGGATGAGACCGTCCAGCGGCGGCTTCGTCTCGAGGATGTCCTGAAACTCGTCAAAGACGACCAGGGTCGGAGTCGCCGTCTTCTCCATGATCCTCACGGGAAGATCGAGTAGCCATGCGAGGCGGCGGCCGACGTCGGCATCGAGGGCCGGCTCCAGGCTTAGCCCGGTCTTCGGGATCCTGACTTTGGGCCTAAAGGTGCGGATGAGACCCACGGCGAAATTGCGCGCGGCACCATGCAGGCTCCTGCGGTAAGCATCCTCGATGCGATTGGCGGCCTCCTCGACGGAGAGCAGGCCATAAAAGTTGACGTAAACGGTGTTCATTCCGAGGCTTTCCGCCTCTTCACGGACCCGCTTCAGCAAAGTGGTCTTGCCATAGCGACGGGGCGCGGTCAGGCGACTGTTCGAATTGGCCTCGGCGAGCCGCAGCAGTTCCTCCAGCTCCCGCTCTCGGTTGATCAACTCGCTGGCGGGAGCAGGGCGAGAGAAGTCAAATGGATTGAGCTCAGGTACGGCCACCATTTCATTGGAGGCTACCAGAGGTGACGGGCAATCCGCCACTTTTGTGACGGGCAATCCGCCACTTTTGGGACGGGCAATCCGCCGTCCCAGCGAGCAGCCCTCGTCGAGAGTCTGCTCAAACCGCCTTCCCGGGGAAATTGCGCTCGAAGGCCGCGCAGGCCTCAGCAGAGCGCCTTTCCTCTGGCTCGACGGCCCCGAGAAGGCGACGACTCCACCGGGCAGGCAATAGGCGGTCGCATGATGTGCGTTGACTGGCGAAGTTCCGATTCGTCGCCCAATTCCAGCATGGGCGTGGTTCGCTCGATCAGGAATGGCCACCGCGACGACGAAACGGTTCCTCCAGGTCGACTGCGGCAAACCCGGCAGCATCAGGCGCGCCGTTGGCATAGCGGTAGAGGGCGACGGAGAAAACCTGCTGCGCAGCGAGCGAGAGAGCCGAGACCAGCAGAATTGCCCCGATCGCCACTGCGATCAATGCTGCGCCCAGGGTCGCGTTTTGGTTCCTCATGCCGATGCCGACCCCGAAGAGGATCCCCACAGAAATGAGGGCGACGACAGTCCACGCCCCGATGCCGGCCAAACCGGTGATCCCCTCTCCCCACCTGCTCTTGATCAGATGAACTGACTCCTTGGCGGTTTCGAAGGGACCCGCGCCCTCGAGCACCAGCAGGGGTACTGCGAAGATCGTGGCCAGGCTCCAAGCAGCGCCCAGCAGCCAGGAGGCCAGGCGCCCTGCGCCGGGAATACGCGAAGCGATCTGCTCCAGGACCAGACCCACCCCGGCCGCCAGCAGCGACCACTGCGCTATCCGGCCCAGCCGCGTCCAGGAGATGCCAAGTGCTTCCCGGACGCCGATCGGCCGGCCGTCAAAGCTCGCCAACGCGGCACCCGCCAGAGCGACGTTGAAGAACACGCTGAGGAATGTCATCGGATAGATGCCGATGATCGCTGCCAGAGCCAGGCCACCTCGGGAATGACCCGGCGAGCTGAGATAGCCGGAGAAGTAGAGGAGCGCGGCAGCTCCAGCCAATCCGCAGCCCGCACCCATCAGGGCGATCGAAATCATCGTCGGGTCCCGCCGGATCAACGCCCATGCGGCCTTGGTGAGGCGCCAGCCTCGCTCCATCTTCCCCTCACTCGGGGCGCCACCGCCTTGAGTCTGTCCAGCTTCCATACCGCCCATCATCTGATCGTTACGAACCCGGCGCTCGACCCTTCGCATCCGGACAGGAGCGTGCTTTCCACGCAGAAGTCGGAGCCGGCCAGGCTGACCTTTCCGACTCCGGGGAATTCTCCGGCGAGATCTCCAGTCCAGCCTTCGGATGGCGCTGGTGGCTTCTCCAGGTATGTCGCGCTCCCCGAGAACGGGGCCGGCGGTTCAATCGTCGCCCCGATCAGATTCCCGTGGGACATCGTGCTGAGGAAGGCGCCGCCGTCCGAGCGGCTTTCGATCGTGCGGAAGATGAAGAGCTTGCGATGGAGCTCGATCTTCGACGCGAAGAAAGTCGATTCATCCGGGAGACTGCCCGAGCTGGACTTCGGCTTGAATGCGGTGAAGCTCGCGCCGCCGTCTTTGGCCTGGGCTTGGAGCACGAGGATCCCGACATGGGAGCCTCCACTTTCACCGCCCGCTCGGCACACCTTTTTTGCTCGATGTCTCACCTTGCCCTCTGCGCGATGCGCATGGACCTCGGTGTACCGATCCTCCCCGACGAACTCAATCGTTCCAACAAACGCCCCGGGGTCGATCAGTTCGCTACTCCCCCGGCAATTGCCGGGAATCTCGGGCACGCGATGTGCCATCTGACTGGAGTGGAAGTGCACGGAAACGCGTCCAAGTCGGCCGAACCTCGCTTTGATCAGGCGCTTCGTCACCCGACCGCGCGTCGAGTAATGGACGGTCGCATGGTGCCCGGTAAACGTGAGGGATACTTCGTTTCCACTGGCAAACAGGGCTACCGCGTATCCGCGAGTGCCGTGAAGACGGGCTTCGCTGCTTCGACTTGGCCCAATGACGAAACGGTGCTGCTTCGCCGCCGGCGCTGCCGCCAGCAGGCAACCGGCCACGAGCGCCACCGCAAGTCTCCGGATCGAGAACACAGCGCAATCTTCTATCGCACTCCGCCGGTTGGATCTGCTCCACCATTAATTTCCCTTTGCAAAGGGAAGGGTTTACGCCATGAAATGTGCCGGCCCGGAGCTCGGCCCGCGACGAAGCGTCAGGCGGTTGTGCGCACCGCGACCTCGTACCTGCCAACCGAGGTGCGCTGCCCGGGCGTCTCGTCGGTGGCATCGCGCTCAGCGTCGCGTCGGCGCGGTTGTAGTCATCCTCGTTGTCGAAGAAAAGAACCACGATCGCTTTCTCCGTCCCGGCGTCGTGGAGCATCACGATTTCGGTTGCTGGGATGTCGTCCGGACGTCCCTCGTTCATCCGCCCCTTCATCTCCTCGACCCGCTCTTGACTGACGCCATCGAATGAGACAACACGTGCGAGTGCCATTTCCGCCTCCAGATCTCGTGTAGAAGCCCTAGGGGTCAGGCTCTCACAGATGCCGCCGAACTAGAACCCAAGTGCGAATTTGGGGTCCTCGCTCATCATCTCGGGAAGCCTCATATGTCATTTGCCTGCAATTCGACAACTTTCGCCGCCCATGGGGATAGGCATGGGGATGCTGGCTCTACTGAGCCTCAATATCAGCCACTTTGAAATACTTGTCGAAGTCAGTAATGAATAGGCGCAATAGTTCGTAGGGCGGAAGATCTCCGTCGTTGTGGCCGAGGTCTTTACGGATCGCCCTCAAGAGCACTTCCCACGAGACCGCTGTTCCGATGTCGCTCTCTTCCTTTTGGGCCTGAGCGGCTTCTTGCGTCCAGGCATTGAAGGCCTGCACCATCTCGCTCGACGCACCGAGCGTCAGCTGACGCGCCTTAAGGTCTCGGAAGAACTCCTCCGCTGTCGGGTCCGGGCCACCCGGCTTCTTGCCTTTCCCGATTTTTTTGAACACCACCCCGAGCAACTCATAGTAGATAGGGCTCATCCGATCCCGGTGCGCTTCACGGATACGGGCTTTCTCAGCGTCGCGTTGCTGCCAGACCACGGCACCCGCACCCAAAGCAGCAACGCCGAGGGAACCAACGAGCGCCGGGTCCGCTTGGACGGCTTCCACGAAGCCCCAGCCAACCAACCCGAGCACCACGACCACCACGAAGTAGCCAAGGGCAATCTGAGATCGAGAAGTCACTTGCGCCCAGCCTAAGGGCGGAACCGGCGCCTAAGTCGCTCGCTCGCGGGACCTCCGCCTCATGACCAAGAGCACCATAAAATCGAACTCAGTACCCCTTTCTTACCATGGATGTGCTCTACCAACTGAGCTACCTGGGCGAAAGGATCCGAACCCAGCTTCTCATGCGGATTCGGGCTACCTCCATCTCGAACTTTACAAGACCGCCCCTCCGGCCGTTGCCGGCAGTTTCGGAGAGTTCCGAGCGGATTTGGGCCACAACGCCCTCGGTCGTGGCCCAAACACCCCACAGAGGAATTTGACGTGGCCGAGCCAGCCGCCCCAGGCAACAACCGAAAGCCTGGAATCGACCGCGCCGCCCAAGAGACGACACAGCGGAGGATTCGAGAGACCCAGCGTAGTATTGGTCTTCCAGCAGCATCGAGCGAAGCTTCGGCATCGATTGTGAGCCTCCGACCCACGCTATTGAAGCACCGCGCTCGCGACCGTAAACCCCTCCGGGGTTGGGCGCTTCGCGCCTTTTACTGCCGCTTCGCCCGGCGCTGGGTTGGCGGGTAAGTGGGCGTGCAGGCAGCTAACCCACTTCTCTAGCCTTCCTGCGTCCCGACTTGGCCGGCCAGTCTATTTAGAGCAGATGACCATCACAGCGCCATGAGGAGACGGAGAGCAACCTGGGAGCAGGTTCACACAACAGCCGAAATCAAGTGGTACGAGCCATTGACCTGCTCACAACATTGAGTGTTGCCTTGAAGCTCGACAGATCAGAAATGCAAGCAACGTTCTAGCCTCTTACGCTGCATCGCGCTCGGATGCACGGAGTACATCACATAGGACTTTGTCGATTGTTCATCTGCGATTTCACTAGGCGAATGAGACTTGCCAAAAGGCTGCCCAAACCAGACCGTCCACTTAGGAGGCGACCCTTCAAAACCAATCTGCGACCAAAGGCGGACGACTAGATTTTCAGATCGGTCATACACAAATCCGGGTTTTTGGACTTCATCGTTCGCTTCTGCTTCGGACAGGAACTTGAGATCATCGGGGGAAGTCGCCTGCTTCGCGCCCGCACGCTTGAGGCAACCTCCAACCGACTTCGACTTGAAGGTCCTAACCGTTGCAGCACGATCACCGCTGGCCATATCGCTCCCACAGCCCCAGAAACTCGCGCCTGCCGCGAGAGCGATGACCAAGACCGCCACGCTAACCTCAATCCCAGCTTTTATCTTCGACATATTGCGGTATCGCTTCCTTTGACGAGTTCTGTTCCTCCCTTAACCCATCCGGTCGGACTCTGGTAATTGACCGTGACTTCATAGGTTATCCGATATTCTCGCCCTAGGTCTCCACATCGGAAGTTTTCATTCTCTTCCCAGTTTCTCCATTTGGGATCTGATGGATTGCGGGGTGTCCACTGCCACGTTGACTTAGTTTCAAAAGGACCGTAGAGGAATTCGTCGATGGCGCCCTTTGAATGACGTTCAAACTTGATAGTCGTCTTTTCTCGGGATACTGGAAAAGGCCAAGCACTCTTGGGACATTTGTAGCTAGCCCTTGCATAGAGACGATGTTTGCGCGACACAACTTTTACTTTTAGACCGCAGCCCGAAACTTCTCCGGAGAGATCGAACCCATTCACAGGATCTGCATTAGCGTAATCATAAGCATTGGCCGACCCCCCTTGCACTGGATCTACCGAAATGAAGCGTCCAAGCGCCGGCACGTAACTTCGGACACCCATTTGGATCACGCCAGAAGGCAATTCTGAGCGGCGTGACTTACCACCTAGCCATCCATAGCGTCCGGAGCTTCCTTTCGTCGGATTCCCAAACTCATCAAATTCAAATTTCGCAGTCGGTTCTTTCGCCGACAAGCTGAGACTGGCAGTAGCCACGACATCACCGTGCAGGTTGGTGAGCTGGAGGCTGGTCGTGCCTGAGCTTTCTTGAATCGCTGAGAGCCCACCGCCGATCCCGCCTATGTCGCGGGTCCACGTCCCGCTCCGTTCGGTCCAAGCCGTCGAATCCGAGGCCATCGCGTAGTGGAAGATTTCGGTTCCTGTTTTCGTTCCCGTCTGGGTCACCTGGCGGACCCGTCCGGTCGCGTCCAGCTGGTAGGTGTTCGTCAGGGCGTTCTGTGTCTGACTCGCAACCATGTTGTTGCTGAAGTAGTTGGTTTCAAGCGGGCTGCCGCTTGCGAATTTGGAGGGCAGTTTGGTGATTCGCCCGAAGTTGTCGTAGGTGACGGCTTCAGGTCCGATCAGTCGATCGGCGGCGTCGTATTTGTATTCCTGAGAGGTCCCGGTCGATTTCGTTTCGCAAGCGCCGCCTGACGCACGGGTCGTCAGTTTCGTCCGGTTGGAATCTGCGTCGAAGGAATACTGGCGTGTCGTGCAGCCTTTACCTGCCGGGGTTTCCTTGGCCCATTCCAACCTGCCGGCCTTGTCGTAGGTGTATTCCTCGCTGGAAGCGAGGCTGGTCTGGGAGAGAATCTGGCCGAAGATCGAGCGTTCGTTGCTTTCTTCGATCCAGGTGCATTTTTCGGTGCAACTCACGACCTTCGTGTAGCTGCGTTTCGTCGGCGCGCCGGCTGCGTCATAGGTCGTTTTAGCAACCAGACCGTTGGGCAGGCCTTCTTCGATCATCTTGCCATCTGCATCGTAGGAGGCCGTGAACGTCCCGGCCGCTGAGTCGTTCATTGCGACCAAGAGTCCGGAGGTTTCGTCGTAACCGAAGGTCTGGGTTCCCTTGCCGTCGAAGACCGAGGCGGGACGCCCGAGCAGGTCATATTTCGTTTTCGAGGTACTGCCGTCCGCATCGGTGTATTGGATCGGGCGACCCAGTTTGTCGTAGGCGATCGTCACGGCTTGGCTGTCGAAGCCTTCGCATTTGACTTCGCAGGTGAATTCCTGCGCTTCGGGCAGGCCGGTGTATTTGTTGTAAAGATTTTTCGTTGGCGGCAGTTCCGTTCCGCCGCCTACTTGCTTGCTCGTGACTTCCCGACCCGCCGTGTCGTAGGTCTTGATCGTTTTGCGGGTCTTTCCTGCTTCTTCTTTCCCTCCGGGGCTTTCGATAATTTCGGTCGGCTCACCTAGCCCGTTGTAGGAGGGGTATTTGGTAACCAGCAGTTCGGGCAGACCTGCCGTTTCGGGCTGGCTGGCAGGCGTCACCATGCATGGCAGGCCAGCGAGTTTCGGATTGCTGGAGCACTGCGTCGGCCCTGTCGCCCCGGCCTTGTAGTAGTAGGTCCATGTGATGTGGGCGTCATAACCCAGTTTGGGCGCCCCGGGAAGGGCTCGTTCTTCCAGCTGGCCGGTTTCGGGGCTGTAGGTGAAGCGGGTGTGCAGGTTCAGCCCTTTCGGATCGACGATGGTTTCGATCGGCTTGAGCAGTGTCCAGTTGTATTTTGTTTCCGTGGTGTACGGTTCGAGTTCTTCTCCGCTGAGAAGCTTGGCGTTGGTTGTTTCGGTCGTGGACAGGGCGAACGGGGGGCTTCCCGCCGGGGGGCTCGGTGCACCTTGGTCATACTGGACCACAGAGTGGGCGCGCGCTTCAACTGTTTTGCCACTCGATTCGAGCCGAACTTTGTGAAGCGGCCCCAGCGATTCAAGCATCTCGCTCCCGTCCGCTGAGTAAGTGAACTGTTCGTCCAATTGCTGCGAGCGGGCAGCGGATTCCCCGCCTGCGGCCAAGGCAAGCAGGCGGTTCTGTGCCGAGAGCGAACGGACGACGTTGCCGTGTCGATCGGTTTCTTCCGTGGTGATCGAAGGACCGCTAGTGCCGGGCACCTGCGGCGTGGCCGTGTTCACGACATAGCCGTCGGGGTCCATGTAGATGACCGTCGCCTTCGAGTAACCGCTCGGGGGTTCGCTTGGGATTTCGCTCGGCGGGAAGATCGCCGTCGCGTTGACCGGGTAGTCACTCTGACCCCATTTGGCGACGCTCGCCGGGCTCATGTCGTAGGGAGACCCGCTGCCGCTGAGCGGCACTTCGTAGGCGATACTCGTCTGCGCCGTCGGGGAGCTTTCGACCAGGCTGGCTCGTTTCACGCTTGTCAGCCGGCCCGACTTTTCGAAGGGGATACTGCCGGTGTATTCGAATTTCCAAGGTTCGAGGCCCGGCGGGGTGAGTGAGGTCATCCTGTTGCTGAATGAAGCGTAGGTATAGGTTTCTTTCGAAACCGAGCTGCGCGGATCCCACTCAGCGATTAGACGGTATTCGGGGTCATATTCGTATTGCGCGACGACGCTGCCCGAAGCCGATCCTGAGCTGTCGTAGTAGGTAATCGAGGAGAGCAGTTCCCAGGCGCTGCACACGCATTTGACGTATTGGAAGGTGAGGGTGCGACAGCCGACCGTTTTTATGGCTTCGGCGTTTGTGCACGTAATCCCGCTCGGAGTGGGAGCGATGATCTTGCTCAGGTGGTACTTGCCAGTGCCTTCCACTCGTTCGTAGACCATCTGGGCCGATTTGGCCGTCGCCTGCCACGACACGGAGCCGACTTCATAGTGCCCTTCGTGGTTGACGAACAGGGTGCGAGTGCCTTCGGGGCTGGCGAGTTCAAAGGTGGCGCTCCCGCCTTCTCCCTGCTTGGTCAGCACGTATTCCTTCATGTATTCAGGCGCGATGTAGTTGCCGCCGTGCACTTCAAAGGCGGCAACTTCGCCTTCGCCGTCGACGAGTTCGATCCAGTCGGCAGCGGGTATCGCTTCTTCGACCATGCATTCTTCGTGGCTCCAGCCTTCGGTTTCGCATTCTTTGTCGTATTGGGCCGGCACTTCGGGTTCGTGGTGTTCGCGCAATTCCGCCCACGCTTCGCCTTCGAATGCCTGTTCGGCGGGAGCAGAAGGCTGCCAAGAGCCTCCGAGAACCTTGGACCTTCCTTCCTGGCCTCGGTAGTTCGATTCGTAGGTCCGCGTGAATTCCAGGTTTGATTCTGAGCCGGGTACCGGGATCGAGACATCGGTGCGACTGATCGTGTACTGGCCAGTAAGCAGATCGAGATTGACGGGGCCGACCTGCTGGGCGGCATCGGTGGGAGCTCCCTGCCACGCATACGCCGGCATCACGTATTCGGTCGTCACCGGTTGGCTGGCCCCGGCTGCTTGCGTTCCTCCATCAAAGGCAGCACGGAACTTGATGTCTTCCCGTGGATAGGCGGCTTCCGCGAAGGGCGCGCAGCCTCGAACCTTGAGGAAGACCGGTTCGCTGTGGCCGGGGTTCTGTGTGACGGGCAAGGGCCAAGTCACTTGTTTGCCTTCTTTGCCGATCACGCATTCTGCGGGCACGGTCCGGAATTCCTTCCAGGGAGGAAGCTTCATCTGGAAGGTCACGCCGCTCACCCCTCCCCCCGGGGGCGCTTCCCCCCATTCTGCTTGCAGCGTGTAATAGCTGGCCGTTTTCTCGCCTTCGCTAGGGGCGGTCAGCTTGCTGGTCGGGGGCGCGTCTGGATAGATGGCGGGATTGAAGACGTACTTGGCCGGTGTTGGGTCTGCTTCACCTTTGGCGTTGACGGCGGTGACGGCGAAGGTGTGCCACCCCGCTGTCAGGTGTGTTGGCAGCGAGTAGGGCGAGGTGCAGACTTTGGTTGGTTTTTCCCCTTCGTCAAGGCCGCACTTGAACGTAGAGCCAGACTGGCTCGATTCGAATTTGATTGGCGCCGGAGCTTCAGGCCCCATATATGTCGGCGTGGGCGACGTGATGGTGGTCTGGGGCGAGTTCGTCGTCGTGAAAGTTTTGTCGGCGCCATAAGCGGTGCCACCCCCGTTGCTCGCCGTCAAGCGATAGTGATAGAGGGTGGCTGGTTTGAGTTCTTTGATCGTCTGGGTAGCGGTCTGGGGTCCGACTCCCCCAAGGGCCAGGCCGGGGGTGGTCGGCGCGAAAGAGCCGTAGGAAGTCGTCGGGCCGTATTCGAACTGATAGGTCCCGTTGGTTTCGAACATGTTGAGGCTTCCTTCGACCACGGCACTGGTTTCGCTGGGGGTGCTCGCCCCGGTGGTGACAACGGGAAGTTGCGGCGTCGTGAAGGTTTTGTCAAGACCTGGTGTAGTGCCGTAGAGGTTGGTCGCTGAGACCCGGTAGTGGTAGGTCGTATTGCCTTTGAGGCCGCTGATCGCTTTGCTCACGGCGACGTTTGTTTTCCCCGAGCCGACGCTTTCGGCCGTGGTTGGCACTTTGGTCCCGTAGGAGGTCGTCGTGCCGTATTCGAACTGGTAGGTGGTCGCGTAACCGTGGGGGTTGACCTGGCCTTTGAGCGTGGCACCGGTTTCAGTGACCGAGGTGGCCGCTTCGGTCGTTGAGATCGGCGCCGGGGCTTTGTAGACGACGGAGAGGTAGGGGCGGTTTGCTTCGGTCGTGGCGTGATCGGAATCGAAGTCGATCTTCCGTTCGGTGCAGCTTTCTTTGCCGCATTCGCGCACTTTGTCGTCGATCAGCTTCATGATGATGCTGAGCCATTCTTCGGCGTTGACTTCAGCTTCGACGGTTTTGGTGGGCAGGTTGAACTGCCACCAGCCTATCTGGGTACCGCGGTTGGCGGTGAGGACTTCGCCGAGGCTTTCGGAGTAGTCGCCGCCTTCAGTGGTCCAGAGGTGGGTGCCGTCGTAGTGGCTCCAATTGGCTTCCCAGTTCCAGGGATTGGTGACTTTGCGCAGCTCGATGCCTTTGGTGTTCTTGGCGACTTCGAGCGAGTGAATGTTGAAGGTGGCCGAGGAGATTTCGGAGTTGACCGGGATCGAGGTCGTTTCCAGTTCCATCAGGGTCCGGTACCAGCCGTCGTATTTGCTTTCGAGCTGTGGCACGTAGCCGACTAGAAGGTCTTTGCGGCCCCAACTGGAGCAATCGATCCAGCCGGTTTCGCCTTTCGTGCCGCCGATCACGCAAGCAAGGGCGGTGCCGACGGTCATCGTCGGGTCGATGACGGCGGGAAACTTTCGATCGGGCTGCGCGAGCCATTCGTGATCGGCGACGACTGAGAGCTTCCAGTGGCCTTCTTCTTCGGGACCGAGCTCGTAGTGGACCGCGCGCGATTCGGCTCCAGCGCTGTCGCTCATCACGGGTGCCGGCAAGACGACGACGGCCTTGCCTTCTGAGTCGCGGAACTGGACCAAGCCGTCTTCGGCAAGGGAGGGCTCGAGGCCGTCTGAGGCGCTCAGTTGGTAGCTGAAGGTGCTGGCCTGGCCGGGACCGCTGAGTTCGATCTCCTCCTTGAGGCCGTTGCTGAGTCCGGTGAATTCAAAGGAGGGGGCGTTGCCTTCCCCTTCGTAGGTCGCTGTCCCGCTTTCTAGTTCTGCGCCTTCGAGATCTTTGCGCTGGAGCTGGCTTTCGACCCACTGGTCCCCCACTTCGAAGCGGACAGGTTTGGAGTCGATCTGTTTTGGCAGAGTGACGTCGAAGTCGTTTGGGCCATTGACGACGGTCTGTTCGCCGGTTTCGTGCAGCCCTTCCCCGATTGGCCGCCAGTTGCCTTCTTCGTCGCGATAGTTGATCGGTTCGGGATAGATCCTCGTTTCAAGCTGCCCGTCGGGGAGGGTGAGGGTTTCCGAGTCGGCGGTGCGAGCCGGCAGGCTTTCGCCTTCGGCGGCAGGGGAGGTAGCGCCCTGTCCTTCGCCTTCGTCCTGTGCGGCAAGGGCGACACTGGTAGCCGCCAATGCAAGCAAGACAGCGACGAACGCCGCGATAAGCCTGATCCCCTTCAACTGAGTTCCTCCCCTTCGGTTTCTTGCTCTGATGGATTCCCTGCCCAAAGACCATTTGGGACTTGGCGCGCTTCGACTCCGCAAGCACTAGCGGCACCGCTCCCTGGTAAATCCGTTGGTCCTGTCCTCGCTATCGACGAGGCTGAAATGAAGTTCGGGGCCGTAGGCGACTTCCACGATCTTTTCTTTGACAAGACTGGAAAGGTCGAACTCAATTTCCGTCAGTGACCAAGCGCCATCGAAGTTCTTGTGTAGCTCAGCTGAGGTCACAGGACGATCAAGCTCTCGCATCTCCGCGACGATCGCCGTCTTTGCCTCCTGGATGTGGGACCGGGCGTCTAGGCGCAAGCGGCGCCCGGTCCCACCAATTCCATCTGCCCATAGGTCTGGAGAGCCTTCAGGCAGAGCTGCTAACTGTGCAGGCATACACCGCCGAATCAATGGGAAATGAGCGACGGCGCGTTGCTGCTGGGTAGAAGTGTGGTGTAAGAACATGTGATTTTTCAGCCCCGGACGACCCGACTCGGATTCCAGTGGAGCGGAATGACCCAAATCGTCCGGGACACCCTTCAAGGAGCAAAACCGGCTCCGAGTGCTAACGACGAGTTCCGGATGATCGCTGGCCTGCCCTTGAGTGTTGGAAGGTTTCAGACTGAACAACGTATGTCTATCGTTGTTTCTTAAGTGCTTAATTTGTTACTGCTCAGATTTCTCTAGGAGAGCCGTAGCCCAAATCGGGTCGACCGGATCGGCTGCGCTCAAAGCCAAGGAGCGTCGCGATCATCGGTAGCCCCTCCTCGCGACTTTCCACAAGACGCTCTTTGCTGAAGCGCTCGATATTGAGGAGTTGTGCGTCCGCCTCATCGAGGCACAGGGAGACCGCGAGCTTTCCAGCGGTATCCAGATTGAGGCAATCCCAAATCAGCTGAACTTTCTCATCATGCTCAAGTTGACCACCGCGAAATGAAGCCAGAGTTCCCGCAATGACTCGCTGGAGAATGAGCGCCGAAACATCTCGACGCTGGGGAGGATTTAGCTGGCGATAGTCCTCCACGTTGAGCCTGGGAAGGGTGACGGCGCGATAAAAATGCTTGGTGGAGTTTCGTACCTTTTCCGTTCCCGCTTTTTCGATGCAGCCCCGGTCGAAGAGAAAGCGAATGTGTTCACTAAAGGACTTCAGGTCTGCGCCAAGCTCGCTGGCGAGCTCTACAACGCTTACTCGCCCCTCGGCGAGGATCTCTAGAGCGCCGATTCTGACCGCCTTGCCGCACGCATAGGAAACGGCGCCAACCGGATCTTTGGCGCGGCTGGAAGGCGGCTTGCGCGCTTTTCCAGAAGCGATCTCCAAAGCACTTAAGTGCTCGGCGCTCGTTACCGCGTTGCGGCTGCGCCTGAAGCCGGTTACGGAAACGATCGTCGTCGTCCCAGATTCTCCTGACTTGGCTAGTCGGTGGGCGCTTTCGACCTCGATCGCGACAAGTTGCTCGTATACCTCCAGGATGTGTTGCTGGACTTCTTCCTTCCCCCGAGCATCCACGCGAACGCAGCGGCCAATGATTCGTGCGTTCTCATCGTCGTCTAGCTTTCCGGCCCGGAGAGAAGCCAAACCCTCGGAGAAGACCGCCTGGGCGACTAGGCCAAGAGAATCGCGACGTTCGTATGGCTGCATTTCCTCGAATTCGTCGTCATCGATGCGTGGAATGACGACCGCTCGATAGAAGTGCTCGGTCGCGGCGCCAGCTGGTGCTGAGCCCATGTATTCAATGCAACCGTGCTCGTACAAGCCCTCGATATGGCCGCTGAGCCGTTGAGTGCTGATTCCGAGAGTTCGAGCCATTTCCGCGACGCCGTGCTGGCCCTCGGCAAGGATCGCTAGCGCCTCAAGCCTGATCCAGTGCCCGAAGGCATAGGAGATCGCATCGGCGTCTTCTCTCTTTCGTTCTGCGGCCGGCTTACGAGTTCCCGGTCGCGGCATTGACTCCCCCTCCTCTTCAGGTCATCTGGGCCCAGCGAGCGCCGCAGCTTAAGAGCTTTTGGAAGTAAGGGCTTAGCGCGCTCGCTTCCATCCGACTACTCAGAAACTTCTTACGCTCTCTCCTCCCCGCCCGGCGACCTCGCCGGGGCTGACGACGAAGGGGGGTGAGGACGGATGACGATCAACCCAGTGCCCGCAGTGCTGCCGGCTGTGACCGTGAAGCACCGCTAGGGCGGAACCGGCCGCCCGTTCCTCAGCTGGGGTTACGGGCGGCCAAATCCTCGTGCCCATCCGCCGCCCATAGATTGGTCTCATCCGCTGCATCACGGCACTGGCCCTCGCTCTCACGCTCAAATTGATTAGAGCGGAAAAGAGCTTACTTCGTTCTTTTTATAAGTGCGCCGAGCCTCGGACAGGCAGCGTTGGGTTGTGCCCCGAGCCCGTCACGAAAAACCGCCTCCCGAGTTGGTGCGCCTGGGGGCGGCGCTCAGGGCACTGCGAGAAAAGCGCGACCTGAAGCAAATCGAGGCCGCGAGCCGTGCCGGGATGACAGAGAGCCAGATAAGCGACATCGAGCGAGGGCAGAACAATCCGGGCTGGCTGCTGGTAATGCGCCTGCTCTATGAGGGGCTGGACGCTTCTCTGTCCGAGCTGGTCGCCGTCTATGAAGGAAGCGATCCGGTCCCGCCGGCACGCGGGCGTTAGGTCCGGTCACCCGCTGATGCATTCAGAAGCCGACTCGGAGGCTCTAGGCGCCGGTCGGCGCAAAGCCGTCATGCCGCCGGCGCCCCTACTGGCCTTCCGCACTTCGCACGTTCTCGATCAGCGTTTCAAGCGGCACCGCCTCGTCTGAGCCCTGCCCGTTCTTCGTGATCGTGTAGAGGACCGTCCCGTCGCTGACCTTGAGATTAAGCCTTCCCTCAACAATCAGCTCTCCTAGCTGGGCCTGAATCAGCATCTTGAAGACCCCCTCGTAGGCGAGAGCCAGCTCCTCCTCGGTGAAGCCATCTTGGCCTCGCGTTAGAGCCTCGCTGATCCTTTCGAGAAGTTCACGCTTGGGGTCCATTCCGAAGAACCTAACCAATCGCGGCGACCCTTTGCCGCCGCGACTGATCTGCAGATTGGACGCTGGCCTCGCCTTCCACTCCCCGACCTACCCGCCAAATCAGCGCCGCGAGAGCGGCAGTCAAGGGCGCAAAGCGCCCGACCCCGAAGGGGTTGACAGCCGCGAGCGCGGTGCTTCAATCGAACGGGTCGGGGACCTACAGCCCGATCCCAATATCTCGCCCCATGCTCCTCATCTCCCTGGTTCTGACCAGCTCTTGCTCAAGGCCGAGCCTGCGCTGAATGTCGCCGAGCCTGCGCTGCGTCGCCTCGCGAGCCATCCGCGCGGGGGCATCTTGCGGCTCGGGGCCAAAGGCGCTTGACCTGTCGGTCACTCCGTGTTCGAGTCGGTAGCCCTCGACCTCTCGGACGCCGCGATCCCATGCCTTGGCCTTGGCCGGCTCGGCGGGCCTCTCCCCCAGCTCCTTGACGATGTAAGAGGGAGGCTCAATCCGGGCCGCCGCCAGGGCCTGAGCAGCGCGTTGGTTGAGGAGCTGCTCGGCAAGCTCGCGCTCGCGGCGGACCTCCGTGCCCGGCGGCTGCATCTGCTCAAGCGCCGCGGTCCTCTTGGTCAGGGCTTCCCCCCAACGCTCCTCGCTGGCCTGGGCCAGGGGAAGCTGCTCGCGGCGCTCGCGACGGCCGAGCCCTTCGACGGCTTCGCATTTGTTGACGGCCCGCTCAAGTTGCTCGCGAGCTTCGGCCACCCTGCGGACCTCGCTGGTGTAGGTCTCCTCGGCGTGGGCCTCAGTGCTGGCCGGGCTCGCCAGCTCGGCTCGTCGCGCTGCTAGCTCCTCAGTGGACAGCCTCGCCAGCTCGGCTCGCAACGCCTCGTCGTGGGCGGCAGTCTGGGCGCGATCTCGTCCGGCGGCTTCCGCGATGTGGGCGATGGGGTCGCGCTCGGGAGCGGCGGGGGCGAACTCGTTGCGCTCGACCTGGATCTCCGGCGTCGCGTAGAGGTAGGTCTGCTCGCGGGTGCGCGAGGTGGCGACGTAGGACTCCTGCTTGTCCATCGAAGGATCGAACTGGACGTAGGCGCGATCGACGGTGGTGCCCTGGGCGCAGTAGGTGGTGACGGCGTAGGCGTGTTGGAGCGCCGGGGCGTCGCCGCCCAAGGTGGTGCGGTCAAGGTAGTCGCGGCCGACCTCCACCCGCCGCGCCTGGTCGATCCCGTCGAGAACGATCCGCCCGCGCTCGGCGTCCACCTGAGCGACCTCCCAGCGCTCGCGGTTGTAGATGTCGGCGCGGCGGTCGTTGACGCGGGTTATGACCTGATCGCCGGCGGCGAAGACCTGGCCGCCGACGGCGATCTCCTCGGCGCCCAACCTGCCTTCGGACTTCGCCAGCTCGCGCGCCGTGGCGTTCAGACGCTCTACGTCCGCGTTTCGCTTCGCCACCATCAGCGCGTCCTCGCCCTGGGAGAAGGACTGCCACCAGTCCCCGACCATCGCCGCTCGCTGAAGCTCGGGGGTGTCCTTGACCTTCACCCGCTCGGCCTCCTGGTAGAGGCTGAGCGCTTCTCGCGCCCGGCCTTCGCGGATCAGCTTCGCCGCATCGCGATCAACGTCGTGGTGGTGGCGGATCACTTCGTGCAGGTGAACCGGGTCGGTCCTCTCGGCAATGGCGGAGAACAAGCCGCCCGCCTCGACCGAGCCAAGCTGCTCGGGGTCTCCAACGAGGACGAGCTTTGTCTGGGCCTGGTCGGCGTGGTCGATCAGCCGGGCCAGTTGCTCAGAGCCGACCATCGAAGCCTCGTCGACCATCAGGACGGTGCGCGGGGAGAGGTTGCCTTGACCTCGCTCAAAGTCATGAAGGAAGCTCGCGACGCTCGTTGCATCAAGACCCTCAGCCTTGAGGACATTGGCCGCCCTCCAAGTCGGCGCGACTGCCCGCAGCTCGAAACCTGCGCTCGCCCAGCCTTCAGCGGCAGCAACCGTGGCGAAGCTCTTGCCGGTGCCGGCCTCCCCGATCACGACGACGATGCCCTCGCGGACTGCCAGCAGGCGGTAGACCATCTCGCGCTGGTCGGTCTTCAGCGTCGGCCGCTCGCCGATCACCCTCTGAGCGGCAAGCTCGCCAGCCTGGCCCCGCGCTTCGGCAGCCATCCGCTGCGCTGTTTCGAGCGCCTGGCGCTCAAGCGCCCAGATGCGAGTAGTCGTGAAGCGAAGCCCTTTCGGGGTCTCGGCCACCTTGACCACGGAATCGGAGGAGAGGAAGGCGTCGGCGGCGCGCTCGACCTCATGGCCGGGTGCGCCGTTGGGGAGCAAGTTGGCAACCGCCTGGATCGCGTCGCGGCGGTCGAAGTGGGAGGCGTGGGCCGTCACCTCACGGTCGAGTTGGGCAACGGTCAGCTTGCTCGCAAGCTCGGCCTCGCGGCCCATCGTCTGGGCGACGGCCTCGGGATCAAGGCCGATCTCCTCGGCTTTGCTCTGCCAGCGCTGGCGCAGGTCGCCCAGCTCCACCTGCTCCTTTGCCTTGCGGGTGGCGAGCGTCGCCACCTGACGGGCGCGGGCGGAAGCATCCGCGCCCGCCGCCTCGAGTATTTCCGCGCGACGGGTCGAGAACGCCTTCAGCCAAGCGTCCTCGAAGCCCTTGATCTCCGCGATCCCGTTCCTGACCTCTTGCCATTCGATGCCGAGGGTCCGGGTCAGCTCGTGGCGCAGGTTCGCCTCATAGATGTATCCCGCGGTCTTGGCGTGTTCGTAGATCGCCGGGCTGTAGAGGCGAGTCCATTTCCCGTCCGGCCCCTGGGTCGCGTTGGCGACTAGGACGTGGGTGTGCAGCTGGGGGTCGCCGTTTCGCGAGGAGCGATGGACGTAGCCGGCGGCGAGGTAGCCGCTGCCCTTGAGGAAGGCCATGCCGCCTGCCCCGTCACCTCGCCGCGTCAGGCAAGCCTCGTCTTGGAGGTAGTCGAGCGCTGCTGCGACTGAGCGCAGATGGGCGGCCTTGACCTCGGCGGCTGCCTCTGGGCCTCCGAGCGCCCAGGTCAGCGAGACCGACTTGGGCGCCGAGAAGGTGAGATCGAAGCCAGGGACCGAAGAGCCGGCGCGAAGGCCAAGCGGCTCTCCGGTGGCCGGGTTGATGCCGGTCAGCATCGCGACGAGCTGGTCGGACGAGACCTCGCCCGATAGACCGAGCTCGGCGGCGGCGTCGCCCATCCATTGGCCCGCCTCCTCGCCCTCGCCGGAGTAGTAGTCCTCCTGGCCTTCGGCGACCTTGGAGAGGTAATAGCCCTCCTGGCCCTTTCCGAGCTTTCCGATAGTGAGCATCGGGGCCTATGTCAAAACCGAGCGGTCAATCCGTCGGCCTCTTAGTCCGGACGGCACCCCAAGCGCCCCCGAGAATTTCGCCAGTGCCACTCCCGGTCGGCTCATGCCTTCTAGGTCAAGTGGCGACCGGGTTTTGATCCACCGATCTCGTCCCTGCCCCTCCTGCCTAGACCTACCGGGCGCTGAATCGCTCATACCTCGTAGTCCATCCAGGGTGCCCTTTTGCGCCACTTTTGCGCCGCTGCTTGCTCACACAGACCTCACACAGGCCAGCGACAGCGGATTCATCGTCTGGGGAGCATCGGCTTTCGTTCATGCCCCATAGGTGTCCGCGCGCGACGTTCTTGATCCACTTCTTTTGAAGCCGATAGCGTCCGCGCGATGCCCCGGCAGACAAAGCGGGTCGATAAGCCCTGGGGCCATGAGGTCTGGTGGGCGCAGACCGAGAGCTATGCGGGCAAGCTCCTCGTCGTCAATGCAGGCCACGCCCTCTCGCTTCAGTACCACCGCGAGAAGGACGAGACCTCCTATCTGCTCTCGGGCAGGTTGCGGCTCATCCAAGGCGAGAGCGCCGAGGCGCTTTCAGAGCGCGAGGTCGAGCCGGGCGAAGCCTGGCGCAATGAGCCCGGCGTCGTGCACTCGATCGAGGCGCTTGAGGACTCGGTGGTGCTTGAGGTCTCGACACCTCATCTTGACGACGTGGTGCGCCTGCGGGATCGCTACGGGCGCGAAGAAGACGCCGAATAGTCCGGCGGATGCCCGCAGAGGAACCGATCCAGCTCGCACCGCCTGACCCGAGCTGGCCGGCTCGCTTCGAGGATGAGCGAGAAGCGCTGGAGGAGGCGATTGGGGAGTGGGTCGAGGGCGGCATCCACCATGTCGGCAGCACCGCAGTCCCCGGCCTGGAAGCCAAGCCGATCATCGACATCCTGGTCGGCGTGCACGACCTTGAGAGCGCTCGCGAGTGCTTCGGCCCGCTCGCTCAGCTCGGCTACCTCTACGCGCCCTACCTGCCCGAGGAGATGCACTGGTTCTGTAAGCCGGACCCCGCCCGGCGCACCCATCACCTGCATCTCGTTCCGGCGGGCTCCCGCCGCTTTCGGGACGAGCTTTCCTTCCGCGACCGCCTCCGCGCCGACCCAAAGCTCGCCGCCAAGTACGCGGCGCTGAAGCGCGACCTTGCGGAGCGCCATCGCAAGGACCGCGAGGCTTATACCGAGGCTAAGGGCGCCTTCGTCCGGGCCGCACTTCTCGACCGCTAAGGGACGCTGGGGGCGCGTCAGGGTCAGTTCGCCTTGGCGAACTGCCAATGCGTGAGGGCTGTGGCTGTTGCGGTAGTGCTGTGGGGCTGTAGGTGGCTATCTGCTTGCCTTCTCTCGCTAGCTGGATTGCCTCCTATCGCTCTGTCTTCTGGCTTCTGAGTAGCTGGGGCTATGGCCTAACTGGCTATGGCTAGTTGTCGTTGCTGTGGGTCGGTCTTGCCTTTGATGGTTCTCTCGGGGCGCGCCAGCACCCCGATCATCTTTTTCAGTCCTTCGTCGCGCTCTGAGTCAGGGGCGCGGCGCGGAGAAGGTGAGGTCAAAGCCGGGGACCGGCTCGCGGCCCGGTGCGAACTGACCCGAGCCGAGCTTGCCGATCGAGAGCATCAGCAGGGATGTCCTTCGGGAGCTGCGGATCCGTCGCTGGTCAGGGGGCCATATGTGGACTGGCTGCGGGCGGAGCTATTGCACCAGCTGCACGGCCCTGTTGGCCCGCGAGCGGATCGGTTGCACCGGGTGGGATCGGGACTCCACGCCGGGGCTGTCCGGGGGAGTATCGGGTCATCCCGCCGGACGGCGGGCAGTCACGAATGGCGAAGGAGCGAGGACCGCGGAGCGGATCCGGGCCTCCGGGGAACGGACTAGAGGAACCGGCCGGTCAGGAGCCGGCGGCCTTGATAGCAGCGGCCGGGTTACAGAAGTCCGGGCCCTCCCACCGGCCCCCACGCTGGGCTCCGAGGAATTCGCCGTTCGCGCCGCGCGCGATGACGTTGATCGCCCGGGGTGGGACGCATCCCGGGAGGAGCGCAGCGAACCTGCCGAAGGGTTCCGAGACTCCGAGCTTCGACAGAAGTTCACCTTCGACCTGGGCCACGGTCGCCGCTTTCGTCCAGATCCTGCCCTGCCGCCGGAAGCGGACTTCGACCTGGGCCACGGCGGGGTCGAGATAGCCGAAGAGGTTGGTCTGACTCGGCCCGCCGCCCCCTCCGCTCCAACCGGCGCCGTCCCATTGGAGTGGCGCCGAGGTGAATTCCTGCCAACCGGTCCCGGGCGGGAAGCAGATGCCGCCGAACTGCATTCCGGAAGCAGCTACCTGGGCTGAGGTGCAGAGCCCCTCGCTCGTGTCGTAGCCGAGGATTTCGAGCGGGCCTGCACGCAGGAATCCGGTCCTCCCGCATGCCAATACGAGGACGCCCGAGTAGAACTTCACGGGGTTCGCGCCCCCTGGGGGATGGCCGAACCTCGGCCTAGGCGAACTGGTCGGCTCCCCGACCCTGCACTTGCCGTCCCGTGGCCCGGAGCCAATCGCCGCAAAAGACGAGACCGGCACCAGGACCAGTACGGCCGCAACGAAGATCGCCAAGGCAAGGAGCAAAGCGATCCCTCCGGTGACGCCGGACTGCTGGTCGCTCAGACGGGACACGGCGGCAATTATGCCGGGACTTTGCCTGAGCGGGCTTCCGGCCGATCGCAGGATCACCCACCCGGTGAGGGGGCGTGAGGGTGGTGGCTGTGGTGCTGTAGGTCTGCCTGTTGGTGGCTGCCTGCCTCTCTGGCTAGCTGGTCTGCCTTCCTGGCTCTAGGTCCTAGCTGTCTGTCTGTGGGTCTGACTAGCTGGGTCTATGGCTTTGTCTGATGATCTGGCTGTCTCTGCCTGGCTGTCATCTGCTTGTTCTTTCGGGGCGCGTCAGCGTTCCCGATCATCTTTTTCAGCCTTTCGCCGCGCCCTGGATCGCGGGGGCGCGGGTCTGCGCCGCCCGGCTTCAAAAGAAGTGGATCAAGCGCGGCCGTAGCGGCACCAATAGGCCATGAGGCGAAGGCAGAGACCCGCAGGCGGCGTTGGCGACGGGGTCGCTGGCGCTGGGGTTGTGTGAGGGCTGTGTGAGCAATCGGCGGCGCAAAAGTGGCGCAAAAGGACGCCCTGAATGGACTACTAGATATGAGAAAGAGCAGCGATGCGACGGCTCCCGGAGCTGAGCGGCGGGAGCGTCAGGAAAACCAGTGGATCAAATCCCGGTCCCCACTTGACCTAAAGGTCATGAGGATGCACCCGATTCGCAAATTCGTGCGGGCGCTTCGGGACTCGCACCGGACTCAGACAAACCGACGGGATGCCGCTCACTTTTAACATGACCGATCTCAACCCTGATGCCTGAGCGTCCGGCACCCCCTCGCCTCGGCCTGACGGTCGAGGAGGCCGCAAGAGCGGTCGGCATGAGCGAGTCGTCGTTCAAGCGGCACGTGCAGCCAGAGCTTCGGATCGTCCGCCGGGGAAGCTTGCGAATCATCCCTGTGCGCGAGATCGAAAAGTGGCTGGAAGGCAATGCCACGCTCGCCGCGACGACCCGAGCGGCATCTAGAATGGCGGCACTGACAAAGCGCCCCCGCGCCGTTGGAGCGGCCGGGGGCATGGCCCAAGGAGACAAGACTCCATGAGCAACGCGAAGCGTAGTGCGGCCCTGCAAGGGATCGAAGTCCGAACGGACGCGAAGGGTCGGAAGCGGTACAGGGGCACAGCCCACGACAAGAGCGCCGGCAAGTACCTGCGGGGGCGGTGGACTGGATCACTGGCTGAGGCTCGAGCGTGGCGCGTAGACGCGCAAGCGGGTCTACAGGCGGGCACCCTGTCGGCCGCGACCGGACCAACCGTCGCCGAGGCGGCCGAAGAATTCATCGCCGGGATGAAGTGCGGCACGTTCCGACAGAAGGGCGGCCACACCTACAAGCCGAGCGCCATTCGTGGATACGAGCGCGACCTGAACAACCACGCGATGCCCGAACTGGGGTCCAAGCGAATCAGTCGCCTTCAGCGTCCCGAACTTCAAAGGTGGGTCGATGGACTGACGATTCCGGAGCGGTCGCCATCAACAGTGAGGAACGCGGTCGCCGCGCTGCGCGCGCTGATTGGATTCGCGCAGCTGCGCGGCTGGGTCCACCTCAATCCATGCAACGGGCTCCGCGTCCCCTCGGGCGAGAAGGCGCGCGACCGGATCGCGTCTCCCGCCGAAGCCGCAGCGCTGATCGCGGCGATGCGCCCAACTGACCGCGCCACGCTCGGATGCGCCGTCTACGCAGGCCTTCGACTTGGGGAGTTGCTCGCGCTCGATGTGCCGGCCATCGATCTTGAGGGCGGCTGGATTCACGTTCACCGGAGTTGGGACAGAGAGGGGAAGCAGTTCGTCTCGACCAAGTCCCGCAAGCCGCGCAGCGTGCCAATCATCGACAAGCTCGCCGCGCTCTTGGCCGACCATTTCGTCCTGCTCGACCACCCGAGCGATGGGCTGCTCTTTCCGAGTGCCAGCAAGCTCGATTGGCCGACTGACGCGGGCATCCTGCGCCGCCGCACTCATGCGCGCTGGAACAAGGCGGGCCTCAAGCCGCTCGGATTCCACGAGGGACGCCATACCTACGCCAGCATCGGTATCGCCGCCGGCTTGAATCCGAAGACCCTGAGCACCTACCTGGGCCACGCGACGATCACGATCACCCTCGACCGGTACGGGCATCTAATGCCGGGCAGCGAGGTTGAAGCACGAAAGATGCTGAATTCGTACCTCAGTTCGCCGGAGTAAAAGACCTCACAAGGGCATCCTTACCAAAGCTCGCCGACGAGAGGTCAACTAGTCTTTCACCGTGTTCGAGCCCGTAATAGCAGGGGCCGTTGCAGCTCTCATTTCCATTTTTGCTCCGCTTGCAACCGGAGAGCCTTCGGGCGAGTCCCTCCGAGTCCCTGGATGGCTCAGCTTCATCCGCCTCTCTTATGTTCGAACTGCGGGTGCGACCGTTTTTGGGTTGGCCGCCTCTGCCGCAATCGATCTAAGCCTTAGCAATCACAGCCATCATTTGGTGACGTACGTGATCTTCTATGGCGTCGCTCTTCTCGGCCTTACCGTTGCGATTGGCACGACTGTCGTCATAGACCGTGAAACCTTCCAATCTCCGTGGCCTGGGTTCGTCGCGAATCACCATCGTTCCCCTGGAGTCCAATCCCCGACGGCGACGCTCGCAGATCTCTACAAAGAGGGCGATGATTTTCGCTCGGAATGTGCCGCCCTCCCAAGCGGAAGCCTTGCTTTGAAAGCTCGCTGGAGGCTCATCGGTGGGACTCCCCAGGAGCAGTGCGCGCGCGAGGAGCAAGCAAGGCAATGGGACGAGAAAGTCTCTTTGTATCTATGGAATGAGCCGACCTTGAAGCAGTTTGGTCCGGGATGGCGTCCAGCGGGAAGGTCAATCGCAAAGGCGACAGATCACCCGAACCAGTCAATGATGAACCCAGATCGGCTTGCCGATTGGTACGACGGCAAGCTCGACTATCTACGCTCGGTCATCGAGCGCTGTGGGCCCCTCAGCTCTGAAGCGCAAAGACCCGCTCAATCAAGCTGAGCCGTGGGGATGGGATGGGGATGAAACTGACCCCCTATGACCCCCCCTGACCCCGCAAACCGTGCCTAGAACCCAAGCGCGAACTTGGCGTCCTCGGTCATCATCTCTGGCGACCAAGCCGGGTCGAAGACCATCTTGGGGTGGACGGCTGAGACGCCGGGGAGGTCGCCGACGAACTCCTTCATCTGCTCGGAGACCTGGGGGCCGAT
>Ga0070683_100000613_pt1 | contig 25648 bp, 28 predicted proteins | sample KBSC713LmetaG_FD_64662 | JGI IMG/M metagenome (GOLD analysis project Ga0070683, IMG submission 64662) | Corn rhizosphere microbial communities from Kellogg Biological Station, Michigan, USA - KBS C7.1-3L metaG | ecosystem: Host-associated > Plants > Roots > Rhizosphere ... | reverse complement strand
CGGGCTCAAGCCGTCGTTCTACGACGAGCGCCTGGCCCAGCGGTTCCCGGAGATCGCCTGGTCGATCACCCCGGGCAACTCATCGCCGCTGACCGACGGCGCGTCGGCCGTGCTCATCATGAGCGAGGAGAAGGCGGCCGCGCTCGGCCTGCGCCCGCGGGCCCGGTTCCACTCGTTCGCGGTCACCGGCAGCGATCCGCTGCTGATGCTGACCGGGGTGCTGCCGGCCACCGATAAGGTCCTCAAGCGGGCCGGCCTCTCGATCGCCGACCTCGACGCCTACGAGGTCAACGAGGCGTTCGCGCCGGTGCCGCTGATCTGGCTGGCCGAGTTCGGCGCCGACCCGGTCAAGCTCAACCCGCACGGCGGCGCGATCGCGCTGGGCCACGCGCTGGGCGGTTCCGGCACGCGGCTGCTCACCACGATGGTGAACTACCTGGAGGCGACCGGCGGCCGCTACGGGCTACAGACCATGTGCGAGGGCGGGGGCATGGCCAACGCCACCATCATCGAGCGCATCTGAGGTTTGGGAGAACGCGACGACATGAACATCACCGACAAGGTCGCCCTCGTCACCGGCGGCGCCTCCGGCCTTGGCCTGGCCACGGTCAAGCAGTTGCTCGCCGACGGCGCCCAGGTCGTCATCGTCGACCTGCCGTCGTCCAACGGCAAGGCGGTCGCCGACGAGCTCGGTTCGAAGGCGCAGTTCGTGCCGACCGACGTGACGGACGAGGAGCAGGTGCAGGCGGCCGTCGACGCCGCCGTGGCGCGCGGCCCCCTCTCCGTCGTGGTCAACTGCGCCGGCATCGCCAATGCGATCCGGGTGGTCGCCAAGGACGGCACGGTGTTCCCGTTCGATGCCTTCAAGAAGGTCATCGAGGTCAACCTGATCGGCACGTTCAACGTCATCCGCCTCGCCGGGGCCAAGATGATCGCCTCGACGCCCGTCGACGGCGAGGAGCGCGGGGTCATCGTCAACACCGCGTCGGTCGCCGCGTTCGACGGCCAGATCGGCCAGGCCGCCTACTCGGCCTCCAAGGGTGGCGTGGTCGGCATGACGCTGCCGATCGCGCGCGACTTCGCGCAGCACAAGATCCGGGTCAACACGATCGCGCCCGGGCTGTTCATGACGCCGCTCTTCGCGGGCCTGCCGGAGGAGGCGGTCAAGTCCCTCGGTGCCCAGGTCCCGCACCCCGCGCGGCTGGGCCAGCCACCGGAATACGCGGCGCTGGTGTCGCACATCGTGGCCAACCCGATGCTCAACGGCGAGACGATCCGCCTGGACGGCGCGATCCGGATGGCCCCCCGCTGAAGGAGCTTGACGGGCTTAGCTATGGGTCATAGCTTTAGCTATGACCCATAGCCGGACCCGAGGAGAGCGCCGCCGGCACCAAACGATCCAGGAAATCCTCGACCACGCCGTGGCCGTCATGGACGAGGTCGGCGTCGCCGGGCTGTCGATGTCCGAGGTCGCCCGCCGGGTCGGCATGCGACCGCCGTCGCTGTACAAGTACGTTCCCTCCCGCTTGGCGCTCTTCGACCTGCTGTTCCGCGACGGCCAGCAGGCCAACCTCGAAGCCTTCCGGGCCGGTGCCGAAGGCGCGCCCCCCGGACTGAACGCCCTCGCCAAGGCTCTTCAAGCGAGCGGCCGGTGGGCCCTCGCCAACCAGTCGCTGGCCAAGCTGCTCTTCTCCCGTCCGGTACCGGGGTTCGAGCCATCCGCGGAGGCTTTCGCGCCCAGCCTCGAGATGGTCGCCGACGTCCAGCAGATGTTGCGGGACGCGGTCGCGCGAGGGGAGCTGCGACCCGAGGCGGCCGGCCCCGACGGGCTGACCATCGTCTCGATCCTCACCACCGGTGTGCTCAGCCAGCAGCTGTCCAACGAGCCCGACGCGGCGTTCGACGACGGCCGCTACACGCGGCTTGCCCCGCGCCTGTTCGACATGTTCACCAAGTATTACGAGGTGACCTGATGCAGACCCGCCAGCAAGCCCTCGCCACCCTGAGCGCCGAGCTGGAAGCGTTCCAGCGCCTGGTCGCCACCCTCGACGGCGACGACTGGTCCCGGCCGACCGCCAGCGCCGGCTGGACCGTGCGCGACCTGGTCGCCCACGTCGCCGGGCAGTTCGAGGAGCAAGCGAGCTTCGGCACCTTCCGGCGACGGCTGCGCGAGGCCAAGCGGCGCTATCCGGACCGGATCGTGCTCGACGCACACAACCAGCTGCAGATCGACGAGCTGGCCGGCCGGCCAACGGAGGAGCTCAAAGGACACCTCAACCACCACGTACCGCTGGCGCTGAAGGCAATCCGCCGGACCCCGGGACTCGTGCGCCGGCTGCCGAGCACCATCTTCTTTCCCGAGCCTGCGCTGCCCGACCGGCGCATGTCGTATCTGTTCGACGTCCTCACGTCGCGGGACACCTGGATGCACCGGCTGGAGATCGCCGACGCGACCGGACGACCGTTCACTGTGGACGATCACGATCGGGCCGTCGTCGAGCGGGTGCTCTTCGACCTCGACCGGGCGTGGACCGGGCCGGGGCTCACGATCGAGCTGACCGGCGACATCACCGGCGTGTGGACACTCGGCAACGACGAAAAGCAGACCGTCGACGGCTTGACGCTGATGCGAAACCTCTCCGGCCGCGGCGGCCTCGAGCCCGACCACCCGCTGAGCGACGCCCGCGTGGTGTTCTAAGCGAACAGCTCCACCACAGGACGGCTTCGGGTCTCGGAGCGGAACAGGAACTTCGCGGCCTCGACCATGTGCCGGCGCCAGTGGTCCTCGGCGGCGTCGGCGTCCCGCTCCTCGACGAGCCGCACGAATTTCTCGTATGAGCGGATGACCCGCTGGAACCGCGCCGGGTTTTCCGATTCGCCGAAGCTCTGCGCGACGGTCAGCCGCAGGTGCGTGGCGACGATGTCCTGCAATACCGCGCTCTGCACGGCCAGTGTCTTGTTGCCGGAGCGATCGACCATCAATTCGTGGAACCGGTAGGTCAAGCCGGACCACCGGCCCGGGTCCGGCACGGCCTTCGGCCCCGCATCCACGACCCGGCGCAGGTCCTCGATGCACGCGCGCAGGTCGGCGAGGTCCTGCTTGGTGCGCCGGCGGGCGAGCAGGCGGGCACAGTAGGGCTCGGCGACCAGCCGCGCCTCGTAGACGTCGTCGATCGTCGTGCCCTGCAACTGCAGCAGCACGCCCACGTAGCGGGCGGCGACCGACACGTCCGGGGTCAGCACTTGAGCACCGCCGCGCGAGCCGCGCCGGACGGTGATCAGCGACTCGGTCTCGAGGATGCGAAACGCCTCGCGCAGGGTCGGCCGGGACACGCCGTATTGCTCCATGAGCTGCACCTCAGACGGCAGCGTCGCACCGGAGGCGAGGTCGCCGCGCACGATCTGGCGGCGCAGGTCGGCCGCGATCAGCTCGGCCGTCTTCGGAGCGCGGAGCACCTTGCCAACGGTCAGCATCTACACCCCGAGGTCCCGGCCGATGATCTCCTTCATGATCTCGGTCGTACCGCCGAAGATCGTTTGGATCCGAACGTTGCGGTAGTCGCGGGCGATCGGGTATTCGAGCATGTAGCCGTAGCCGCCGTGCAGTTGCAGGCACTGGTCGACGACGCGCTTGGCGAGCTCGGTCACCCACCACTTGGCCTTGGCCGCGTCGACCGCGCTGAGCGTGCCGTCGACCATCCGCACGAGGCAGTCGTCCACATAGGCCTGAGCGATGTCGATCTCGGTGGCCATCTCCGCGAGCGTGAACCGGTTGGCCTGGAACGACCCGATCGGCCGGCCGAACGCGGTGCGCGTCTTGGTGTAGTCCAGCGTCTCCTCGAACACGCGCCGGGCGCCGGCGGCCGCGCTCACCGCGATCGACAACCGCTCGGACGGCAGGTTTTCCATCAGGTGGATGAAGCCACGGCCTTCCTGGCCGAGCAGGTTGCCGGCGGGGACCCGTACCCCCGAGAACGACAGCTCGGCGGTGTCCTGGGCGGGCAGCCCCAGCTTGTCCAGCTTGCGGCCGCGCTCGAAGCCCGGCATCCCGTCCTCGACCATCATCAGGCTGATGCCGTGGTGCCCGGCCTGCGGGTCGGTGCGCGCCACGACGATGACGGCCTCGCTGTTGAGACCGTTGGAGATGAACGTCTTCTGCCCGTCGAGGATCCAGTCGTCGCCGTCGCGGCGAGCCGTGGTGCGGATCCCGTTGAGGTCGCTGCCCGCGCCCGGCTCGCTCATCGCGATCGCGAACGTCAGCTCGCCACTGGTCAGCCCCGACAACCAGCGCCGCTTCTGCTCGTCGGTGCCAAGGCGCATCAGATAAGGCGCGATCACGTCGTTGAGCAACGTGAACGCCGGCCCGTGCACCCGCGCGCGGGCCATCTCCTCGGCGACGATGGCGTTGTAGCGGAAGTCGGTGAGGCCGAGCCCACCGTATTCGGGGTCGACGTAGAAGCCGACGATGCCGCGCTTGGCGGCCGCGGTGTAGACCTCGCGGTCGACCCGGCCCTCCTGCTCCCACCGCTCGTGGTGAGGCAGCACCTCACGGGCGATGAACTCGCGGACCAGATCGCGAAACTGCTCGTGCTCGGTTGTGAACAACGGCCGGGGTCGCGGCATGCCGTTGAGTGTAATCAGTTACCTGTATGGCGTGCTAGCCTGCCGCTATGGCAACTGGTCCGCTGGCCGGAATCCGGGTGGTCGAGCTCGCCGGCATCGGTCCCGCTCCCTTCGCCTGCCTGCTCCTGGCCGAGTTGGGGGCCGACGTCATCCGGGTCGACCGGCCGGGCGGCAGCGGCCTCGGCGTCACCGACGGGCTCAACCGCAGCCGGCCATGCATCGCCGTCGACCTCAAGACGCCTGAGGGCGTTGCGGTCGTCCTGCGGCTCGTCGAGTCGGCCGATGTGCTGATCGAGGGCCTGCGCCCGGGGGTGACCGAGCGGCTGGGGGTAGGACCCGACGCGTGCCTTTCGCGCAACCCGCGCATCGTCTACGGGCGGATGACCGGCTGGGGCCAGGAAGGCCCGATGGCCCAGATGGCCGGGCATGACATCAACTACGCCGCGATCACCGGCGCGCTGCACACGATCGGCCCCAAGGAGCGGCCGCTGCAGGCGGTCAACCTGGTCGCCGACTTCGGGGGCGGCGCCATGTTCCTGGTCGTCGGCGTGCTCGCGGCGCTCCTCGAGCGCGGCTCGAGCGGGCGCGGCCAGGTGGTCGACGCCGCGATGGTCGACGGCGCGGCCGCGCTGGCCACCATGATCTATACGATGCTCGGGACCGGCCACTGGATCGACCGCCGGCAGTCCAACCTGCTCGACGGCGGGGCGCCGTTCTACGACACCTACCAGTGCAAGGACGGCCGGTTCGTCGCCGTCGGCGCGCTCGAGCCCCAGTTCTACCGGGCGCTCGTCGAGGGGCTCGGGCTCACGCTCGAGGGCGGTCAGCTGGACGTGGCCCACTGGCCTGCACATCGGGCCGCGTTCGCCGCCGCTTTCTTGACGCGCACCCGGGACGAGTGGGCCGAGCACTTCGCCGGCACCGATGCCTGCGTCGCCCCGGTGCTCGGGCTGACCGAGGCGCCGCGGCACCCGCACATGGCCGCCCGCGGGACATTCACCACCGTCGACGGCGTCGTGCAACCCACCGTCGCCCCGCGGTTCTCCCGCACGCCGACCGGCGCCCCGACGCCGCCTCGCAAGGCCGGCGAGGACAACGAGACCGCACTACTGGCGTGGGGCTTCACCGCTGAAGAGATCAAGACCCTCTGGAGCTGACGTGTCCGACGAGGTACTGGTCAGCCGCCGCGACGGCGTGCAGATCATCACGATCAACCGTCCCGAGGCCCGCAACGCGCTCAACCGGGCCGTCGCGCTCGGCGTCGCCGCCGCGGTGGACGAGCTGGACGAGTCCGACGACCTGCGGGTCGGCATCCTCACCGGAGCCGGCGGCACGTTCTCCTCCGGCATGGACCTCAAGGCGTTCCTGCGCGGCGAGAGCCCCGGCATCGAGGGCCGGGGCCTGGCCGGCCTCACCCAGGCGCCGCCGCGCAAGCCGCTCATCGCCGCCGTCGAGGGCTGGGCCCTGGCCGGCGGGTTCGAGCTGACGCTGGCGTGCGACCTGGTGGTGGCCGGGCAGACGGCGCGCTTCGGCGCCCCGGAGGTCAAGCGGTCACTGGTCGCCGCGGCCGGGGCGGCGTTGCTGCTGCCGAAGCGGGTGCCGTTCGCCGTCGCCATGGAGCTGCTCATCACCGGCGACCCGATCAGCGCCGAGCGGGCCTACGAGATCGGGCTGGTCAACCGCGTCGTCGACGAGGGCAAGGCCCTGGAGGCGGCGATCGAGCTGGCCACCACGATCGCCGCCAACGGCCCGCTGGCGGTCGCCGCGACCAAGCTGATCGCGCGGTCGACCGCCGACTGGCCGGCCGAGCAGGCGTGGGAGGAGCAGGGCCGGATCGTCGAGCCGGTCTTCACGTCGGACGACGCGCGCGAGGGCGCGACGGCGTTCGCGGAGAAGCGCCCGCCCGTATGGAAGGGCCGCTAGACAGCGGCAATCCCGCCGGGTGGCCAGGAAGCGGCCCGGGACCAGCCCGGGCCGCTTGTGAACGGGATCAGTTCAGACCGTCTCGAGCACCGGTTCGGGAACCGGAGCAGAGGCCGGTTCCGAGCTGCGCGTGCCGCGCAGTGTGAACCAGGCCAGCGGCGCCCCCACCGCGATCACGATCGCCGCGACCACGAGCGAGAACTGGTACCCGACCAGATATCGGTGCAGTTCCGCGCCGGTCGCGGCGTGCTCGCGGTTGCTCAGGATCGCGCCGAGGACGGTGATGCCGAGCAGGCCGAAGACCTCGCGGGACACGTTCAGCATGCCCGAGGCCATGCCGGCCCGCTGGAGTGGCAGCGCCCCGATGACCACATTGACGAGGGGGAGGAGGAGGCCGCCGCCCACGCCGTACACCAGGAACCACGGCAACAGGTCGGAGTAGCCGGAGCCCTCGCCGACGCGGGAGATCGCGGCCAGCGAGATCGCCATCAGGCCGAGCGCGATCGCGGTCGTGCGGTGCACGCCGAAGCGGGCCTCGATGCGCGGGCCGACCGCGGCGACGACGGCCATCACCAGGGCCATCGGCACGAATGCGGCGCCCGCGCCGGTCGGCGAGAAGCCGAGCGCGTTCTGCAGGTAGATGGCCGTGTAGAAGTAGATGCCGAACACGCCGAACGCCCAGATGCCCATCGCCAGCAGGCCGCCGGTGAACACTCGCGTCCGGAAGTACGATAGGTCGACCATCGGCTCGGCCGAGCGGGTCTCGATCACCACGAACACGATGGCGGCGACGGCCGCGAGGGCGAACGAGCCGAGGATGATGCCCGAGGTCCAGCCCTTCGATTCGCCTTCAATCAACGCGTACGTGACCGCGAACAGCGCGATCGCCGAGCTCACCACGCCGGGCAGGTCGAGCCGGCGACGGCCGCCGCGCTCCTCGGCCCGGATCGACGCCAGGGTCAGAACCACGGTGGCGACCCCGATCGGGACGTTGATCAGGAAGATCCAGCCCCAGCTGGCGTGCTGGCTCAGGTACCCGCCGGTGAACGGCCCGACGGCCAGCGCGAGCGCACCCACGCCGCCCCACACGCCGAACGCCGTGGCCCGCTCCCTCGGGTCCGGGAACAGCGCCGGCAGCAGCGCGAGTGCGGTCGGGGTGAGCAGCGCGGCGCCGACCCCCTGCGCCGCCCGCGCGCCGATCAGGACCTCCTGGCTGCCGGCCAGCCCGGCGACCAGTGAGGCGAGGGTGAACAGCGTGAGTCCGCCGAGGAACGCAACCCGCTTGCCGACCGCGTCGGCCAGCCGCCCACCGACCAGCAGGAGGCCGGCGAAGACCAGGATGTACGCGCTGGCGATCCACTCCAGACCGGAGATCGTGAGGTGCAGATCCCGCTGGATCGACGGCAGTGCGACGTTGACGACGTTGTTGTCCAAATAAGTCATGAACGTGGCCAGCGCAATCGCGACGAGTGCCAGCCATCTCCGGTTCGTAGCCATGGTCTCCCCACCTATACGAAGTACTTGTACGTCGTACATGTACTTCGTATATGAGACCCGTACGTTGTACAGTTGTCAAGTGGTAAGCGAGAAGCTGACGCGGGCGGCCGTGCTGGAGCGGGCCGCCAAGCTCGCCGACGCCGACGGCCTCGACGCGGTGACGATCCGCCGGCTGGCCCAGGAACTCGGCGTGACGCCAATGGCGCTCTACTGGCACTTCAAGAACAAGGACGAGCTGCTGGCCGGGCTGGCCGACCACCTGCTCTCCGGGGTGAAGGCCGACCGCCAGGCCGGCGATCCGTGGCCCAAGCAGCTGCGGGCGATGGTCGCGGCGCTCCTCGACGTGGTCCGGGCCCACCCGACGCTGGTCGAGCTGCTCATGTTCATCGACAAGCGGCACGCCACGGCGTTCACCCGCGCCACCAACGATGCGCTCGACCTGCTCGGCCAGGCCGGGTTCGACCTGGAGGAGAGCTTCTGGGTCTCCTCCTATCTGCTGCACGGCGTCATCGGGCTGGTCGAGGCGCGGCCCGGCTGTCCGAGCTCGATGTCGCCGGCCGAGGCCGAGGAGTGGCGCCGCCAGCGCCGGGTGCAGCTCGAGTCGCTGCCGGCCGACCAGTTCCCGATGATGGTGGCGTTCGCGGCCACGTTCGGGCGCGAGCCGGACGTCGATCGCTACTTCGCGTTCGGCGTCGACCTGCTCATGAGCGCGGTGGAGGCGATGGCAGCCCAGCGAGCCGCCCGAGCATAGCCACGGCCGCGTCCGTGCGCACCGGCGCGAAGAACTCGGCGTCGGCCCGCTCGACGGCCGCGATCGCCCGCGGCGCGAGCTCGGCCCCGCGCGCCGTCACCCGCACCCGCTTGGCGCGCGTGTCACCGGCGTCCGTGTGGCGCTCGATCAGCCCCTTGTCCTCCAGCGTGCGCAGCACCTGCGAGGTCATCTTGACGTCGGTGCCGGCCTGCCGCGCGACGGCCAGTTGATTGGGCACCTCGCCCCGCTGGTTGAGCCACCAGGCGCAGGCGAGGAGCACGAACTGCACGTGGGTCAGGTCCATTGTGGACAGCGCCGCGACGACCATCCGTTGCCAGCGCAGCGTTGCCCGCCAGAGCAGGAACCCGGGGCTGTCGCCCGGCGTGAGCGTCACGCGGCCTGCGCCGCTCGCACGAGTGCGGCCATCGTCTCCGGGAAGTCGGCGGTGATGCCCGGCCCGAGGTCGTCCGGCGCCGGCCCGGTGATCTCGGTGCGGTAGGTGACCCGCGTGGTGTGCGGGCCGACGGCGGTCAGCCGGTGAACAGTGCGGATGACCACGTCGCCGAACCCGGCCTCGTCGACGAACCGCTCGCCGGGCACGACCTCGGCCAGCGTCAGCTCGACCGGCTCCTGTCCCTTGGGAGTCATGGTGATGTGCGACCCGGCCGCGAACGGGCCGGCCAGCTCGACGTGCTCGATGTCGGCGTTCCAGGCGCCCCAGCCGGCCACGTCCTCCCACAGCCGCCAGATCCGGTCGGCGTCGACGCTAGTCTCGATGCTGTGTTCGTAGGCCCACATGACGACTCCTTCGAGATAGATGATGTGTGCAGAGACTATCTCCGCGAAGACTATCTTGCCAAGACCGAGGAGCGGCTTACCGGTGGCTTCGTCAACGAGGTCGTCCGGGTCGGCGACACTGTGCGCCGGCCGGCCGCCCCGGACTTCGTCCACCGGCTGCTGCGGCATTTCGAGGCGTCGGCCTGGCCGGGCGCGCCGCGATACCTCGGCCGTGACGAGCGAGGCCGCGAGATGCTGAGCTTCATCGCCGGCCACGGCCCCGGCGTGCACACGGACGCGGCGCTGGCCCGGATCGGCGCGATGGTCCGGCAGTTCCACGATCTGACCGCGGGAACGACGCTGGCCGGTTCGAGCGAGGTCGTCTGTCACAACGACCTGTCGCCCAAGAACACCGTCTACGACGAAGAGGGGCGGCCGGTCGCGTTCATCGACTGGGACATCGCGGCGCCCGGCCGGCGTATCGAAGACGTGGCCCACGCCTGCTGGCAGTACGTCGGGCTGGGCCCGGACCTGACCGACCCGGTCGAGGCGGCCCGGCGGGTCGGCGTGCCCGCCGGCGCCTACGGCGGGATCGCCCCCCAACCGCTTGTCGAGACGATCCTGTGGTGGCAGGACCGGTGCTGGCGCGGCATCGCGGAGAAGGCCGACGCGGGCGAGCCCGCCATGGTGCGGCTGCGCGACCGGGGCGCGGTCGAGGCCGTGCGGGCCGCATATGACTGGACGGCGGCCAACCGCTTGACGCTGGCCGCGTGACGGATCACTCCTTGTTGGTGTCGCCCTCGCCGGTGTGCTCCTGAGCGAAGTCGACGCCCTTGGCGATGTGCTCGTCGTACTTGCCGCCGGTCTTGTCGCCGACGAAGTCGCCGGCCTTGTCGAGCGCGTCGTCGACCTGCTCGTCGTGCTGGTCGATGAAGTCCTTGGCCTTGTCGAAGAGACTCATGCAGGCAGCTTAGCGACGCAACCGGCGCACGTACCGCTTCTGCCAGGGAGTCTCCACCGCGTGGGGGTCGTAGTGCCGCCGCACGTAGGCGACCGCCTCCTGCGGCGGTACCCCGTCGAGGACGGCGAGGCAGGCGAGCGCCGTGCCGGTCCGGCCGCGCCCGCCGTTGCAGGCGATCTCGACCCGCTCGCGTGCGGCGCGCTCCCACGCAACCGTGAGCACCGCCAGCGCGTCGGCCCCGGGCAGCCAGAAGTCCGGCCAGCGCAGCCAGGCCTGTTCCCACTCGAAGGTCGGCGGGGGCTGGCCGAGCAGGTAGACGCCGTACTGGGGGAGCGGCCCGTCGGGCAAGCCATTGCGCAGACCCCGGCCACGGATGAGCCGTCCCGAGGGGAGTGACAGCACGCCAGGGGTGTCCGGATTCCAGCCGTCGATCATTGAGCAACTCTACGTCTTGACAGACGGGCAGCGACGCACTTCTATAAGTCAAGTTTCCTAATTGATAGAGGTCTCCACATGCGTCGATCACGCCTCGTCCAAGCCGCCATCGGTGCGGTCGTCGTCGCGGCCGGCTCGGTCGCCGCCGTCGTCGCCAGCGGATCCGCCAACGCCGCGAGCGGCACGCCGTTGCCCGCCCACGTGTTCGCCCCGTATTTCGAGGCCTACGCCGGCAGCAGCCTGTCCGGGCTGTCCCAGCAGTCCGGCGCCAAGTACCTCACGATGGCCTTTATCCAGACGCCGAGCCAGGGCTCGTGCACCGCGTACTGGAACGGCGACACCGGCCTGCCGATCGCCACCTCGAGCTTCGGCAGCGACATCAACACGATCCGGGCGAACGGCGGCGACGTCGTGCCGTCATTCGGCGGGTACGCGGCCGACAGCTCGGGCACCGAGCTGGCCGACAGCTGCACCAACGTCAGCTCGATCGCCGGCCAGTTCGAGAAGCTCATCACCACCTACAACGTCACCCGGATCGACCTCGATGTCGAGGTGCAGTCGCTGGACAACTCGGCCGGCATCGACCGGCGCAACAAGGCCATCAAGATGACTGAGGACTGGGCGGCCGCCAACGGCCGGACCATCCAGTTCGTCTACACGCTGCCGACCACGGTCAACGGGCTGGCCGCGAGCGGCCTCGCGGTGCTGCAGAACGCCGTCGCCAACAACGCCCGGGTCGACGTCGTCAACATGATGACCTTCGACTACTACGACGGCAACAACAGCCACCAGATGGCCAACGACACCAGGACGTCGGCCAACGGGTTGATCAACCAGCTGCGCCAGCTGTACCCGAGCAAGACGACCACGCAGCTGTGGAGCATGGTCGGCATCACCGAGATGATCGGCATCGACGACTTCGGAGCCGGCGAGACGTTCACGATCGCGGACGCCAACTCGGTGCTGAGCTGGGCCAAGACGCAGGGCATCGCGGAGCTGTCGTTCTGGGCGCTGCAACGGGACAACGGCGGCTGCCCGGGCGGCGGCGCGGCCGACAACTGCTCCGGCATCTCCCAGTCGACGTGGCAGTTCAGCCACATCTTCGAGCCGTTCACGTCGGGGAGTAGCACTACTCCTCCGTCCTCCCCGTCGCCCACACCTTCGCGGTCTCCGTCGCCCACACCCACCGGCCCGAGTGGAAACGGCGTCGTCAACGGCGGCTTCGAGTCGGGCTCCCTCTCCCCGTGGACCTGCACCGGCAACCTCGGCAGCGTGGTCAGCTCCCCGGTGCACGCCGGCAGCAAGGCGCTCAAGGCCGCGGCCAGCAGCTCCGACAACGCCCAGTGCACGCAGACGATCGGGGTGACCCCGGGCCGCACGTACACCCTGTCGGCCTATGTCCAGGGCAACTACGCATTCATCGGTACGACCGGAGCCGGCGGCGGCGACGTCAGCAACTGGACCGCGTCGGCGCCGGGCTACACCAAGCTGTCGGTGACGTTCAGCTCCGGCTCCTCGTCGACGGTGAGGATCTGGGTGCACGGCTGGTACGGCACCGGCACGATCTTCGTGGACGACGTGACGGTCGCCTAAAACGTCCCGCGGCCCTCCGAAGAGTCCGGTTTGCCCTATTCTGTGGGGTGTGGAGCGGCGGACACTTTTGCGGGGGGCCGGGGGACTGGTCGTCCTGGGCGGCGCGGTTGCGCTGCCCGGGGCGGCCGATGCCGCCGACGGGCGTCGAATCTTCGGCTGGGAACGGTTCGGCGGCTTCGTCGGGCCCGGGACCGATCCGCTGGCCGCGCCGCGGCTCGCCGTCTACTCCGACGGGCTGGGCGTGGCCGACGCGACGCGGTCGATGTGGCTGAGCGGCCGGGTCAAGGCCGAGATTCAGCACCGGGCGGTGGACGTGCTGTCCCACCCGGCCAACCTGCGCCGCCGGCGCGGTGCGCCGGTCATCGTCGACGCCCCGCAGACCCGCTTCACCACGGGCCGCTCCACCGGCGTGGTCGACGCACTCGAGGAGTACCGCGGGCATCACGCGTACCCGAAGCCGCTGTACGACCTGCTCGACGCCGCCGCCGCCCTCCGCGAGCAGGTCCTGAACAACGGCAAGCTCTTTCGCCCGGCCGCGGTCCGGCTCGTGGTGGTGCGGCTCGACGAGCCGGACCACGACGAACCGCCCAGCGTCGTGGTGAAGCCCTGGCCGGTCGGCGTGACGATCCCGCCGATCGACGACAACGGCCGCACCGGCCAAGCCGATGTGCGCGGCGCGGCCGCTCGGCGGGTGATGGCCGCAATGACGGGGACGTGGCAGGTGTTCCGCACGCGGCGTGGCACCGTCCTGCAGGCGGCCCGCCGCTACCTGCTCCCCGACGAATGACGTGTTGACTGCGGTCCGTTCCATGACCGCGGCCGAACAGGCGCAACGGATGCGCTATCGGCCGGCCCTACGCGAGGAACGAGCGACGCGTCAACTCACCCACGTTGATGGTGCCGATCAGAGCCCCGGTCCGGTCGTAGATGTCGGTGCTCCGGTTGCTGCGCATCACCTCGCGGATCCCCGGCGGCAACGACGGCGGCTCGTCCTCGGTCAGGCGCAGTTGCATCGCCGCGCCGATCAGGCGGCCGACCAGGTCGGCGGCCTCGGCACCGACCGGCACCTTGCCGAACTCCCAGCCGGACACGGTGAGATCCAGCAGTTCCAGCGTGTGGACCAGCAGCCAGTTGGGGTCGGTCAACACCATGGCCCGTTTCGGGTGCGCCGCTATCGCGGCCAGTGCCGCACCCAGGTGGACGTCGGGATGAAAACCGCCCGGCAACTCGGCGAGCCGGTAGTTCAAATCCGGACCCATCTGCCGGTAGAGCTCCCGATACCTGCGCCGGTCCACACCGAGTCCGCGGGCGGCGGCTTGAGCCTGGACGTCGGCATGGGCCTGCTCGGCCATCCGGTGCACGATCACCGTCGCGACAGCCAGCCCGTCGTCGTCGTTGAACAGCGCCACCAGCGCGTCGACCTGCTGGTGGACCGGCACCGGGACGTGGCCGCCGAACCGCCGCCGGATGTCGGCGATCAGTGCCTCCTGCCGGACCGGGTCAACCAGGAGGGAACTGTCGGCCGGCTTGCGCCGGAACCACCGCATGCCTGCTCCTCACCCCGGCACCCAATTCCCGATCATGCTACCCGCTGTCAGTCGGTGTAGACCGTGCCCGGCGGCGGTGTCCGCCCGGTGGCCAGGTAGCTGTCGATCGCGTCCCGGGTGCGGCTGACGCCGTGGGCCAGCGGTGCGCGGCCGCCCCGATCGCGCGGGTCATGAGTGACCGCCGCACCTACCCACCACCTGGCTCACCGTCTGGCGCGTCAAGGATGCCGACGGTGATCAACCGGCGTAGAGCGCCAGCAGCTCCCGTTCGCGCGCCGCGCTCAGTCCCGCATTCCGCTCCCGGTCCAGCCCCTCCGACCGCTCCCACGCCAGCGTGTCGGCCACCATCTCCGCCCGCGGGCGGTGGTGCAGCCCGGCGGCCACGGCCGCGGTACCCTTCCGGGCGCTGAACCCCTCCCAGCCCGGCTCGACCACCCACATCGCGATCGACTCCGGGCCCATGAACTCGGCCACCCCCTGCTCGAGGAGCCAGTCCTTGTCGACGGCGACGACCTCGCCGGTGTGCCCGCCGACCGTGCGGCACAGCGCCACCCAGTCGGCGAACGGCAGTTGCGGCCCGACCGCGTCGTACACCCCGGTCGTGCCCTTCTCCGCCGCGTCGAGCAGCCAGCCGACCAGGTCCCGCACGTCGACGGCCTGGGTGGGCACATCGGGCGTGTCCGGGACGAGCAGCGGCCCCGACGGGTCGCGGGCCGCGCGCGCCACCCAGTAGCCGGTCCGGCCGGTGTGGTCGCCCGGTCCGCCGATCAGCCCCGAGCGGGCGATCAGCAGCCGGTCGCCGACCGCGGCGACGGTGGCCTGCTCGCAGGCGACCTTGGCCTCGCCATACTCCTCCCGCGTCACCACGTCGTGATCGGTCGGCGGGCGGATCGGCGCCGACTCGTCGTCACCGAGCGCGGCGAACGACTCGTACACGTTGCCCGACGACACATACGTCCAGTGCCGCGCCGACGGCCCGATCGCCGCGAGCGCCCCGCGCACGAACCTGGGCTGCCACGACACCTCGAACACCGCGTCCCAGGCCCGCCCGGCCACCGCGTCATAGGCGCCGGGCCGGCTCCGGTCGGCGGCCACGAGCGTCGCCCCGCCGGCCACCCCGCCGCTCTCGCCCCGCGCCAGGCAGGTCACCGAATGACCCCGATCGAGCGCCAGCCGCGCGATCTCCCGGCCGAGCCAGGCCGTTCCGCCGAGCACCAAAACATCCATTGGCCTACTGAATCATCACGTGTACCGGCGGCAGAAGGCGGTTCGCGCTCGGCTTACCGGCGGAAGACGAGCGTCACGCGGGTGCCGGTCTCGTCGCTGGCGATGTCGACCTTGTCGCACAGCTGGCGGGTGAGCCACAGGCCGCGCCCGCTCAGCGTGTCGGCGGCCGGCTTGATGGCGCCGGCGAGCTGCTCCGGTGGGAAGCCCGGCCCCTGGTCGACGACCTCGCACTCGAAGAACTCGCCGAGCCAGGCGATGCGCAGGGACCCCTCCCCGCCGCCGTGGTGGATCGCGTTGGTCATGATCTCGTTGACCGCGACCACGAAGTAGTACAGCCGCAGGTCCTCGAGGCCGCACCGGCTGGCGAGCGTCTCCACGTCGCGGCGCACGTCGAGCAGGTTGTCCAGTTGAAAGCACGCGGTCAGCAGGGCGTCGAGTTCGGTCATGACTGGTCCTGGGTGGCGAGTGGGCGGGCCGCGAGCACGCACGTGTCGTCTTCCGGGTTGGCGCGGTGGAGCCGGGCGAGCAGGGCGGTCAGCGGTTGGTGCGGGCGGGACCCGATCGCGTCGTCCACCGTGCGGATGACGCTGGCGAGGCCCTCCTCGAGGCTGCGCCGCCGGTTCTCGACCAGCCCGTCGGTGTAGAACAACAGCACGTCCCCGAGGTCGAGGGTGACCGTCACGTTGCGATATACCGCGTCCGGGCGGACGCCCAGAAGCAGGCCGGGCGGATGGGGGAGGCGGGAAAGCGGCCCGGTGACGCCGTCGCGGGTGAGCAGTGGCACCGGGTGACCGGCATGGGTCCAGGTGAGGCTGCGGGTGGCGCCGTCGTAACGGGCGATCACCGCGGTCGCGGTCGAGTTGGGCGCGTCGCCGGATCGCGTTTCCGCCGGTTCACCGCCGATTTCCGTGGCCATCTCCCCCGCCAGGTCGCACATCAGCCGGTTGAGGTGGGACATCAACACGGCCGGATCCATGCTCGTCACCGTGAGGGCCCGCAGGGCGTGACGCAGCTGGGCCATCGTGGTGGCCGCCCGGATGCCGTGCCCCGCGACGTCGCCGACGGCCAGCAGGACGGACCCGTTGGGCAGTGCGGCCGCGTGGTACCAGTCGCCGCCGACGTGGCTGATGTGCTCGGCCGGCAGGTATCGCAGCGCAACCCGCAGCCCCGGCAGGTTGATCGGCTCGTCCGGGATCGGCAGGATGATCCCCTGCAACTGCGAGGCCAGCCGGTGCTCGGCCTCCAGGCTGCGTTGCTGCTCCGCCAGCCGCCGCTCCACCGCGGCCAGCCGGGTCCGGGCGGTCTCCCGGACGGTGACGTCCTGGACGATCCCGTAGATCTTGATCAGTTGCCCGGTCGTGTCCCGGACCCCGTCGGCGACCGCCCGCAGGTACTTGACCTCACCCCCGACCCGGATCCGGTAGGTGACGTCGGTCCGCTCGCCGCGGGCGAGGGCCTCGAGCGCGCCGGCCAGGATCGACTCGTCGCCGTCGACGATGAGCGGGTCACGCAGGCCGACGTCGATCGGCCCCTCGGCCGGGTCGCGGCCGTAGATCGCGTACATCTGGTCGGACCACTCGACATGGCCGGAGCGCAGGTCCCACTCGCCCCAGCCGAGGTTGCCCAGCCGCTCGGTCTGGCGGAGCCGGTCGTGGCGGCGGTTCTCATCCTCGAGCGTGACCCAGTTGATCAGGAGCTTGCCGCCGAGGCGGGCGATCTTCATCGAGTACCGCGCGCTGGTCGCGATCCCCTCGTTGTTTCCGGGGTAGGTGAACGGAGGGACGTGGGCGCCCTTGCCGGTGGCCAGGACGCGTTCGTAGACGCGCCACCGCTCGGTGCCGATCACGGCCGGGTAGGTGGTCGACACGCGCACCCCGATCAGCCCGCGGCCGCGCCGGCCGAGCACGTCGGTCGCCTCTGGACTGGCCGCCTCGACCACGAAGTCGACGACCGTTCCGGCCGCGTCCCGAATCGGTGCCCAGAGTGTGACTTCCCCCGGTACGACGTCAAAAATCTGCTGCACGAGGGCGGCGTCATCGACGGCCGGTGTGTCGAGGTAGACCTGGGGCGCCTCCACCTCAGTCACCGGGCGCGACGATGCCGAAGAGGTCGACCAGCCCGGTAAGGCGCAGTTGCTCGAAGACGTTGCGCCCGGGCCGCACCACCGTGTAGGCGGCGCCCAGCGTGTCGGCCAGCTGGCTGGTGATGATCAGCACCCCGATGCCGGACGAGTCGAGGAACGTCACGGCGTCCAGGTCGATCCGGATCGCCGGGGGCCCCGGCTCGATCGCCGCGGCCTTGATCGCGCTCACCACCGCACTGGAGTTGGTGTAGTCGATGTCGCCGGCCAGCTCGATCTGCAGCGTGCCGTCAGCATCGGGCCAGATCTGGACCGGCTGATCCATAGTCACCTCGGGGGCGGTCGGCGGCTTCCGCAGGTCATCGTAGGTGACCGGTAGGCACACAGTGAGCGGCCGTTCACTCCTTTGAATTAGTCCGTTGCGCCAGGAGACGTTGCAGAAAGTCGGTGAGCTGGTCCCGCTCGGCCGAGGACAGCGGCGCGAGCAGTTCGTCCTGGATGCGCGCCACCTGCTTCTCGAGCCGGCGCAGGTGACGGCGGCCGGCCGCGGTGATCGTGACGACGTTGCGGCGGCGGTCGTCCGGGTCCGGGGCCCGCTCGATCAGGCCCGGCTCGGCCAGCTCGTTGAGCGCGGCGACGATGTCGCTGAAGTGGATGCCGGTGCGCCGGCCGAGGTCGGCCTGGCTGGCCGGGCCGGACTCGTCGAGCGTCGCGAGCAGCCGCAGGTGATAGCCGCGCGCCTTGACCTCGGCCAGCCGGTCGGTCACCAGCCGGTGCGCGTGGGCCGCGGTCTGGGTGAGGAGCCAGCTCGGCACTTTCGACATGTCCACGTGACGATGCTAACAAGTTGGTACGCCTAACGTTCGTCGTACTAACGTTAGTAGCACCAACGATTGGAGCGGTGATGGAATCCTTGACGCTGCACATCCCGCAGGCTGACCTCGACGACCTGGCCGATCGGCTCGCCCGCACCCGCTGGCCCGACGAGCTGCCCGACGCCGGCTGGGACTACGGCATTCCCCTGGCCCGGGTGCAGGAGCTGGCCGAATACTGGCGCACCGGGTTCGACTGGCGCGCGCACGAGAAGGCGATCAACGCGATCCCGCAGTACGTGACCGAGATCGATGGCCAGCGCATCCATTTCATGCACATCCGCGCGGCCGACCCGAACGCGCTGCCGCTGATCCTCACGCACGGCTGGCCCGGCTCGGTGCTCGAGTTCCTGGACGTGATCGGCCCGCTGTCGCAGGACTTCCACTTGGTGATCCCGTCGATCCCCGGCTTCGGGCTGTCCGGGCCGACCCGCGAGAAGGGCTGGAACCAGCAGCGCGTCGCGCGGGCCTGGGCCGAGCTCATGGGCCGGCTCGGCTACGAGCGTTACGGCCTGCAGGGCGGCGACTGGGGCGCGGGCATCTCCCGCTGGCTGGGCGGCATCGCCCCGGACCGGGTCGTCGGCGTGCATCGCTGAGAAGTTCACCGAGTGGACCGACCCGCGAGCCGAGCTGTCGATGGATCGGATCCTGGCCGACGTGGCGCTGTACTGGCTCACCGCGACCGGCGGCTCGTCGGCCCGGCTGACCAAGGAGAGCGGGATCGGCGGCCCCATCCAGTGCCCGGTGCCGGTCGGGGTCGCCGTCCTGCCGTACGACATCGTGCTGTCGATACGTCCGCTCGCCGAGCGGATGTACGACATTGTGCACTGGACCGAGTTCGAGCGCGGCGGGCACTTCGCCGCGCTCGAGGTCCCGGATCTGTTCGTGTCGGACGTGCGTGCCTTCTTTCGAAAGCTCGCCTAGCTGGCCGGTGCCCCGTACACGGCGATTTCCACCGAGTCGACGAACGAGCAGCCGCTGAGGTCGCCGGGGCAGGTGCCGCCTTCCTCGGCGACCTGGGTGCCCAGCATGGTGTAGCGGACGAACTTGACGCCACTGGTACCGGCGGTGAGCGTCACCGAGTTCATCGTGTTCCGGTTGGCCACCCCGAAGTGCCCGCTGGCGGCGACGGTCCAGGTGCTGGCGTCCGCGGACGTCTCCACCCGGTAGTCACCGGTCGACGCGCTCGGGTCGTCGCCGCAGTTGCCGGTCGGGTTGATGGTGAGCTGGGTGACGTTCACCGCGGCCGGCAACTGGACGGTGATGAAGCGCGGGTCGATCGCCGTCGCGCTGGTGGGGACCGCGTCCGTGCTCCACCCGTTGCCCTGCGACAGGTCGATCATCGAGCCGGGCCCGCACCCGAAGACGGTGAAGTCCTCACCGTTGAAGTCGGTCACCGACGCCCCGCCCTGAGCGGCCGCCCAGTCCCGGCGGATCACCCAGTCGGTGGTGTTCGCCCCCTTGGCGATCGTGACGGTCTTGACCTGCCGCTCGAAGCCGGCCCCGCCGGCCGACACCTTCTGGTAGGTACCGACGAAGATGTTCTTGATCCGGTACTTGCCGTTGGCGTCGGTGACCGCCGCGTACGAACCGGCGAAGCCCGAGCTGTGCCCGCCGAAGGTGACCGCGGCGCCGGCGACCGGCCGGCCGGAGTCGACGTCGGTAACCGTACCGGTGAGGGTGCCGCGCGGGCTGTTCGGCGCCGGCGGCAGCGAGAAGTCCTCGACCGGCGCGGTGTCCGAGCCGTCGACGGTCGCGGCGAAGAAGCCCATGCCGCGGTTGGCGAAGACCTTCCAGATGTCGCGCTGGTGCTTGCCGTGTGCGACGACGAGGTCGGCCTGCAGGATCGAGTTGCGCATGTCCAGGTACGACGGGTCGGAGGGGGCCAGCTCCATGGCCCGGGTCACGAGGGACTCGGCGAGCCGGGTGCCGATGGCGGTCCGCAGATCCCACAGGGTCTCCGCCCAGATCTCGCCGTCCGCGTGGACTTCGGCGCCGCGGCTGGAGATCCTGCCGAAGTCGCCGTACGTGAACCCGCCCGTTCCGGCCCTGCCGCCGCCCGGGCAGACCGCGGCCGGGGCGCCGACCGTGCAGTCCAGCGGCTGCCGGCGGATGGTGTTGGCGCCGGCCGTCGAGTACTCGAAGATGACCAGCTCGCCGGGCTTGCGGGTGTCTTTCTCCAGCCCGACGCTCTCCAGGTAGTCGTAGGCGTACCAGTCGCTCCACGCCTCGCCCATCGCGCCGGACTGCGGCCCGTTGAGGGTGGAAACGCCGTCGGCGTCGATCACGAGCCGGTTGGACAGGCCGTGCGTGTATTCGTGGTAGACCGAGGACGCCTCGCTGCCGGTGTCGGAGGGGATGTACGGGTCGGTCGGGTCGTTCGGGATCGGCTGCAGGTACATCTGCATGGTCGGCGGGGTGCCGTCGGGCGGGGTCGACATGTTGGCGTTGTCCACGTGCGCCAGGTCGGGGAACCCGTTGTCGGTGTTCGCCCCGTCCAGGTCGTTGACCTCGACCTGGTCACCGTCGCGGGTCTCGAAGTTGCCGGCCGCGCGGGTGAAGCCGATCGGCGCCGCCTCGAGGTGGTCGTGGAAGAGGCTGGTGAAGTAGAGCACCTGGGTGGCGCCCATCTTCGCGTTGTCCTGCCACGAGAACGGGACCGTCGGGTCCCAGGTGCACCGGAACTGGGCCGAGCACAACCCGCCGACCTGCTGGGTGAAGTCCTTCAACGGGTACCGGAAGTGGCCGGGGGAGCTGGGTCCGACCTCCTCGCCGGCGTCGGGCTGGTTGTTGTCGTTGAGATCGAGGAAGACGTGCGAGGAGTTGCCGGTGAGGTTCGTGGCGTCCCTGGGCACCCACTTGCCGAGCGGCGTGAGCCGCTGCTGGCCGCCGCGCGGCGCGCCCGGGTAGTTGTCCCAGACCAGCGCGTCCGGGCCGCGGTCGTGTTGCACCAGGCTCTGGCGGAAGAGCACCCGCCCGGTCTGGGCGTCGACGACGTGCAGGAAGCCGGCCTTCATGGTGAGCGTCTGGTAGGCCAGCCGGGTGCCGCTCGCGGTCTGGAACGCCACGAGCTGGGCCTTGTCGTTGCGGGTCACCCCGGCGTCCCGGGCGTCCTTGCGAGCCGCGTCCAGGGCCTGGGCGGCGCTGAGCTTGGCCGCGCCGAGCCCGGCCGGCAGCGCGCGGACCGGCGCGCCGGTGACCTGGATCAGCTCACCGTTCCTGGTGACGTCGGCCTTGATGCCGTTGCCGAACACCGGTACCCCGCCGACCTTCTGCTGGAAGCTCAGGTGGTGGGTGCCCTCGATGTCGACGTAGTCCTTGCGCAGGCTGAGCGCGTCGATGTCGACGCCGAAGACGGACGCGTGCGCCCGGATGTAGTCCTTGGCGACCTTCAGCGCCGAGGCGCGCGACGGGCCGGTGAGGAACCCGTCGAGCCGGGCGACCTGCCGCGGCGTGCCGGTCAGCGGGTCGAGGTCGACGATGCCTTGCTCACCGAGCTGGCTGCGCAGGTCGGACACCGCCGTCGACGGCTTGGCCGCCATCATCGCGCTGCGGTTGGTCAGCATGCCCTTGATCGCCGGGTCGCGTCGGGCGTCGTAGAAGCCGGGGATCGCCCCCCTTCCCGGCGTCTTCGCCGGGACCGGCGCGGCGGCCGGTGACGGCGCCGCGTTCGCTGAAGCTGGCAAGAGGCCGATGGCGAGTACCGCGCCGGCGGCCATGACGGAACGCTTCGTGTAGGCCTTCACGCGGACAGCCTGGTGGGGTCGATCGACTCGAATCAACACCTGCGCATACGTCAAGGGTGTTCGGTTGGGTGGGAGGTGTCCCTTTTCACTGGTCGTTCGCGAGGTGCCGCCCGGCAACCTCTGGTTAACTCGGCGCATGTCGGCGATTGATCGTTTGCTGCGGGCCAACGCGGTCTACGCGGCCCGGTTCCCTGGGTCCCGGCCGCAGAAGCCGAAGCTCCACCTCGCCGTGGTCGCCTGCATGGACTCGCGCCTCGACCTCTTCGGCGCTCTCGGGCTGGACGTCGGCGATGCCCACCTCATCCGCAACGCCGGCGGCCTGCCGACCGACGACGTGCTGCGTTCGCTCGCGGTCAGCCAGCATTACCTCGGTACGCGGGAAATCGTGGTCATCCACCACACCGAGTGCGGCATGCAAGGCTTCGATGACACGGCCTTCCGAGCCCATCTGCTGGCCCGCAGCGGCGAGCTGCCGCCGTGGAACGTGCCGGGCTTCGAAGACCTGCCCGCCACGGTGCGCGCGTCGACCGAGAAGGTCCGACAATGTGAGTGGCTGCCGCACCGCGACGACGTGCGGGGCTTCGTGTTCGACGTCGACACGGCACAGCTCGAAGAGGTGCTATGAGGGCATGGGCGGTCGTACGGCCCGGGTCGCCGCTGCAGCGGTCGGACCGGCCGGTGCCGTCGCCTTTGGGGAACGAGTTGCTGCTGCGGGTGCGGGCCTGCGGGGTCTGCCGCACCGACCTGCACCTGGCCGACGGCGACCTGCCGCCGCACCGGCCGGCGACCGTCCCCGGCCATGAGGTCGTCGGCGAGGTCGTCGAGGTCGGCGCTGACGTCGCCGGATTCGGCCTCGGTGAGCGGGTCGGCGTGGCCTGGCTGCGCTCGACCGACGGGACGTGCGCCTACTGCCTTCGCGGCGCCGAGAACCTGTGCCCTTCCTCGACGTACACCGGCTGGGACGCCGACGGCGGCTATGCCGACTACTGCGTGGCCCCGGCCGACGCCGTCTACCGGCTGCCCGAGCACTACGGCGACACCGAGGTCGCGCCGCTGCTGTGCGCCGGGATCATCGGCTACCGGGCGCTCCGCCAGGCCCACCTGCCGGCGGGCGGGCGGCTGGGCGTCTACGGCTTCGGCGGCTCGGCCCATCTGGCCGCGCAGGTCGCCATGCACGAGGGCGCGACCGTCCACGTGGTGACCCGCTCACCGCGGGCCCGCGAGCTCGCGCTGTCGCTCGGCGCCGCCTCGGCCGGCGACGCCCCGCCCGAGCCGCTCGACTCGGCGATCCTGTTCGCACCGGTCGGTGACCTGGTGCCGGTGGCGCTGTCGGCGCTCGACCGCGGCGGCACACTGGCCGTCGCCGGCATCTACCTGTCGGACATTGCGATGCTGCGGTACGAGAAGCACCTGTTCTACGAGAAGGTCCTGCGCAGCGTCACCGCCAACACCCGCGCCGACGGGCGGGCCTTCCTCGACCACGCCGCCCAGCACCGGCTGCACGTGTCCGTCGACGAGCGTCCGCTGGAGGCCGCCGACCAGGCCCTCGCGGACCTGGCCGGCGGCCGGGTAGCGGGCGCGGCCGTCCTCGTGCCCTAGTACCTACCCCTTGTACTGCGCGATGATCTTGGTGTAGTCCCAGGCCTGCTGGGAGACGCCGCTGCACGAGTCGGCGCTCGAGCCGGCCGTGCACGGCCGGTCCCGGTTGGCCGACCAGTACGTGAAGCGAGCCAGGTGGTGCTGCTGCGCGTAGGCGAGCATGGTGCGGAAGTCGGCCAGGGTCACCGTCTCGTTGGCGTCGGTGATGCCGTTCATCGAGGAGATGCCGGCGTGCCGGTAGGCCTGGTCGTCGCTGTACCCGTAGCCGTTCTTCAGCGTGTTCTTGAGCCCTTCGGTGGCCTGGACGGTCAGGTTGCCCATGTTCTGGCCGGCGGCGCCGAAGTCGAACGGCATGATGGTCCAGCCGTCGACGGTCAGCCCCGACTGCGCCGCCCGGTTGATCATCGACGAGTCCGGCCCGGTCCGGTCGCTCGGGAACGTCACGTACACCACGAGCCCCGGGTTGTTGGCCTTGACCGTCTTGAGCGCGTCGATGGTCCGCTGCTGCAGCGTCGGGTTGTTGTAGACCGGGCCTTCGATGTCGATGTCGATCGCCTTCAGCGCGTAGGCGTTGATGACCTTCTGGTAGGCCGCGGCGAGCGTGCCGACGCTGCTGCAGGTCTGCTCGAGCCACGGCCCGGCCGCGCCGCCGAACGACACGGCCACGTTGCCCCCGGCACCGCGGATGTTGTTGATTGTGGTCTGGTCGGTGCCGCCGGTCAGCGGCCGGTTGCCGTCCCACAGCGGCTCGCAGGCGCCGTTGGACAGGATGAACGCCATCGTGAACCACTTGACCCCGGTGGCCGTCATGATCGTGCGCGGGTCGGGCAGGGCGCCCCAGCCGAGATACGCGTACGGCGCGGCGCCCATCGCCGGGTTGCCCGGTGGGGGAGTCGTCGGCGGGTTGGTCGGGCCGCCGGTCGGCACCGTCCACTTCTGGTTGGCCCCGCCGGTGCACGACCAGATCTGCAGCGGCGTGCCGTCGGCCGAGGACGGCCCGGTCGCGTCGAGGCACTTGCCGGACGCCGGGTTGATGAGCTGGCCGGCGCTGACGATCCACTGCTGGGCGCCGGTGCCGTTGCAGTCGTACAGCTGGACCTTGGTGCCGTTGGCGGTGCCGGCGGCGGTGACGTCCATACACTTGCCGAGCGCTTGGATGCTGCCGTTGTCGGCGAGCGTCCACTGCTGGGCGTTCGTGCCGTTACACGTGTACAGCTGGATCTTGGTGCCGTTGGCGGTGCTGGCCCCGGCGACGTCGACGCACTTGCCGCCGTAGCCGGTGATCGTGCCGCTGCTCGCGGCGAGTGCGGTGGTGACGCCGGCGATGCCAAGGCCGAGGGCGGCGACCGTGGCGATCGCGAGGGCGACGATTCGTGGGCGCCTTCGCATGGGGGTGTCCTCCGGTTAACGGTTAACCATCTTTCCAGTAACCGATCGACCAGAGGCTATGCCTCCGTAAGGATGACTGTCAATTCAAGGTTTGATTAAACGCGATCGTGTTGATCTTCTTCTGCGTTTCAGCGTTGACCTATGGGATTTGGCACGGCTTCGTCCCGTTTCTGCGCCCAGTGTCCGGAAACCCCATAGAGACCCAACAACGCATGGAGGAGGATCTATGAACAAGCCTCGCCTACGCACCGCGCTCGCCGCGGCGCTGCTGGCCCTCACGGTGACGGGGACGAGCGTTGCAACGGGGACGGCGGCTTCGGCGGCCCCCACTGCGCCTTCGGCGCGTTCTGCGCCGGTCGCGCGTTCTGCGCCGGTCGCGCAGAACGCGGTGGGGACGCTGACGTCTGAGGTGACCGGTACCTTTACCGACGCCCGGGGTGGTCCCGGCACGTTCACCGGCACGTTCACGCCGTCGAGCTTCGCGGCTGTGGGCAACCAGATCCAGTCGACCGGCACGCTCACCGGCAACATGGTGAGCTCGGACGGCAGCTCGCAGGCGGTGTCGCAGGGCCAGACCTTCGCGGTCACGCAGCTCAACCCGATCGGCTGCCAGGTGCTCGACCTGGTT
>Ga0070683_100000611_pt1 | contig 25659 bp, 26 predicted proteins | sample KBSC713LmetaG_FD_64662 | JGI IMG/M metagenome (GOLD analysis project Ga0070683, IMG submission 64662) | Corn rhizosphere microbial communities from Kellogg Biological Station, Michigan, USA - KBS C7.1-3L metaG | ecosystem: Host-associated > Plants > Roots > Rhizosphere ... | reverse complement strand
GGTGCCGGCGCAGTTCCATTATTATGAAGAACATTGCTTACAATTTTATAACCATGCGGCACAGGATCAATGACTGTAATAAATGCTGTTATGCCTGTTAAGCTGGCAAGTGTATACCCGCTAATCACGGCAATGCCATCTGTATTATTGCCGCTAACATTATTGTCCGTCACGGTTATTTCAGTGCCTGCAAGAACAAGAATTCCTGTTCCGGAAGGAGTAAAGTTTTCAAAGCCTCCATCGGGATTAGAAAAATTTACATGGTTGTTATTGTAAACATGATTGTTGCTGACAGTGATATTCATCGAAGTTGTGACCGTCAAACCAGGCAGAAATGATACCAGCACTCCCGCCGAGTTATCATAGCATTGGTTTTTGCTTGCAGTTACATTTGTACTGTTTTCAATTTCCAATCCCTGAACATTGGCAAAGACCGTATTGAAATTCATTTCAACATTACTTGACTGTCCAACATAAATGCCGGTGTCAGTATGACCTGATGCAGTGCAATGCTCTATTACACCGCCATTGCAGAATACGGGAAACAATCCATACTCTCCATTGTTGGTTGCCGTGACATGTGATAAAAGAAAATTGTCAACATGTTGAAGAAGCACTCCGTTCTCTTTAAAATTCCTGACCGTGACATTTTTTAAGACAAATCCATCACCAGCGTCGGTTACACTTATGCCATTTTCTTCGTCACCCGGATTTTGAATGATAACCCCATCGTCAGTGCCGACCAATTGCATGTTTGCTTTATCTACAACTAAGGATTCATTGTAAGTACCCGCTTCAATTTTAATAATGGAACCGGGGCTGGCTACATCTACTGCTGCCTGGATAGATTGTCCTGCATGAACCGTCACAGCAGGAGCTTCTTCCTTAGTGTTCCTGGCAGAGTTGGCCAATATTTCATTTTCCTGAGATTGAATATCTTTTTTGCAGCCGCAAAATATCATGGCAAACGAAAAGATAGCAGATAAGAGCGCAATGGTTCCAATTTTTTTTGTTCTCATTTTTTTAAGTTTTGATGGTAAAAAAATAATAGTCTCCACAGACTCTATAATTAGTTTTAGAAGGAATGGAAAGTTCTTAGTCAGTCGACGTGAATTACATTTAAACTTTTTTGAAAATAAGCTGGGTTAAGAATTTTCAAAACTCGCCCTTAAAACTTCCATCTGTGATTATTATAGTTCCGCCTGCACCTACACAATCAGACGTAAATGATCCTTTGATAGAGGTTGACGTCAGGGTATCTATTGTTATAGTTCCAGGTCGACTGCCAGTTGTTGCAATATAAAATTCATATGGTCCAGTAAGCGCGTTACCAATATTAAAATAGCAGAGTGCGTACTGCTTTGAGTTGGAATTATTTTCAAATATGTAGGTACCCGAAAAGTTTGTATTGACTAAGGTAATATTTATTTGTCCTTGATTGCCGCCCCCAACAATGGTAATAACAGTATCTCCATTAGGATCAAACCTTTTTACAAAAATGGTGCTATTTCCTGTTGCTGTTGAAGAACTTGCCGGACCTCCGTTAATTGAAACTGTGGCCTTCACTTCATTATTAGGGTTGCCCGGAGGAATTGTATATCCTGTTGAAGATTTTTTGCACGAGCTGTTTATAAAAAACCAGCAAATAATAAAACCGAACAAAATTAGTTTTGAATTGGACATCTTCTTGAAAGTACTATCATTTTTATTAAGAATTGTTACACTATTCCAGGAATAGGTTACATAATTTACTGGGTTGAGGAGAGGATATAAACAAAAAGCCCGGCGGAAACTCGGCATGAGTACCGATTCTTTAGAACTGGCGCTGCTAAAAACAAAAGAAGATACGTTGAAGGTTAAATTATTGGCGGAATTGTCTTTCAGGTATGCCTTTAACCAACCTGAAAAAGGCCTTTCGTATAGTCGGCAATGCTTGTTGTTGGCACAAAACTTAAATTATAAAGAAGGGGTAGCAAATGCTAATCAATCATGGGCCTGGTGCTTATGGGCGATTGGGGATTTTAGCAATTCCTTACAGTTGGCATTAAAGTCTTTACATCAATATGAAGATTTGATGAATTGGGAGCAAATAGGCTGGTTGCATTTGACATTGGCAGTTATTTATCGTGATATAGGGGGTTATAAAAATGCATGGATATATATGCACAGGGGTATACCGGTGTATAATTCATTGCACCTTTCGCTCAGAATTCCTTTTGCCGTTACTGCCTCCATTTATGAAAAGCAGGATCAATTGGATTCGGCACTTGTCTATACGCAAAAAGCCCGTGCGCTGGACTTAAAAGAAACCGGAGGCAAATGGGGGTTCCTTTATACTTTGCTCGGAAACATTCACACAAAGAGAGGGCATTATGATACTGCTTTAACGAATTATCGAAACGCTTTGCAGTTAACAGTTGCAGCTAATATTAAAAAGGACATTGTTGACATTTACAATAGTTTGGCTACCCTTTACAAAACAATGGGCAAGCCAGACTCCGGTATCTATTATGCCAGCGAAGTCCTTCAAAAAGGAGGGCTACCTCTTATCAAAAAGGGGTATTGGAAGCCACTAATATTTTGGTAGAAATGTACAAAGCAAAAAACGAAAGAGACAGTACTATACAATATCTCGAATTAAGTGTTGCGCTGAACAATAAATTGTTTAATCAGGAGAAAGAAAGAGAGATTCAAAACATTTCTTTCAATGAGCAAATACATCAGCAGGAAATTCAGCAGGGGCAGGAACAATTTCAAACCAAACTAAGAACATATGTACTCCTTGCGGCAGTACTAAATAGAAGTTTTTAAGACATCATTGTTTCTCATTGCGATCATCTTATTATGTTGAATGAGAAAAGTATCGCCGTGATAAAGAGAACTGACAAGCCCGTTAAAAAAACGTAGTCGGCTATTTTTTCAAGGTTTTTGCTTTGCCTGGCCGCCCTTCGCATCGATAAAAATGACAGCAGGCAACTTAGCATGAATAAAATGATGGCGACAAAAGTAATATCATCAATTACCGTTTGCTGAGATTTGCCCAATACTTTCAGTGATGTCAAAAGGAGAAAACAAATACCTAAGAGGTTTGATGACGTATTCAGAATGTGCGGAGACTTGTCCATATTGATCATTGCAAAATTTGACGCCGTCTGTTATCAATTCTTTTGTTCGGAGTGTTGGTGAACCATCATTTTTTAATCATCGAAGTTGAAAAGTTTCTAAATGGTATTTTTTCCCGGTTCGCAAGGTTAGCTTGTATACTTTTTTTAAAAGAACTCCAAACAGGAAAACACCGGCAGCAATACCAAGCTGCGTCTTGCTGTCTGAGATGGAAAGATCGTTGTCGATCAGACTGTTTGCGACAATGAGGCCGGCGTAACCGGCACCAGCCACCCGGAATATCCAACCACTCTTTATCCAATACCAATGTTGATGTCCGCCTGTTCTGGATATTTGGAATTCGCCGTCTTTATAATCAATAAGAACTCCTCTTTTGGGCATCGCATAAATGTCGGAAACAGCATAGCCCGCAATATTATAATAAAATGTATCAGTATTCAACAGATTATATTGGACCACGCCTGGGCGGATGAAGAATGAATCATTCCTTATGCCGGTGATCTCACCTTTTTGCCATTGCTTATCTCTTAATTGAAAAGCGATTGTTGAACCAACCCAAAAACTCTCCACTGTTATATTTCTTTTCTTAAACACTAAAATAGCTTGCTGTGAATAATCGACTAAAAAAGAAAACAACAAGACACAAATAAGCGTTAGTTTCTTCATGCTTCCATAAAAGTATAGGAACAGGCAAGTATTTCTTTACAACGGTTTGTTAATGTGCTGTCATTATGAAGATGCGTAAGCACATACAACCGCATTTCCTTTGTTCGCCATATACAAAGCCCTGATCGCTGCCACCAACGCAAAAAAAATTTATATTTAATTAAAATTTTGAGCCATGACACTTGTAGGACTACTAGTTCTTTTACTGATCGCAGCAATATGCGGTGGAATTGGCCAATCTTTGGCCGGGTATAGTTTAGGCGGATGTCTTGTGTCTATCGTTGTTGGTTTCATAGGCGCCTGGATCGGCTTATGGATAGCAGGCAGGATGGGTTTGCCAAGGCTTTTTGAGATCACCATTGATCACAAGCCTTTTCCTGTTTTGTGGGCAATCATCGGTTCGGCAGTATTTACACTCATTATGGCCCTACTGAGAAGAGCCTTTGTAGGACGAGGCTTTTGACCAAGGGCGCTGATGATGATCAAGAATGCTGTGCCATATTTAAAAAACGTGGCGCAACCAATATCATTTCTTTTATTTTTACATCAAATTCTTCCAATGAACCCCACGAAAACAATAAAGCTTGCATTGATCTTAATTCTTTCCGGTTTATTTAGTTGGCGCACGACGTTTGCACAGAATCCCGTCAATTGGACAAACGATCAATTGCTTCAACCATCTGACCTGGCGGCGACGCTTAAGGACAATAAAGAAGTTGCTGTGATATTCAGCGTTGGGCCAGGTGCAATTATTCCGCATTCCAGGGGCATGGGTATGATCAAGGAACAGCAGAATATGAAAAAGTTCAAACAGGAACTGGAGAACCTTCCAAAGGACACAAGTATAATTATCTATTGCGGATGTTGTCCTTACGAACATTGTCCAAACGTCAGACCCGCCATTCAGTTATTAAAGGACATGAAGTTTACCAATTACAAACTTCTCGACTTGCCCGATAACATTAAAATCGATTGGATCAACAAAGGGTATCCAACTCAATGATCGTTTTTCAACGGCTGAAACGCAAGCGAAACATTCAATCTAACATTTTGATCAAATCTTCCCCGGCTTCTTTCAAATAGAATGCTATAAAAATGAGCGGCTCCTCTGTGGAGGCATTGTCGAAATGTAAAATCGTTTTATTTTTTGGTTCGTAGAACGCGTCACCCTGGTTCAATATTTTCTTCTCTTCTCCTTCTACCTGGAATAACACCTTACCGGCTACAATGTAACCAACAACCGGGCATGGATGCAAATGTTTACCCACAGCCACCGCTTTGGGAACGAAAACTTTCTTGATATCGACTGTCGTGACAGTTTCATGATGAAGTGCGGCTCGCAACAAATCTTCGCGGCTTGGTTTTTCCTGCAACATATAATCTCAGATTAGTGATTGACTAATTTTTTCTGCTATAGATTTCAGTTATCTTTTTACTTTCTTATTCCCGCCTACGATAAGGTCTACAGAAAACGCATCTCCACTCATATTGGTTCCACCATGATTCACGTAATTAATAAAATTGTATCGCCCTTGCAGACCGATGTAAAATGACGTGGTAAGATAGTAGTTAAGCTTAAAACCCCCATTGGCATTAAAAGACCCGATTGACAAAGGTTTCATCCCGTCGTAGTTATAATTTGAGCTTGTAATATCAAATCCATCAGAACCCATACCCCCAAGCAAACCTAGATCGAAATTTAATTTGTTTACAAAGTAATAGATATAATCAAGTCCAACATACCCTCCGAAATAATTATTTATATCGTAAAAGGCATTGTTACGCTTAATTGTATAGTAATTGGCACTGTTAGAAAAGCGAAATTGGAGAGTGATGTCAAGTTGATTGCTGTTGTTCCTCGCTCCCAATTGAAAGCCAAAGGAGGGATGATTGCCCAGGAGCGTCAAATTCCCCGTCGGGATCCAAATGCCGCCAAGAAATGCGTAGTTAGTTCGAAATCCATTTCTTTGCGCCTCTTCATTTTCCCGTAGAAGATTCGCGAATGATGAGTACATCACTGGATTATTCCTTATTTCTTTCACAGGATTCTTGATCTCGCCCGCAAGTGCCTGGCAAATGAATTTTTCGTTGTTATCGATCCGTCTTTCGTTCAACAACAACCTGGCCCACGTCGAACTAAAATTAAAAAAGGATCTTTCTCCTTCGGGTACATTCGGCTTATCCCTATGGCTGAAACCGTAGGAGTAATTTACGAGGAGATCAATTGTTGAGCTGTCCATCCTTTTATCATCAAATGTTGATTCCTCAATGGAAAGTAATAATGCGGTGCACTCCACTTCGGGAATTTTACCGCAAGCGGCTCTCCAGATCACCAGGGCCGTGTGAAGAGAATCAAAAGATCTAGCCCGGTACAATTCGGGCATGATATTCATTGCATTTAAGAAAACATCCTGGCAGGTAGGATGTTTTTGAGTCATTTTTTCCTGGATAGATTGCGCTTTAGCGATCTGCAGCATGAATGCTGATAGAAGAAAGAAAATAAAAATTGGTCTGCAACTCATGTTTTATTGCTGATCGAGATCTCCGGGAATTCAAAAAAAGGATCGACTTGGTTTCTATAAATATTATTTCACCCCTGGCTTCATCGAAATAATTTTATCCACGATAAACGGACTGTAACCTCTCCAGGGAATCGCTCCTTTATATTCTTTGTAATGAAGATCGAAATAGTTCCCACTATTGTTCATGAGTATATTGGCAATGCTGTCGTCCGTCACGGAAAACTCGAATTCGTAGGACTGTATGCCTCCCGCAGTTTTTGATCGAAAACCTGCCTGGATCAATTTGCCTTCATAAGTTTTAAAAAGATTGCCCTTCTTTACTACATAATTTAATTCGCCCGATTTCACTCCTTCACCAAATACAAAGTAGTATTTCCACCAAAAGGCAAAAGCTGCAGCCAGTAAGCCAATAGCCAATAACCAGCGGAGGAACTTTTTGAATCCACTTGTTTTTTTTGGTTGCTTCTCTGTCATGACAGGTGACCCGATTGATTTGTGAATTTACGAATTGTGCTTTACCACAAGCGGCCCCCAAGTCGTTTTGTTGCACTTTTTTCTCCGGGCCGCCGGTGGGAGAAAAAATAAAGGCCGTTAAATTATCCGAAGGTCAAGCTTCGCCTGTTTTTTAGAACGAAGCTGGTATGATAATGGTAGCAAAAATATTGAGGTATCCAAAAGGAAAATAGCCTGAAACAATTTTTTTAAACTCAAAAAAAATTAGCACTATGAAAAGCGTTTTTGAATCCCTTTTCGGAGGGAAGAGGAGTGCGGACACACCCGTGGGAACGAAATCTACGCCGGTGGGAATTACGGCTTATTCGCAATCAAATGTGTTGCAACAAAGAATGCGGGAAGAGAAAATGACGCATGGCCAAACCGTTACGGCGAATCTGTCCCCTGTACGGCTTGAAATGAGTTATGGCCGTATGATAATGTATTTCTGCCCTATGAAGTCTATTGAAGTACTTCAAACCCTGAGTGAAGGGGATGGCGGATATTTGCCGGCAGAAGCTAAGGTAGCGGATCTTAGTATCCCCAATTGTTTTCGTCCCGGACTTTACAGATTGAAGAATGTCACACTATCGTCAAACGGGGCAATGCAGGTAAATGCAACAAGCAAAACAGCCTGGGAACCGGTTACAGAGTAATTGCAAGATGTTTAAACTTTAGTGATGGATACAGCCATCGCTAAAGTTTTTTGGCCGCCGGAATAGGTCACATTAGTTTTGAAAGTGGTGCCAGGCATTAATGATGTTAGCGATAGCTTTTATTCCTTCCGTAAAGGCGGCTGGACCGGGTTGTAAAATGATCGGTGACTTGACCTCAAAAATCAAATCGTTTTTCACCGCATTGATCTTATTCCAGTTTTCCCTAAAAACCAGTCTTTCTTTTTTAAATTTCTTTCCGCACCAGGACACAATGATGACATCAGGATTACGTTCTACTACTTCATTGTTATTGCAATGATCCTGTCTTTCGCTAAAGAAGCATTTTGTTTTTCTTTGTAAATATCAATGCCACCCGCCAGTTCGATCAGTTCACTTACCCAGCAAATGCCTGATATTAGTGGGTCATGCCATTCTTCAAAATATACTTTTGGCTTGCGTTCTCTTCTCTGGCTTCTTTATTGATCTCGTCAATCTTTTTTCTATACTGATCAATGAGACTTTTTGCTTTGTCACTTTTGCCGACTAAACTTCCCAATTGGCCGATCATGTTGAAAATACCGTCTACGGTTCTATAATTGTTTACCCAAACGGTGATACCCCTTGCGATCAATTCTTTTGAGATCACCGATTGTATGTCTGAAAACCCGATCACCAGGTCGGGTTTCAATGCCATAATTTTGTCGATGTCTGCATCAGTAAAGGTCGATATGATAGGCTTTTGTTTGCGGACCTGTGGAGGCCGGACTGAGAATCCCGAAACGCCGACGATCCTGTCCTGTTCGCCGAGAAGGTAGAGTGTTTCAACCGTCTCTTCGGTCAGACATATTATTCGTTTTGGAGAAAAATCCATAGGGGTGTTTTCAATTTATAGCATCCATAGAGGCCGCGAGGCATCGTTAGGCACAAAGTTTTGCCTGTATATTTGAATACCAAAAAATTTTCGATGAAATATTTTTCTATTGTGCCGATTGTTCTTTTCTGTGCATGCACATCAAATGAAAAAAAGATCGCCGAACATGTCCCGGTCAAAAGTGGCGATGTGGCCATTGCTTATAACCTGAAAGGGTCAGGTGATACTATGATCGTTTTTGTACATGGCTGGGCGATCAGTAAAGAATACTGGCAATCGCAGCAAGAACTTTTCAGCAAAAGATATGCAACAGTTGCGCTTGATCTTGGCGGGCATGGGCAAAGTGGTAGAAACCGCGATAGTTGGACAGTATATGATTATGCTAATGATGTGATTGCAGTGATCAATGCACTGAAAGCAGATAAGGTGATACTTGTCGGTCATTCCATGAGTGGAGATGTAATTGCGGCTGTAGCGGACAGCATTCCTTCAAAGATCATTGGCCTGGTGGGAATAGATAATTTTAAAAATATTACTGCAACACGCAGCAAAGAGGAACAGGATGGTATCAATGGCTTTTTGCAAATACTTCATAGTCGTTATGATTCTGTTGTTACCACTTATTGTTATTCCGATTTGTTTCCTCCACAATATCCGGATAGCGCGATCATGAAGAAACTGGTGAAAGATGTACTGGAAACCGATACGGCTGTATCAATAAAAACTATCGAAGCCATGATACACTCGTCACTAACGGAAGGAGAGAGATTAAGCAGGGTCAATTTGCCCGTTCATGTTATAACCAGCGATTATGCGCCGGTAAATAAGCTGGTCATGGAGAAATATTGTAAGGCTGGATTTAAAGAAAAGATCATTCGTGGAACCGGCCATTATCCCATGATAGAAAAGCCAGGAGAGTTTAATCAACTGCTGACAGAAATCTTCAATGAAATTGCGGCGGGCAAATGATCGCAGGGGTGAACAGGCAGACCTATTGTTTTATTTTTAGTTTCTCTAACCATTCTTTTTTTAGCGCGCCAAGAGATTTACCAGTTGCCAGCTCTATACTTTCCTGTTCCTTTGGCGATGAAGACATAGCCGCCAGCAATACATCCAGGCTATAGTTATCGCGTATGAACCGGATGAAGGAGCAGGAGCCGTGATAAAAACCGGGTGCATAGTCCATCCTGTTTTTTAAAAACAGCTCGGGCATCACTCCCTTCGCTCCAATATATGAAATAATGTATGAAGCGTTCCCGGATGTCATATTATCAAGAAAAAGACTATCCGTATTTGTTACAGTACTATTTGAAAACACGTCGAAAAATGCCAAACCATTTTGACGCGAAACCTGTGTTGCAATGTAATCGGGCAACCCTTCATGAAACCAAAGGGGCATGTTCTCATTTGAGAATTTTTCATCCATTGCAGGAGTGAACCATTTGTCGGCTTTTGAATAAAGCATTTCATGCATGGCTTCGTGGAGCCAGGGAGCTCGTCCTTTTTTGATCCGATAAAATGGAATCGATACAAACCCATACAGTGATGCATGTGATATAAAACTGTCGAGCCGAAAGTAGAAAACATAGGGTTCGTTTATTAGATGAGCCTGCCAGGGCAATGGTGCATTGATAAACTTTTCGGCAGCAGTGATTCCAACATTGATCGTATCCGCAATGAGGTCCATCTGCTGCCTGGAAAGAGAATCCTTCGGGAACCAGCAAATTGCCTTTCCCCTTGTGATCTTTATTCCATGGGTGATCAGATTTGTAATGCTGAGGCTGTCCCCTTCAAACATATTGGGAACCTTTGAAAAATCAGGTACCTGTCCGATTGAACCGCTTGTCAAAACCAACAGTAGGACAATGATCAGGGTCGAAATTCTCATACACCTGTTTAAGTGAACGCAATGCTTATGCTCGCTAATAAAGGTAAAAAATGTCGGGCAGTTCTTACAATGTCATGCGACATGCCATTATTGTCAAGCGATACATGTCGCTCTAATTTTTCCTGGGCTCGTAACAAAGAAGAACAATTCCGCTTTTGAACGATCGTGTTTTTGTCAACGCCAAATCAACTTTCTTATGAACGTCTTTTAAGAATGTGGTGCCATTGCCAATAGCGACAGGGTGGATCATGACCTGGAATTCATCAACAAGGCCTGCCTCCGCAAGTTGGTTGACGATAGTTCCACTACCAAGTACTGTAATAGTTTTTTCTGATTGTTTTAGTTTCTTCACTTCTTGTTCAAGATTATCGGAGACTATTGTTGTGTTATTCCAATCAGCCTTCTTTAGTGTCCTGGAAAAAACAATTTTCTCTGCTTTATTCATTCCCTCTGCAACGCCGGCATTATTTTTCTTTGCTTCCGGAGTGGGCCAATAACTCTTCATCATCTCATATGTTTTCCGGCCAAAAAGAAGTACAGCACCGCCTTGTGCATTTTCTGCGGCAAAATCGCTTTCTTCTTGTGATGGATTTTGATGAGCCCAGCTGATATCCTCGTTCGGGCCTTTAAAGTATCCATTAGCGGATACAAAATTGTATACAAGTAGCTTTCCCATTTCTTTTCTTTTAGCAGTCCTTGCATGAAGGACAGGTTACAGGTATAATTACACAACTATAACAAATGAGATACCACAGATTGGACAATAAGGCGATTTAAATAGACGGCTAGACTTTCTCGACTTCCTTAATCTTCAATGCATCTATAAGTTTTTCTGCATTGAAATCTGTGTCTACAGAGGGTAAGTAGATATCAAATGCCTCAGCCTGCAGCTTTTTTGCGTATTGCTCACTAAAGAAGTAATTGCCGTCTTTGATCACATAATTTAAAATAAAGAAACGATAGGCTTCACGCATAAATCTTAATTCATTTGCCGTGAGTGGATTTACTTTATGATACTCTTCCAGGAAAAGGATGAACCGGTCTTCCATCATTGTATCGATCCTGTAACTAAAAACGGTACGGTCACCGGCATCGGATACAACGCGGCTAAAGAAATAAAAATCCATCATGCGATAGCTCATGCGAAACCAGTCATAGTCCCACCTTGAAAAGAGTTCGAACTTTTTAGTGACAGAAAAATTTCCAATGTTCCAGTCAATGAAAACAGGAATGATCTCAAAAGAGCGAACATTGTATTTCGCGCGGTATTTTAAGAATTGCTCACAATGATACCTCAAGACTTCTGCCTTTGCTTTGCCACCGAATGCTTTTTCATCTTTTTCCAGTCTTTCCATTAACGTGTGAATATCGGTGCGGAGTGTTTTTGATGATTTCGGTAGCACGTTTCGCAACTTGGAACACGCGAGGTGAAATTTTGCGATCTGCTGACCAAACTTGCGGATATGAAATTCTTCCAGTTGCCGCGGCATCCGGTCTATTACTCTTACCGGATTATAAAACACAACCCAGGCATCCAGTTTTTTACGTTTATACCGGTAAGTATAGACGCGGTTATTTTTTAAAAGCGATTTTGCTAGCAAAGTATCGAAAGGATAGAGGAGGTTGTTTGCTAAAGAGTGAATGATGCGATGATCTTCTTTGAAATGCTCATACTTACCAAAATAGGAAAGCTTCGCTACGATCATGTCGCCATCTTCAAACCACACATGAAATACATAGTTGGTTGAAACTTTCACACTGATATCAATGACCTTGGAAATGATCTTGGTGGGATCATATTCCTCCCATGCTTTTTTTATGATGTCTGCGCTGGTGATCATTAGTCAGGATTGAGAATGATATTCTGATCGGCAAAAATAGAGACACAGAGGCAAGTTCAGTTTAACCTGCGATCTTTTTTTCAAAAAAGCCTCGGCTTTAAAACTAACCCAAATTCCACTTTCAGGCCATCCTACAATGAAAAAAAATCATTAAATTCAATTTGCTATTAGAGTTGCGAAATGTTAGCTTCTGATTTTCCTGGCTATCTCACAAAAAAAGACCTGCCTACCTCATACATACTTAACCGGTAAATTTTTTTTATGAAAAAAAATCTAAAACTGCTGCCCTGCATGGCATGCCTTTTATCCTTTGCAGTCTTTTTTCAATTACGTCCTTCGGCTCAAAATACATTCCCTGCTACCGGGAATGTTGGCATTGGCACTATGATGCCGAATCCGTCAGCGCTATTGGAAGTAAAATCAACCACAAAAGGAGTGTTGATTCCCCGTTTGATGATAGCACAGAGAAACGCAATACCTGTATCCGCTGCAGTAAATGGCTTGCTGATATATCAAACGAACATGTCCCCTGGTTTTTACTATTATAATAACGGATGGCTGCCGGTAAGTCCATGGGTCCCTGCCGGCGGTAATATTTCTTTTAACACAGGAAATGTTGGTATTGGCAACACAGCTCCCGCCGCAGCAGCCCTGCTGGATATAAAATCGACAACAAAAGGGATATTGATACCGCGTATGACAATGGCACAAAGAGATGCCATTGCAGTTTCTGCTGCAGTAAATGGTATGCTGATCTATCAAACGAATAACGCTCCTGGATTTTATTATTACAATAATGGATGGAAGGCTATTGGAATAAATGCCGCTTTGTCGAACCTCGCTGCTACTTCGATCAATGCAAGCCTGGTTCCAGGGGTGAATAATTCGATCACGCTGGGTACAAGTACAAAGCGATGGCAGAATGTGTATACTAATACCGTTACTTTTCCGGATGGAACAACGCAATCGACGGCTGCATCCGCTTCTTCTCAATGGAAAGCTTCAGGAAGCAATATTTATTTTAATACCGGTAACATTGGTATAGGAACCGCGACACCTGCCTCAAAGCTGCACATAGTCGGCGATCAGAGATTAGATGGCAATCTCGCATTAATGGGAAATGAAACATTGACTGGCGTTCTTACAGTAACAGGCGATGAAATATTAGCAGGTAACCTTACATTTACTGCAGGCACACAATCCATTCAATTTGCAAATCCCGGTACCACGCCAAATCCAATGATCTACATGTTTACTTCCGGAACGACTAATTCACCTCGAATGATCATCGCTCATTCACCGGGTTTTCCAACGTGGGGTTTACAGTATTCTGATAACGCAGATCAGTTCGATTTCCTGGGCGCGGGTACAAGCAGAATGTCGATCAACCTGTCCAATGGTAATGTGGGAATAGGTGTGGCAAGCCCTGCGTATAAGCTGGAGGTATGCGGGACAATTCGTGCTAAAGAGGTGCGTGTTGAAACAGGGTGGTGCGACTATGTGTTTGAAAAGGATTACGAACTGAGATCACTCGAGCAATTAGAAAATTACATTAACACGAATAAACATCTGCCCGGCATTACGCCTGCAAGTGTTGTTGAAAAAGAAGGTTTGAGCCTCGCCGAAATGAATAAAGCGATGATGGAAAAGATCGAAGAACTTACTTTATATGTTATCCAGCTAAATAAGGATAACAAGAAGTTGCAGGAAGAAATCGAAGCACTTAAGAAATGAGTTTTTCAACTAAACGAAATTGGCATGAAAAAGATCATAAGATATATCGCCAAATATGCGCGGCGATTCCTGGTTATGTTAATGCTACTCACTAGCAGCGGTGTGTTTGCGCAAAATAAAAATGCAAGTGGGATTCAATCGCAATCATCCTATACAAATGCATGTGGTGACTACCCATTAACAGGAACGTCATTACACGGATCATCTGTGTTAACAGCAGCTAAAGAGTGTAATACTACAATTACAGAAAGCAAATCTACGGTATATTTCACGGCGCATGACCAGGTTGTTTTATATCCTGGTTTTAAAGCATTGAATGGCTCAAAATTTATTGCCCGGATTGAAGCAAATAGCACGGAAGCTGTAACGATCGCTGAGGTAAAGCAAAATTTAATACAGAATGTGACCGTTTCTCCCAATCCCTTTGCGGGAAAATTTATAACGATGATCAACTCCGGTCAGGCCGGGAAAGTACACGTGACCATTTATAACTCATCCGGGTCAAAAATAGTAGAGCAAGCGGGAGTAAATGTCGTAAGAGGCATCAATGAATTCTCGTTCAATTTATCAAACTACGCAGCCGGCGTTTACATGTTGGAAATAAATTTTGGCGACTCAAAAATAGTAAAGAAGGTGATCAAAGGCGATTAAGCTAAGAGGATATTTTCAGCGCACCCCCTGCTGGGACCCGACGGGAAACAGAATTTATTTATTCTTATAGCCAAATTGGAATAAGCTACCTGTTAAACGGGTATTCATTTACCCAATGAAAACCCCGGCTGACGAGGCGAAATTTATTCAAATCATATTTTTTCATCTCGATCTCTACTGAGTCGTCATTTACCTTTCCCATAAACAGTAAGACATTCTCCTTCGGTACGCTGTAGACAAAGCTCGATCTCTTTGTAGTATCGCTGTAACTGAACATTTCGATTTTTTTCGATACTGTATCAGCGTTAAAGGCGAAACCTTTGGTACTGTCGTTCATCGTTTTTATGAATGCATATCCCGGATAGCTCACCATTAATTGACGCCACCGAGTAGTATCAGTTGTCAGAGACAGAACAGTATCCCTGTTTCGAACGAAAGTTTCAATATTATAAATACCATACAAGGGCGGTTTCGGTGAGGCATCGCCATATTCTTTCATTGCTGACAAGGATTGCTGGGTATTGACAATTATCACATAGCAGATCAACCCATATTTCAAGACTGCCAGGAGAACATTTTGCCACTTCTTCCTGAAGACCGGAGGTGTGATGTTGGACGGTTGAGCGGGTTTATTTAAAAAAAAGAAATTGACCAGGCGATGAATATCTTTTGCCAATAGGAATAGAGACATGACGACCAACGTTGTCGAAAGCAATTTTACCGGCACATCAAAACAATAATTGATCGCCATAATATTTCCAGCGACGGCCAGGGTTATAAGAGCACCCAGGGTAGTTGTGCGCCGGAACAAAAGCAGAATACCGCCTAACAATTCTGCAAACCCCATTGCATAATTATATCCGCGAGAAAACCCGAGAAAATTCCATGCGAGGCCCATCGGCGATGAATTCCCGTATGGCTCCAATAAGCGATCGGGCGAAAAGAACGGGAACTGTAATTTGAAGACTTTCGCGAATCCATAGGCGAACATGGTGATAGCAACATAATATCGAACGATAACACAGAGCCAGTAGAACAGTTTATTGTAAGTTTTGGTCTTTCTGTCAACAATGCTCCAGGCGACAGCGGTTACCAATGATATTACGCTGATAAAAAGCGTGACCACATAATCATACGTAGTGTCGCCACTGCCATTGGTAAAAACAGTTACGGGGTGAGAGAGATGCAAAATGTGCTTTGCGATCCATACCATCAATTGATGAAAGGGCGGAATATAGAAATTGAATACATAATCGCTATATGGCAAAACACCATTCGGATTAAAAAAAATGTATAAAAGAAATAAAACCAGGAAGAATCGAAAAAGAAGTCTTTGTGCAAAGCTCCAGGTGGCGGCTGTAGTTGTTTCCATGATAATAAGCAGTTTATTAGATCATCAATGAGAATAATTGTTTTCAAAAAACACAAAATAAGTGGTGCCGGGGCAACCGTCAGTATAATCTTAGTTATAGATATCTCTCCTTTATGATGTTTATATGATGCAATTCATGCCCTGCGATATGATACGCAAGTGCCCGGACAGAGACCTTGTTGTTATTCGCTATTCCGATCCGCAGAAATGAATCTTCGGGCAAGCCATTAAAAAGTGCAATTGTGGCATTGCGAACTGCCTCATATTCTTCAAAAATATTTTCTATGCTTCTTTCGTTTGCTGCTGAATACAAAGCATAGTCGTCTTGCTCAAAACCAGGCAACTCAGTTTTGTCATTTCTTGCAAAACGTAAAGCCCTGTAAGCATAAATTCTTTCATCATCAACAATGTGCACGAGTATTTCTTTGATGGTCCATTTGTTTTTGGCATACCTGTAATTTAATTTTTCTCCAGGCAGTGAAAGAACAAGCTCCTTTATTGCAATAACATGGTGACGGAGATGTGTCAAAAGAAGCCCATCATCAGGCAACAAGCCAATATACATTATTGCGTAGGGAGGGTATTCGCCTTCTTTTGGTTTTGGTATCAATCGCATGAGCTATTAGTTTTACTTGATCGGTATCTTGTACGATATTCAAAAACCCAACCTGCATGGTTGGGCTTTAATGAAATTACAAAGAAATCTCCTCCGGGCATAAGCGGGGGCCTGGAATGAGAACAATCTGAAAAAAGCAATGCGATGATACTATGTTCTTCAAAGTAGATCCGCTTACTGGCAGGTGATTTCCTGGCCTGCGTGACTTGCGCGGAATTCACCTTCGGCTTCAGCTGTACATACTTGTTGAGTTGCTTCGGGCCTGTCGGCAGTGGCAAGTGCTCTACAAGTTTTGCAAGTGTTGTCTTCAGTTTTTTTCTTTGAACATGTGATGACAACTGCTGCCAGGAAGATTAATACGATGAAAGACAAAATGATCTTTTTCATTATAGTTTTAGTTAAATGGTTTTTAGAAACGAACTAATCAGAGCCAGGAATTTCTGATATCAATGAGCGATTGCTCCCGCTTTTGATGCCAGCGCCTTCATACTGTCTTTATTAAATTCACCTTCCACTTCAACTGAGTAATGAAAAGTATCGGTGGGAAAACCCTGATACACCAGGTGAATGGTAGTGAATTTGTTGGCCATGTCATCCAGCACAAATTTCACCTCGTTACCGATCGTCTCTTTTCCTTTTTCAATGGACTTTTGTTTCTCATTGAACTGCTCACCTGTGTCGTACTTGGCGCATACAGCAATGTCTGCACCTCCTTTGCCGTCTGTTTTTCTAATGGTCACCGTTACCTTGTCGAAAGGAGAAAGCGCTAGTGTAAAGGTCCGTTCGGTAGCGATGAGAGTGCCCGTTACTTTTTTTGTGGGAATCCGAAGTTCACGCGCTCCGATCTCCCATTTGCTGTCATTTGTCAGCTTTCCATAAGCATTCAACAGGTCAGTTTGTAAGTCGAATGCGTCATCAATTAATTTATCCAGTTGCTTCTCAGCATCTGGTTTGCCGGGCAGAATATAGTCGGCAAAAACTTTTGCTGCATCACTTCTGAAATCCTGGTATTTGTTCACATAATCTCCGGCAACTTTAATAAGCTGCGAGGTAACACTTTGACAACTTGCCATAATAAAAGATTTAAATGGTTAATGAATAATGTTATTTATCAAAATTCAATTACTGGAAAAGTTTCTTGATTACCCCTTCGGGTGAATTTTAAGAAATACCATTAAGTAGTAGGGGAACTAAATGGGATCTGCCTGCGCAGGTGTGAATAGTTAAGCAAATAATACACTACAAAAAGCAGCGACTCACGCCAAAAACTTTTCTTTATATTTATAGTTGTTCCCGGCCTTGTGGACGAACACTCTAACTGCCATATGCGATATTGTATAGCCTTTGCCGTCGTTTTATTTTTTTCATTAGCAGTTTTTGCGCAGGATTTTCTTCCTGATTCAGTAATCTATAAAAGGGCATTGAATCAAACGATCAGCTACAATAATTCCCTGGCGGCAAAAACCTCAGGGTTATTTACCGGTGGCCTATATGTAAGAGACTATTACAATGTAAAGGGACACCCATTCTTTGAAACGGATAGTCTTCAGAAAGGAGATGTTTTTTATAACGGTGTATTGTATCGAAATGTAGACTTGCTCTATGATCTGTCACACGACAACCTGGTTACAAAATACGCTGACGATGCAAATCTGGTACTGGTCCGTGAGAAGATAGCTTATTTTAAGATAGGGACCCATTTGTTTGTAGCTGGCAGCGATGTATTACGCAAAAAATTTTACGAAATGTTGTACACAGGCAAGGTTGAACTACTGGTGCAACGAAAAAAGGAGATGGTCCCATGGTCAAAGACGATGGAATTTACCGCAGCTTTTTCGCAAACGAACAGTTATTTTATTTATAAGGACAGTAGTTATCAAAAAGTAAATAGCAAACAAGAATTGATGGATGTATTGAAGGATAAGAAGGAGGAGTTGAAGAATTTTATTTCAGCAAATAAACTTGATTTCCGTAAAAACTTTGAGACGGCGTTGATCAGGACAGCCATGTATTATGACGAGGTCACAAAATAAAATATGTTCGGCGTTTTCAGTGGTAGTTTTTTCCCTGCTTGGCTTTTGCAGTAAACTGGCAGCGCAGGAAAGAAACCTTGTGAGTGGGGATTTCGACAGTGCTTCGTTCGTAAATTTTGTAACACATATTGAAAGCAGCGCTTCCTATCATTTTTACTATGATGCTGCTGGATTGGATAGTTTTAAAGTTAGCTTGCATTTTCAAAACCGACCTCTTGATACTGTACTTTACCTGCTATTTCAAAACACCGCTCTCCAGTTTGCAATTGATTCCGCTAACGAAGTGTTCGTTACCAGGCATGTGAAGATCCAAACCGGTTTCCCTCATGATTTTTTTGCAAGTGCGGATCAGTCCACCGATTCGTTGCCAACGAGAGATATGCTGCAAGAACCATCATTACAAAAATTAAGAACGTCTGCTGAAAACAGAATTTTTGAAATTGGATCCGTCGCAGTCAATTCGGGTAATAATAAGGCCACGCTTGTCGGTTACGTGCGGGAAAGTAAAAACGGGGAAGCTATTAGTGGAGCCACCGTTTATGTGGATAGCCTGGCTGTTGGGACCACCACCGATACCTACGGTTATTTTTCACTTACGCTACCACCGGGTCGGCATGAATTGCATATCAGTAGCGTTGGTATGCAGGAAGCCATCCGGCAAGTACTATTGCATTCAGATGGGAAACTTAATGTAGAGTTACAGGATTTTGTTCCAACGCTGAAAGGAGTGACGGTCATTGCCGATCGAAACTCAAGCATTCGCAATTTGCAAATGGGAGTAGAAAAATTAAGCATAAAGACGATCCGCCAGGTGCCTGTAGTGCTGGGCGAAGCAGATATTTTAAAAGTAGTATTGACGTTACCTGGCGTTACATCAGTTGGAGAGGCAAGTACTGGTTTCAATGTGCGTGGAGGCTCACCGGATCAAAATCTTATTCTGTTTAATGATGCTACCATTTATAATCCCTCTCATTTGTTTGGTTTCTTCTCAGCATTTAATACAGATGTTGTAAAAAATGTCGAATTGTATAAGAGCACAATTCCTGAAAAATATGGAGGACGTCTTTCGTCGGTACTTGATGTGGAAGGCAGGGACGGGAATAGTAAAAAAATTTCAGGCGTAGGAGGAATTGGACCGTTAACGAGTAAATTAATGATCGAAGGGCCGATCGTAAAAGATAAAACGTCGTTTATTCTCGGCGGAAGAACGACTTACTCAAATTGGGTGTTGCACAGTTTGCACAATACCGCTTACAGCAACAGCGAGGGAAACTTTTATGATATTGATCTTCACCTTAGTCATACTATCGATTCAAAAAATAGTTTATACCTGAATGGTTACCTGAGCAATGATGGTTTTAAACTGAATAGCGATACATTATACAGGTATGGTAACCGGAACGCAAATCTTAAATGGAAACACATTTTCAATAATAAACTATATGGTGTTTTAACCGGGGGATATGATCATTATGAATACAATGTATCAAGTGAGTCAAATGCAGTGAGTGGATTTAAGCAGGGTTTTGATATTAATCAATCTTATATCCGCGCAGACTTTAATTATGCCCCCAGTCCAAAAAATTCGATCAACTTTGGATTAAACAGCATTCATTATAAACTTCATCCCGGATCGTTTACTCCTGAGGGATCGCAATCTCTCGTGGTTCCCGACAATTTAGAAGCCGAGCAGGGCCTTGAATCTGCCCTGTATGCGGGGGATCAGTTTACAGTGTCTCCAAGATTTTCATTGAATGCAGGACTTAGGTATTCCATTTTTAGTTATCGCGGACCACATAGTGTTTACACATATGTGCCAGGACTTCCGCGCGAAGTCGCAACCATAACTGATACGTCGTTTTACAGTAAAGGAAGCAACATCAAAACCTATGGAGCGCCTGAGATAAGACTTGCCTTTCGCTACAGCGTGGGCAATGATGCGTCATTGAAACTAAGTGTTAACACAATGGCGCAGTATATTCACATGCTTTCGAACACGACTGCTATTTCACCGACCGACACATGGAAATTAAGCGATCCGTACATAAAACCACAACAGGGCAACCAGGTTTCACTTGGGTTTTACAAAAATTTTGCTTCCAATAGTATTGAAACTTCGGTAGAATTTTATTATCGCCAAATAAAAAATTACCTGGATTATAAGACCGGCGCAAGCCTGGGCATGAATCACCATATTGAGACCGATGTCATTCGCTCGCAGGGAAAAGGCTATGGCGCGGAACTATTGATCAAAAAATTAAGCGGGCGATTGAATGGCTGGTTTAGCTATACATACTCACGGATCTTTTTACGCACTGATGACCCACTCGCTTCTGAGAATGTGAACAACGGGAAATATTACCCGGCGAGCTATGATAAACCAAATAACGTAAACCTTATCGGCAATTACCAGTTTAGTCATCGGTACAGTATTTCGCTGAACGTGATCTATAGTACAGGCAGGCCAATAACACTGGCTGAGGGAATTTATAACTATAGCGGATCGCAACGACTTTTTTATTCGCAACGAAATGAGTTTCGCATTCCCGATTACTTTAGAACAGACCTCTCCGTTAATATCGACGGCAATCATAAATTAAAGCAGAAAATACACAATTCGTGGTCGTTTGGTGTTTACAATCTTACTTTCCGCAAAAATGCTTATTCAGTTTTTTTTGTAGAAGAAAATGGAAAGATCAAAGGATATGAATTGTCCATTTTTGGAACCGCCATCCCTTTCATTACATACAATTTCAGGTTTTGATGAAATATTTAATGATCTATATCAGCATAGTTTTTCTTTCACTGGGTTGCAAAAGACCTTATGACCCCCCGGAAATAAAGAATGCGGATAGCTTTTTAGTAGTGGAAGGTGTTATAAATGGTAATCCTTTATCCAGCACAACCATTTCGCTGAGTCGACTCCGGAAATTAGATGATACCAGTTATAATCAACCTGAATTCAGCGCCCAGGTTATGATCGAAGAGGAATCGGGATCGCAGTTTCGATTGAACGAGAGCGGCAACGGGGATTATACTTCTGCTGACCTGACATTAAATGGTGCTAAACGATACCGGCTTTTGATCAATACAGCTGATGGTAAGGATTATGCTTCTGATTTTACACCTGTGTTGCAAACGCCGCCTATAGATACACTGACATGGGAACAAAACAGCGATGTAACCTTATATGTGGACACACATGATCCGCTCAACCAAACAAAGTATTATCGATGGGATTATGTCGAGACCTGGGAGTACCACTCATTTTATGAGTCGATCGTTAAATACATACCTGATACCGTTGTTTATGATACTCAGAACTCGACACATGGCTGTTGGCAAACTGGCCATTCTACAGAAATATCATTAGGAAATTCGACAGCTTTGAACAGTGATGTGATCACTCACGCCCGAATAGGGACGATTCCTCATAATTCTCAAAAATGCAGCGAGCGATACAGTGCCCTCGTAAGACAGTATGCATTATCACAGACAGGTTACGAATACTGGCTGGTATTGCAAAAACTGTCACAACAACTCGGAACTTTATTTGACGTGCAGCCATCACAATTGCAGGGCAACATTCACTCGTTGTCCAGCGACGAACCAGTGATTGGTTATATCAGCGCCGGTACCATAACTGAAAAGCGCATGTTTATTGATCACTCATCACTGGTCGATTGGAAAGAGTTTGATGGTAATTATTGCGATATACTGGGTGTTGTAGCCAATACTCCTGATATCACACATTACTTGTTTGCAGACGGATATTATGCTCCTTACTATTTTACCGGTCCGGGCGCTGTAACATATACCTGGTCAGAGTGTGTCGACTGTCGCAAGCTGGGAGGAACAACTGTGAAACCTTCATTTTGGTAAACGAATTTAGATGAGAGTTAAAACAAAGATCATACTCATCCTTTTTTTAGCTGGCTTTTTGCGATCTGGCCAGGCGTGTGCGCAGTCGGACGCGATCCAGACTTTGCGAAGACAGTTTGAGACTTCCAGTACGCAAGGCTTGCGGGAAAAATTGTATGTGCAAACAGATAAAAATTTTTATACTCCCGGTGAAGTGATCTGGTTTAAGGTATATGCTGTTGATGGTATTTTTAATAAACCGCTTGATCTTAGCAAAGCAACCTATGTTGAAATACTCGATAAAGATCACAGGCGTGTCCTCGCTGGAAAGATCCCGATGAATGATGGGTCAGGTTCTGGTTCATTTACAATTCCCGCTTCCATCAATTCCGGAAATTATCTTTTTCGGGCGTACACAAACTGGATGAAGAACTACGGTGCTGATCTTTTTTTTGAGAAGACGTTGACTGTTGTCAATAGCTTAAAAAAACCGGATTGGGTCGCAGAAAAAACGGGAGTAAATTATGATGTCCAGTTTCTACCGGAGGGCGGCCAACTTGTAAACGGTATTGAAAGCCGCGTAGCATTTAAGGCAATTAATAAAAAAGGAAAGGGCATCAACTGCAGTGGCTTTATTCTTGACAAGGGAAATGATACAGTTTCCCATTTCAAAACTCGCCGGTTTGGTATGGGACGACTTACGTTTTTGCCTTTGCCGGCAAATGAGTATAGGGCATTCATCAGGTTCGAGGATGGAACGATTGCGGCAACATCACTCCCGGAAATTCATACAACGGGTTTTGTTTTAAAATGCGAGGATACGGATAAAACACTTGTAGTTACGGTAAGTACCAATGAACAATCATTGAATCCTGACGTTTACTTGTTGGTACATACACGCCAGGTAATAAAAAGTATTAAGGCAGCAACAATCACAAACGGCAAGGCCCAATTCACGATCGACAAAGACCTGCTTGGTGATGGGATATCAGACATCATCATCTTTAACGATCAGTTAAAGCCCGTTTGTGAACGTCTTTATTTCAAAAGGCCAACGCCTCAATTAAAGATTACACTGGAAACTGACAAGACTGAATATACAAGACGCGATAAAGTGAATCTGCAATTACAAACCACCAGTCAACTAAAAACAAACATCGATGCAGATCTTTCCATGTCTGTTTATTTATTGGATTCTGTTCAGACGTATAGTGAGACCGATATAATGAGTTATTTGTGGTTGTCGTCAGAACTACGAGGCCACATTGAAGATCCTGCCTATTATTTTAATTCTACAGATCCGGAAGCGGCTGAGGTTGCCGATGATCTCATGATGACGCAGGGTTGGCGAAGTTTCAGGTTGGATGATGTGGAGCAAAGATCATTTCCGGAATTTGTTCCCGAAACGGATGGTTCTTATGCCCGCGGAAGAATAGTTAATAAGCAATCGGGGCTTCCTGTTGCAGGTGTGCGGGTATATTTGTCAGTACCGCGTCAGCATTATTTTTTTACCAGTGCAGTGACCGATACAGAGGGAAGGGTGAATTTTAATATCAATAACCTCTATGGGAACAATGAAATGGTAGTTCAAACGGCGGCCGATGATAGCGGCAAATACCGAATAGAGGTAAACAACCCGTTTTCGAATAAATATTCTTCAACGGAGCTGCCCCGCTTTTTTGTGCCAGAACATTTTACTTCTCAATTGCAGACTCATAGTCTCAGCAGCCAGGTGCAGGTTGCTTACATGGGTAAAGAACAACAGCGTTATTTAATAAATTATTTTTCTGACAGCTCCGCTTTCTTTGGCCAACCGGATGGAAAATATTTTCTCGATGATTACACAAGATTCAAAACGATGGAGGAAGTGACCAGGGAATATGTGAAGGAAGTCAGGATGAGAAAAAAGGATGGCGTGTTTCGATACACTGTAAAGAACACGCCGTATCAATCTTTTTTCGATCTTGATCCTTTGATCTTGCTGGATGGTATTCCTGTATTGAAACAAGAAGAGATGGCTGAATTCGATCCACTCAAAATAAAAACGTTGGAAGTTGTGGCACGCAAATTTTATACAGGACAGGTCGCCCACTTCGGCATAGTAAGTTACAGCACGTATGATGGTGACCTTGCCGGTTTCCAACTTCCGTCCACTGCAATTGTAACTGATCATACCGGTTTCTTGTATGAACGTTCTTTTTATTCACCGGTGTATGAAACAGAAAAGGAAATAAGTAACCGATTACCCGATTTCAGGAATGTTCTCGAATGGGAGCCAAGACTCAAAACAAAAGATGGAAAGCAGGTGATTGATTTTTATACTTCAGATCTGCCTGGAAAATATTTGATCGTGGTTGAAGGAATTTCAAAGGAGGGATCATGTGGGTCTGCTACCGAAATGATCACGGTGAAAAAATAACGGTGCACTTCATCTGGCCAGATAATAACTAACCATTAATAATTCACAGATTGCTTCATCCGCCTTCGGCGTCCTCGCAATGACGATTTATCTCTCCTTATTTATTCTCCCGCCTATACAACAGAAACCTTCTACAAAGGACTTCCTATAAGTTTTGTTATAGAAAACCTGCAGTTGGATCAATGTACCTTGCCAGCATTAAAAATTGTCCTATTACTCAAATTCAAAAATGATGATTATGAAATCAAAAACTCAACTCGTTTCGCTATTGATATTGATAGCCGCGACACTAACAGCTATTTCCTGTAAAAAGGCAGACGTCAAAAGCAAACAAAAAACAAAAACGGAACTTCTCACTGCGGGAACATGGAAAAAAACCAGTTTAACAAGCAATCCTGCTTACGACTGGTACGGCGACGGAAGTTATGCTACCGATATCCTGAGCATCATGGCTGTTTGTGAATTGGATGATTTCGACACTTACAGATCAGATGGTACAGGGGACACGAATGGGGGACCGATGAGATGCTATCAATCGGATCCACAAGCATGGCCGTTTACCTGGGCTCTTACTGACAATGAAACGAAGCTGGTATTTAATGGGGTTAATAAATTGAATTTGGTAGAGTTGACGGAAACTACTTTAAAATTCCGTACGACTTTTCAAGAGTACGGTATTACTTATACCCAGGAAGAGACTTACAGCCATTAGATTGCTTCTGCCCATAAATCGGGATCCACCTAAGGGCGGATCCTCGACGATTCATCTCTTTTTTTATTTTTTGTTCGAGCGGGGTCTTTTACCTAATGAAATTCGAAAACTTATTAAGCCAAGCAAAGACCCCGCTCAGACATTAAGTCGCTTCGATAAGTTTTGTTATAGAAAACATCGTGTTCGACGAAGGCACCTTGCC
>Ga0070683_100000606_pt1 | contig 25711 bp, 25 predicted proteins | sample KBSC713LmetaG_FD_64662 | JGI IMG/M metagenome (GOLD analysis project Ga0070683, IMG submission 64662) | Corn rhizosphere microbial communities from Kellogg Biological Station, Michigan, USA - KBS C7.1-3L metaG | ecosystem: Host-associated > Plants > Roots > Rhizosphere ... | reverse complement strand
AGCGACGAGATGGTCGACCTCACCGGCATCAAGGTCCTGCTCGTCGACGACGAGCCCGACGCACGCGAGTTGCTGACCGAGGTGCTGCAACAGTGCGGCGCCGTCGTGATCGCCACGCACAGCGCCGACGAGGCGGTGCGGCTGATCCCGCGCGAGCGGCCCGCCGTGCTGCTCAGCGACATCGGGCTGCCCGGCGAGGACGGGTACAAGCTGATCAGCCGCGTGCGCGCGCTGCCGCCCGAGCACGGCGGCAACCTGCCCGCCGCCGCCATCACCGCGTACGCGCGCTCTGACGACGCCACCAGGGCGCTGGCCGCCGGGTACCAGCGGCACGCGCCGAAGCCGATCCAGCCGACGACGCTGGCCGCGCTGGTCGCCGGCCTCGCTAACCTGCGATCAGTCGACGCGTGATTGCGCCGGCTTCCGATCGAACGGGCGGTCGGTGATCAACCCGCGCTTCCGCAAGAACTCGTGCACCACGTGCGTCGCATGCAAAACCTCGTAACCGTCGAAGTAGCCGTGTCGGCCGCCGCGGATCGGCACCAGCCGGTTGGGCGCGCCCACGCGATCCAGCGCCGCGTGCAACCGCGTCGCCTGTGTGAACGGCACGACGGGATCGGCGTCGCCGTGCAAGGTCAGCACGGCGGGCGCGCCCTTCGCGACGTAGTTGATGGGCGAGACGCGCGCGGCGCGCGCCGGCGCGTCGGGGGCGGTGCCGATCCAGCCGACGGCGAAGTCGCGCGGCTGCGGGGGGGCCAGCAGCTCGGCGACGTCGATGACACCGAAGAAATTGATCACGGCCGCGACCGTCAGCGGCTCGTTGCCGGGACACAGACCGTCGAAACCCGCCGACGCCGGCGCGAGCGCGGCCATCAGCGCCAGGTGCGCGCCGGCGGAGCTGCCCACCAGGACCAGCTTCGCCGGATCGAAGCCGTACTGGGGGGCGTGGCGGACCACCCAGCGCAGCGCGCAGCGGCTGTCCTGGACCGCGGCGGGCGCCGTGGCGACTTGCGCGAGGCGGTAGTCGACGTTCACCACCGCGAACCCCATCGCCAGGTAAGGCAGGACGTCGAGCGCGATCTCGTCCTTGCTGCCCGTGACCCAGCCGCCGCCGTGAAACAGGATCGCGGTGGGCAGGACACCTTCCGGACGGCGCGGCACATAGACGTCGAGCTTGCCGTTCCAGCCGCCCGCCGACAGGTAGATGATGTTCGGGTCGACCCGATAGTGCGTGGCGATCAGCGCCGCGCTGTCCAGCGCGGCGGCCGGGCTGGGCGGCGTGGGCGCGCCAGAACCGGATGCCGCCATCAGAAACACGAGCGCGGCGGCCGTCACCGTCGACAAGGTCCGCATCCGGGGGTCATGTTGAGGTGCCGCAAACCGTTTGACAAGGGCGCGGCGAGGTCCGAATGATCCGGGCCATGGGGACCTCTGGGCCGTGCGGCGGCATCCTTGTCGTGGATGACGATCCGGACATTCGTGATTCGCTGCGCGAGGTGCTGGAAGACGAAGGCTACGAGGTCGCGTGCGTCGGCAACGGCCGCGAAGCGCTCGATCACCTCAAGACCGCCAACCCGCGGCCGTGCGTCATCTTGCTGGACCTGATGATGCCGGTGATGGACGGGTGGCAGTTCCGCAAGGAGCAGAAGCAGGACGCGGAGATCGCGGGCATCCCGCTGGTCGTCATCACGGCGACGGGAAAGCGCCCGGTGCTGATCGACGCCGCGGAGCTGGTGATGAAGCCGCTAGACCTGACGCAGCTCTTCGCCGCGATCGAGCGGTACTGTCACTGAGGGACGAACGGCGATCGATCGCGGCGCTACATGCCGCGAACGAACTTCCACTGCTCGCCCTCTTGCTCCAGCAAGAAGCGGTGGTAGTCGTTGACGCGCCGGTAGCGATCGCCGCCCTCGGCCGCGAGCTCGAACGAACCGTCGAGGAAGACCTGCACCTCGGCCTGCTTCCCGCGCACGACGATGTTCTGGTACTCGATCTCGTAGCGCAGCGACTTCACCATCTTCAGCTTGTTCGCGAGCACGTGCCGTAGACCTTCGTAGCCGTAGTCGTCGTCCGAGCGCGGCGTCCCGGAGTCTTCGAAGTAAGACTGCGAGGCCAGCACCAGCAGGCCGTCGACGTTGTGCTCCAGCATCCGCCGCCGGTACTGCTCGACGGTCTCGATGATCTTCTGGTTCTCTTCGTTGCGCAGGATCGTCGTGCCCGGGTAGTACTCGGTGTGCGCGCACGCGACGACGCCGGCAAGCGGCAGAAGCAGCGCGATCGCCGCGAGAAGTCGAGCCCCTGGACGCATTCTGCGCCGCATTGTGCACGAACCATTCCAGAGTGCGACAACCGCAACAAATCGCTGCTTTTGCGGCGAGCCCTGACGCTTCGTCGCAGCGCGGCCTGGCCGTGTGCCAGATTGGCAAGTGGGTCGCGCGCCGCGTCCTCCGGTAATTCCCCCACCAAATCCCGGGCTTGGACCCATGGCCGAGATCTGCGATATTCGCGGCCTCTCGCGAGACAAATGATGGGCGAAACCTCCGAGGACCATTCCGAGCACCCGCGCGAGTTCCCGCGCTTCGAAGTCAACGCGTACGTCGACTACACCGGGAACGAGGTCCTGCTCTTCCACCGGATCCAGAACATCTCGCTGGGCGGTGTCTGCATCCAGACCACCGGCGTCGAGGAGGTCGGCACGCTCGTCGACCTCGTGCTGAACTTTCCGGAGCTGGACGCATCGATCGCGGTCACCGGCGAGGTCGTGTGGGCGAACCGCGAACCGCCGATGGACATGGGCATCCGCTACGTCGACCTGGACGAAGAGCGCAAGGACACGCTGCGCAAGTACATCAACATGGTCCGCAAGTAGCGCGGATCAGAGCGACAGCAGGCCGTCGTCGGCGGCGAGGTGCTTCTTCACGCTGGCCAGGCGGTCCAGGTAGCGCTGGTAGTTCTTTCCGGGCGCGGCGCCGGCTTCGCGCTTGAGGTGGACGTCGGTGATGCGCGTGACCGCGAAGCGGCACGCGACGAAGCGCAGCTCGGCGCCGAAGGCCGCGCGCTCGGCATCGGTGACCGGCCGCGCCGTCGCGTACGCGTCGATCAGCGCGCGGACGATCTCGGGGCGAAAGTCGTCGCGCCCGTAGCCGAACGCGAGCGTCGTCACCGCCAGGTCGTAGGCGAGCCGACCCCACGACGCCTGCTCGAAGTCGAGCAGCGCGGTCAGCACGCCGCCGTCGTCGTAGAGCACGTTGTCTATGAACAGATCGCCGTGGATGATGCCCATCGGCAGGTCGGCCGCGCGCTCCGTGCGCAGGCGCGCGAGCTCCGGCTTCAGCACCGCGATCGCGCCGGCCAGGTCGGGCCGGGCCAGCGCCGCGACGCGGGCGAGGCGCGCGTCGATCTCGTCGGGCTCGTAGCGCCCGGGACGGTGATCGCCGAACCCCTCCATCGCCAGGTGCAAGCCCGCCAGCGCCGCGCCGACCGCGGCGGCGTGCGACGTCGTGACCTCCGCCCGCGCCAGCGTTCGCCCGGCCACCCACGGAAACACCGAGACGTGCTCGCCCCTCCAGGTGAGGAAAGGCATGTCGCCGCCGGCGGTCAGCAACGGCGCCGGTGTCGACACGTCGTGCAGGTGCGCGTAGAGGACGATCTTCGCCTCGCGCTCCACGTCGTCGGCGGACTTGCCTTCGTTGATGCGCAGGAACAGCGTGCCCCTCCCCGTCTCGACCCGCACGTTCGTGTTGACGGTTCCGACTGCGATCGGGTGGTGCGCGCGATAGTCGTATGCGCCGAACCCGCGCAGGATCTCCTGCACGTCGTCGGCGCTAAGCGAGCGGAATAGCGCCATGGGTCCGCGAGGCCGGCAGCGCCGCCTCGACCGCGGCCAGGAACCGCCCGTACAGCGTCTCTTCGGTGGCCAGCACCAGCTCCAGCCGCGGGCGCCACTCGGGCAGCGTCTGCAACCCCGACGCCATCTCCTCGAGGTGCCGGTCCTCGTCCTTCGAGATCGACGCGACCGAAAACCCGACGCCGTGCAGGCGCAGGCACTCGTCGTAGATCGGATAGAAGACCTGGGCCCGCACCTCGATGGCCGCGCTGGTCAACCGGTAGTTCGCGTCGGCGCGATCGCCCGGCGCCAGGTCCATCAGCATCTCCTCGGCGCGGTGGTCGAGTGCCTGCAGGTAGCTTTCGCCCGCGTTGCCTGCCAGCGTCGCGCCGTCGGCGAACGTGAGGACGCCGTCGCCACTGCCGGCGAGCGCCACGGCCGCCTTCTTCAAGCGCAGCGCGTGCACGGCTTCGTCCAGGATGTGCTGCAGACCATCGATGTCGATCCTTTCCGAGCGGCGGCTCTTCAGGATCTTCCGGACGCCCACATATTCGAGGCGCGCCAGCGTGTTGACGAAGCGCGCGTGCGCCTCGCGGTTGCCGACAATCCTTTCCAGCACCCGGCGCGTGCGCGCGGCGTTTTCGTGGGCCGCGCAGGCCGTGACATATTCCTTCATGAAGCACCTTTTCTTCGCAGACTTGACGGCGTCCTGCAACTGGGTGGTTAATCCTCGCCGTGGCGGCGTCGGAAAAAGACGATCTCGTCAAGAAGCACCTCGCGCTCGTCGAGGCGATCGCGCGCAAGGTGAAGCGGACGCTGGGCGGCGCGATGGAGGTCGACGACCTGGTCGGCTACGGCCGCAAGGGCCTGGTCGAGGCGGCCGACCGCTTCGACGGCCGCGCCGGCGTCGCCTTCACCACCTTCGCGTACTACCGCATCCGCGGCGCGATGTACGACGGCGTGCGGGCGATGGGCTGGTATTCGCGGGCCGACTACGCCCGCTACCGCGCCGAGGAACGCGCCAACGAGTACTTGCAGAGCCAGGCCGATCGCGAGGGCGCGGCGCAAGCCCAGAACCCGGGAGCGGGCGCGACCACGAAGCGCGACAGCGCCGAGACCCTCGCCGGGATTGCCGAGACTCTGTCCGGCATCGCCACCATCCACATCACGTCGCTGGAGGCCGCGTCGCGCGTCGCCGACGAAAGCCTGCCCTCGCCCGACGCCGCCGTCGACACGCGCCGGCTGTCCAAGCGCGTGCGCGATGCGCTGGGGACGCTGCCCGACAAGGAGCGCCAGCTGATGGAGATGTATTACTTCGGCGAGAAGAACCTGGAAGAAGCGGGTGCGCAGATGGGCCTGTCGAAGTCCTGGGCCTGCCGGCTGCACGCGCGCGCCGTCGACCTGCTCCGCAAGGCGATGGACGACGCCCTGGACGACGACGACTAGAAATTTCTGATGCGCGCGCAACCGGCGCACCTGGGCGCCGATGACGGGACATGCGTGTTCGTTCCGGGGCCCCGAGCAGTCCGGCGCCGCTGCCCCCTCACACCAGCAGGCCCGCGGGGCCCCGGCGAACGCGCGCCTTCGTGACCGTTCTCGACGAGCGCATCGGCGCGCCACCGTCCCCGACTCCGCCCGCGAATGCGGCGCCGGTACCGGCGCGGCCGCCGCCGGCGACACCCGCGCGGACGTCGCCCTCCCCGGTCGGCGCGCTCCTCGAACGCACGCTGGGCGCGGAGAACCGCGTCGACACGCTGCTCGCGGCCGCGGCGCGCGGCAAGACGTTCTCTCCCGCCGAGCTGCTCGCGCTGCAGGCGAGCGTGTTTCGCTACTCGCAAGCGGTCGAGGTCGTGTCGCGCGCGACGGACAAGCTCGTCGGCGCGGTCAAGCAAACCATGGGCACGCAAGTGTAGGAACGGGCGGCGAACGCATGGCATCCGGGTACGACGATGGGTAGGATGGAAGGTATGACCACGGCCCGGAAGCTGAAGATCAGCATCAGCCTGGACGCCACCTTGCTGGACGCCGTCGATCGGCGGGCCGCGGCGCAGAAGACGACGCGCAGCGCGATCATGGAGCAATGGATCCGCAGCGCTTCGCGCCAGGCTGACCTGCAACGGCTCGAGGAAGAGACGGCGGCGTACTACGACTCGCTCACGCCGATGGAGAAAGCCGAGGATGCGGAATGGGCGGCGTTCGCGTCACGATCGGCGCGGAAGCTCGTCATAGACGACGCCGCTGAACCCACGCGGCGGAAGCGGTCGCGTCGGAGGTGACATGCAGAAACGCGGGCATCTCTACTGGGCGGCAATGGACAAGCGGCGCCCGGTCCTCGTCATCTCGACCGACTCCCGGAACGAGCGCGCGAACGACGTTGTCGTCATTCCGTGCTCGACGGCGATGAAGCCTGCTCCCACCCACGTGTTCGTGGGTCGCGGCGAAGGAGGCCTCGCGCAGAATTCTGTGCTCAAGTGCGAGCAGATCACGACGTTGAAAAAGCACGACGTCGATCCGACGCCGATGGGTCCGGCCCTCCGGCCCGGACGGATCGCAGAGGTCGAACGCGGGGTGCTTCGCGCCATTGGGATTCCGATTTACTGACGGTCGATCGAGGGTTCCCCGTGGACGGGCACGGTGTTATGACGGGCGCATGATGCGGGGATTGGGCGGTTTCGCGATCATTTGCGCGGCGGCGGCGATCGGCGGCTGCTCGGCGAACATCCTCCACGGCATCGACGAGCGTTCGGCGAACGAGGCGACTGCGGCGCTGGAGCGCGCCGGCATCGGCGCCGAGAAGCTGCCCGACGAAGGCGCGTCCGCCGGTGGCGCGACGTACACGATCAAAGTCGCGCGCGCGGACGGGACACGAGCGGTCGACCTGCTGCGCGCGCTCGGGCTGCCCCACGATCGGCGGCGCGGGTTCGCGGAGACGTATGGCCAGCCCAGCTTGATCCCGACGCCCTCGGAGGACCGCGCCCGCTACGTGGACGCGCTCGCGGGCGAGATCGAACGGACGCTCGAGAGTGCCGATGGCGTGATCAGCGCGCGGGTGCACCTCGTGCTCGAGGAGGCCGACCCCCTCGCGGCCGACGCGAAACCGCGCAACGGAGCGCGCGCCGCCGTGCTGCTGAAGGCGCGTCCCGGGACGGCGCCGTTCGCCGAGACGGACATTCAGAAGCTGGTCGCCGGCAGCGTCGCCGGCCTGGAGTCGCGCGCGGTGTCGGTCGTCATGACGGCGGCCGCCGATCCGAACGCCGCGGGTGCCGCGTCGCTCGCGGCGGTCGGCCCGTTGCGCGTCACGCCGGGAACGCGGCCGCTGCTGCTGGCGGCGCTCGCCGGCGGGCTCGCGTTGCTCGGGCTCCTCGCGACGTTGCTGTTGCTGACGGCGCGCCGGATCGCAGCGCTCGAACGCGCGGCGGAAACGAAAGCGGCCCCGCAGCCTGGCGCCTGACCGGCCCTAGGGCGGGCGGCTCTAGCGCTCCGTGGCCTCGTCCTCGGCCGAGGGCCGCTTCGTCGTCGTCACCGCGTCCTCGGTGTCGTCGTCGGTCGTGTCGTTCGCCGCGGCGGCTGGCTCTCCGCCGCCCGCCTTCGACCCGCCCGGCGAACGCGCGACCTTGATCGGGCGCGACGCCTTCGTCTTGGCAGCGTGCGCCGCGGGCGGCGCGGGCGGATTCGCAGCAGCCGCGGCCGGCGCGGGCGCCGCCATCGGTTCGATCTTGATGGCTGCTTTCGCCGGCGGATCGGTCGCGCCGGGACCGGGTCGTGCGGCGGGCGCTGGCGGCGCGGGCGCGGGCTCGGGCTCGACGGCCTTCGCGGTCGCGGCGGGCGGTGTGGGAGCCGGGCCCGCCTGGCCCATCAGGAAGACGACCGACAGGCCGACGACCAGCACCGTCAGACAGCCGAGCGCGCCCCAGAACCATCCGGGCAGCTCGCTGCGGCGAACGCCCTGCGTGGTCGACACCCGCGCGGTGGAGTGACGCGCGGACGGAGCCGTCCTTTGCGCCCCCGGCGCGGGATGCGCCACCTGCGATCGACCCGGCGCCGCGGCCCTGGGACGTTCAGCCATCGCGGCTGAGACTAGCATGTCCGGACCGGGTCAATACCCGATCTGCACGCGATCTGAAGGCCGTAAACGTTGCCGGCGCGCTACCCGCCGCCCAGCTTCTTCTTCAGCTCGGCGAGCGCGTCGTCGACGGAGCTCTGCGCGGCCATCTCGTTGAGCTTGCGCTCGGCGGCGGCCGATTCGGCCGTCCGGCCGCCCAGCTGCTCGTCCAGGCTCGCCTCGGCCTCGACCGTGTCGATCTTCCCGGCCATCCGCTCGAAGTCGTCGAACGCAGAGGTCTTGCCGGACAGCGGCGAGCCCTTCTTGTTGGCCCGAGCCTTCGCCCGCAGCGACCCCTGGCGGAGCTTGATGTCGGCGAGCCGCGCGTCCAGCGCCTTCAGCGCGGCCGTCAGCTGGTCGGCGTAGACGCCCTGCTCTTGCAGCGACTTCTGCGTCTCGACTCGCTCCGCGTCCTTCTCACCCTTGCGCAGCAGGGCCTCCTTGGCGAGGGCGTCGTCGCCTGCCCGCACCGCCATCTCCGCCTTCTTCACCCACTCGGCCGACTCGGCCTCGAGCTCCTCCACCCGCTTCTGCAGGCGCTTCTCCGCGCCCAGGCACTGGGCGACCTCGGTCCGCGCCTGGCGCGCCGACTCTTCCATGTCGCGCACCATCTGATCGATCTCCTTGGCCGGGTCCTGCATGGAGTCGATGACGTCGTTGACGTTCGATTTGACGAGCGACGACAGCCTGCCGAGTATGCCCATGCCGCAAAGGTTAGCGTCGCTCGCCGGTGCTGTCGATGCTACGTTGCCCGAACCACGATGCGGCTCGCGGACCTCATCGGCCAAGACACGGCGCGCACGGCCCTGCTGCGCGCGATCGAGCGCGGCCACCTGGCGCACGCGTACCTGTTCAACGGACCGCCCGGCGTCGGCAAGCGCGGCGCCGCCCACGGCCTCGCGATGGCGCTCAACTGCGGGACCGCCCCGGGCACCGGCTGCGGCGCCTGCGAGATCTGCCGGCGCATCGACGCCGGACTCCACCCCGACGTCCCGACGTTCGGCCCGTCCGGGCCGGGCGGACAGATCGTCATCGACGACGCGCGGACGATCCAGGCGCTGGCGCGCTCGCGGCCGCACGAGGCCGCCGCGCGCGTGATCGTCGTCGAGGACGCGGACGCGATGAACCCGAACGCCGCCAACTGCCTCCTGAAGACGCTGGAGGAGCCCCTGGCGCGCAATCACATGGTCCTGTGCACCAGCGCGCCCGATCGGCTGCTGCCGACGATCCGATCGCGCACGCAGCACGTGCGCTTCCGTCCGCTGTCCGTCGCCGAGCTGCTGCAGGTCGCGCGCGCGCACGCGATCCCCGACGCGCGCGCCGAGGTCGCTGCGGCGCTGGCCGACGGATCGGCGGCGCGCCTGTTCGCGCTGGCCGCCGAGGACGACGACGGCGCGGCGGCCCAGACGCTGGCCGCGCTGCGGGCGGCGGTCGCCGCGCCCGCGACGACGCCCGTCTTCGACTTCGCCGCCGCCCAGGGCAGCGACAAGTTCGGCAAGGCGGGGAAGGACGACGTCGGCAAGCTCCTGGAGCTGACCGCGCGGCTGTATCGCGACGCGATCGCGCTGGCGGCGGGCGCGCCCGAGCTGGCCGTCCTGCGCGACACCGACGGCGGGGCGGGCGGCGCGCGCGCCCTCGCCGCGATCGGCGTCGAACGATTGAACCGCGCGCTCGCCGCGATCGTCAGCGCGCAGGAGGCGCTGATCGCGAACGTCAACCCGACGCTCGCGATCGAGCGCCTCCTGATCGCCCTCAAGCGCCAGGAACGCCGGGCCGCCTAGGCGGGTTCAGGCCGCGTCGAGATCGCGGTGGCGTGCGGCGAGTGCGTCCTCAAAGGGCGCGAGATCGATACCCATCGTTCGCGCCGCAGCAAGCCCCCGCAGGATCTCTTTCGCCGCTAGAGGAGAGCCGTCGTAGGCGGCGATGTCGCGCGTGAGCTGATCGATGACACGACGTCGAATGTGGTCGTCGACTTCGCCCTGGGTGAGCCACTCTTTGGTCATCGCCCCATCTCCTCCGTTGTCATCCTGCCTTTGAAGGTTAATCGAAGGACGCGGACGGTGCCCTCGTCCACGCGGTACAGGACGCGGTAGCTCCTTACCCTTAGTTCCCAGCCCGCTTCCGGACACCAGCTCACAGCACGGGACAAGCGCTTGCGGTGCCTGCTCTCCGTTTCTGCCTGATTCGCCAGGAGAGCGACCGCCGAGCGCACGATCACAGCGTCGTAAGCTGGAATGTCGTCCAAGTCATCGTCGAAGGCCCTGGAATATAGGAGCTTGTGGTGCGGGCGCATCGCCCGGCTTTTCGGTGCGACGCGCCGCTGGTTGCCTTCGGCTGATGCACAGAGCGAATCGAGGGACTAATATCCGCCAGCCTCGATGTCCCGCTTCTACATCACGACGCCCATCTATTACGTCAACGCGGTCCCGCACCTGGGGACGTTCTATTCGACTGTCGTCGACGACGCGCTGGCGCGCTACCACCGCGCGCGCGACGGCCAGGAGAACGTCTTCTTCCTGACCGGGCTCGACGAGCACGGCCAGAAGATCGAGCGCATCGCGCGCGAGAAGGGGATCGAGCCGCAGGCCTACTGTGACCAGATCGCCGAGAAGTTCAAGGCGACCTGGGCGCGCGTCGGGATCTCGAACGACGACTTCATCCGCACGACCGAGCCGCGCCACAAGGCGGCCGTCGCCGAGATGTGGAACCGGCTGGAAGCCGCCGGCGACGTCTATCAGGCGGAGTACGACGCCATGTACTGCGTCGGCTGCGAATCGGCGAAGACCGAGGACGAGGTCGACGAGATCGACGGGCTGAAGGCGTGCAAGATCCACCGAACGCCCGTCGAGCGCGTCAAGGAGAAGAACTACTTCTTCCGCCTCTCGAAGTACGCGCAGAAGTTGCTCGACTGGTACGACCAGACGCCCTCGCCCGTGCAGCCCGAATCGCGCCGCAACGAGGTGCGATCGTTCGTCGCCGGCGGCCTGAGGGACATCTCGATCTCGCGGCTCGCGTCGGCCGTGAAATGGGGCATCCCGGTGCCTGGCGATCCGTCGCACCTCATCTACGTCTGGATCGACGCGCTCACGAACTACCTGACCGTGCTTGGCGGCCCCGACGCAGTGGCGCGCGGGACCGGCAAGGCCGCGTTCTGGCCGGCGGCGCACCACGTGATGTCGAAGGACATCCTCCGCTTTCACGCCGTCTACTGGCCGGCGATGCTCTGGAGCGCCGGCTTGCCGCCACCGCGGCAGATCTTCTGTCACGGATACCTGACCGTGAAGGGACAGAAGATCTCGAAGTCGATCACGACGACGAAGATCGATCCCAACGCGATCGCCGACGAATTGGGCGTCGATCCGCTCCGCTACTTCGTGCTCCGCGAGTACACGCTCGGTGGGGATGGCGACTTCACCTACGAAGCCCTGTTCCAGCGGTACGAATCCGACCTCGGAAACGACCTCGGCAACCTGCTGAACCGCACGATCTCGATGGCGCACAAGTTCGTCGGCGGCAAGGTCGAAGGCTGCAACCCCTATCAGGAGCAGATCGACCCGACCAGGAAGGTCATCGAGAACGCATGGGAGAGCTTCTCCCCTGCCGAAGCGCTCTCTCAGACCTGGCACATCATCCGTGCAGGCAATCGCTACATCGACGAGCAAAAGCCGTGGGTGCTCGCGAAGAAGCCGGAAGATCTGCCAGCGCTGCACGGGGTTCTCGGGCGGCTCCTCGAGACCCTGCGTTGGGCGGCGCTCCTGGTCGCGCCGGCGATGCCGGTGGCGGCGCGAGAGATTCTCCGGCAGCTCGGACGCGAAGGCGACTTCGGCCAGTGGCCGACGAAGTGGGGCTGGCCGGGCGGCGTCTTGACCGAACCGAAACCTGTCTTCCCGCGCGTCGAGCCGGAGCGGCAGGCTGCGCTCATCGAGAAGTGGACGGTTGTCCCTGGCGAGGCGGCGGCGCCGGCCAGCGCGTCCGCGCCCGCCGCGCCCTCCGACATCGCGTACGAGGACTTCCAGAAGCTGGATCTGCGCGTCGCGAAGGTGACGGCCGCCGAGCGCGTGCCCAAGGCCGACAAGCTGTTGAAGCTGACGCTGGATGTTGGGGGCGACCCACGGACCGTCGTCTCCGGGATCGCCCCCGCGTACGGGCCCGAACAGATGGTCGGCAAAACGGTCATCTATCTGGCGAACCTGACGCCCCGGAAGATCCGCGGCGTGCTGTCGCAGGGAATGATCCTGGCGGCGGGAGGCGACGAGGTTCTCGCGCTCTCGGGGTTGGACCGGGATGTGCCGCCCGGGACACCTATCCGCTGACGATCCGCTGCGTTTTTCGCTTGCCTTGATCCACCCCCGTCGGAGCTAATCACACCGCACATGCCCAGCCCGAAACCGATCATTCCCAGTGGCGCCGAAGCGATCGCCGTCCGCGCCGACGGCACCCTCGAGGTTCCCAACAACCCGGTCATCCCGTTCATCGAAGGTGACGGCACCGGCCCCGACATCTGGCGCGCCAGCGTCCGCGTGCTCGATGCGGCCGTGAACAAGGAATTCGGCGGCAAGAAGAAGATCGCCTGGACCGAGGTCTACGCGGGCGAGAAGGCGAAGACCCAGTTCGACAGCTGGCTCCCCGACGAGACGCTGGAAGCGTTCAAGACCTACTTCGTCGGCATCAAGGGCCCGCTCACCACGCCGGTCGGCGGCGGCATCCGATCGTTGAACGTCGCGATTCGCCAGATGCTGGACCTCTACGTCTGCCTGCGCCCCGTGCGTTACTTCAAGGGCGTGCCGTCGCCCGTGAAGGCGCCGGAGAAGGTCGACATGGTGATCTTCCGCGAGAACACGGAGGACATCTACGCCGGCATCGAGTGGCAGGCCGAGTCGCCCGAGGCGAAGAAGGTCATCGCCTTCCTGCAGAACGAGATGGGCGTGAAGAAGATCCGCTTCCCCGCCACGTCGGGCATCGGCGTGAAGCCGGTCTCGCGCGAGGGCTCGGAGCGTCTGATCAAGGCCGCGCTGGACTACGCGATCCGCCACAAGCGGAAGAGCCTCACGCTGGTCCACAAGGGCAACATCATGAAGTTCACCGAGGGCGCGTTCCGCGACTGGGGCTACGCCCTCACGAAGCGCGATTACGCCGGCAAGGCGGTCGGCTGGGACGACTGCGGCGGCAAGCCGCCCGCGGGCCAGGTGCTGGTGAAGGATTCGATCGCCGACATCACGCTGCAGCAGGTGCTCACGCGCCCCGACGAGTTCGACGTCATCGCGACGCTGAACCTGAACGGCGACTACCTCAGCGACGCGCTGGCCGCGCAGGTCGGCGGCATCGGCATCGCGCCCGGCGGCAACATCAACTATGCGACGGGCCACGCCGTGTTCGAAGCGACGCACGGCACCGCCCCGAAGTACGCCAACCTCGACAAGGTGAATCCGGGGTCGGTGATCCTCTCGGGCGTGATGCTGCTCGAGCACCTCGGCTGGACGGGCGCCGCCACGCGCATCGTCAGCGCGCTCGAGAAGACGATTTCGCAGAAGATCGTGACGTACGACTTCGCCCGCCTGATGGAAGGCGCGAAGGAAGTCGCGTGTTCGGCGTTCGGCGACGCGATCATCGCCAACCTCTAGAAGTTTTCACTTCACGCTAGCAAGGAGCCCGGAAATGCCCCGTAGGAACAAGATTGCCCTGATTGGCGCCGGCAACATCGGCGGTGAGCTGGCTGCGCTGTGCGCGCGCCACGAGCTCGGCGACGTCGTCCTGTTCGACATCCCCGAGAAGGAAGGCGTCGCCAAAGGGAAGGCGCTGGACCTCGAACAGAACGGCACGATCCTCGGGCACGACGCGACGGTCACCGGCACATCGAACTGGGCCGACTGCGCCGGCGCCGACGTCGTCGTCATCACGGCGGGCGTGCCGCGCAAGCCGGGCATGTCGCGCGACGATCTTCTGTCGGTGAACCTGAAGATCATCCGCAACGTCGCCGAGAACCTGAAGAAGCACTGCCCGGACGCGTTCGTGATCGTCGTGTCGAACCCGCTCGACGTGATGGTCTACGAGCTGAAGAAGGTCACCGGCTTCGCGGCGAAGAAGGTCGTCGGCATGGCCGGCATCCTGGACTCGGCGCGTTTCCAGCTGTTCCTCGCCCAGGCGGCGGGCGTGTCCGTGAAGGACGTGCGCGCGATGGTGCTGGGCGGCCACGGCGACACGATGGTGCCGGTCATCAGCAACTGCACGATCAACGGCATCCCGGTGAAGCAGCTGGTGCCGGCCGACAAGCTGGCGGCGATCGTCGAGCGCACCCGCAACGGCGGCGGCGAGATCGTGAAGCTGATGGGAACCAGCGCGTTCCTCGCGCCCGCGACGGCGGCGATCGCGATGGCGACGTCCTACCTCAAGGACCAGAAGCGCCTGTTGGCCTGCGCGGCGTATCTGGACGGCGATTACGGCTTCAAGGACATGTACCTGGGCGTGCCGATCGTGATCGGCGCGGGCGGCGTCGAGAAGATCGTCGCGATCGAGCTGACGTCCGAGGAGAAGGCCATGCTGGACAAGTCGGCCACCGCGGTCCGCGAGGTCATCGAAGCCGGGAAGAAGCTGTAGGCCGTGAAGATCCACGAGTACCAGGCGAAGGAGATCCTCAAGAAGCTCGGCGTGCCGATCCCCAAGGGCCGGCCGGCGTTCAGCCCCGACGAGGCCGAGGCGGCCGCGAAGGCGCTGATCGCCGAGACGGACAACGAGTTCGTCGTCGTGAAGGCGCAGATCCACGCCGGGGGCCGCGGCAAGGGCGGCGGCGTGAAGGTCGTGAAGGGCGCCGGCGCCGCGCGCGAGACCGCGCAGAAGATCCTCGGCATGAACCTGGTCACGCACCAGACGGGCCCGGGTGGCAAGCTGGTCAAGCGCCTGCTCATCGAGCAGGCGGTCGACATCGCGCGCGAGCTTTACCTGGGCATCGTGGTCGACCGCGGCGTGGGACGCGTCGTCGTGATGGCGTCGTCCGAAGGCGGCATGGAGATCGAAGAGGTCGCCGCCAAGACGCCGGAGAAGATCCTCAAGGAGGCCGTCGACCCGGTCGTCGGCCTCGCCGGCTACCAGGCGCGCAACCTTGCCTACGGCCTCGGCCTGCACGGCGCCGCCGCGAAGAACGCGGGCGAGCTGATCCAGCAGGTCTACAGCGCGTTCATGGCGACCGACGCGTCGTTGCTGGAGATCAACCCGCTGGTCGTCCTCAAGGACGGCAAGGTGCTGGCGCTGGACGCGAAGATGACGTTCGACGACAACGCGCTTTACCGGCAGAAGGACCTGGAGGCGCTGCGCGACTTCGACGAGGAAGACCCCGCGGAGACGGAGGCGAAGCGCTACGACCTGTCGTTCATCAAGCTGGACGGCAACATCGGCTGCATGGTGAACGGCGCCGGCCTGGCGATGGCGACGATGGACACCATCAAGCACTTCGGCGGCCAGCCCGCGAACTTCCTCGACGTCGGCGGCAGCGCCACCGAGGAGCGCGTCGCCGCCGCGTTCACGATCATCACCGCCGACCCGAAGGTGCGCGGCATCTTCGTCAACATCTTCGGCGGCATCATGAAGTGCGACACCATCGCGTCGGGCGTGATCGCGGCGGTGAAGCAGGTCGGCCTGAAGGTGCCGCTGGTCGTGCGCCTGGAAGGGACGAACGTCGAGCTGGGCAAGAAGATGCTCGCGGAGTCCGGTCTCGCCGTCACGACCGCCAACGACATGGCCGACGGCGCGCGCCGCGTGGTCGCCCTCGCCGCAGGCAACGTGGAAAGGAAAGTTTAGTTCGATGTCGGTTCTCGTCGGAAAAGACACCAAGCTGATCGTTCAAGGCATCACCGGCTCGGCGGGCACGTTCCACGCCAAGCAGATGCGCGAGTACGGCACGAACGTCGTCGGTGGCGTGACGCCCGGCAAGGGCGGCCAGGTCCACGAAGGCTTCACCGTGTTCGACACGGTGGCGGACGCGGTCAAGAAGACAGGCGCGAACGCGACGGTCATCTACGTGCCGCCGCCCGGCGCCGCGGACGCGATCCTCGAGGCCGCTCAGGCGGGCATCGCCGTCATCGTCTGCATCACCGAGGGCATCCCCACGCTGGACATGGTGAAGGCGAAGCGCGCGCTGGGCGCCTACCCCGGCTCGACGCTGATCGGCCCGAACTGCCCGGGCGTGATCACGCCGGGCGAGTGCAAGATCGGGATCATGCCCGGCTACATCCACAAGGCGGGCAAGGTCGGCGTCGTCTCGCGCTCCGGCACGTTGACGTACGAGGCCGCGCACCAGCTGACGATGCTGGGCCTGGGCCAGTCGACGGCGATCGGCATCGGCGGCGATCCGGTCAAGGGCGTCGACTTCGTCGACTGCCTCGCGATGTTCGAGCGCGATCCGCAGACCGAGGCTGTCCTGATGATCGGCGAGATCGGCGGGACGTCCGAGGAGGAAGCGGCGCACTTCGCGAAGGCGAACATGAAGAAGCCGATCGCGGCGTTCATCGCCGGCCAGACCGCCCCGCCCGGCAAGCGCATGGGCCACGCCGGCGCGATCATCAGCGGCGGCAAGGGAACCGCGGCCGAGAAGATCGCGGCGCTGAAGGAGGCGGGCATCGCCATCGCCGCCACGCCCGCCGAGCTGGGCAAGACCGTCGCCGCCTTCGTGAAGTAGCTCGACCGGATCGCGCCCCGCTGACGCACTCGCTTCCGCGCGCGCGATCGGGTAAAGAAGGCTCCGCAAAAGGAGCGCAAACCGATGTCAATCGAGAGAACGTTCGGAATCGTGAAGCCCGACGCCGTCGAGAAGAACGCCGTCGGTGGCGTGGTCGAGATGATCGAGAAGGCCGGCCTGAAGATCGTCGGCCTCCGCCTCGTGAAGATGTCCGATGCGCAGGCGCGCGCGTTCTACGCCGTGCACAAAGAGCGTCCCTTCTTCCCGAACCTGGTGACGTTCATGACCTCGGGCCCCGCCGTCGTGATGGCGATCGAGGGCGAGAACGCGATCGCGCGCTACCGCGAGGTGATGGGACCGACCGACTCGAAGAAGGCCCCGGCGGGCACGATCCGGAACAAGTACGGGACGGACATCGAACGCAACGCGGTACACGGCAGCGACGGGCCCGACACCGCCCGGGCGGAGCTGGCCTTCTTTTTCGCGGGTTTGGACCTCGCGTAAAGCCCGACGCACGTTACCGAAAAGTATTTATCCTTACCGCGCACTCAGATATAGTGCGGGGAGCACTACATGCGCTCTTGGCGGCGGGTTCCTAGCCTCTTCTTCTCCTCACTCCTGCTGGCGGGCGTCGCGTCAGGCTGCAACGACCGCCTCTGGGACTTCGGCGTCCAGGTAAAGCCACCGGATGGCGGCGGCGTCGACGCCCCGCGCGTCGACAGCTCGACAGATCGGGGCACGCCCGACCTGACCGGCTTCGGCGGCACCGGCGGCTCGATCAACCTCGGGGGCCGTGGCGGCGGCGGCGCCGGCGGCAGTGGCACCGGCGGAACCGGGGGCGGCGTCGTCATGTGCGACAACAACGCGCCCGAGCGGCAGTCGGACATCTCGAACTGCGGCACGTGCTTCCATTCGTGTCTTGTTCCGAACTCCGATCCCGTCTGCCAGGCGGGCATCTGCAAGTACAACTGCTTCCAGAACTTCTTCGACGCCGACAAGGATCCGATAAACGGCTGCGAGTGCGTGAAGACGGGCAACGGCGTCGAGGCGTGCGACCACCTCGACAACAACTGCAACGGCATCGTCGACGAAGGCTTCAACTTTCTGACTGACGTCGCCAACTGCGGCGACTGCAACGTCACCTGCTCGTTCCCGTTCGCGACCGCGACGTGCATGAACGGCGTCTGCCGTCAGGGCGCGTGCCTGCCCGGCTTCTACGACCGCGACCCGAACGTCCCCGGCTGCGAGACCGCCTGCGAGAAGTCGAACGGCGGCGTCGAGATCTGCGACGGCCTGGACAACGACTGCGACGGCGTCGTCGACAACAACCCGATGGCGGGCCCCCTGGTCTGCAAGTCGATGGGCGTCTGCGCGGGCGTGCAGCCGACGTGCATGGGCCAGACGGGCTGGATCTGCAAGTACCCGGCGAGCTACCAGGACGTCGAGGACACGATGAAGGGCTGCGACGGCGCGGACAACGACTGCGACGGCCGCGTCGACGAGGCGTACCAGATCGGCCAGGCCTGCACCGTCGGCTCGGGCGCGTGCGCGAACCCGAACGGCATGTGGGTCTGTGACAGCAGCATGCCCGGCGGCCACCGCTGCAACGGATCGCCCAAGACGCCCGGCACGGAGGTCTGCAACGGCCTGGACGACGACTGCGACGGCAAGGTCGACGAGGTCGAGTCGATGTCGAACAAGAGCAACGACTCGTTCATCTACCTGGCGGCGCAGAACGTCACGATGTTCGCCTACGAGGCCACGCGCTACGACGCGAACGGCACCAACTACGGCTTCGATTCGACCCGGCGGCCCTGCTCGGTCCCGGGCCGCCTCCCCTGGTCGAACGTGACCAAGGAAGAGGCGGAGCTGGCCTGCGAGAAGGTCGGCCCGAACTGGCGGTTGTGCACCTCCGCAGAGTGGCTGGACGCCTGCAACGGCGGCAGCAGCACCACCTTCCCGTATGGGAACACGTACAACGGCACCCGGTGCAACGGCTGGGACGCGCCGAAGTCCGCCGGGGTGACGACCGTCGCGACCGGCGCGGCGGCGCTGTGCCTCTCCGAGCAGTCGACGACGACCTCGGGCGACGAGCTCTACGACATGAGCGGCAACGTGAAGGAGTGGGTCATCACCTCGGTGAACCTCCCCCTCGTCTACGAAATGCGCGGCGGCGCCTACAACACGGCCGGCTTCACCGTCGGGACGACGACCAGCGCGCCCGGCCTGCAGTGTGACGCGTCCATTCCCGCTCCCGTGACCGCCGTGCGTCTCCCGTCGGTCGGGTTCCGCTGCTGCCGAACGGGGACGTTGCCGCAATGAAAAGGACTCCCGCGATGAAGAAGAGCCTGGGGTTGGCGCTGGGGGCACTGGCCGGCTTGGCGCTCGCCGGGACGGCACAGGCGCAGGCACTGCGGCCCAACATCATGGTGCTGCTCGATACGTCGGGCTCGATGCTCTACAACCAGGCGAACGACGGCTCCCCGCTCTGCAACAACAACACGAACGGCCAGGGCAGCCGCGTCTACAACATGAAGAACGCCATCCGCGCCGCGCTCGCGCAGGTCGGAACCGACGAGGCGAACTTCGGCCTGATGCGCTTCCCGCAGCTCGAGAACGCGGCCACGACCAACTGCCCGGCCGCGCACTGGAGCAACGGCACGACCAACAACTGCACCACCAGCACGACCTGCACCGCCGTCGGCGGCAACGTCGGCTGCAAGATGACGACGCACAACTCGGCGACGCCGGAGACGACGTACGGCACCTGGTTCGACAACGGCGTCGCCCAGTCGATCATGGTTCCCGTCACGCGCGCGTCGACGGGCCTGCAGGCGACGTCGGCCGCGGACTACGACCCGACCGGCGCCAACATCACCAGCGTCTACAAGTGGATCGACCAGTCGGACAGCGGCATGACCGGCGCCGCCAACCCCGATCCCGAGCTGCGCATCCCGCCGAACACGAACACGCCGATCGGACGGTCGATGTTCTACTCGCGGATGTACTTCGAGAACTACGTCTACCCGAACGACCCGAAGAAGGCCTGCCGCCAGAACGTCCTGATCATTGCCACCGACGGCGCCGAGACCTGTGACAACACCAAGTCCAACGGCGCCACGCTGGATACCACCAACTGCACCCAGTCGCCCGCGGGCAGCTACGGCACCTTCCACCCCGAGGTCCAGGCCTGCCTCGCCCGCCACTCAGCCGTCATCCCGAAGGGGATCCTGGTCTACATCCTGACGGACAATGGCCTCAGCACGACCGACAAGGCCACCGCCAACCTGATGGCCGCCGCCGGCGGCACCGGCCAGGCGATCTTCGTGACCCTGACCGACACCAACGCGGTCAAGCAGGCGCTGGTCGACATCATCGCCAAGACCGTCCCGCCCAGCGAGACGTGCAACGGCGTCGACGACAACTGCGACGGCCAGATCGACGAGGGCGTGTCGAACGCCTGCCGGATGTGCACGGTCGGCAACACCATCGCCGCCTGCGGCGGCTTCACGATCGCCCCGGACAGCAAGACCGACCCGGACAACGTCACCGCGCAGGGCGGTGGCAACGCGCGCCACTGCGCGGTCGAGGCCTGCAACTGCCAGGACGACAACTGCAACGGTCAGGTCGACGAAGGCCTGCCCCCGAACGCCTGCGGTCAGCCCTGCGGCTGCGCGGTGCCCACCGAGCTCTGCGACGGCCTCGACAACAACTGCAACGGCGACATCGACGAAGGCTTCATGGTCGGCATGTCGTGCTTCAACAACGGCGTCGGCGCCTGCCGGCGCGGCGGCATCCTCGCCTGCCGGCCGGACAAGATGGGCACCTTCTGCGACGCGCCGACGGTGACGCCTCAGCCCGAGGTCTGCAACGGGATCGACGACAACTGCAACGGCATGACCGACGAGGGCACGCTGCCGGGTGTCGGCGAGAAGTGCGGCAACGGCCTGGGGACGTGCTCGTCCGGAACTTTCGTGTGCACGAACGGCAAGCTGGTCTGCAACGCGACCGGCATGCCGATGGCCGAGGTCTGCAACGGCATCGACGACAACTGTGACGGTGTCATCGACAACGGCAACTTCCCCGAGACGGGTCAGAAATGCGTCTGCAACGGCCTGACGCAGGCTCAGATCGACGCGCCCGGCAGCACCTGCAAGGCCGGCCGCCTCGTCTGCCGCGGCACCATGGGCTTCCAGTGCGAGGGCTGCGTGCTGCCGACGCCGGAGGTCTGCGACGGCAAGGACAACAACTGCGACGGCATGATCGACACGTCGGCGCAGTGCCCGTCGGGCTTCGGCTGCCGCGACGGTCAGTGCTCGCTCCAGTGCACGGGCGGCGAGATGCCCTGCCCGCCCGGATACAAGTGCCAGAACCAGTTCTGCGTCCCGCAGCGCTGCCAGGGCATCACCTGCCCGACGGGCGAGCGGTGCGACGAGACCTCCGGCCAGTGCGTCGATCTTTGCGCGGGCATTACCTGCACGACGCCGAAGACCTGCGTCGCGGGCCGCTGCATCGACTGCAACGATCGCGAGCTCGCCTGCACGGCGCCGCAGATCTGCATCGCGGGCGCCTGCAAGAGCGACCCGTGCATGAACGTCACCTGCCAGAGCGGCCAGTACTGCGACGCCGGCACGTGCAAGGACCTGTGCACGCCGGGCAAGTGCGCCGACGGCGAGCGCTGCGTGGCCGGCCTCTGCCAGCCCGATTCATGCTGGAACGTGCCCTGCCCGATGGGTCAGTTCTGCAACCCGCTGACGCAGAAGTGCGAGACCGACCGCTGCCCGGCGACCCAGTGCGGCGCCGGCATGGCGTGCGTGCCGCAGACCAACACCTGCAAGCCCGATCCCTGCCAGACGATCCACTGCCCGTCGGATTGCTGGACCTGCAAGGTCACGTCGGACGGCATCGGCACCTGCATCGTCGACAACGACAAGTGCCAGCCGGTCAACATCGTCGTCGGCCAGAAGGGCGGCGGCAACGCCGGCTGCAGCTGCGAGGTCGGCGGTTCGTCCCCGGCCAGCCCGCTGGCCCTGCTGCTGGGCCTGGCCCTGGTCGTCGCCCGCCGCCGCCGTCGCTAGAGCTTCACGGCGACGGCTTCGCCCGCGTAGTTCACGGTCGTATCCGGCTTCGGTGCGAATGAGAACGGCGCGGGCCGATCGCGCCGCACGAGCACGACCTGGAACGTGCGCCGGGCCAGCATGCCGGGGAAGCCGCCCTCGCGCTTGCCGATGGTCAGCGTGCGCGTCGCGTCCTGCCAGCGCAGCGGGATCGTCGCGAACGCGCCGCGCTCGTAGCCGTTGCTGACACCGTCGTCCTCGTACAGCGTGAACGCGCCGTCGCTGCCGGCGTAGACGAACACCGTGATCGGGTCCGCCGGCTTCTCATCGGTGTACTGCAGGTCCGGCCCGAACGGAACGATGGCGCCCGCGCGGACGTGAAGCGGGATGGCATCGAACGGCGCGGGCGCTCGCACCGCGCCCGCCGGTACCGCGGCGCCGGTCCAGAAGTCGTACCAGCCTCCCGGCGTCGCAGGCAGCGTCACCGCGCGCTCGCGCACCTTGTACGCGGTCACCGGGCTGACCATCAGCGCGGGGCCGAACATGTACTGGTCGTCGACGGCGGTCAGCGCGCCGGCGGTCGGGAAGTCCATCACCAGCGGGCGCATGATTGTCCCGCCCTCCCGGGTCACGCCGGCGGCCAGCGAATACACGTAGGGCAGCAGGCGGTAGCGGAGCCGGTCGAACTTCAGCTGGGCCTTGAACGCGGGGCTGTCGTCGCCGCCGAACTCCCACATCTCGCGCCTGGGCGCCTGACCATGGACGCGAAGGATCGGGACGAACGCCGCCAGCTCGAACCAGCGGGTCGCCAGCTCGCGCCATTCGTCGACCGCGGCCGAGCCGCGGGCCGCGTGCGCGAACTGCGGCGGCACCGAGAAACCGCCCGTATCGAAGGTCCAGTACGGCATCCCCGAGATCGCGAACCCAAGGCCGGCCGCGAGCTGCTTGCGCAGCGCCGTCCACGTCGATGAGATGTCGCCCGACCAGGACGCCGCCCCGTAGCGCTGCATGCCCGCGAACCCGCTGCGGGTCAGGATCACGACCCGCTTGTCGGGCGCCGCCACCCGCAATCCGTCGTGCACGCCCTGGGCGTGGACCAGCGGATACGCGTTGAGGACGCGCGCGCCCGAGCCGAGCGCCGTCGGGTTCATGTGTGTCTGGTAGGCCTCGACCTGGGCGGCCGGCGTCGGGAACGGCCCCTCGACCGCCTCCAGCTCGCTGACGTCCATCCACCAGGCGTCGACGCCCTTCGTGAACAGCGCGTCGCGAATCTGCGCCCAGTACAGCGCGCGCGCCGACGGGCTGAACGCGTCGTAGTTGGCGAAGACGTTCTTCAGCCAGTCCTGTTTCCCCTCGACGAGGTTCGCCTTATAGAGGGCACCCGCCGCGTCCAGCGCCTTGAAGTTGGCCGACCCGCGATAGAACTTCGGCCAGACGGAGATCATCAGGCGGGCGTGCCGGTCGTGCAGGTCGGCGACCCAGCGCGCCGGATCGGGAAAGCGCGCCGGGTCGAAGGTGTGCGAGCCCCACTCGGCCGGACGCCAGTACTGCCAGTCCTGGACCATCACGTCGACGGGAATGCCCCGCTTCCGATAGCCGTCCAGGGCTTCGACACTCTCGGCGGCCGTCTTGTAGCGCTCGCGACACTGCCAGAGGCCGTACGCCCAGCGCGGCATCAGCGGCGCCGCGCCGGTGATCTGGCGGTAGCCGGCGATCACGTGGTCCAGCGCCGGTCCGTAGATGAACCAGTAGTCGACGCCGTCGCCGACCTCGGACCACAGCGACGTCGGCGCGTTCGCCTCGGGCGGCGTGATCACGAATCGCGCGATCTTCACGCCGATGTCCGCCTTCCAGCGGAACCGCAGCGTGGCGACCTCGCCGGCGCGAAGCTGCAGGTGCGCGACGTCCTCGCCCGGGAGCCAGCCCTGCCGCCAGTGGTCGATCAAGCTGCGCGAGCCCAAGCTGCGCGAGCCGGCGTCGACCTTGATGTCGCCAGCCGAATACGTGCCGATCTGGTAGTCGCCGGTGACGGTCGCCGTGAACGTCTTCGTCCAGTCGGCGGCGCCGGCCGGCGTTCCCGGGATCTCCTGCCAGAACGTCGGCTCCGGACGCCCGAAGCGCGTCAGCGACGTGTTGTCCCAGAGAATCCCGTAGCCGCGATTCGACACCAGCAGCGGGATGAAGATCTCGCCGTTGTACTGGCGCAGCTCGAGGTCGGTCCCCTTGATGTCGACCAGCCCCTGCTGATGCTGGCCGAGGCCGTAGAGGCGCTCGCCGTCGTGCGGCTCCCACTGCTGGCGCACGTGATGGGTGCTCTCGCCCATGACGGTGGCCGGGGCCAGCGACCGGCCGCCGGCCCGCTCGGCGGCGATCGGCCGCCCGGCGGCGTCCGCGAACGCGACCGCGCCCGTGGCCAGGTCGACGTTCACGCGCAGCTTTGCCGTCGCGATCGTCGCCGTCTTCTCGGTCTGCGTCATCTTCCAGGCCGGCGCGGTGCATCGTTTGGGTGCCGCCATCAGCGACGGCCGCCCGAAGAACCCGTCGTCCTTGGCGAACGCGACGCGCACGACGTCATCCGCGCAGACCTCGACGCGCAGCTTCCCGCCTGCCACCGGGAACGTCGGCGGACCGCTCGGGCTCGTCGACCGCGCCGGCCCACCGGCCGAGCCATATCCCCAGGCCAGGAGGCCCAACGCGATCGCCATCCTCATCAGTCGGGTTCATACAGCACGCGCGCCGGCCGGCGAAGCGTGATGTATCCTTCCGCGCCGTGACCGCCGCCTCCCTGCCCCAACCGCCCGCGCTGCGCGACCGCGACCTGCGGGCGCTGCTGCCTGACGAGCTGACCGCGTTGGTGAAGGCGGCCGAACAGCCCGCGTACCGGGCGGAGCAGGTCTTCCGCTGGCTCCACGGCCAGGGCGCCGAGACCCTGGACGCGATGACCAACGTCCCGGCCGCGCTGCGCGCGGCGCTGGAGCGCGACCACGCGCTGACGCCGCTCGCGCAAGAGGTCGTCCAATCGGCGCGCGACGGCACGCGCAAGCTACGGTTCCGCACGCACGACGGCCGCGCCATCGAGTCGGTGCTGATTCCCGACGAGGACGCCGCCCGCAACAAGCTGACCCTGTGCATCTCGTCGCAGGTCGGCTGCGCGATCGACTGCCAGTTCTGCGCGACCGCGACGCTGGGCTTCGGGCGCCACCTGGGCGCCGGCGAGATCGTCTCGCAGGTCTACCAGGCGACCGCCCTGGCGGGCCGCCGCCCCACGAACCTGGTGTTCATGGGGATGGGCGAGCCGCTGCACAACTTCGACAACGTCACGCGCGCGCTGGCGCTGCTCGAGCACCCGTGGGGCGCAGGCTTCTCGCCGCGCCGCCTGACCGTGTCGACGGCGGGCCTCGTGCCCGCCATCCAGAAGCTCGGCGCGCTGAAGCCGGCCCCCAACCTGGCGATCTCGCTGAACGCGACCACCGACGAGGTGCGCGCGCGCATCATGCCGATCAACAAACGCTACCCGATCGCCGCGCTGCTGGACGCGGCCCGGAACTTCCCGCTGTCGCACGGGCGGCGCGTGACCTTCGAGTACGTGCTGCTCGCCGGCGTCAACGACAGCGACGCCGACGCCGACAGGCTGCCCCGGCTGCTGCGTGGGATCCCGGCGAAGGTGAACCTGATCCCGTGGAACCCGTTCAACGGACCGGAGTTCCAGCGGCCGTCCGCCGAGCGCATCCGAACGTTCCAGGAGCGCCTGCGCCTGGCCGACGTCGCCGTCTACATCCGCTCGCCGCGCGGCGACGACATCGACGCCGCCTGCGGCCAGCTCGCGGCGCGTGAGCTCGTTCAGTTGGGGACCCTCAAAGGGTCCCCAAGCCCCCCCGCGACGGGCATCGGCGAGCAAAGCTCCCCGGCCGCCCCCGCGGAGACAATCTCGACCCGCGCATGAGCGCCGCCGACGAGCTCGACGAAGCACGCGCGCTGGCCACCGACGCCTGCGGCCGCATCGCCGAGTTCTGGGGCTTCACGCGCACGATGGGCCGCGCCTTCGGCCTGCTCTACCT
>Ga0070683_100000604_pt1 | contig 25744 bp, 19 predicted proteins | sample KBSC713LmetaG_FD_64662 | JGI IMG/M metagenome (GOLD analysis project Ga0070683, IMG submission 64662) | Corn rhizosphere microbial communities from Kellogg Biological Station, Michigan, USA - KBS C7.1-3L metaG | ecosystem: Host-associated > Plants > Roots > Rhizosphere ... | reverse complement strand
TCGCCGATCGCCGCCCTGGTGACCGAGATGCTGGAGGACGTCACGCTCTGAGGGGCGAGCAGACGAGCAGCCCAGCCGGCTCCGGGCGGCCCGTCGTCGGCCGTGACCGTTCCGTGACCGTTCCGTGACCGTGGCCGGACTCCCGCTGAGACTGGTGTGGACGGTGTGATGCCTGTGACTCGTGAGGCGCCAACTCGTCCACATTTCCACCATTTCTGGCCGGTTCGGTTTGCACGGCCATGCCACGTCATGCAAGGTGGCAGGCAGTCCTCCGCCGATGCGAGTGATCTCGGCTCTCGTCGAGGTGGCGGGCGCACCCGAGTCGTCTACCCCCGAATGCTCTCGTGCCCCCTGAACAGTACGTGCCCAAGCACCGGGCTGCGCCCGTCCCGACGCAGCCCGATGCCCTCTCCGGACCCCGTCACGTCGGCGAGAAACGGCGCACCGCCCGCAAGGCACTGCGCGGCACCGTCACCCTGACCGGTCTCGCCGCCGCGGCGACCGGAGTCGCGGTCGCCACCGGCGTGGTCCAGTCACCCGGATCCGCGGTGAACCTCGCCGACTCCCTCTCGCCGAGCGCGTCGAACGACAACCCGAACACTCCCTCGGCGGACGTCCAGGACCGCAGCGCCATCGTGTCGCGGTCGGCCGACCGCGCCGCGCTGTCGCGCGCGGACCGGCGTACGAACCGCGATCCGGCCAAGGCCGCCGCGCTCGGTCTGTCCTCCGGCCCCGCCGTCGGCGGCCAGGAGAGCCTGTCCTCCTCCTCGGACCCGCAGGCGATCGCCCAGGCGCTGCTGCCCAAGTTCGGCTTCGCCACCTCGCAGATGTCCTGCCTCATCCCGCTGTGGATGGGTGAGAGCGGCTGGCGCGTGAACGCCGAGAACTCCTCGTCGGGCGCCTACGGCATCCCGCAGGCGCTGCCCGGGTCCAAGATGTCCTCCGCCGGAGCGGACTGGGCGACCAACCCCGCCACCCAGATCGAGTGGGGGCTCGGCTACATCGCCGAGCGCTACGGCTCACCCTGTGGCGCGTGGGGCTTCAAGCAGAGCCACGGCTGGTACTGACCGACCGATCACGTCCGCCGCGACCGTTGGGCCCGCGTACACAAGATTGGGCAAACGCGTCCTCACCTCTGTCTCGGTGGCCGGTCCTCCCCCTACTCTCCGCAGTGGGAGCAGCATCAAGGGGGACACCATGCGTGGGGCTCGCAGGTTCGCGTTATCCGTGACGGCCGCAGGTACGGTCGCCGGCCTGATCGGCTTCGCCGCGCCCGCGCACGCGGAGTATCGAGCCGAGCCGCGCCCGCTGGCGTGGAACCCGGCAGGACCGGTGCATGCCACCCTGGCCGGCGACCACGTGGTCTACCTGGGCGGGAAGCTCAACGGGACCGGCGGCATCGCCGCCGTCAGCGCGGCCACGGGCGGCCTGCTGTGGATGCTGCCCGCCGACAAGGACGTGCGCGCGCTGGCGTTGTCACCGGACGGTGCCACGTTGTACGCCGGCGGGAGCTTCACCTCGGTCGACGGCGTCACCCACCGGGGCGTGGTCGCCATCGATGTCGCGCAGCACAGCGTGATCTCGTCCTGGAAGGGAGCCGCGGCCGGCACCGTGAGGGACCTGGTGGCCCGAGGCGGCGACGTGTACGTCGCCGGGAAGGTGACCACCGTCGGCGGTGCCCCGCAACGCGGCATCGGTGCCCTGGACGCCACCACCGGGAAGCGGGACCCCGCGTTCACCTTCCAGGCCGACAACGACGTGCTCGGCCTTGCCATCACCGGAAACCAGCTGATCCTGGCCGGCTCGTTCACCGCGATCGACGGGAGCCCGCGGAATAACCTGGCCTCGATCGACCTCTCTTCGCCGCCCACGCTGACCGACTGGAGCCCGCAGAAGCTGTGCTCGAACTGCGACCAGTACTGGGACGTGCAGACCGACGGCACCAACGCCTACGTGGCCACCTCGGGCAACGCCGCCGGCGCGTTCAGACTCGCGGGCGGCGCGCCGGCGTGGCCGACCATCCGCGGGACGGGCGACTTCCAGGCCGCCTGGGTACCCGGTGACGGGCGGGTCTACTACGGCGGTCACTTCGGCGAGGGGGTCTGGGTCTCCGGGCAGTCGCAGAACCAGGTCGCGGCCAAGCAGCTGGTGGCGGTGTTCACGGCGAGCGGTCAGATCGACGACAAGTGGTTGCCGAGGCAGATCGGGGCCTACCCAGGCACGTGGGCCTTCACCTCGACGCCGGACAGTCTCTGGGTGGGTGGTGACTTCACCGGCGAGGAGGTGAACGGCACCAACAACCACAAGCCGTACCTCGCGGCGTACCCCGACCCGAACGTCGTCACGGACACGCAGCCGCCGACCGGCATGTTCGACACCGACCGGGCGACCGCGTGGGCCAAGCTCACCGAGGTGACGCTCGTCCAGAAGGCCATCCACGACAACGTGACGCCCGACAAGAAGATCGCGCGCACCGTCGACTGGGGCGACGGCACCTCGGCGGACTGGGCCAGTGGCACGGCCCTGTCCCACGTCTACAAGTCCGGTGGCACGTTCACGCCGCGGGTCACGCTGACCGACGAGGCGGGCAACAGCTCCGCCCCGATCGCGTCCTCGGCCGTCACCGTGAAGGTCGACTCGGCCGGCCCCGTGGTGAAGCTCGACCTGCCGCGGCGCGCGCACTCCGTGGCGGCGTGGAAGACGCTGCGCGGCACCGCCACCGACGCGGGCACCGGTGTCAAGTCGGTCTCGCTGAAGGCCGTCGAGAAGCGTGGGAAGGCCTGGTACGGCTACCACGCCAAGACCCACCGCTGGGTCAAGGCCGCGACCAAGGCGAAGGCGTTCGCGAAGAGCACCAGGGTCACCGCGAAGATCGGCGCCCAGCACACGTGGGCCGCCAAGCTGGCGCACCTGCACCAGGGCACGCTGGTCTACAAGGTGTGGGCGACCGACCAGGTCACGAACCGGTCGGCGACGGTGACTCACCATGCGAGCCTGACCCGCCGCTGACCGGGACCTCGAGGGGGCGCGGTCACTCGGCCGGACGGCGTGAGTGGCCGATCCGGACCGGCCCGAGCCGTCCGATCGGACGGAAAACCGCGGTCAGTGGCGCTCCAAGGTAAAGGAACCGGCATTTCCGTCCGGTGGGGTCGGTGACTCCTGTTCAATCTGTGACGTCCGGCTCGGGGGAGTCGGGACCGCTCCGGCCGGTGTGCCGGGGCTCCGCTCGGGGGAGCGGAGTTCGACTCAGGGGGATCACCAATGCTCGTCCCGCGCATGTTCCGCATGTCCGCGGCCGCCGTCGCGGCCCTGCTCGCTGTCGGCACTCTCGGTGCCACGGCCGCGGAAGCCAAGCCGTCACCTGCGCCGACGGGCCTCGCGGCCACCGTCACCGCGCATGGGGCCGGCGGCTACGACATCGCCGCGTCGTGGCACGCCTCGCCCAGCGCGACGTCGTACCGCGTGGCGCTCACCAAGGGCGGAGCCACGCTCTCCTCGAGCACCGTGACCACCACGTCCTGGTCGCCCACGGTCACGGCGACGCCCGGGAACGCCTCGCTCAGCGTGCGCGCCGTCGTCGGGCGCAAACCCGGCAGGACCTCCACGATCTCTGTCCCACTGCCGGACCTCACGGCACCGGAGGGCACGTTCTCCTCGACCTGGGACAACAACACCGGCGACGCGACGATCACCCAGGAGTCGCTGAGCGACAACTCCCCGGTCTCCGGGATCACCCGTACGGTCGACTGGAACGACGGGTCGGGCCCGAAGGACTGGCCCACCGGCACCACCACCATCGGCCACACCTACCCGCTGACCGAGAAGCGTTACGTCCCGACGGTCACACTCACGGACGCCGCCCACAACGTCCGCGTCGTCGACGCACCGGCGGTCGTGATCAACGACGACGAGGCGCCGACGGGCACGTTCACCAACGGGGCCACCACGGCCTGGGCAGCCTTCAGCCGGGTCACGGTCACGCAGTCGGACATCAACGACAACTGGACCCCGGACGACCTGATCACCCGCAGCGTCGACTGGGGTGACGGGACCAGCTCCGACTGGGCGACCGGCGCCTCGACCACCCACGTCTACGCGGCAGCCGGCAGCTACACCCCGGTCGTCACGATCACCGACGAGGCCCACAACGTCGGCACCGTGCCGACCTCCGAGGTCGTGGTCACCGCCGACACGGTCGGGCCGAAGGTGAGGCTGACCCTGCCCAAGGCCAAGCACTCGGTGAAGGCCTGGAAGACCCTGCACGGCAAGGCGACCGACGCCCAGACCGGCGTCAAGAGCGTCTGGCTCAAGGCCGTGGAGAAGCGTGGCGGCTCGTGGTTCGGCTACAACGCCGTGCGGCATGCCTGGGTCAAGGCCGCGACCAAGGCCAAGGCGTTCTCCCGCGGCAAGGCGTTCACCCTGGCGACCAACGCCCGGCACCGGTGGGCCGCCAAGCTGTCCAAGCTCCGCAAGGGCACCCTGGTCTACAAGGTCCGCGCGACCGACCAGGTCAAGAACCGGTCGGCGACGGTGACCCACCGAGCGAGCCTGTCCCGCCGCTGATGGGGTGCACCCCCACCAGCCGCGGCCGGCCCGCCACCGTCCACCGGTACGACGAGCCCGGGACGCGCCACCGTCCCGGGCCGTCGGCCCACAGGCAGTCCCGCTCCGCGACGGTGGCGGGTGGAGATCTCGCGGAGACCGGTGGCGCCGGGACGCCCATAGGTGGTTGTCCGGTCCGGTCGGGGCTGAGGACAATGACCGACCAAGGTCATGGTCTTCACGTTCGAGAGCTGTCAGCTGGACCCAGCGCGTTTCGAGCTCCGTCGCGGTGGGACGGCCGTTCACGTGGAGCCGCAGGTCTTCGAGGTGCTGGTCTACCTGGTCACCCATCGCGACCGGGTCGTCCCCAAGACCGAGCTGCTCGACGCGGTGTGGGGCGACCGGTTCGTGAGCGACTCCACACTCACCAGCCGGCTCAAGGAAGCCCGCAGGGCCATCGGTGACGACGGGCGCGGGCAGCGGCTCATCGCCACCGTGCACGGCGTCGGCTACCGGTTCGTGGCGGCGGTGTCGGACGACAGTCCCGCTGCCGCGTCGCGGGTCGCGGCGAGCCGTCGTCGGCGCGCCGCGCAGGAGATCCGGTACTGCACGTCGCCCGACGGAGTCCGCATCGCCTGGGCCTCCACCGGGTCGGGAGCCCCGCTGGTCAAGGCCGCCAACTGGCTCACCCACCTCGACCTCGAGTGGGACAGCCCGATCTGGGCCCACTGGATCGACGCGCTCTCGGCCGGTCGACGCCTGATCCGGTACGACGAGCGCGGCAGCGGCCTGTCCGACTGGGACGTCCACGAGTTCAGCCTGGACGCCTGGGTGGAGGACCTCGAGCTGGTGGTGGACTCCGTCGGACTCGACCGGTTCCCCCTGCTCGGCATGTCCCAGGGCGGCGCCGTCGCCGTCGCCTACGCCGTACGCCACCCGGAGCGGGTCACCCGGATCGTGCTGGTCGGCGCCTACGCGCGCGGTCGGCTGGCGCGTGCGGCGACCGACGACGAGCGCGAGGAGGCGGCCCTGGACCTCCAGGTGGGCCGGGTCGGATGGCGCCGCGACGACCCGGCGTACCGCCAGGTGTTCGCGGCCCAGTTCCTCCCCGACGCCGACCGGGGGCGCTGGGACGCCTTCAACACCCTGCAGCGCGCGACGACGTCCACGGAGAACGTCGTCCGGTTCCTCGACACCTTCGCGAACCTCGACGTCTCCGAGATGGCCTCGCGGGTCCGGTGCCCCACCCTGATCGTCCATGCCCGGCGCGATCGTCGCGTGCCGACGTCGCAGGCGCGTGAGCTGGCCGGGCTGATCCCTGGCAGCCGCCTGCACCTGGTCGACAGCGGCAACCACATCGCGATGGCCGAGGAGCCGGCCTGGCCGGATCTGCTCGGCGAGATCGAGGCGTTCCTCGGCGAGGAGTAGCCGCCGTCAGACCGGCAGCCCCACGAGCCGGGCGCTCAGGTCGTACAGGCGTTCGCCGAGCGCGTCGTCCTGGGCGAGTGCGGACGGCTCACGCAGCCGGTTGCGGTGGTAGTACCCACCGGTGTGGCCGTCGACCTCGGGGCTCGTGGCGAGGTAGGCGAGCCTCGAGCCGCCGACCGCCGGGCTCTCCATCCGCCGCTTCAGCACCGCGAGCACCGGCCGGGCGAACCATGGTGCCCTGCTCCAGATGTTGGTGGAGATCGCTCCCGGGTGGAGTGCGTTCACGGTGACCCCGCTCCCCTCGAGGCGGCGCGCCAGAAGTCGCGCGGTGAGGACGTTGGCGAGCTTGGAGCGTGCGTAGGCGCGCATGATCGAGTACCCGCGCTCGAACCCGACGTCATCGAGGTCGAGGGTGCCCGAGTAGTGCCCCTCCGACGACGTGAAGACGATCCGCGCCGGCGCGCTCTCACGGATGCGGTCGAGGAGCAGCTCGGTGAGCAGCAGGCCGCCCAGGTGGTTCACCGCGAACGTCGACTCGATGCCGTCGCCGGTGAGCGTGCGCCGGGCGAACACCGTGCCGGCGTTGTTCACCAGGACGTCGATGCGGTCGCAGGTGCGGAGCAGGTCGTCGGCCAGCCGGCGTACGGCGGACTGGTCGGCGAAGTCGCACAACAGGGAGTCGATCCGGCACTTCGGCGACTCCGCACGGAGGCGCCCGACAGCGGCCGCGGTGCGGGACGGGTTGCGGCCGACCAGCACGATCCGGCAGCCGGGCCGGGCCGTCGCGATCTGGCTCGCGCACTCGAGCCCGATGCCGTCCGACCCGCCGGTGATCACGTACGTCGTGGCGGTCAAGGCCGCGTCATCCGCTCCACGTCGAGCGCCTCGTCGAGCTGTTCCTCGGTGAGCTCACCGCGCTCGACGTATCCCAGGTCGATCACCGTCTGCCGGATGGTCGCGCCCTCGGCGAGCGCCCGTTTGGCGATCTTCGCGGCCGCCTCGTAGCCGACGTACTTGTTGAGCGGGGTGACGATGCTGGGCGAGGACTCGGCGTACGCGCGGAGCCGCTCGCGGTCGGCGGTGATCCCGTCGACGCAGTCGGCGAGGAGCCGCGACGCGTTGGTGAGCAGCTGCGTCGACTCCAGCAGGTTGCGGGCGATCACGGGCAGCATCACGTTCAGCTCGAAGCTGCCGGAGGCGCCGGCGAAGGTGATCGCGGCGTCGTTCCCGATCACCTGGGCGCACACCTGCAGGGTCGCCTCCGGGATCACCGGATTGACCTTGCCGGGCATGATGCTCGACCCCGGCTGGAGGTCCCGCAGATGGATCTCGGCCAGGCCGGTGGTCGGGCCGCTGCTCATCCAGCGCAGGTCGTTGCAGATCTTCACCAGCCCGACGGCGTACGTCTTGAGCGCGCCGCCGAGCTCGACCAGGGAGTCCTGGGTGCCCTGCGCCTCGAAGTGGTTGCGGGCCTCGGTGAACGAATCGCCGGTGTCGTCGTTGAGGTAGCCGATGGTCCGCGCGGCGAACTCGGGCGGGGTGTTGATGCCGGTGCCGACCGCGGTGCCGCCGAGCGGCAGCTCGCGGGCGCGGGGGAGCGCCGCGGCCAGCCGCTCGCGGGCGTACGTCGCGGTGGCGGCATACCCGCCGAGCTCCTGGCCGAGGGTGACCGGCGTCGCGTCCATCAGGTGGGTGCGGCCGGACTTCACCGCGTCGGCGTACTCCTCCGCCTTGCGTGTGAGCGCGTCGGCCAGGACGGCGATCGCCTCGTCGAGCGGCCCGGCGGCGAGCACCGCGGCCACGTGGATGGCGCTCGGGAACGCGTCGTTGGAGGACTGGCTGGCGTTCACGACGTCGTTCGGGTGGCACTCGACGCCGTTCCGGGCGGTCAGCGAGGAGACCACCTCGTTGGCGTTCATGTTCGTGCTCGTGCCGGAGCCGGTCTGGAAGACGTCGATCGGGAAGTGCTCGTCGTGGTGCCCGGCGACGATCTCGGCGACCGCGGCGACGATCGCGTCCCGCTGCTCGGCGGTGATCACGTCGAGGTCGGCGTTGGCGCGTGCCGCGGCGGCCTTGATCCGCGCGAGTGCGTGGATCAGCGCCGGCGGGAGCGGTCGGCCGCTGACCGGGAAGTTCTGCACGGCCCGTTGGGTCTGTGCCCGCCACAGCGCGTCGGAGGGCACCTCGACGTCGCCCATGGAGTCGTGCTCGATGCGGAAGTCGCCGCTCATGTCGTCGAGGCTACGCGGCGGCGCCGGACGGCCGGGCTCGCGGTCAGGTCCGGCGTGCGGCGTACAGCCAGTAGCGCTCGTCGCGCTCCTGGAGGCGTACGGCGTGCTCGCGCTCGTCGACGTCGCCGAACACCGAGCGCAGGGTCACGAGCAGGCGTGGCGCCGGGGCGGCCGACCACACGACCAGTGCGCCGCCGGGCTCGAGCCGGTCGTGGACGGCGCGCAGGAACGGCTCGTCGTAGATGGCGCGGTTGGCGTCGTGGACGAGCTGGTCGGGTCCGTTGTCGACGTCGAGCAGGACCACGTCCCACGTCGCGGGGCCGGCCTCGGCGATCGCGCGGGTGATGTCGGCGACCACCACCCGCGCTCGGCTGTCGGCGAGCAGCCGCCGCCCGTGCGGGATCGTGCCGTCGCGCATCCACTCGACCAGGGCGGGCTCGATCTCGACGACGTCCACGTGCTCGACCCGGCGGTCGCCGAGGACCCGGTCGAGGGTGAATCCGAGACCGAGGCCGCCCACCAGCACGCGCCGCGGATCGGCCACGGCGTCGAGCGCCGCGTCGGCCAGGGCCTGCTCGGACGCGTGCTCGGCGGTGTCCATCACGAACGTGCCGTTGGCGCGCAGCTCGAGTACCGTCGGGCCGCCACGCGGGTCATCGGGGCCCGGTCGTCGTTCGCGCAGCACGAGCTCACCGCGCTCGGACTCGCAGCGTGCTACCTCGACGTACTCCACCGCTCTACCGTAGGCACCTGACGACCCGCTCGGTGCGAGAGCTGGCGCCACCGTCTAAAGTAAAGCAAAATGGTCGACAAACCGATGGGGCTGTCGACGCCGTGACGCAAGGGGAGGACCGCATGCAGGACGACCGACCGACGCCCCGTGTGGTCGTGATCGGCGCCGGAGCCTCCGGCAGCCTGACGGCGCTGCACCTCGCTCGAGCCGCGCGTCGCCGTGGCACGGGTCTCGAGGTGGTCCTGGTCGACCCCGCCGCCCACCGGGCCCGCGGCACGGCGTTCGGGACGACGGATCCGCAGCACCTCCTCAACGTCGCCGCCGGCGGGATGAGCGCGCTGCCCGAGGACCCCGGGCACTTCGTCGCCTGGCGGGCGCGCCAGCACCCCGAGCTGATGACCGAGCCGGGCGTGTTCGCGCCGCGGGTCGACTGGGGCCGCTACCTCGACGAGACCGTGGCGCAGGCGTTCGCGGGCGGCGACTCGGTCGGGCTGCGGCACCTGCGGGTCCGCGCCACCGGCATCCGCCGCGACGACTCCGGGGTCGTCGTCACCACCGACGACGGGCACGTCGTCGTCGGCGACGCGGTGGTGCTGGCCACCGGCGAGAAACCGCCGGGCTTCGCCTGGGCGCCGGAGGCGCTGCAGCGCTCGGCGTTCTTCGTGCCCGACCCGTGGGCGCCCGGCGCCGTCGACGTCATACGTCGTGACGCGGCGGGCCCACCGGACGTGCTGCTGATCGGCACCGGCCTGACCATGGTCGACGTCGTGCTCTCGCTGACCGGACCGTCCCAGCGTGCGGACCGGCACCTCCACGCGGTCTCGCGGCACGGCGAGCTGCCGAAGCGGCACGCGGACGAGCTCCAGCTCGCGGCCATCCCGGAGATCGACGACTGGGGCAGCAGCCTGGCCGACTACCGCGTCCGCGCCGCCGAGCACATCGCGGGTGTCCAGCGCGGGACCGGCGACTGGCGGCCGGCCGTCGACGGCCTGCGGACCGTGGTGCAGGCGCTGTGGCAGCGCCTCGACGAGGACGACCGCACCGAGTTCCTGCGCGACGACGCCAGTACGTGGGGTCGTCTGCGCCACCGGATGCCGCCCGGCTCGGCCGACGTGATCACCACGCTCGAGGCCTCCGGGACCCTGACTCGCAGCGCCGGCGAGGTCGCCGCCGCCGAGCCGCTCACCGGTGGCGGTCTGCGGGTGACCCTCACCGACGGCAGCGTGCATGACGTCGGGTGGGTGGTGAACTGCACCGGCACCAGCACCGTGGTGCGCCCCGGCATCGACCCGTTGGCGGACGACCTGCTGACCCCGCGGGCCGGTGTCTCGCTCGGCCGCCTGAGCACCGCCGGACTCGGGCTGCAGACGAGCGCCGGGCGCCTCGTCGACTCGGTCGGCTCCACCGGAGCGCCGATCTGGACGCTGGGATCGGTGCGGCGCGGCGAGCTCTACGAGTCGACCGCCATCCCGGAGATCCGGACGCAGGCGGCGCAGATCGCGACGGCGGTGATCGAGGAGATCGCCCCGGAGCCCCGGCGCCTGGCCGACGGCCGACTGGTCGGCGGCCACCACCCGGTGGCCAGGCCGCGCGACCCGCTCGGGTTGGCGCTGTCGACGACGGCCGAGGCCGCCGCGGCGTACAACGCCGGGCTCGAGCGTCTGATGCGGCTGCAGTCGGGGGCCGACGAGAAGCTGCTCGAGGCGGTCGCGCTCGACCCGGAGTTCGCAGTGGCGCATGCCGCACTCGCCATGCTCGGTCACGAGGGCGGGTCGTCGGTCGACGTGCGCGCGTCGTTGGAGTCGGCGCGGCGGGCCGCTCGCAACCGCGCCGACGACCGCGAGCGCAGCCTGGTCGACGTGGTCGGCCGTCGCGTCGAGGACGTCCGCAACTCCGGCGCGACCGCGCTGATGAACCACATCGCACAGCACCCGCGCGACGTGCTCGCGGTCTCGGCCGCGGTGCCGACGATCGCGTTCTCCGGCGTCACCGACATCCAGCAGGAGGCGTGGGAGCTGGTTGAGGGCCTGGCGCCGGCGTACGGCGACCACTGGTGGTACATCTCGCTGCTCGCCTTCACCCGGCAGGACCAGTCGCGTTTCGACGACGCCGGGCTGCTGGCCGAGACGGCACTCGAGTGCGAGCCGACGTCCGGGCACGCCGTACACGCGCAGACGCACGTGATGTACGAGACCGGCCGGCACGACGCCGGCCGGGCCTGGCTCGACCACTGGGTCGCGGAGAGCGGTCGCGCCGCCAGCCACCGGGCCCACTTCTCGTGGCACGCGGCCCTGCACGAGCTCGCCATCGGCGACACGGAGGCCGTGCGGCAGCGGTACTACACGCAGCTCGCGCCGCCGACCGTGACCGGGGTGCGTGCCCTGATCGACTCGGCCTCCCTGCTGTGGCGGTGGGTCGTCACCACGTCCGGGTGGGACGCCGCTGCGGGCACCACCGCGTTCGCCGGCGAGGCCGCGCCGCCGCCGATCGAGTGCGTGCTCGATGCTGTCGGACCCGAGCTGGTCGACCACCCGGAGACGCCGTTCGTCGCCCTGCATGCGGCGCTGGCGCTGGCCGCGGCCGGGGACCTGCCTCGCCTGGCTGCCCTGCGCACCCACTGCCAGGCAAGCTCCGAGCTGGCGATCCGCACGACGGTCGCCGCGGTGTGCGAGGCCCTGCTGGCGGCGGGGGAGCAGCGCTGGGGCGATGCCGCCCGGGTGCTGTCCGACGTCCTCCCCGGGCTCCCCCGGGTCGGTGGGTCGGCCGCGCAGCGCGAGATCGTCGAGGAGACGCTGTTGTTCTGCCTGGTCAGCGACGGCCAGGCCGACCGGGCCCTGGCCCTGCTCGACGGCCGTCTCGACCGGCGGTCGTCACCGCTCGACCAGCGCCGGCGCGACTCGCTGGTCACCCCTCAGGGCGCTTCACTCCGCGTCTAGCTCCCCGCGACGTCATACGTTCTGGTCGCTAGAACGACCACCTCGTATGACGTCCCGACCGGTCCTCCACAGCCTCGCGGATCGTGGTGGCCCGGCCCGCGGGCCCCGGTCGAGACTCGGCGCATGCCGGTCCACCGATCGCCCGTCGCCGCCACCCGGCTCCGCCAGCTGGCCGCGCAGCAGGCGGGTGTCGTGTCCCGCGTGCAGGCGTACCAGCTGGGAGTGACGCGCGCGCAGATCCGGGCGAACGTCCGTGCGCTCCGCTGGCGACGCATCGGCAGCCAGTCGATCGGGATCACGACCGGACCCCTCTCGGTCGAGGCCAGACACTGGTCGGCAGTCTTCGAGGCCGGTCCCCGGGCACAGCTGGACGGCGTGTCCTCGCTGATCGCCTCGGGACTCACGGGGTTCACGTCTGACCGGATCCGGGTGTCGGTGCCGCGTGGCGCCCGGGTTCGCCGGGCCCGAGGACTCGACATCCGGCAGACGCGGCGGTGGCACCCTGACGACCTCGTGACCACGGGAGTCCCACGGACGACGAGTCCGGTCGCCGCCGTACGTGGAGCGCTGTGGGCCCGGACCGACCGGCAGGCCGCGCTACTGCTCACCATGAGCGTGCAGCAAGGGTTGACGACGCCGCACGACCTCGGCCTGGCGGCGTTGCGGGTCAGGCGCGACCGTCGGCGCCGTCTTCTGCACGAGGTGATCCTGGACCTGGCGGGGGGCGTGCGCTCCCTCGGTGAGCTGGACTTCGCTCGCGAGTGCCGGCGGCGGGGGCTGCCGGAGCCCACGCGACAGGTGGTCCGACGGGGTCGCGACGGGCGGTACTTCCTCGATGTGGCTTGGGAGGCCTGGGGCGTCGCGGTCGAGATCGACGGCATCCATCACTCCTGGGCGGTCCATGTCGTGGGTGACGCACTGCGGCAGAACGATGTCGCCCTCCAGGACGTGCTGGTCCTGCGGCTACCCCTGCTGGGGTTCCGCGTCGCCCGTGACGCGTTCTTCGCCCAGATCGAGAAGGCCCTGGTCTCGCGCGGCTGCACGATGCTCGGCCGTCCGGCCTGATCCGTCCGTGACGTCATACGTTCCGGTCGTTGGAGCGACCACTTCGTATGACGTTGCGGGGTCACTCGGCGGAGCGGACGCGGATCCCCGACAACGGGACCGTCACCGCGCCCGACGGGTCGGTGAAGAAGTCGTTGCCCTTGTCGTCGACGACGATGAACGCCGGGAAGTCCTCGACCTCGATCCTCCAGACGGCCTCCATGCCGAGCTCGGGGTACTCCACCACCTCCACCGACTTGATGCAGTCCTGGGCGAGCCGGGCGGCCGGCCCGCCGATCGAGCCGAGGTAGAAGCCGCCGTAGGTGGCACAGGCCTCGGTCACCACCGTGGAGCGGTTGCCCTTCGCCAGCATCACCATCGACCCACCGGCGGCCTGGAACTGCGCGACGTACGAGTCCATCCGGCCGGCCGTGGTCGGTCCGAACGAGCCCGAGGCGTAGCCCTCGGGGGTCTTCGCGGGACCGGCGTAGTAGACGGCGTGGTCCCGGAAGTACGCCGGCATCTCCTCGCCCGCGTCGAGCCGCTCCTTGATCTTGGCGTGCGCGATGTCGCGCGCGACCACCAGCGGCCCGGTCAGTGACAGCCGCGTCCGCACCGGGTGCTGGGAGAGCTCGGCGAGGATCTCGGTCATGGGCCGGTTCAGGTCGATGCGAACGACGTCCGTGTCGTCGGTGGGCTGTGTGGCCGAGGTTGCCGGCAGGTACCTCGCCGGGTCCGTCTCGAGCTGTTCGAGGAACACCCCGTCGGGCGTGATCCTGCCGAGCGCCTGCCGGTCGGCGGAGCAGGAGACCGCGATCGCGACCGGGCACGAGGCACCGTGGCGAGGGAGCCGGACGACGCGGACGTCGTGGCAGAAGTACTTGCCACCGAACTGCGCACCGATACCGAAACCTTGAGTGAGCTTGAAGACTTCCTCCTCCAGCTCGAGGTCACGAAAGCCGTGCGCCGACTGGGATCCCGAGGTCGGCAGCTGGTCGAGGTAGTGGGCCGATGCGTACTTCGCCGTCTTCAGCGCGAACTCCGCCGAGGTGCCGCCGATCACCACGGCGAGGTGGTACGGCGGGCACGCGGCCGTGCCCAGCGACCGGATCTTCTCGTCCAGGAACGTGAGCATCCGGGTCGGGTTCAGCACCGCCTTCGTCTCCTGGTAGAGGAAGGACTTGTTCGCCGAGCCGCCGCCCTTGGCCATGAAGAGGAACCGGTACTCCGGGACCCCGTCGTGGTCGGGCGCGGTGTAGAGCTCGATCTGTGCGGGCAGGTTCGTGCCCGTGTTCTGCTCCTCCCACATCGTCAGCGGCGCGAGCTGCGAGTAGCGCAGGTTGAGCTTGGTGTAGGCGTCGTACACGCCCTGGCTGATCGCCTCGCCGTCGTCGGCGCCGGTCAGCACGCCTTCGGACTTCTTGCCCATCACGATCGCCGTTCCGGTGTCCTGGCACATCGGCAGCACGCCGCCGGCGGAGATGTTGACGTTCTTCAGGAGGTCGAGCGCCACGAACCGGTCGTTCCCGCTGGACTCCGGGTCGTCGATGATCGTGCGCAGCTGGCTGAGGTGCGCCGGGCGCAGGTAGTGCGCGATGTCGTGCATGGCCTCGGCGGTGAGCCGCCGGATCGCGTCGGGAGAGACCCGGAGGAAGGTCCGGCCGCCGGCCTCGAACGTCGACACCCCGTCGGTCGTCACGAGCCGGTACGGCGTGTCGTCCGGGCCGATCGGCAGCAGGTCGGAGTAGCGGAACTCGGGGCCGGTGGACGCGGGGGAGGAGGGCGCAGCACTCACGGCTGCACGATAGTCGTCGTTGCGCGGCTGGGGATCCTGGGCCGACCCACGTGCCACACTGCGTCCGTGACGACGGCACGCAAGGGGACACGCGTCCGTCCCGCTCCCACGTTGGAGGAGGTGGCGGCTCGCGCCGGCGTCTCGCGAGCCACGGCCAGCCGGGTGCTCCGGGGTGACGCCAAGGTCAGCGAGCACGCCCGTGAGGCCGTGCACGCAGCAGCCGAGGCGATCTCCTACGTGCCGAACCTGGCCGCCCGCACCCTGGTCACCGGGCGCAGCGACTCGATCGCCTTCCTGGTCGAGGAGACCGAGGAGCGCATGTTCGCCGATCCGTTCTTCCTCGGCATGCTGCGCAGCGCGCAGGAAGCCGTCGCGGTGGCGGGACTGCAGCTGGTCTTCACCGTGGTCAACCGTCCCGAGGACCAGCAGCGGTTCCTCGCCTACGCGGCCGGCGGGCACGTCGACGGGGTGCTGCTGCTCTCGCTGCACGGCCGCGACCGACTGCCGCAACGGCTGGAGGCACTGGGTGTGCCCACCGTCCTGAGCGGGCGGCCGCTCAGCGGGCGCCGACGCCTCTGGTACGTCGACGCGGACAACGTAGGCGGTGGCCGGCTCGCGACGGCTCACCTGCTCGAGTCCGGGCGCCGGCACGTCGCGACCGTCACCGGCCCGCTGGACATGTGCGCGGGTCAGGACCGGCTGACCGGGTACCGGTCCGCCGTCGAAGCGCTGGGCAGCGGCGTCGACGAGAGCCTGGTGTCGATCGGGGACTTCACGCAGGCCGGTGGGCATGCGGCCACGATCGCCCTCCTGGACCGTCGCCCCGACGTCGACGCGATCTTCGCGGCCTCCGACCTCGCGGCGTTCGGCGTGGTTCGCGCGCTGCGCGAGACCGGGCGTCGCGTCGGCGAGGACGTGACGGTGATCGGCTTCGACGACATCCCCGAGGCCGCCGACCAGGAGCCGCCGCTCACGACCGTGCGCCAGCCGATCGCGGCCCTGGGCACGGCGATGACGCGGCTGCTCCTCGACCGCATCGAAGGGCGCGCCGACCTGCCGCGCCGCACGGTGCTGCCGGTCGAGCTGGTCCGTCGCCAGACCGCCTGAGCGACCGGTGACGTAGCGGTTGCCGTAACTGGTCCTTGACACCGGGCCCTCGTCGCATCATCCTGAGCGCATCGCTCGTGAGAGCGCTCTCACAGATCCGGCAGGCGGATCTGGTCGAGGTCATCGAGGAGGATCTCCCATGCTCCGAAGCACCACACGCCGCCGAGGGGCGGCACTGCTCGCGGTTGCCGCACTCGGCGCATTCGTCCTCGCTGGCTGCGGTGACTCCGGCTCCTCGGCCACCTCGGTCGACCAGGCGGACGCCGGTCCCTGCGGGACCACGGCCGACACGACGCTCACCGTCGGCCTGTTCGGCACCTTCGGCTTCAAGGAGGCCGGTCTGTGGGACGCGTACCACAAGATGTGCCCCAACATCACGATCAAGGAGGACGTCGTCGAGCAGTCGGCCGACTACTGGACCCGGCTCAAGACCCGCCTCGCGTCCGGCAGCGGGCTGGACGACGTACAGGCGATCGAGATCGGCTTCGTCGCGGACGTCGTGCAGAACCACGCCAGCCAGTTCGTGAACTGGAACTCCGTGCCCAACGCCGCCGCGGACAAGGCGGAGTTCTACCCCTGGAAGTGGCAGCTGGCGTCGACCAGCGACGGCAGCACGACCGTCGGGCTCGGCACGGACATCGGCCCGGAGGCCATCTGCTACCGCAGTGACCTGCTGAAGGAGGCCGGGCTCCCGTCCGACCCCGACACGCTGGCCCAGAAGTGGAGCACGTGGGACGACTTCATCGCCTTCGGCAAGCAGTACGAGGCGTCGTCGAGCAAGCCCTCCGGCTCGCACTTCGTCGACAGTGCCGCGAGCATCTTCTCCACGGCGGTCTACCAGGGCGACGAGGCCTACGCCAACGCCGACGGACAGCCCGACGTCGAGAACAGCGACGGGGTGAAGAACGCGTGGAGCTACGCCAGCCAGGCCGCGGAGGACGGCATCACCGCAGGGCTGCAGCAGTTCACGCCGGCGTGGAACAAGGCCTTCTCGAGCGGCGCGTTCGCGGTGCTGGCCTGCCCGACGTGGATGATGGGCTACATCCAGGGCCAGGCGGGCGACGACTACGCCGGCAAGTGGGACATCGCTCCGGTGCTCCCGGGCGGCGCGACGAACTGGGGCGGGTCGTGGCTGGGTGTCCCGGACAAGGCGGCGCACAAGGACGCGGCGATCGCCCTGGTCGAGTGGCTGTCGGCCAAGGACCAGCAGGTGACGATGTGGAAGGACGGCGGCCACTTCCCGTCGAACTCCGACGCTGCCGCGGCACCGGCGGTGAGCAACGCCAAGAGCGCCTACTTCAGCAACGCACCGGTCGGCATGATCTTCGGTGACATCTCCAGCCAGATGAAGATCCCGCCGATCGGGCTGTACGACACGCAGATCCAACAGGCCCTGACCACGCAGCTGACCAACGTCGAGACCAAGGGCACGTCTCCCGACGACGCCTTCCAGGCGGCTCTCGACGACATCGAGCAGGTCACCGGCTGACGGACTCCGGCCGCCGACCCCAACCTGCGCGGGGTCGGCGGCCGGACCGCGTTCCCACCGAAGACCGCCGATCTGCCGTAGGAAGGGTGTCATGACCGCCGTGCCGCAGACCCGGGTCGTCCCCCGGCCGACTCGGTCGACCGTGCGCAGCCGGGGCCACCTTCCCGGACGCCGGATCGCCTACGTCTACGTGCTCCCGTTCTTCCTCGTCTTCGCGGCGTTCAGCATCTATCCGTGGGTGGCCACCGCCTGGGTGTCGCTCCACGACACGAGGCTCTCGACCTACCACCAGTCCAGCTGGATCGGCCTGGAGAACTACCGCAACCTCTTCACCAACCGGTTCTTCTGGAACGCCTTCCGCAACACCATCACGATCGGGATCATCTCGACGGTCCCCCAGCTGTGCATGGCGCTGGGCGTCGCCCACCTGCTGAACTACCGCCTCCGCGGCCGGACCTTCTTCCGGATCGCACTCCTGATGCCCTACGCCACCAGCCTCGCCGCCGCGACCGTGATCTTCGCCGAGCTCTTCGACCCCCACCTCGGCCTGGTCAACTGGAGCCTGCACACGCTCCACCTCCCGACGGTCGACTGGCAGGGCTCGAAGTGGCCGTCGCAGATCGCGGTGTCGACGATCGTCACCTGGCGCTGGACCGGCTACAACGCGCTGATCTACCTCGCCGGCATGCAGGCGATCCCGTCCGAGCTCTACGAGGCGGCGGCGATGGACGGCGCAAGCCGATGGGGGCAGTTCCGACATGTCACGCTGCCCGGCCTCCGGCCCACGATCCTGTTCACGATCGTGGTGTCCACCATCGGTGCCGCGCAGCTGTTCGGAGAGCCGCTGCTCTACCACAACGGGCTGCCCGACGGAGGCACCCAGAACCAGTACCAGACGCTCGGTCTGCTGATGTACCAGCAGGGGTGGGCCAACGACCGGCTCGGGCTCGCGTCGGCCACGGCCTGGACGATGTTCCTGATCATCGTGCTCGCGGTGGGTGTCAACCTGCTCCTGGCCCGACGCCGCGAGCACCATGTGGGCGGCCAGGCACGTCGTACGGCGCTGCTGGCCGGCGTGCCGGAGGTGACGTCGCGGTGAACGGCGGCGTGCTCAAGGGCAGCTGGGTGACCTACACGCTGGTCACCCTGATCACGCTGGTGTCGGTGTTCCCGCTGTACTACACGATCGTGATGGCCTCTCACACCAATGCGGAGATGGCCGCGTCGACACCGCCGATCGCCCCCAACCTGTCGATCGTCGACAACATGAAGAAGGCGCTCGAGCTCGCCCCGCTCAACCAGGGCCTGATCAACTCGCTGATCGTCTCCGGCACCATCACCGCCGGCACCGTCGCGCTGTGCACGCTGGCCGGGTTCGCCTTCGCCAAGCTGCGGTTCCGCGGCTCCAACCTGCTGCTCGCGATCTGCGTCGCGACCATGATGGTGCCGCTGCAGATGGGCGTGATCCCGCTGTACATGCTGATGGCGCGCCTCGGCCTGGCCGGGCACCTCCCCTCGGTGATCCTGCCCAGCCTCTGCACCGCGTTCGGGGTGTTCTTCATGCGGCAGTACATCTCCAGTGCCGTTCCGGACGAGCTGATCGAGGCGGCCTACATGGACGGTGCCGGCCCGCTGCGGGTGTTCTGGTCCGTCGTCGTGCCGGCCGCGCGACCCGCCATGGCGGTGCTCGCGATGCTCACGTTCCTGACGGCGTGGAACGACTTCTTCTGGCCGATCATCGCCCTCAGCACCCAGAACCCCACGGTGCAGGTCTCGTTCCAGAGCCTGGCGACGGGCTACGCGCCGCAGCAGTCGATCATCATGGCCGGCACGCTCTACGGCACGGTCCCGGTCCTGATCGTCTTCGCCCTCCTCGGCAGGCAGATCGTCGGCGGCATCATGCAAGGAGCGGTGAAGGGATGAGTCACACAGAGGTCTCGGAGTACTCGTTCCCCGACGACTTCGTCTGGGGCGTGGCCTCCTCGTCGTACCAGATCGAGGGGGCGGTGGACGAGGGCGGGCGCGGCCCGAGCATCTGGGACACGTTCAGCCACACCCCCGGCGCGGTCGACAACGGCGACACCGGAGACGTCGCCTGCGACCACTACCACCGATGGGCCGACGACCTGGCGCTGATGGGGGAGATCGGCGTGACCTCCTACCGGTTCTCGGTGGCCTGGTCCCGGGTGATGCCGGACGGTCGCACGGTGAACCAGGAGGGCCTCGACTTCTACCGGCGCCTCGTCGACGGGCTGCTCGCCCGCGGCATCCGGCCGCTGATGACGCTCTACCACTGGGACCTGCCGGCGAGCCTCGATGTCGGGAGCTCAGGGGGCTGGCTCTCCCGCGAGGTCCCGGAACGCTTCGTCGACTACGCGGTGCTCATGGGCAAGGAGCTGGGGGACCGAGTACCGGCGATCACCACGCTCAACGAACCGTGGTGCTCGGCCTATCTGGGCTACGCCACCGGGGAGCACGCGCCCGGGCGGACCGACAACTCCCTCGCCTTCCGCGCAGCGCACCACCTGAACCTGGCGCACGGGCGTGCCGTCACGGCTCTGCGTGGCGTGCTGCCCCAGGGCGCGGACCTGTCGGTGGCGCTCAACCTGCACCAGGTGGAGGCCGCGTCGGACCGACCGGAGGACCTGGCCGCGGCGACGCACGCGGACCTGATCGCGAACCGGATCTTCCTGGACCCGATGTTCCACGGTGGGTACGCCGACGAGCTGCGAGCGACCACGGAGGGCCTCACGGACTGGAGCTTCGTCCGTCCCGGGGACGAGGCCGAGATCGGGGTGGCACTGGACTCGCTGGGGGTGAACTTCTACAACCCGAGCCGGGTCCGCGGTGGCGCGCGGGAGCAGAGTCGCCCCTTCCCCGGCAGCGACCGGGCCTTCTACGTCGAGATCCCGGGCCCCCGCAGCGTGATGGACTGGCCGATCGTGCCTGCGGCGCTGACCGAGCTCCTGCTGCGTGTGCAGCGCGACGTGGGTCTTCCCGTCAGCGTCACCGAGAACGGGCTCGGAAGTCGCGACGTGGTGGAGTCCGGGGCCGTGCATGACGACGATCGCATCGCCTACCTGCGCGACCACCTCGCCGCCGTCCTGGAGGCCCGCCGGCGCGGCGCCGACGTCCGCGGCTACTACGTCTGGACGCTGCTGGACAACTTCGAGTGGGCCTGGGGGTACGACAAGCGCTTCGGCCTGGTGCACGTGGACTTCACCGACCAGCGCCGGACCCTCAAGGACTCCGCCCGGTGGTACGCCGGTGTGATCGAGCGCCACGGCCTGTGAGGCAGCGGCCGCGGTCGGTCAGCGGCCGAGCTGGGGGTCACTCGTGCTGGCGCGCCCGCTCTCGAAGTGCCCGGCCAGACCACGCTTGTAGTGCGGATGGTCGCGCACCGTCAGGAGCACGTCGTACCACCCGTGGGTGTCGGCCACGGGGATCCGCACCCTCTTCCGGCCGTGTCCGCCCAGGTGAACCGTCCGGTCGGGGCCGTAGGCATCCGCTACGTGAACGTGCAGCGGATGGTCGGAGCGACCATGGAGCGTCAGCACGAGGTGGCGGCCCTCTCGGCGCCCCCGGACCTCGAGCAGCGGTTGCCGGGTGTTCCCGGCGAACCGCCGGAAGTACCCGTTCGGCCCGTGGAAGCTGACGTCGAAGCCGCCGTCTGCCTCGAGCTCGGGCTTCAGGGTCCTCCCGCCGCCGAGGGTGTAGCTGAACGGCGCTCCCCTCAGGTCTCGCGAACGCGCCTGCAGGTGCGCCCCTCTGCGCCCGTCGTTGGCCAGCGTGAAGGCGAGTCCGTGCCGGGTGACCCTCAGGTCCACCTTCAGGTGGTAGTCGAGCGGCCGCGCCGGCCGGGTGCCGGGCTCCTGCCGTGGCACCCGCTGGTGGGCGGGCGGGTGCACTCCGTGCGCGTCGGGATGGCGCTTGTCGTCGGTCGGCTCGGGCGGTCCGGGCGGGAGGGTCGGTGCCGGGCTGGGCGAGCCGGAGAAGTCGAAGGCGGAGGTGAGATCGCCGCAGACGGTCCGGCGCCATTGGGTGATGTTGGGCTCGGGCACCCCGAAGCGCCGCTCCATGAAGCGGATGATCGAGGTGTGGTCGAAGGTCTCCGAGCACACCCAGCCGCCCGTGCTCCACGGGGAGATCACGGTCATCGGGACCCGGATACCGAGGCCGTAGGGGCCGTGGCTGCCGTCCGTGCCGGTGTACAGCTCGTTCGCGAGCGAGACGGTCGAGTCGCCGTTCAGGTGGCCCACGTTGGGGTAGGGCGGGACCTGGTGGTCGAAGAAGCCGTCGTTCTCGTCGTACGTCAAGAACAGCACGGTCTTCGACCAGACCTCCGGGTTGCTGGTCAGCGCCTGCAGGACCTGCGAGATGTACCAGGCGCCGTACTCCGTCGGCCAGTTCGGGTGCTCGGTGAACGCCTCGGGGGCCACGATCCACGAGATCTGCGGCAGCTTGTCGTTCTGGACGGCGTGCGTCAGCTGGTCGAAGAGCGTGCCGGAGTTCTTCACGTCGGTTCCGGTTCGGGCCTTGCGGTACAGCGCGCTGCTCGGCTTCGCGTGCTGGAAGGCGTCGAAGTACAGCAAGGAGTTGTCGCCGTAGTTGCCGATGTAGGGATGGAGGAAGTCGAACCCCCAGTTGTGCTTGCGGTTCAGGCCGCTGCCGGTGTCCTGGTAGATCCTCCAGCTGACCCCGGCCTTCTGGAGCCGCTGCGGGTAGGTCTTCCAGCGGTAGCCCGCCTCGGCGTTGGAGATGACCGGGCCGCGCCCCTTGCCGTTGTTGCCGGCCCACCCGGTCCACAGGTAGTAGCGGTTGGGATCGGTCGGGCCGAGCATGCTGCAGTGGTAGGCGTCGCACACGGTGAAGGCGTCCGCCAGGGCGTAGTGGAACGGGATGTCCTGGCGCCTCAGGTGGGCCATCGTCACGGGCGTCCCCTTGGCCGGCACCCAGCGGTCGTGGTTCCCGTGCGCGAACGCGTCGTGCTGGGTCTCCCAGCCGTGGTCGATGTCCTGCAGGAAGGCCAGGCCGAGGTTGTCGAGGTCCGGCCGGAAGGGCAGCACCTCCTTCTTCAGGTGCTTGCCGGACGGCTGGCGCCAGACCGGGTTGCCGTTGCGCAGCACGGCCGGATGCGGGTCGCCGTACCCGCGCACGCCACGCATCGTCCCGAAGTAGTGGTCGAAGGAGCGGTTCTCCTGCATCAGCACGACGATGTGCTCGACGTCGCGCAGCGAGCCGGTGCGCCGGTACGCCGGGATCGACGCGGCCCGGGCGATGGACGACGAGAGCACGGACATCGCCGCGCTCCCACCGGCGAGCTGGAGGAACCGACGACGATCGACCTCAGGCATGGCGGGCTCCCTCACGGAGAACGGAACCGGCCGACAGGGCCGGAGGCCCGATCCTCGCAAACCGGCCCTAGTCTCGACCACCATGAGCTCGTACGCGCTGCTCGTGGCGCCGTCCGCGAACCGGGTCTACGCCCGGGCCGCGGCAGCGCTGACCGTTGCCGAGCTCGGCGTGCTCGCCGAGACCGTGCTGGCCGGTCGGCTCGGCCAGGCGACCAGGGAGGTGCTCGCGGGCGTCGACTACGTGACCTTCGAGGGTGACCTCGACACCGCGGGCCTGGCCCATCTCGCGAACGTCTCCACCGCGTTCGCGCTGTTCGAACGGGCCGGCGACGAGACCTTCCGGCCGGTGCCGCTCGAGCGACTGGACTGCCTCGACGACGACCTGCTCTCGATCCTGAAGTATCCGGGCAAGACCAACGAGCTGTTCACCAAGCTCCTGCTCAACGTCACCGTGCTGGCCTCCGGCGGCGCCGCTCGGATGCTCACCGACCGGCTGCGCGTGCTCGACCCGCTGTGCGGCCGTGGTACGACGTTGAACCAGGTCCTGATGTATGGCTGGCACGCCGCCGGGGTCGACGTCGACAGCGCCGACTTCGACACCTACGCCGCCTTCCTGTCTCGGTGGCTGAAGGACAAGCGGCTCAAGCACACCGCGACGAACGCCAAGCTCCGGCGCGACGGCCGGACCCTGGGTCGGCGGCTCGACGTCGAGCTGGCGACCAGCAGGCAGGCCTGGGCGGATGGCGACACGATCACCCTCTCGACGGCGCTGGCGGACGCCCGCGAGGCGGCGGAGGTGTACAAGGCGGCGAGCTTCGACGCGATCGTCACCGACGCGCCGTACGGCGTGCAGCACGGCAGCCGGTCGGCCGCCGGCCTGGGGCGCCGACCGCTCGAGCTCCTCGGCGAGGCCCTCCCCGGCTGGGTCCGGCTGCTGCGACCCGGGGGAGCGGTCGGGATCGCGATCAACGTCCGCACCTGCCCGCGCGAGGACGCGCTCGCGCTGCTGCGGGACGCCGGCCTGGAGCCGCGCGACACCGAGGCCTACCGGGGGTTCGAGCACCGCGTGGACCAGGCGATCCTGCGCGACCTCGTCGTCGGCGTCAGGAGGTAGGACCCTCCGCAGCTGCGGTCTACTCTGGGCGGCATGGACGCGCACGACCCTTCGCAGCTGCGGATCTCGGACGCCGAGCGGCACAAGGTGGCCGAGGTGCTGCGCGAGGCCGCCGGCGAGGGTCGGATCGATCTCGAGGAGCTCGACCAGCGGCTCGAGGCGACGTACGCCGCGCGCACCTACGCGGACCTGGTTCCGATCACGCTCGACCTCCCGGCGCAGACCGCGTCCGGCCTCTCGGTGCAACCCGCCGCGTCGACGCCCTCGCCGGTCGTCTCCGGTGGGCCGACCGAGGAGAGGCACCTGGCGATCATGAGCGGCCTCGAGCGCAAGGGCGTGTGGACCGTGCCGGCACACATGACCGTGAACTGCTTCATGGGCGGCGCGGACCTCGACCTGCGGCTGGCGCAGTTCGCCGCGCGCGAGGTCGTGCTCACGATCAACGCGGTGATGGGCGGTGCCGACATCAAGGTCGACCCGCACACCCACGTGATCATGGAGGGGACCGGGATCATGGGTGGCTACAGCGGTCCGTCCGACCAGGGTGCACCCGAGCTGGACGCGAACGGTCCGGTGGTCCGCATCCGTGGCTTCGCCCTGATGGGCGGCGTGAGCGTCTCGCGCCGCCCCGCCCCGGGTGGGCGTTCGTCACGGCGCCAGCTCAGGTCTCCTTAGCGGCCTCCTGCTCGCCCGGCGAGGCGATCGAGTCCTGCTTGTCGGCGATCTCGGCGGTCGACGTGTCCGAGGGGCTGATGCCGGCCGCCGACTCGTCGACGGTGAGGTTCTCTCCGCTGGCCGGGTCGAACAGATGGATCTTCGAGCTGTCGACCCAGATCTCGGCCTCGTCTCCCTCCTTGACCCGGCTGGAGCTGTCGAGAGAGATGACCAGCTGCGTGTGCAGAGCCTCGCCGTCCAGGTCGCGCTCGAGCTGGAGCAGCTGCTGCTGCACCTCCTCGGGCGCCTCGAACGGGCTGTAGGCGAATGCCTGGTTCCCCAGCCACTCCACGACGTCGACCTTGGTCCTGAACGTCGACCCCGGCGTCGCCTTCCCGGACTCCATCACCGCGGCGTCCTCGAAGTGCTCGGGACGGATGCCCGCGATCAGCAGGCCCTTGCCCTGCGCCCGCTTCGCCCGGTCCGCGGAGATCGTCACCGTGCCGAACGGCAGCTTCACCGAGCCGCCCTCGACCGTCGCCGGCAGGAAGTTCATCGGCGGACTGCCGATGAAGCCGGCCACGAACAGGTTGACCGGGTTGGTGTAGAGCTCCCGCGGGGTCGCCAGCTGCTGCAGGATGCCCCGCTTGAGCACGGCCACCCGGTCACCCAGCGTCATCGCCTCGGTCTGGTCGTGGGTGACGTAGACCGTGGTGATGCCGAGACGGCGCTGCAGGCGCGAGATCTCGGTGCGCATCTGACCGCGCAGCTTGGCATCGAGGTTGGACAGCGGCTCGTCGAACAGGAACGCCTCGGCGTCCCGGACGATGGCCCGGCCCATGGCGACACGCTGCCGCTGACCTCCGGAGAGGTTCCCGGGCTTGCGCTCCAGGTGCTCGTCGAGCTCGAGGGTCCTGGACGCGTCCCGGACCTTCTTGTCGACCTCCTCGTTCGAGGCCCCGGCGAGTCGCAGCGGGAACGCGATGTTCTCGTACACGGTCAGGTGCGGGTAGAGCGCGTAGTTCTGGAACACCATGGCCAGGTTTCGTTCGCGCGGAGCCAGGTCGTTGACCCGTTTCCCGCCGATCATCATGTCGCCGGAGGTGATGTCCTCCAGCCCCACGATCATCCGTAGCAGCGTGGACTTCCCGCAGCCGGACGGGCCGACGAGGATCATGAACTCCCCGTCCTCCACGTCGATGGAGATGTCGTTCACGGCCGGGAACCCGTCGCCGTACTGCTTGACGATGTTCTTCATCTCGATGGCAGCCATTGGATCAACCCTTCACTGCGCCGGACGTCAGGCCGGCGACGATT
>Ga0070683_100000601_pt1 | contig 25788 bp, 28 predicted proteins | sample KBSC713LmetaG_FD_64662 | JGI IMG/M metagenome (GOLD analysis project Ga0070683, IMG submission 64662) | Corn rhizosphere microbial communities from Kellogg Biological Station, Michigan, USA - KBS C7.1-3L metaG | ecosystem: Host-associated > Plants > Roots > Rhizosphere ... | reverse complement strand
GAGCGGCTGCTGGCGGCGACCGCGTCGCTCGGGGCCGAACGGGTGCGCGTGATGGTGCCGGCCCTCAACGGGACGAGCTACCCGGCGCTGTTCGACGCCGCGCGCAAGGACTTGGCGTGGGTCGCCGAGCGGGCCGCGGTCCACGGCGTCAAGGCGCTTGTCGAGCTGCACCACCGCACGATCTGCGCGTCGGCGTCCTCGGCGCTGCGGCTACTCGACGGGCTCGACCCGGACCGCGTCGGCGTCATCCACGACGCCGGTAACCTGCTCATCGAGGGGCAGGAGGACTACCGGTCGGCGTTTGAGCTGCTCGGGCCCTATCTGGCCCACGTGCACGTGAAAAATGTCGCGTGGCGGGAGACCGGGCGGCGGGCGGACGGCTCGGCGGTCTGGTCGGCGCAGTGGGCACCGCTGCGCGATGGGGTGGCGGATATCGGCGCGTACTTCGCAGCGCTGCGGGCGCACGGCTACGACGGGTGGGTCACGCTCGAGGACTTCTCGACGGCCCTGCCCCTGGCCGAGCGGACGCGCGACAACCTCGCGTACGTGCGCGCGCTGGCAGCGGACAAGGCGGGATAACTCACGCCAATCGCCTCGACTAGCCGACAGTGTGTGCAGTTCCCACCGGTGACACGCTAGGTTTTCAATCATGGGTTCGGTTGCGTTGGCGGAGGAGCTGCTCCTGCTCGCCTACGACGACGAGTCGGGTCGAGCAACGGGCTCTCAGATCGGTCTCGATCTGGGCATGGCCGCCGCGGTGCTGGTGGAGTTGGCGCTGGCCGGCCGGGTCGCCTACGTCGACGGGGCGATCGTGGTCAAGAACGCGACGCCGACCGGGCAGTCGATCAACGACGAGATCCTCGCGCGGGTCGCCGCCGACACCCCGCACACGCCGGCGTCGTGGGTGCAGCGGCTGCGCCACGGCCTGCGCGACCGCGTCCTGGCCGACCTCTGCGCCCGCGGGATCGTCTGCGACGTCGACGAGACCGCGATGGACGGCTACGTTCACCTGCACCGCTACCCCACGCTCGACGGCTCGGTGGAGGCCGAGGTCCGCGACCGCCTGGCCCGGGCGCTGACCGGCGACGCGGTGCCCGACGAGCGGACCGCGGCGCTGGCCACGCTCGTGACGGCGGCGCGGATGGAGCCCGCGCTCCGGCTGCCCGGCACCGACGCCGTGGCGACCCACGAGCGGCTCGAGAAGATCAGTGACAGCGCCGGCTTCACCGGTGGCGTGAGCATGGAGCTGTCCTCGGTCCGGCCGTCGGTCGCGCTCGTGGTCGCCGTGCTGGTCAAGGCCATCCACACGGCGCTGGGGACGGCCCGGTCTTAGTATCCGGGCGCTGGGCCGCCGGAGTCGCCGCCTCCCCCGCCGAGGGCGATGGCGAGCGCAACGGCCGCGATGACGACCACCACGATGGCGATGACGATCCACAGCCCTTTGCGGTTCACGGTGTCACCTGCGTTTCGTCCGTTTCGTCGGCAAGGCCGGCCCAAGTGCGAAGCAACCGGCCGCCGATCGAGTCGACCGGCCCGGAGCCGGGGCCGCTGGTGATCCGCTCGACCACCTGCTCCCGCGTGAACCAGCGGGCCTCGACCAGTTCGGCGCCGTCCACGTTGATCGTGTCCTCGACCGCCCGGCCGAGGAAGCCGACCATCAGCCCGGCCGGGAACGGCCAGCCCTGCGAGCCGAGGTAGGTCACCTCGCCCACGGCGACGCCGGCCTCCTCGGCGACCTCGCGGCGGACCGCCCCCTCCAGGCTTTCGCCGATCTCGACAAATCCGGCGAGGAGCGCGAACCCGTTCGGGCCCGCACCGTGGTGGCGGGCCAACAGGCAGCGCGGCTGCGGCCCATCGTGTTCAACCAGCACGATCACGGCCGGCTCGATGCGGGGAAACAGCAGGCGCCCGCACTCCGCGCTGGCGCACTCGCGGATGTGCCCGGCGTGCACGCTCTCGGTCGGCGATCCGCAGGTGCCGCAGAAGCGGCTCAAGCGATTCCAGTACAGCAGGCCGCGCGCATAGGCCAGCGTCGCGGCCACCGGCGCCGTCAGGTCGGCGGCGAGGCGGCGCAGGTCGACGGTCGCCTCGGCGCCGCACAGTGCCAGCGCCGCCGCCTCGGTCCGGTCGCTGAGATCGGCGGCGAACACTGGCGGGCCGTCGCCTTCGTCTTGGTCCAGGCCGAGCAGCGCGGTCTGGTCCGCCGCCTCGAGGACGGCCGGGCCGATGCCGGTCACCGGGACGCCGGCTCGCGTGAGGCACCGGTCCCGCCACACGGGGACCACACGCAGATCGGGGCGGGCCCGCTGGGCGGCCACCCAGGCCGGATCGGCGCGCCGGTCGGCGGCCCGGTCGTACGGCGTGCTGGTGTATGCCAAGTCCTCGATGACCACGAACCCCAGGTTAGGCCTCCGTCGCCGAGCGGGCGCCGACTGGCGTTCTGCGGGCCGCCATCGACCTCGGCACGTCGAAGATCGTTGTCGGTTTGACCGGGTCCCCTCACCTGGCGACATGACGGGGCTAGGGTGGCGCGGTGCGGGTTGCTACCTGGAACGTGAACTCGATCAAGCAGCGGATACCGCGGCTGCTGCCGTGGCTCGACCAGCGCCGGCCCGACGTCCTCTGCGTCCAGGAGACCAAGCTCCCCGACGATGCCTTCACCGAGCTCCTCGCGGACGAATTCGCGACGCGCGGCTACGAGTACGCGCACGTCGGTGAGGCGCGCTGGAACGGGGTCGCCATCCTCTCCCGCGTCGGCCTGGACGACGTCGTCTACGGGGTCGCCGGCGCACCCGGGTTTCCGCATCCCGAGGCGCGCGCGGTGGCCGCGACCTGCGGCGGGATCCGGGTGCACTCGCTCTACGTGCCGAACGGGCGCACCCCGGACTCCGAGCATTACCAGTACAAGCTCGAGTGGCTGGCCGCCCTTCGCGAGGTGCTTCGCACGGGGCCGGCGAACGCGCTGGTGTGCGGCGACGTGAACATCGCGCCGGCCGATGCGGACGTGTTCGACCCGGAGGCCTATGCCGGCCAGACGCACGTCACGGCGCCCGAGCGGGCGGCCCTGGCCGAGCTGCAAAAACTCGGCCTGCATGACGTGGTACGCGAGCGCTGGCCCACCGAACGCGTCTTCACGTACTGGGACTATCGCGCCGGCATGTTCCCGAAGGACCTCGGCATGCGGATCGACCTGGTCCTCGCGAGCGATCCGGTGGCCGGTCGCGTCCGGGCGGCCTGGGTGGACCGGCACGCCCGCAAGGGCACTATGCCCAGCGACCACGCCCCGGTCATCGTCGACCTGGACGAAGCTCCGGACGGCGACATCGGCCCGGTCGTCCCGCCACCGTCGGCGCCGTCCACGCGGGGGCGGGTCAAGCTGCCCCAATCCAAGTAGCGGCGCAGGCCGGCTCAACCGCATCCGGGCGCAGGATGGCGCCGCGCCCGCAAATGTCCATGCTGCACCACTGGCGCAGGCGGCTCTGGTCCAGGTACAGCCAGCCACAGTGGACACCGGGGCACCGCCGGACCGTGTAACGGCGCGGATCGGCGAGAAGATCGGCACCGGCCTTGGCCGCCGCGTACAACGGAAGCCGCAGTCCCGCCGAAGAAGCCAACCGCCACTGGCCGAGCCCGTCGCGGTCCCGGCCGAACTGCGAGACCTTCGCGGCCGCCTCGGCGTAGCCGGCCACCACGCCGAACGACCGGGTGTCGCCCGGCTCGGTCAGGCACGTGTACAAGTGGACGCGCAACCGCCGCGCCTCGTCGAGGACGGCCGCCGCGAGACGAGGGTCCTGTTCGCCGGCGTCGAGGAGCCGCGTCACCGTGTCGTCGTCGGTCAGGTCGACGTAGCCCGCCCACACCGCCAGCGCGCGATAGCTCCGCAGCCAGTCGCCCTCCGCCGTGAGCCGTCCACCCCAACCGGCGTAGGTGTTGCAGAACTCCAGCGCCGCATGGCCGCCAGCCTTCCACGGCAGCCACTGGTCACGCACCCGCACCGCGAACGCCGGCGCCGGCGGCCGGTCCAGGCTCGGATCGTTGCGCAGGATCCGCCGGTGCAGGTCCTGCAGCGCAGGGCCGGGTTCCACGCCGAGCTCGGTCACCATGTTCTTGCGGATTTTCTGGTACTGCTCGAGCGCGTCACTCGCCCGTCCGGCTCGGAACAGGGCCGTCATGAGCGGGCCGGCCAGCCGCTCTCGAGTCGGGTGCTCCTGCACCAGGTCGGGCAGCTCGGCCAGTACCAGATGATGATCGCCCATGGCCAGGCGAGCCTCGGCCCAGGTCTCGACGCTGGTGAGGCGAAGCTCCATGATCGACGCGCCCAGCCGGTGCCGCAGCCGGTCGTCCACGAGGTCGGCGAGGAGCGGGCCGCGCCACAGGCCCACGGCTCGTTCGAACAGGCGCACCCGCTCGCTCGGGTCGACCGCGGCGTTGGCCCGCTTCGCGAGGTCGACGAACTCGGCGACGTCCACGGTGTGCCCGGCGGCCTCAAGCAGATAACCGTCGCGCCGGGTGGCCACGGCTACCCCGTACACAGTCAGGGTTTGCCGCAGCCGCGCCACGTAGGTGTGGATCGCCGCGCGGGCCGAGCGGGGCGGGTCGTCGCCCCAGAGCAGGCTGATGAGCCGGTCGACCGGCACCAGCCGACCGGCGTCGAGCAGCAGCGCGGCCAGCAACAGGCGCTCCTGCCGGCGCGTGCCGACCGGGATCGACCGGCCGCCGACCCGTGCCTCGAACGGTCCCAGCAGTCTGAAGTCCATGGCTCATTCTGCGCTGGTAAGGCAATGGTGAGCGCGCGCACGCAGGCTCAAAGCATGAAGCGAACGTTGATCGTGGTACTGGTGGCCGTCGCCACCCTCATCGTGACCGGTGGCCCGGCTGCGGCCTCGACCTGGATGCCCGCCCCGACCCCGCCGTTCGACATCCCGGCCGGCGCGGTGTGCGACTTCGCCGTTCACGGCGAACCCGTCGTCGACCAGGTCAAGACCAAGGTGGTGGCCACCTACCCGGACGGCGCGAAGAGGGTCGAGCTGGCCAAGGGCGCGCTGATCCTGCGCATCACCGACGTCGACACCGGCGTCGCCCGGCTGGCCGACGGGAGCGGGAGTGGCCTGTTCAAGTACGCCCAGGACGGCTCGTTCACGGTGGACATCGTCGGGCCGCTGCTGATCGGTTTCCGAGAAGGACTCAGCAACATTTCGCGGGGTTTGTACCAGCTCAACGGGGTGTATCGCATCGCGATCCAGCCCTCCACCGGGTTCAAGAAACTGACCATGATCCATGGGACGGTTCACAACGTGTGCGGTGATTTCGCCTGACCGGCTGGCTACGCCCGACCAGTAGCGAAGATCACGGCATAGTGCAATAGTTGGCGTGTGCAGCTACACACAGACGCGCACGTCTAGGAGGTCTCAATGACCGACGAAATGCAAACCCGCGCTTCCATCCCGCCCGCGACGTCGGGCATCGCCGACCCCGCCCCGCTCGGCCTGGCGGCGTTCGCGCTGACCACGTTCCTTCTATCGGCGAAGAACGCCGGCTGGACCCACGGCACCGACGCCTGGCTCGGCTACGCCTTCGCCTACGGTGGCCTGGTCCAACTCCTGGCCGGCATGTGGGAGTTCCGCAACCGCAACGTCTTCGGCGCGACGGCGTTCGGCAGTTACGGCGGCTTCTGGATCGGCCTCGGGCTCTACGTGTTGCTGGTCGCCCCCAAGGCGAACCCCAGCCAGCTGGCCAACGACCAGGCGTGGATCCTGCTCGCGTTTGCCATCTTCAACGCATACATGCTGCTGTGGAGCACCCAGGTCAACGAGGCGGTGCTCGCGGTCTTCCTGACCCTGCAGGCGACCGAGATCATCCTGGTGATCGCGAACTTCGCCGGAAGCTCGGAAACTGCCAAGATCGGCGGCTACGTCGGCGTCCTGACCGCGGCGTGCGCCTGGTACGCGTCGGCGGCCGGCGTCATCAACGGCATGGTCGGCAACGCCGTGCTGTGGGTCGGAAGGCCGCTGCGGATGGGCGCCTCAATGGCCCGGCGCACGGCCGTGACCGGCAACCGCTGAACGGTTCGGACCATGACCGACGTCAACATCGATGCCCTGCTGTCCGAGCAGCGCGTCTACCCGCCGGACCCGGCGTTCACCGCCCAGGCGAACGCCGGTCCGGGCTTCTATGACCAGGATCCCGACGACTTCTGGACGCGGGAAGGGCGCGACCGGGTCAGCTGGTACCGGCCGTTCGAGACGCTGAAGGAATGGCAGCCGCCGTACGCCCGCTGGTACCTCGGTGGCTCGCTCAACGTCTGCTACAACTGCGTCGACCGGCACGTCGAGGCCGGCAACGGCGACAAGGTCGCATACCACTGGGAAGGCGAACCGGTCGGCGAGCGGCGCGACATCACCTACGCGGATTTGCAGCGTGAGGTGGTCCGCTTCGCCAACACCCTCAAGTCCCTCGGCGTGCGTCGGGGCACCCCGGTAGCCATCTACCTGGGCATGGTTCCGGAGCTGCCGGTGGCCATGCTCGCCTGTACGCGGCTGGGGGCCCCGCACACCGTCGTGTTCGGCGGCTTCTCGGCCGACTCCCTCAGCGGTCGCATGAACGACATGGGCTGCGAACTGCTGATCACGCAGGACCAGTCGTGGCGGCGCGGCAAGCCGGTCACCCTGAAGGCCACGGCCGACGAGGCGATGGCGGCCGCGCCGGGCGTGCGCACCTGCCTGGTCGTCCGCCGGACCGGCGGCGACGTGTCCATGATGGACGGTCGCGACGTCTGGTATCACGAGGCATCGGCCGAGGCCGGTGACGACCCCGCGGAATGCCCGTGCGAGGAGATGGACGCCGAAGATCTGCTGTTCCTGATGTACACCAGCGGAACGACGGCCCGCCCGAAGGGCATCGTGCACACCACCGCCGGCTATCTCGTCGGCGTGGCCACGACGCACCACTACATCTTCGACATCAAGCCGGACACCGTGTACTGGTGCGCCGCGGACATCGGCTGGATCACCGGGCACAGTTACATCGTGTACGGGCCGCTGTGCAACGGCACGACGAGCGTGCTCTACGAGGGGACGCCCGACTTCCCGGACAAGGACCGGTGGTGGGACATCGTCGAGCGGTACCGGGTGACCGTGCTCTACACCGCGCCGACGGCCATCCGGACCCATATGAAGTGGGGACCGGAGTACGCGGACCGCCACGACCTGTCCTCGCTCCGCCTGCTCGGCTCGGTCGGCGAGCCGATCAACCCGGAGGCGTGGGTCTGGTATCGCACGCACATCGGCGGCGCCCGTACCCCGGTCGTGGACACCTGGTGGCAGACCGAGACCGGGATGATCCTCATCACCCCGCTGCCCGGCCTGACGACGCTCAAGCCGGGCTCGGCGACGCGCCCGTTCCCCGGCGTCGACCCGGTGGTTCTCGACGCCGACGGCAAGGAGGTCCCGACCGGCGCCGGCGGCTACCTGGCGTTGCGGTCGCCGTGGCCGGCGATGCTGCGGGGTATTTTCAACGACCCCGATCGGTACGTCGAGACGTACTGGTCCCGCTACCCGGACCAGTACTTCGTCGGCGACGGGGCCCGGGTCGACCAGGACGGCGACTTCTGGTTGCTCGGCCGCATCGACGACGTCATGAACGTGTCAGGTCACCGCATCTCCACGATCGAGGTGGAGAGCGCCCTCGTCGACCACCCGGCGGTGGCCGAGGCGGCGGTGTGCGGCCGGTCCGACACGCAGACCGGGCAGGCGATCGTCGCGTACGTGACGCTCAAGGCCGGTCAGGACGGCACTCCGGAGCGGCTGGCCGACCTGCGCGACCACGTCGCCCGCAAGATCGGCAAGCTGGCCATGCCGGCGACGATCGTCTTCACGCCGGAGCTGCCGAAGACCCGATCCGGCAAGATCATGCGGCGGCTGCTGCGCGACATCGCCGAAAACCGGGACCTGGGCGACACGACGACGCTGGCCGACCCGACCGTGGTCGAGGAGATCCGCACCCGGGCAGTGACGGAGGCGCCCGCCAACGAGTGATCGTCGCCGATCACCTCGAGACGCAAGGCCACGCCGCAAGGGTGGACTGCACGTGCGGTCCACCCTTGCGGTGCTGGATGACCGTTTTCCTGGACCTGCGCAGCGGTGCGCTCGAGCACGCCGGGCTCCAGGGATCAGCCCGCCCGCGACTCGGTCAGACGTCGACCAGCTCGACCGTCACGGTGGCGGTGTCGCCGGTGTCGAGGGCCTCGGCCTTGCGGATCGCGCGCTTGACGGGCAGCACGTAGGCCTTGCTCTTGCTGTCCGGAAAGATCGACGTTGACCATCGGCTCCCGCCGATCGAAGCGCGCACCCGCAGCGAACCGAAGCCCCGGCGTAAGCCCTCGGTCAGGTCGCGAATCTCCTCCGACGCCTCCACCGGCAAGGTCACGAACGTCCAGCTGTCGTCCTGCCGCGCGTCCCACACCCACAGCGCAGCATCGAAAACCACCTTCACGCGCCGAGCATGCCACGCCGGTACGACAGTTTTAGCCGGGTGGCGGCGTGAGGCCGTACCGCTCGACGAGGTCCGGTAGCCAGGCCGGGCGGCCCATTTGAAGTCCGTACCGCGCGGCGAGAGCCGGCATGGCGTCCGGGTCCGGTGGCTGCCCGTCGGCGAGCAGCTCGGACACTTCGCGGAAGAAGTGCTCGAAGCCGGCCGGGCTGATCACCTCGATCATGCGGGCCGGCACCGCGCCCGCGTTCCACATGGCGTGCAGCTCGCCGCGCGGCTTGGTGATGTAGCCGCCGGGGCCGAGCACAACCTCGCGGTCGCCGGACCGGAATCCGATCTCACCTTCGGTCACGATCGAGTACTCATCCTCGCGCGTGTGCAGGTGCGGCGGAACCAGCGCGCCAACCGGAAACGGGTGCTCCACGATCGAGATCGATCCGTCGGTGTCCTCGCCCCATAGCTTGAAGACCACGCCGATGGAGCCGAGGAAGCCCTCGGCGCCACCGCCGGGCGGCACGATCGTCAGCTCGGGTGCCGTAATGTCCGACATGACTCCCCCTCAGATTTGGCAATACAGTGGTGTATGGCGAAAGTGTGGGCGCGGACAGGACTGGTGTCAAGATTTGAGTGAACACGGCCGTACACCGAATACGCCTTTGGGCTCACGGGCGTACCGGATGTCGCGGCGCGCCGAGCAGGTCGACGAGACGCGGCAGCGGATCGTCGACGCTGCGGTGCGGCTGCACGGCACCATCGGCCCGGCGGCGACGACCATCGCGGGCATCGCCGAGGAGGCCGGGGTGACGCGGCTGACCGTGTACCGCCACTTCGCCGACGAAGCCGCGCTGTTTGAGGCGTGCTCGGCCGACTGGCTGTCCCGCCAGCGACTGCCGGATCCGTCGCGCTGGGCCGGCGTCGCCGACCCGGAGGAGCGCCTACGCCTCGGCCTGGCCGACATCTACCGGTTCTACCGCGCCGGCGCCGACATGCTGTACCGCGTGAGTCGCGACTTCGATGGCCTTCCGTCGAGTCGCCAGGAGTTCATGCGCGACCGCGACCGCCAACTCGCCGATCTCCTCGCCGGGTCAATGCCGGGCACCACCGCCGAACGCCGGCGCCGCCGGGCGGTCGTCGGTCACGCGACGTCGTTCTGGACGTGGTGGTCGCTCTGCCACACGTTCGGGCTCAGCGACCGCGACGCCATCGACGTCATGGTCGCCGCCATCCTCGGCGGAAGTTGAATAGTCACGGTTCGGCATCAAGCAGCCGACAAGCGCTTGTAGCCACGCTGTCGCTTATTGTCAGTGGTCCGTCCGGGGCGGCCGAGCGTGTGGATGAACCGGTGGACAACCGGTGGATAACGTGCCCTGACATGGGGGTAAAGTGGCCACGCCTGTGGATGAGCAAAGAATCCTGAAATCCATGTGACTTGCCCCTTGCGCGGCGCGTGTGGCGGCGGTAGAAATCTCCCACGCCACCAGAGACGGTGACCGGATTCCCGGGGAAACCCGGGGGTCAGCGGTTCTCAGGGCCGGGAGTTTGCGCAAGCGAGCGAGCGGCTGTGAGGGTCGAGAGCGGTCCACCACTTGGCGAGTCACCCCGAGAGGCGCCTTTTGGGGAGGCGGGCATCGAGTCGACCGGTGTTTGCCGAGATTCGTCCGAATCGACGTTGGCGTGTTCCGTAGGATCCGGCGGGCCGAACAATTTGGCTGCTTTCGCGGATTGGCGGATCGGACTGCGCTTGCGGGCTGAGCGATCGGGCTGCTGAGCAAGGTTTGTGAGGTTGGGTCGCTGAGGGCGGGCCGAGCAATCGGACTGTTTTCGCGGGATTGACCGATCGGATCGAGTTCGCGGACCGGGCGATTGGACTGCTGAGCGCGGGGCGAGAGGCCGAGCTGCTGAGAGCGGGTTTGAGCGAACGGTTTGCTGGAGCCGCGGGACTTAGAGGCCCTTCCACCTCATACGTGGAAGGGCCTCTGCCTATGCTCATTGTTGCCGATGAACCCGCATCAATCGCGGACAACACGCCGAGCAGAACCTTTGGCAAATTCAGCGTCGAGTGCGGCGACAAGTGATCGCGGCGAACCCGCTCGACTTCGGCGTGGTCGTGCTGGTCTACCAGCCCCGCGTCCAGGTTTAGGGCAGCATGGCCGGGCTCGCGATGAGCTCGGCCAGCTGCTGGTCGGTCAGGAACCAATCGCCGAGGGCCGAGGTCGGGGCCTGCCGCTGCGGGTGCTTGTTCACGGCGTCCGGCGGCAGCGGCGTGGACTTCTCCGACTGGAAGTCCGGCACGCTGCGGCTCTCGACGATGCTGAGCTGGCCGTTGCGCAGGTACCGCGTGGCCACGACGACGTCGATCTCCGGTGCGGTGTTGTCCCAGTGCTCGTGGGTCAGCTTGATCTGGACCCCGTTGACGTCGACGACCTGGCAGTTCGCCGTGGTACCGCAGAGGTCCGCCGGCGTCGGCTTACCGTCGTTGATCATGCTGGCCGCCAGCCACCCGACCCGGCCGTCCTGGCCGACGAGTACATCCACGTTGGTCAGCATCATCGCGGCGGCCCCACCGGGCAGCGGCGCGCTCGGGTCGGTCGGATACGGCGTCGTACTGGTCGACAGCGGGTACTGCAATGTGCCGGTGTACCCGGCCGGCAGCGCCTTGAGGATCGCCGCCAGCATCTTCTTGTCGTGCGTGCCAGCCGCCTGGGCCCAGGGCACTTCGACGGGTGCTTTGACGGGTGCTTTGACGGTTGCTTTGTCGGTTGGCGCCGCCGGGCCGGTCGCAAGTGGCGTGCGGCTGACAGTGATCGCTGCCGGTATCGCGACCAGGACCGCCCCGGTCACCGCCGCGACGGCGAGGGCGCCACCGGTTGCGCGGGCGGCCGAGCGCCGGGCGGTCGAGCGGCGGGCGCGGGCCAGCACCTCGGCGCTGTCGCGCAATGGCGGCGGGGCGTCGTCGAGGAGTTGCTCGCACAGGTATTTGACGTCGTTCACCACGGTCCTCCAGTGGTCGAGCGGGTGAGATCTCCGATTGCGTCGCCGAGGGCCGCGCGCAGGTCGGCCAAGCCGCGCGAGGTCTGGCTTTTCACCGTTCCGGTTGAGCAACCGAGGATGGCGGCGACCTGTTCGACGGACAGGTCGGCCCAGAAGCGCAGGATCAGCACGGCGCGCCGGCGCTTGGGCACCTGCAGGAGCGCCGCCTTGAGCACTTCACGGTCTTCTGAGCCGCGAACCTCCGGGGCCGTCACGTCGAGCACGGCGTCCTCGGGTTCGGTCGGCTTCTCCCGCCGCCACGGCCGGCGACGCTCGTCGAGGAACGCGCGGAGCAAGACCTGCCGCGCGTACTGGTCGAGCACCTCGTGCCGGTCGATCCGGGTCCAGGCCTGGTACAGCTTGGTGAAGGTCGTCTGGGTCAGGTCTTCAGCCAGGTGCCAGTCGCCACACAGCAGGTATGCCGTGCTGCGCAGTTGCCCGGCTCGCGCGGCGTAGTACGCGACGAACTCGTCCTCGTAGGGCCGCCGATGCCGCGACCATCCCATACCCGCATCCTCCTCGGTCAAGGACAGACACGGACCGGGATACCGATCGGGTTGCCTGGCCCGCAGCGACTGGCGCAGTGCGGCCGGCGTTAGGGAAGATATCGATGAATCGTCACGCATAAACGATCTCGAGGGGCGTGCTGTGACCGATCCGATCAGACCGGAAGCCGGCGTCGCCCGGAAACTCGCCATTTCGGTGGCCGTTGCGGCATTCACGTATCTGATCACCGTGCTGACCAAGCAGGCGCAAATCTGGTCACTGACGATGTCGATCTTCATCGGCGGGGTATTCCTTGTGGTGCAGTTGCTGGTCGAATTCGATCGGCGCTTGGCCATCATGGACCTTCGCCATCAGGAGCAGTTTCGCAAGATCAGCAAGTCGACCGAGCTGTTCGGCCGGGTCGAGGCGTCGGAATTGCGCACCGACGCGGTGATCGATCTCGTGCAACACGCCACCCGGCTCGACCTGACCGATCGCCCGCTGCTCCGTCGACTGGTGCAGGCCGAGTTGGTGTCGCTCACCCGATTTCTTCGGGAGTTGAGCCAGACCGACTCGGCCGATTACCCGGGCGAAGAAAAGGATTGGTTGTTCACGTTGGTCGAGAGTGCCGCAGTCTCGATCAAAGCCACAAGCACCATCGGCCCACTCGGACAAGGCCTCGTGGATGAAAACTTCTGGGATACCCCGCTCGCGGGAAGTTACCTCGATCTTCAACGGGACGCGATCGTGCGACGCCGAGTGCCCGTGCGGCGGATTTTCATTGTCACCGAGGCGACCGTGTTGGATACCCCGACATTCCGGCAAGCGGTTCGACGGAATCTTGAGGCCCATGCCGACGTGCGCATACTGCCGAAGCCCCCCGCCGACTATTTCGAGCCGCTCGACTTCGTCCTCTTCGACGATCAAATCAGCTACGAGTTCACCACCCGGCTGGTGCCCGGCCTGCCGACCTCGATCGTCCAGAGCACCAGCCTCGTCCTGCGGGAACGGCTGGTGGAACGGCGCAAGAACCAGTTCGACGAATGGTGGGCAATGGCCGTGGAACCGGACATCCGTCCGGTGTAGTGGTCACAGTTCCGACACGGCGGGCCGGCCCCACTCCCCGGGAAGGGCGCGTTACCTGGGCTGACGCGGCTTGGGGCGCATCATGGCGCCGATTGGCTCGTTGGAACGGACAGTCCGTGCGGATAGACGACCCGTAACCACACCAGTATGGTGAGACGCCTTGCGTCACTGCTGACCCACAAGGCAGCGGCCGATCTGGCTTCCGGTCCTGGCGAACGACGCCTTTCCGTGTTGATCGTGGCTACGCAGCGCTACCGTGTAGTGAAAACGTGTCCGATACTGCCAGGTGCCGAGAGAGGTCAGACGATGCGGCCCCAAGAGCCACCGTCGAACGCGGATTTCCCGTGGGATGACTTCCTACCTGAGCTCTATATGCTGGAAAACTACCAGGAGTTCTACGAAGACGACGGCCGGATTCTCGGTGACGTCCGTGACTACTTCGACTCGGTTATCGGCACGACGCGAAAGCCGGTGCATGGCATAGACGTGGGGACGGGTGCCAACCTGTACCCCGCCTTCAGCATGTTGCCCCACTGCGAAACGGTGACCCTGTTTGAGCGCAGTCGCGCCAACCGCCGCTGGCTCGTTGAACAGTGCGTCAAATATTCTACGACCTGGGATCCCTATTGGGACATGCTCGCCAAACGCCCCAGCTATAAGGCCGCCGACCCGCGCGAGGCCTTTCCGAGAAAGGTGAAGGTGCGCCCGGGCGACATATTCCGCCCACCCGGCCGCAGCGACCGCTGGGGCATGGGCACGATGTTTTTCGTGGCCGAGTCCATCACTCGGCAGGAAAATGAGTTCATCGCTGCCCTGCGCAACTTCATCAGAATGTTGAAGCCGGGTGCTCCATTCGCCGCCGCATTCATGCGCGAGTCGACCGGCTACCGGGTCGGCAACGTCGACTTTCCGGCGGTCTCAATCAATGAGTTGGACGTCGAGCACTACCTCCGTCCGCGTGTTGAGGAACTCATCGTTTATCCGGTACGCTCGGCGAAGCCCCTCCGCGAGGGCTACAGTGGCATGATTTTGGCGCTCGGGCGCAAGGGTCGCAATCCCCTGCGCTGACAGCGACGGCGGGAGGCCCATGAGGATTCAGCCTCGTCAACAGCTTCTCGAAATCTGGCGTAATGTGGCGGACGCTTCCTATACCAAGCATGAGTGGATATGGGGCGGGCGCAACGGTCGCAACTCGATCAGCGACGCGGAGCAGTTGCTGTGCCTGCTGGCGCCGGCCTCGGAAATTCCGATCTTCAAGCTCGACCTGCCCGATGAGACCGCCGAGGACGTGGCGGACGCACTGCGGGCACTGGGCGACACCACCGATATCCCCACCCGCCTCGTCCGGGTCATCAAGGAATACCTGCAGACCTACGTCGACGACGACGGCATGCCGGTGTTCTCGGGCGGCAGCTATTTCTCGGCGCCGACCGGCGCACCGGCGGCCGGTCCAACGCCGGAACAGGCCGCACTGGACGTCGTCGACTCCTACGCCGTCTCGGTCCGGTTGACGCTCGCCATCCTGGGCTTCGTCAAGGTCTTCCGCACCGTGCTGACCCGGAGCGACCTCATCGATGAAGTCCAACACATTGAGGCGATGGCCAAGCAGCGGCTCACCGCCGCGATGATCGGGCTCCTGCGCGGATACACCGTCTACGTCTTCAACTTCGACTCCGAAGAGGATGCCAACCTTTGCCAGCTGATCAACCAGACCGCGATGCCCGCTCGGCGCGCCCGCGACCGGCTGCTCGATCGGCTTCGAAACGTGCGGGCCGGCCTGCGCGACGTGACGCTCGGCATCGGCGAGCTGCCCGACCTGGACAACCCCAACAAGCTCTTCGAGTGCGGCTGGTCCTGGGGCGTTGTCCGCGACGCTCCGCAGATCAAGGTGGACGGCCAGCGGATCGCCCAGCCCGACGGCGTCGCCGAGGCGGCACCCTACCTCTACTTCACCGTGGTGGCGCTCGACTGCATTCCCAACCTTTCGTCGGACCGGACCCGGCTGCTCGGGCTCCTGGACGACGAGCAGCAGCGACTCGCGGGTGCGCTGCAGATCCGCTGGGATCTCACCCAGTTGTACTGGTCGCGGATCGCCCGCTTCGGATCCGGCCGGTGGCCGCTGGAGGACATGCCGTGGCGCACGACCGACGGTAAGGATTCTGACTATCTGAGCCTGCTGGTCTGCTCGATTCTGGTGCAGGATCTGACCCGCCGTCCCAACTCGGAGGCGCTCGCCAAGGTCGGGCGGGTGCTGAGCGAGCTCGCCGAGCGGGCTCGCATCACCCGGCGCAGCCTTCCCGACGAGCCCAACGTGAGCCTTCACCATCCCGGGTTTCCGCTCGACCTGGTCGGCTCGGAGGACGCCGGCGGCCCGCGGCTGATCTGGCCCTTGCTGGACTTCTCGCCGCAACTGCTCAAGCAGGCCATCCGCGTCGCCCGCCTGTCGCAGGACATCGAGCGGCGGCAGGAGATCGCCGACCTCGTCGACACCGTCTGGAACGATCACATCCACCGTCGCAAGTCGGCGGCCAGCAGCCTGTGGGACAACCCCCGGGCCGTCTATCCCGACATCGGCGCAATCGACCAGGCTGTGTCCTGGTATTACACCGAGCGCGTGATCGGCTGCCTCATCACCGCGGCCGACCTGGTGGCCAGCCCGCCCCTGCGCAGTCAGGTGCTGAGCGACGAGGCGATCGCCTTGCTGGCCGAGGCCGACCACCTGTTCGACCAGGAGCTCATGCGGATGTCGTCGGAGCCGGGCCCGGCCGTCAAGCGGGTGCTGGATCGGGCTCGGGCGTCGCTCCGGCGAGCGCACGAGATCGTCGACGACAAGCCGGGCACGGCGGCCTCTCTGGCCCGGCAAATCCTCGTCGAGCTCGACCAGTTGGAGTCGGCGCGGCTGGATGCCGCCGGAGCCGGCTGACATGCTCGCCTTCGCCATCTCCGACAAGGGCGGCACGGGCCGATCGGTCACCAGCGGCAACGTCGCCTACCGGCGAGCGCTGCACGGCGACGACGTCTGCTACCTCGACTTCGACTTCGGTTCCCCGACCGCCGGCGCGCTGTTTCACCTCGAGGACCTGCTGCACGGCGTACGCGGTAAAGGCCTGCACTCATATCTGCGCGGCAGTGTCGGACAGCCGCACTCGGTCAACGTGTGGGATGAGTCGGAGAGTGACAGCCTCAGAAACCAGCCCCCGGGCGCCGGGCGTCTGGTGCTCTACCCCGGCGACCGGGGCGGCGGCGAGTTCCCCGCGACCGACGAGCTCGTCATGCGCTGCGTTGACCTCTTCCTCGAGGTTGACGAGCAATACGAGTTGGTCCTCGTCGACCTGTCGGCCGGCCGGTCCTACGCGATCGAGGCCGCGCTCGCCGCGACGGCAGCCCGGGCGATGTCCGGGGTGACCGCTCGATGGCTGGTCTTCCACCGCTGGACCAGACAGCACATCATCGCCGCCGCCGACCTCGTCTACGGCGAGCGCGGCATCCTCGAGAGCGGGGAACGGCTGGGGCATCAGCGCGAGTCGCTGACCCGCGCGCTGCGGTTCGTGCGAACCGCCGTCCTCGACCCGGACTCGCCCGACCTGGCCGGACTGCGGGCCGCCCAGGTCGCCTGGCTGCAGGACGCCCACAGCGAGTTGCAGCGTTTGGCCAGCAAGCACGGCATCGGCCGGACCAACGTGCTGGGCATCGTTCCGCACGACCCGGTCCTGCAGTGGCGGGAACAGCTCATCACCGACGACGACGTCTCGCTGACGGCCGTCGCCAATCAGTCAACCGTCGATGCCTTTGACGCGCTCGCGCTGAAGCTGAGCGACGACGACGTGTGGCGAGGGCTGTGATGCCCACCCGCCCCATCTTCGAGGAGGGAACGGCCGAGCGGCGCGTGCAGTCGCTGCCCCTGGCGCACCTGTCGATCGAGCTCGGCCACCTGTACTTCGAAGACTTCGACGAGGGTCCGGAGCGGCTGGACGCTCACTTCGAGCAGGTGGCCCGGTGGGTACCGGCAATTCGTGACGCCTACGTCGGGTCGCGAAGAGCGCCGCGCGTCAGCACCTGCTTCCTCGTCGACGACTACTTCGGGCCCCAACGGCCGCCGGCCGACGTGCTGCCGGGGCTCATCGAAGCGGCCCGGACCAACGGCGTGCCGATCGACTACATCGTCCGGGAATCGGCCTGCGCCGACGCCGACGGCGTGCCACTGGCCGATCTGGTCCTCGAGCGGATCGTCGCCGATCCGGCTCCCGGCACCAATGGATCCCGCCCGCCGCCCCGGGATGCCGGCTGGCTCAGCAACGGCAAGCGGTCCCCCGGAACGCACGCGGCCGAGGCGATGACGGTCGTCGATCGGTGGAGCCCACCGAAGGAGAATGCCGCCAATCGGCATTCGATCTTCGTCGACGTCGAGCTCTTCGACGCCGTGAAGGGCAAGCGCCGCTGGTCGTGCGCGTTCCTCGCGGCCGTGTGGCAGCTGCTCCGGCTGGGCCTGCTGCGCCAGGCCGGTCAGCCGGTGGCTCTGCCGACGGCCTGGGACGGCGCGTACCCCGACGACTGGTCGCGCCTGCCGGCCGTCCTGAAGCTCAACCCGTCGGCCGCGCCGTTTGCCGCCTACCGGAGCCACTCGGTGTTGAGCAGCCGCTTCTTGCCGACCGAGCATGCCGTGCGCACAATCCTGAGCCAGGTCCTCGTCGACCCGGCCTTGGCCCACGAGGCCCAGCGACGGGCCGATGCGGAGGGCATCGCCTTGCCACTGGCCGCCGGTGAGCGGATGAGCTACGTCTTCGCCGGCTGAAACTCGGTGGCCGCGGCCCACAGGTCCTTGAACCGCTCGATGCGGTTGTTCACCCGCACCGGGCGGAGCTCGAGACGTGTGTTGACGATGGCCGGACGGATCGAGCCGTCAATGCTCGACGCCGGCGTGCTCTCGTAGCTGATCGAGTCGTCGAACAGGATGAAGTCGAAGAGCGAGCTGCGCCGGACCTCGGGAATCGCCGACGAGTCGAGCACGCGGACGTCGATACCCATGTCGCGCTGCATGCGGCAGACGCCGTTGAACCCACCGTCCTTGGCGAGGTCGGGCCGGTCCATGATGAATACCCGCCGGATGCGGATGCCGCGGGTCACGGCGTCGCGCTGGACCTCGAGGTAGCGCTGTCCCAGATCGCTGGCCCAGAGCCCGCCGTCGACGAACCCGCGACCGCCGGCGTCGACCGTGGTGAGGCTGGTCGCATCGATTGTGGATTGGCAGTTGCGCGTCAGCGAGAGCATCCAGTCGCGGTCCTCGCCCTCGTAGGTGACATTGCCGCCTTCGCTGAGCTCTTTCAGGAACTCGGACATGCGGCCGATCTCGTCCTGCGCGAAGCGGAAAACGAGCGGCGGTGCGGTGGGTTCGATCTGCGTCGAATGCCGCACCAGCTGAGTCACCGCGTCGGTGCGCAAGGCCGATGCCTCAACAAGCCCGAACAGTTCCGTCGCCTCATTGATCTTGCTGAATCCACTTTGAACAACCTTGTCGATTTCCGCGAGCCGGCCCTCAATTTCCTGTCGTATTTCCGACAACCGCTCGTCAACGAGCCGCTCCACGGACCGGGAATGTCGGGCCTCGGCTCGCTCAACGTCGTTCATCTGCAACTCCACGGTGACCATGAACTGCACAAGAAACACCACGCTGCCGATGAGCAGCGAGAGCGTGATAACCCAAATCTGCTGCTCACCGATGGCGTCGATCAAAATGTTGGTCAGCAGGTAAGCAATCGCGCCGACGCCGACCGACACCGCGAGCTTGCGAACGATGGGGACGTTACGATCGTCGGCGGGCTGCTTTTCGCTCGTCATACGGCCTCCCCCAACCGCTGCCTCATCGCCGCGATGGCACCCAGCGCCAACTGGTCGCGAACGCGGTTGACCAGCGCATCCCACTGCCTGGTCAGCCCCGGACGACGTTCGAGATGGGCCCACAGTGCGGCGGCCAACTCATCCCCCCGAGCGGCCGGCATCCACAGGTGCAGCAGGTGGTTCACCACGGGTCGCAACTGCCGCACCACAAACCATTGATCGTCGTTTCCAATGCTGCTGCGCTCGACCAACCGCAACAGCGCGTTGAGCATCCAGTCGTGCAGGGCGAGGTCGGCGGCGAACTCGGCGACCGGCTCGAGGCCGGTATCGCCCTGGATGACGAGTGTCCGCAGCCCGTCCCGCTCAATCCGGAAGTGCGGCGACGGCGGCTCCGCCGCCGGCACGAACGCCCACCGTAACCTCGTGCGCTCGACCCGGAACGGCACTTGTCCGTCGAGGTTGGTTGCCTGCTGCACGTTGGCGATCGCTCGCGCGGCGACCGCGCCGAGGTCGAGACTTTCGCGATCCGTCGCGACGAGAAATCCGTCGACCACGTCGTTGACGGTCGGGCGCCCGATCATTTCGATCCAGCCGGGCCGGGTGAGATAGTGCGCCCAATCGAGCCGGCGCGTATGGAGGCCGGGGGTGACCCGAGCGACCGCTCGGCCTTGCACGACGTGGCCGCCGGTGATCGACACCTCGGCGGCCACGGTTCCGATAACGCGGGCTTTCGTGCTGCTGGCCGTGGCCAGTTGACAGTCGACGCCGATGAGGGCCGGCGGTGAGACCACGTGCAACATCGGCCGCTCGTGGCGCAGGACGCTCTCTCCCCCCGCCGTGCTGAGCAGCCATTCGCTCGCCTTCGCGGACAACGCCGTCGAGCTTCGCAGGAGAGCGGTATGCACCTCGCCGATCGCCAGCGTCGCGTCAGGATGGCGCGCGTCGGCCATCGGCCCTCCCCGGTAATCCAACGGCAAGCACCTCGATTGGACCTCATCTCCGCCAATCAATGCAACTGTGCGTATTCACTTGATCACGATCAGCCTTTACTGTCGATGCATGTCTCGATCAGAGGTTCTCGTCGTCGGCGCCGGCGTGATCGGCACGACGACGGCAATTCGGCTGGTCGAGGCGGGTCACACCGTCCGGGTCGTGGCTCGTGATCGACCCGGCGACTCGACGTCGTGCGCGGCCGGGGCAATTTGGGGACCATATCTGGTCGAGGACGACGAGCGGATCATGCCGTGGAGTGAACAGAGCCGGCGATACCTGTCGGATCTCGCCGAGGAATCGGATATCACGGGCGTCCGGATCGTCTACGGTCACGAAGCTGTGCGCGCGGATCTCCAGCCGCCGGGGTGGGCGACCGCCCTCGACGGCTACCGCATGGCCAGGCCCGAAGAACTACCGGCGGGTTTTTGCCGGGGCTGGTGGTATTCGGCGCCGATCGTCGATATGCCGGCCTATCTGCGCTACTTGGAAAAGCGCCTCGGAGAGTCCGGTGTCGCGATCGAACAAGGCACGATTACGTCCCTTTCCAGCGCCGTCGAAGAGTCTCCGGTGGTGGTCAACTGCACCGGGGTCGGGGCGGCCGCGTTGACCGGCGACGAGCAGTTGTATCCGACGCGGGGACAATTGGTTGCCGTCAAGAACCCCGGTATTACGCACTTCTTCTGCGAACACGACGAATCGCCGACCCCGACCTACTTCCTGCCCCACGGCGATGTGCTGGTGCTGGGCGGCAGCGCCGAACCGGGCCGCACCGACCGCACCCCGGACACGAGAATCGGCGACGAGATCCGCGCCCGCTGCGCCGTGATCGAGCCGTCGATCGGCGACAACGAGAAGGCGCCGTTTCTCGAGCACCGGGTCGGGCTGCGGCCCAGCCGGCCGGCCGTTCGGCTGGAGGTCGAACAGATCGGCGCGGGCCATGTCGTGCACAACTACGGCCACGGCGGCGCCGGCGTGACCGTCAGCTGGGGCTGCGCCAACGACGTCCTAGCGCTCGTCGACGGGCTCGCCGCGTAGCCGCCGGTAGGCCGCAAAACCGTCGGGAACCCAGTCCCACTCGGCGAGCTTGACCCGCAGCTCGTCTTCGGTAAGGAAGGCGTGCCAGACGATCTCCTCGGCCTGCGGACGCACCGGGCCGTCGTAGCGCAGGTCATACACGGCCGACCACCAGGTGTGCTCGGGCGACTCGTACAGGAACTTGAACAGGAACGTCGGCTCGGGCAGGTCGTCGACTCCCAGTTCCTCGGCCGCCTCGCGGCGGGCGGCCTCGTCGTAGGACTCGCCGGCCGAGACCACGCCGCCGACGAACATGTCGTAGTACGAGGGGAACACCAGTTTCGTCGGCGCTCTCCGGTGGACGAACAGGCGACCGTGCTCATCAAGTACACGGATAAAAGCACACCGATGGCGTAGGCGGCGGGCGGTGGCCTCGGTCCGCAGGGCCCGGCCGACTATGTCGTCCTGCTCGTCCACGATGTCCAGCCACTCGTCGGTCATGAGCCCATTCAACCAGCCACTACGCTGCCCGCCATGGCACGCGCGACCGCCCTCGTCCTGACCGCACTCGGCGTTGTGGGGCTGGTCGGCGCGACGCCGCTCGGGCTGGTCGTCGGCGTGAGCGTGCTGGCCATATACGTGGCCGGGTTCCTGGCCGAGACGGCGCCGGCCGGGGTGTGGGCCGGGCTGGTGGCCGGCGTGCTGTGGGGGCTACCGGTGCTTCTCAGCCCAGCGTCGACCACGTGGGCGTTTGCGGCGGTTGGGTTCGGGATGCTGGCCGCCGCCGTGCTCGGCCGGGCGCAGCGCGCGTCGGCCGCGCTCACCGCCGGAGCGGTCGGCGCGCTGGTCGTGGCCGAGCTGGGCGGCTACGTCCCGGTCCTCGTGGCCGGCGCGCTGTTCGCGGGCGCGCTTGCCGTGCGGAGCGTCGGCCTGCGCGTCCTCAAGACAACCTCGTAATCGGGTTGCGGCTGGCGCCAAACAGCAGACCTCGCAACCGAGCGTGGCTAGCGTTGGGTCCAACGGCAACCGAAGGTTGTGAGAACCATGACAATCACTCCAGTCACTGGGGTCAGCGCCGTCTCCACGACCACGCAGATTCAGCAACTCCAACAACAGCAGCGCCTGCAGGACCAGCGGCTGCAGGACCAGCGCCTGCAGGACCAGCGCCTGCAGGACCAGCGCGTGCAGGACCAGCGCGTGCAGGATCTCCGCGCTACCGACCAGCGCGCGGCCGAACAGCAGGTCCAGGAGCAACGCGCCGAAGAGCAGCGGCGGCAGGATCAGCGGATCCAGGAGCAGCGCCAGATCGAGGAGCAACTGCAACAGCAGCGTGTCCTGGCCCTGCAGCGCCAGCAGGACGACCAGGTCCGGCTGGACAACGACCGGCTGGCCGCGACGCGCGCCGACCAGGCCACACGGCAACGGGCCGTCGGCAACGCGAGAGTCGACCTTTACCTCTAGGGCAGCGACGGTAGCGGCGGCGGGGTCACCGCCCCCACCTGCCACAGCACTCCCAGCTCATCGCGCACGCCCCAGTGCTCGGCCAGCTTGTCGCCCTCGGCGCGGAACAGATGCATGGTGGCCATCGAGTACGGCTTGCCGGTCACCGGGAAGCCCTGCGTGTCGACGTTGTGCCGGCCGTGCGCGGTCGCCCGGATCGCCACCTTGTCGCCGGCCGCCACGACGTCGTGCACCTCGTAGTGGATCTCGAGCGCCTCGGTGACGAAGCCGAGGATCGCCATGTATCCGGAACGCCCCTGCGGCACACCGGGCGGCGCCGCGTGGTCGACGAAGTCCTCGGTCACCAGATCGGCAACCCGCCCCACGGACTTGGCATTCATCGCGTCCACGACGGCCAAAGCGAGCTCTCTTGGATTCATTGGAATAGCGTTCCAGCTAAATACCGGGGACGTCAAGCCCGTACCATCCAGCGGTGGCCGGTCGCCGGAAATACGACAGCTCGACCCGCGCCGAAGGCTCGCGGGCGACCCGCCGCCGGATCCTGGACGCCGCGCAGGAACTGTTCCTGGCCAAGGGTTACCTCGGCACCACGCTCGACGGCATCGCGGCCCATGCCGAGGTGAGCCCGCAGACGGTCTACAACCTGGTAGGCGGCAAGGCGGCGTTGTTCAAGGCGGTCTACGACGTGACGCTGGCCGGCGACGACGAGCCGATACCGCTCGTCGACCGGCCGGTCTTCCAGGAGGTGCTGCAGGCCGACTCACCGCAGGCCGCCTTCACCGCGTACGCCGAGGTCGGCCAGTTGCTCTGGGAGCGAGTCGGCCCGTTGGTGCGGATAGCGGCGGGGAACGGGGAACTGCGCGCGTTCGTCGCCACAATCGAGGCCGAACGCAGCACCGGCGTCCGGCGGCTCGTCCACCACCTCGCCGAGCGCTTCGGCCTGCGTCCCGGCCTCACCGAGGATCGCGCGGCCGACATCGTATGGGTCCTGGCCGCGCCCGAGATGATCGACCGCCTGGTGGTCGAGCGGGGCTGGACCTGGAACGCCTACCGGGAGTGGGTGGCCGAGACGGCGACGCACGCGCTCTTCGCTTAGCGTTCCCCCGATATGGGTACGAACTGAGCCATGCACGTATCGGACTACGTGAGCGGCATCATCTTCGGCGCCCTGGTCGGGATCCTCGCCCGGCTCGTCCTGCCCGGCCGGCAGAGCATCGGCGGATTCATCACGGTACTGATCGGCATTGGCGCCGCCGTCCTCGGCACGCTCCTCGCTCGAGTGTTCAATGTGGACGGCCGGGCCAAGGTGCACGTCGCCGGCGTCACGTGGAGCTGGTGGGTGCTGGGCATCCAGGTCGGGCTGGCGGTGATCGGCGTGGCCCTCGCACAGTTGATGACCCGCACGCCGCTGGCCGAGAGCGACCGCCCGCGACGAAGGCGCCGAGCCAAAAAGGCGTAACATCAACGAAGGCGTAACATCAACGTATGCCGATGCAACCCTGGTTCCCGCAAGCCAAGCTCGGCATCTTCGTCCACTGGGGCATCTACGCCGTCGACGGGGTCGCCGAGTCGTGGTCGCTCTACCAGGGCACGGTGTCGCGCGAGCAGTACTACGCCCAGCTCGACCGGTTCACGGCCGAACGATACGACCCGGCGGCGTGGGCGGCGCTGTTCGCCGGGGCGGGCGCCCGCTATGCCGTGCTGACCGCGCGGCACCACGACGGCGTGGCGCTCTGGCCGTCGGGCCGTTCGGTCGGGCGCGACCTGATCGGTCCGTACGCCAACGCGTTGCGCGAGCGGGGACTGCGTGTCGGGCTGTACTACTCGCACTCCGACTGGGCACACCCCGACTATCCATCGGTACGCAGCCGCGGAGCCGACGCGTGGGTCAACGACAGCCCGCTCGTCGCCCCACCTCCCGACAGACCCGAGAATCCGGACGCCTGGCAGCGCTATCTCGCCTATCGCGACGGCCAGGTCGACGAGCTGGTTACGCGATACCGGCCCGACCTGCTCTGGTTCGACGGCGAGTGGGAGCGGGCCGAGGAGCAGTGGGGCCTCGACCGGCTGGCCGCGCAGATCCTTGCCAAGGCCCCCGACACCGTCCTCAACGGGCGGATGCTGAGCCACGGCGACTACGCCACACCCGAGCAGGGCATCCCGATCGAGCCGCCGGACGGTCCGTGGGAGCTGTGCCTGACCATCAACGACTCGTGGGGCTTCCAGCCCCACGACCGGCACTACAAGTCGGCGCACCAACTCATCGAGTACTTCACCGAGACCATCGCGGCCGGCGGCAACCTCCTGCTCGACGTCGGCCCCGAGGAGGACGGCACCATCCCGCCGCCGCAGGTGCAGCGCCTGCACGCACTCGGCGGCTGGATCGCGCGGCACGCGGACGCCGTCTACCCGACCATCGCCGGTCTCCCGCCCGGCCACTTCAACGGACCGACGACCCTTTCCGCCGACCGCCGCACGCTGTTTCTCTTTATTTCCGGTGTACGACCAGAGTCCGTCGCGATCCGCGGTCTGCGCTCTGGTGTTCGTCGAGCGACGGTGCTGTCGACCGGCACCGAACTATCGACGGACGCGACCGGCGGCCACGGCGAGGTGCCCGGCGTGACATGGGTTTCGGCGCCGGCGGGCAACGACGTGGACCCGCAGATGACGGTGGTGGCGCTCGAGCTGGAGGGTGAGCTCGACCTGTACCGCGGCAAGGGCCGCCGCTAGTTGCCGAGCGCTGGACGCGGGGCACGGGCCGGCCAGCGTCCGCCGTGACGGTGGTCGATCTGCCCAGCCTCCCCCGTGACGGTGGTCGATCTGCCCCGCCTGCCCCGTGACGGTGGTCGATCTGCCGACATCTCGACGGCGTGTCGCGGTGGTGGAGCGGCCATCGTCTGGCAAGCCGCATAGACCGTGGCCGCTCATCCACCAGGGATAGCAGCGAATCGGTGGCAGATCGACCGCGGTGCAGGTCAAGACCCAGACGGTGGTCGATCCGCCGACATGCCACACCGACGAAGTGTCGGCAGATCGGCCACCGTCTCGCACATTCGGAGACAGATCGGCCACCGTCGATCGGACTCGGGACGCATCGGCCACCGTCTTACTCATTCGGGGGCAGATCGGCCACCGCCAACAGCCGACCCACGCAGATCGGCCACCGTCAACAGCCGACCCACGCAGATCGGCCACCGCCAACAGCCGACCCACGCAGATCGGCCACCGTCAACGCGCTGCCCCTCCAGTGCTACCGACCGCCGAACCTCGAACGAGTGGCACGCTCAGTGGGCCTCCAGGCAGGGCCAGTCCAAGCCGTCCTGGCTCACGAACCGTCCCGTGCCGCCGCACCGCCCACAGGTCGCCGGGCCGGGGACGGGAACGCGGCGCAGCCGG
>Ga0070683_100000600_pt1 | contig 25803 bp, 16 predicted proteins | sample KBSC713LmetaG_FD_64662 | JGI IMG/M metagenome (GOLD analysis project Ga0070683, IMG submission 64662) | Corn rhizosphere microbial communities from Kellogg Biological Station, Michigan, USA - KBS C7.1-3L metaG | ecosystem: Host-associated > Plants > Roots > Rhizosphere ... | reverse complement strand
GGCTTCTCAAACAAGTACGTGAAGAAAACTCTCGTTTCTCCCGTTTCTCTTGTTTGATCGAGGCCACGGTGTAAGATGCTGGCCACTGACGGATCCTGGCTCCCGCACACCGGATCCCGGCAAGAAGCCACCTTTGAGGAGGATGTCGATGAATCGTCGAGTGTTTCTGGCGCAGTTGTCCGCAGCGGTCGGCGCGGTTCCAGTTCTGTCGTCCACACGCCTATTGGCGCGGCAGGGGACCGATGTGCCGAAGATTCCGCCGGCCGTGCTGCAGCGCATTGGCATCACGACGGTGTGTTTCCGGAATCGCTTCAAGCAGACCGCGCCGAAAGACGCGGTCGACAAGGCGGATTTGACGCTTCTCGCCGCACCCAAGTTCATCGCCGATTCGCTCGGGATCCACAACGTCGAGGTGTGGAACGCGCATTTCGACAACGAGTCGCTCGACTACTGCGCCCAGCTCAAAGCGGCGGCGGCAAAGGTCGGATCGCGGTTTACCAATATCCAGCTTGACGCCTCGTACGATTTGTCGTCGCCGGATGCCGCGAAGCGCGCCGACTCCATCAAGTTCGTCAAAGGATGGATGGACCGCGCGAAGGCGATTGGCGCGCCAACCCTGCGGGCGAACACCGGGCCGGAAACGCGGGGAGCTGCCTTCGAACCGAACACGATAGCCGATTCGTTCAAGCAGTTGGCGGCCTACGGGAAGACAATCGGCGTGAAGGTGCTCATCGAGAACCACACCGGGTTCAGCGCCGATGTGGACAAAGTGTTGATCCTCCTCAAAGCGGTCAACGATCCGAACTGCGGGGCGATCACCGACTGGGGAAACTCGGCGGCGACGGATATCGAGCACCGCGTGGCCGACATGCAGAAGCTGATGCCGTATCTGTCGCTGGTCTCCGCCAAGGAGCTCGACTTCGACGCCAACAACAACCACACCAGCTACGACGTCGTCCCGCTCATCAAGGCGACGGAGGCGTCCGGCTACCGCGGCATATACTCGATCGAGTTCTACACGGTGAAGAATCCGCCGCCCGATCCCGTTGTCGCTGCGAGGAAGATGATGGCGGCGATCGCGGCGAACATCAAAGCGTGATTCTTGAAATTCTGAATGCGGAATGCTGAGTGCTGAATGAGTCCCGTTCGGTAACTCGGCACTCAGCATTCAAAATTCAGCATTTTCCGAGGGGTTTTCATGTTACCGGGCGTATCGTTCAAGAGTCCGTTGCACCAGATGACGCAGACGACGTCTACGTGTCTGTGGAACGACTCGGCGGCGGAGGCCGAGCTGGCGTACGCCATCGATCACGGGGCGGTTGGCGCGACCTGCAATCCGGTCATTGCCGTCGAAGTCGTCAAGAAAGAGCTGGCGTATTGGACCGACCGAATCAAGTCGCTCGCGGCGGAACATTCGACGGCGTCGGAAGGGGAGCTGGCGTGGCGGGTCATTGAAGAGATGTCCGCGAGCCGGGCCGCCATGCTGCGGCCGATCTTCGACGCGCAGCACGGCGTCAATGGACGCTTGTCCATTCAGACCGATCCGCGGCTGTTCCGCAATGGGCCCGCGATTCTCGAACAGGCGATTCACTTCGATGCGCTCGCCCCCAACATGATCGTGAAGATCCCCGCGACCTTCGCGGGGATCTGGGCGATCGAAGAGGCGACGGCTCGCGGGATCAGCATCAACGCCACGGTTTCGTTCAGCGTCCCCCAGGCGATTGCCGTGGCAGAGGCGGTCGAACGCGGTCTTCGGCGTCGTGAGCGCGACGGCGGTGATATCACGACGATGGGGCCGGTCTGCACGATCATGGTCGGCCGGCTGGACGACTGGTTGAAGGTTCAAGCCGACAAGCAAGTGATCACGGTCGATCCCGGCTACCTTGAATGGGCAGGCGTGGCGGTCTTCAAGAACGCCTACAAGATTTATCGATCCCGCGGTTACCGCCTGCGGCTGCTGTCCGCCGCGTTCCGCAATCACATGCACTGGAGCGAGTTCATCGGCGGCGACGTGGTGATTTCACCACCCCACGCCTGGCAGAAGCGGTACAACAGCTCCGACATCGAGGTGAAGCCTCGAATCGATACGCCGGTCGCTCCGCACGTTGTCGACGAGCTCCAGCGCAAGTTCGTCGACTTCCGCCGCGCCTACGATCCGGACGGGCTCACGCCGGCTGAATTCGACAGCTTCGGTCCGACCGTCCGCACACTGCGTCAGTTCTCGGACGCCTGCCACGATCTCGAGCGGTTCGTGCGCGACATCCTGCTGTCCAACCCCGACATCGGGCTGGTGCCGCCGAAGTAGCCACGATTCAAGGATTCAGGGATCCGGGATTCAAGGATTAGGGATCCGGGATTCGAGGATCAGTGATCAGTGATGAGTGATTCGATCACTTCGCCTTCAACGCAACCCGCACGCTTAGGCCAATCGTCCGCGGATCGCCCGGCTGGCCGACGAACAGTCCGGTGTTGCCGGGTGCAGCGGTGAGGAGCTCGAAATAGTTCTTGTCGAGCAGGTTTCGCGACCAGAGCGTGATCGCCCAACCGTTCGCGGTTTCGAACCCGACGCGCGAGTTCACCAGCGAGTAGCCATCGACCACGAGATAGTGGGAGAACGTCGCGCTCGACGAGAACCACGACCGGTAGCTCGTGTCGACGGCGGCAAACAGGCGTCCCGCGTGGCCAAAGAGCGTGGCGTGGTGCCCTGTCTCGCCACCGATCGAAAGCGCCCACTTCGAGATTCCCGGCAACACCGACCCGGAGATGTCCTTGACCTGGGGACCGCCAGTGTCCTCAAGCGGCGGCGGCGCATCCGGGAACGATTCGTAGATCCCGTCGGTATACGCGACCGCCGCGTACAAAGTGGCGGCATCCTTGAGCCGAGCGCCGGTATCGAGTTCTGCGCCGCGCACGCGAACCTTTTCCGCATTCGCCAGGTACCCGCGCAGCACGCCGACACTGGCGTTGGTGACCTGTGCCTGGAAGTTCTTGATTTCCGTGTCGTACACCGTCACGTTCGCCGTGAGCCCTTTGCGCAGCTCAGTCTTCAATCCAGCTTCGAAGTGGTGCACGTCTTCAGGTTTGACCGCGGCCGCCGATAGCACCGGACGGTTCAACGCGTCGGTCGGGACACCGTTGAGGTTTAGTCCCACGGACTTGAACCCTGTCGCGTAGGTCACATACGCATGCGCCGACTGGCTCAACTTGTACGCGGCGGTGAGCTGGCCCGATAGGTTTGTGTCGTCGACGTCGGCTTTATAGGCCTGGGGTGCGAGAACGGACCGTTGCAGCGCAATAAGCGCCGGGTCGTCGGTCTGCAGGCCGCCATAGACCTGTTGATCGAAATCGACGTCCTTCTGGTCGTAGTTGAATCGCAGCCCGGGTAACAGACGGAGCCGATCGCCGAGTGAGAGCTCAAGTTGCCCGAACAGCGCGGCGCTCGTGTTGCCGTAGGTGACGTACTGATTGAATCCGTAACCATCGAGGAGGCCCGGAGTGGCTGCGAGCGCGCTCGGGGCGAGCAGAAAGCGGGCGGCGGCCGCTCCCTGCTCCTGTTTGAACGTGGGATTGGAGTCGATTCCCTGGTGGAACCCAAAGGCGCCGACGACGTAGTTCGCGTGTGATGACAGATCGCCGGCATAGCGGACTTCCTGTGTCCATTGGCGTTGAATCGAGGGCGCGGCCGAGACGGTCGTGACCGGAAGGCCGATGAAATCGCGATCGCTCGACGGGTTCCAGTTCCAATATCTCCACCCGGTTGTGGACGTCAGCCGTCCGCGGCCGAGCTTCCAGTCCACGTTCAGCGCGACGCCGCCGAGATCCTGATACGAACGCAGCGGCGAGTCGACGTCGGTCAGGCGATCGAAAGCGTTGACGCTCGGCGCGCGGTAGCCGAGATCGGCGGCGATTTGCGGATATTGGCGATTCGCAGGCCGGAGTGTCGGCGCGACGCCGGCGACCATCTGGGTGTAGCCGTCTGGGCGCTGACGTGTGTGATCCGTGGATGCGGTAATCGCGATGGCGTCTGACGGCGCGAACAGCAGTTGCCCACGGACACCGGCGTTGTCCAGGTCGTTCACACGGTGACTCGTCTTGACGTTCAGCGCGGTGCCGTCGCGCTGTGTCCCCGAGAAAGACACACGCCCGGCGACCTTCTTTCCAAGCGGTCCCGTGATCGACGCCTTCAACTGCACGAAATCGAGATCGCCGACATTCAGTTCGACCTCCGTCGATCGATTGAAACCCGGCTTCCGCGTGGTGACGTTGATCGCGCCTGCCGTGGTGTTCTTGCCAAAGAGTGTTCCCTGCGGGCCGCGCAACACTTCGATCCGTTCCACGTCGAGGAAGTCGAGCGTGGCGGACGCCGGACGGGCATAAAAGACACCGTCGATGTAAAGGCCGACGCCGGGTTCGAGGCCATCGTTGGTCAGCCCGAACGGAGCCCCAAGCCCGCGAATATTGATGGCCGAATTGCGCGGGTTGGTCGAATAGAACTGCACCGTCGGAATCAGTTCCTTCAGCCGGTTCACATTGAACGCTCCGGAGCCGGCCGCGAGTCTTCCATCGACGACCGAGAGAGGAATCGGCACGTCTTGCGCGACCTCCTCCACTCGCCGCGCGGTCACGACCACGGCTTCTGTCAACTTGGAGGGCATGAGCGTGACGTCGATCGCGGCTGTTTGATCCGCGGCGACGACGGTTCGACGCGCGACTGCCTCAAATCCATCAAGTGAGATTTCGACCCGGTAGCGTCCGGGTATCAGCTCAGCGGTGCGGTACGCGCCCTCTGCGTCGCTGACGGCCTCGGCGATCGCGCCGCTCTCCTCATTGATGACGCGAACCGTCGCGCCGGGAATCGCGGCGCCCGACGCGTCACGAATCGAGCCGGCGATACGGGCGGCACCCGCCGCGGGGACATTGGCGAGCGCTGATGAGGCGGTGAGCATGACGATGAGAGCAGAGGTGAACAACACGCGAGACATACGACTCCGTCCGGAAAATGTGAATCAGGCTCTGGTTTCGCAGCTCGCCTCCGGGGAAGTCCGGGCAGGCGCTCCGCTGCGGGAATTGAGGGAAGCCGATCGACGGAAGGGGACGCTGGGGATTACGTGGAAGTCCGGGAGGTCACATCTCCGCAGCTCACCCTGTGGTCGTCGGCGTGGTACACATCCACCACGCGCACGACAGGCAACAACAGGATCGCGGAGACATCACCGAGCGCAGTGCAACGTTCGGACCGAACCGAATTCGGGCGCGAATGCGGGCACTTTTGCTGGAGTCGTATTGTATCTGTTAAATAAGATAGAATTTCAGCTAGTAAAGACGGAATATTCAAGTATATGTCACAGAAAATGCAGGACGTCGAGGTACGGCACCGGGCCGATCGCTTGATTGAAGGCGACCGTCCGACGAGCGACGAACGCCTGATTGGCGGGGACACGGGGCTGGCGGCGGTCATGGCGCGCGCACGACTGGTCTCGAAGAGCGGGGCGCCGGTGCTGCTGTTTGGCGAAACCGGCACCGGCAAGGAGATCATCGCTCGCGCGATTCATGAAGAATCGCCGTTTCGCCGCGGACCGTTCCGTCGCGTGAACTGTGGCGCGATTGCCCCTGAGCTTATCGACTCGGAGCTGTTCGGCCACGAAGCCGGCGCGTTCACCGGCGCGGTGACGCGGCGAAAGGGGTGGTTCGAGCAGGCCGATGGCGGCACCCTGTTCCTCGACGAAGTCGGGGAACTGCCGCCCGCCGCGCAGGTCCGTCTCCTGCGCGTCGTCCAGGACGGAGAAGTCGTCCGCGTCGGCGGCGAGCGGCCAATCCACGTCAAGGTCCGCATCGTTGCCGCGACGCATCGCGACCTGCCGGCGCTCGTGGAAGGCCAGTCGTTCCGTGAAGATCTGTACTATCGGCTCTCGGTGTTTCCGATCGTGATCCCGCCGCTTCGCGACCGGCCAACCGACATCCGGGCATTCGCCGAGTACTTCGCGGAGCGCGCGGCCAATCGCTTCGGTCTTCGGCCCGTGGCGGTCTCAGAAGAAGACGTCCGGGTCCTGGCTGCCTACCGATGGCCTGGCAATGTTCGCGAGATGGCAGCGGTGATGGATCGCGCCGTGCTGGTTGGCCAGGGTCGCACGTTGAATGTTACCGCAGCGCTCGGAGTCGACGGTCGAGTCAGTGCCGCGTCCTCCGGTCGCTCAGAGGAACCTCGCGAGTCTTCGCCGATCGAGCCGCTCGACGTCGCGATGCGTCGGCACATCGAACGCGCCCTGCGCGAGACGCATGGCCGCGTCGAGGGTCCTCACGGGGCCGCCCGGTTGCTGCGAATCAATCCACACACGCTCCGCGCGCGCATGCGCAAGCTGAAGGTCGATCGGCAGAGTTTCCGACTACCGTCAGCGCGGCAGCCTCGCGGCGCGTCGAGCTGACGACCTCGGTTACACTTACACGAGCGGTAATCAGCGATATGACAACGGAACGGGCCACGACGCGCGTGCCGGCGACGAAGCGATATGAGTCCGTCGTGTCCGAAGTCATCATCGAAACGCCGGACACGATCACCGCCGTTCTCGACGTCGGCGAACCGGTCACCTACCGTGCGGGTCAGTACGTCACGATTGATCCGCACCAGTTCCCCGCACTCGGCAGCATGACGCGCTACCTCGAACACTTGAAGGGACGGCCCGAGCCGCCGCGTGCCTACTCGATGTGCTCGGCGCCTCACGAGGATGGCGTCGCGATCACGATCAAAGAAGAGCTGTACGACGGGGAGATGGCCTATCCGCCATTGATCTCGGGGTTCCTCGTGCATGAAACCCGGGTCGGCGATCGCATGGCCGTCGTCGGCTTCGCAGGCGCTTACGTGCTTCCCGACGACATCGATACCGAGCACATTCTGCACCTGTGTGCGGGATCCGGCAGCGTTCCGAACGTCTCGATGATCAAGGACTCACTGCGGCGCCATCCGAACCTCCGGCATACGTTCGTGTATTCGAACAAGACCTGGCAGGATGTGATTTTTCGACGCGACCTGGCGCGCTTGCGGCGAGCAAATCCCGACAGACTCCAGGTCATTCACATGCTCACGCGCGAGGCGGCGGCGGCGTCGGACGACGAAGACGTACGGAGCGGCCGGGTCACGCTGGAACTGCTCGGCGGCATACTCGAACGCGAGCCGCGGTCGCTGATTTACTCCTGCGGCCCGGCGATCAGCGTCTGGGACAAGCGCGCGCACGCCGCGAAAGGCACGACCCCGCCGCCGCGATTCCTCGAGACGATGCAGGTCTACCTGACGACGCTCGGCGTGCCCCGCGATCGGATCAAGATCGAAGCGTTCGGATAACGTGAATGCTGAATTCTGAATAGACTCCAGCGACTTCACTTCTTCAACACGCGCAGAAAGAACTCCATCTTCGACGGCTCGGCGACGTTCATCGGTCCCATCTGGGCGCCGAGCTCCATCGTCTTGTGGGCCGTCGCACTGTAAGCCGGCCATGATGGGAGGCCGGCGCCGTTCGGGTCTCCTTTGGTGGCGAAGTTGACCCAGTACGACGACACGGCGTCAGACACTTTCTTGTCCACTGGTTCCCACGGACGATCGATCTTGGCGATCGTCTCGAAGACATAAGGGACTTCGGACGTGTGGAACGCCCCGAACTCCGGGTGCGCCGGCCACGGAAGGACGCGGTCGAAGTAGTAGGTGTAGACGCGCTTGCTTGCCTTCTCCTGCTCAGCGGACCAGAGATCCATCGACACGCGGGCGCGATCGCGTCCCGCGATCTTCTGAGTCGCCGTCACATCGCTGTCGGCTTTCACGGGATACAACTTCAGGAAGTCGGTGGCCTGATCACCATAGGCCTGTTGTGCCGAACTTTCATACGAGGCAACCGACGGCGCTGCGGCACCGCCACGACCGCCGCCACCAACGCCGATGTCGTCCGCGACGAACCCCAGCATCAACGGCACCTGTTCGGCCGGATCGGTGCCGGGCAGGACCCATCCGTCCTTGAAGGGACCATTGGGTGCGGCGACGCCACCGCGCCCGCCGGTCGAAGCAAAAAACGTCGCAGGCGGCAGAGCGCGCAACTCTGCCAGAGAATGCGCGCCTTTCGACTCCGCGTAACGCGCCCCGGCGGCCTCCCGGTCGGCGAGGGTCGTGGTAGCACCGAGCGCGTTGGACGGCAGCAAGCCCGGACCGCTCTGTGCGATGGCGCGGATGAAGAGACCTTTCGCCAGCGGCGACCGCATCAGATCGACGACGGAGATCGCACCAGCCGACTGTCCGAAGATCGTGACCGTGGCAGGGTCGCCACCAAACGCGGCAATGTTCTTTTTCACCCACTGCAGCGCGGCGATCTGATCGAGCAAGCCATAGTTGCCGGACACGTGGTGTTCGGATTCCTTCGATAGCTCGGGATGGACCAGGAAACCGAGTGGACCGACGCGGTAGTTCACGCTGACAAGAACGACACCTTTCTTCGCCAGCTCGGTGCCGTCGTACACCGCGACCGAGCTCGAGCCCTCGTTGAATCCACCGCCGTAGATCCAGAACATCACCGGAAGCTTCGCGGTCGGGGCCTTTGCCGGAGTCCAGACGTTCAGGAAGAGGCAGTCTTCGCCGATCGGACCCTGCGTCATGAACTCCTCAGTCCATGGGAGGCGCGACCCGGCCTGGTTCTGCATACAGCTCGTGCCGAAATGGTCCGCCTTGCGCACACCGTCCCAATGCGCGGCCGGTTGAGGCGGCCGCCAGCGAAGGTCACCGGTGGGGGGGCGGCATAGGGGATGCCGAGGTAGGCGGTTACGGCGCCGGATGCCGGCGCGCCAGAGAGGGTGCCCGCATCGGTCTTCACAGTACTTAGATCGGCACGCAGGGTCAGAGCAGTGGCGGCAAGCGTCATCACGCAGATGATCGTTCCAATCCGGGCGTACGGCGGTCTGGTCATGGTTGCGATCCTCTTCCTCTTCTTCGCTGGCTGGATCCGTGGTTCGGGATCCGGCTGGGCTCAGCAGCATAGAACGTATCTCAGAAACCATCGGCGCCAAAACAGCAGCGCGAGCGAGCGTGCGAGCGAGCCACGCGAACGGAGCGAGCCGGCGGAGCGGCGAGCGAGAGAGCGTGTCGGGGAGTCCGGGGGGCGAAAGCCCCTCGGTTACAGTTAGACAACAGGCGCCAACGCATTACACTCGTGGCCTTTGTCGGAGCTCCTGCGTCCCCTCACACGCCTGAACGCCATCGCGATGGTCGCCGGGACGATCATCGGCGCGTCGATTTTCGTGCAGCCGTCGGAGATTGCCCGTCATCTCGAAACGCCCGCGCAGATCATGGTCGTCTGGCTTGCCTGCGGCCTGCTGACGCTCTGCGGCGCGATGGTCTGCGCGGAATTAGCGTCTGCGTTTCCATACACCGGCGGCGTCTACGTGTTCCTTCGCGACACATTCAACCAGTTCGCAATCGATCCGCGCGAAGCCGCCGTTGGTCTCGGTCTCGTCCTTGCCGGGATTCCCGTCTATTACTATCTGTGCCATGCGAATCGTTGACTTTCACAATCATTACTACCCGCCGTCGTATGTGCGGGCGCTGGAGACGGCATCGGTCGTCAAGGTGACCTACGACGCCGACGGCAACCCGTGCGTCCACTATCCCGGCGACTACAACATCCTGGTGCCCGGCCATCGCGACATTGCGTACCGACAGCGCGTGCTGGACGAGCAAGGCGTGACGACGCAGGTCTTGAGCTTCACGACACCGGGCGTGCACGTCGAGGCACCGAACGTCGCCGTCACACTCGCGCGTGAGATCAACGACGCGTTTGCGGCGGTCGTCCGCGAACGCAGCCCGCGGTTCACCGCCCTGGCCACGCTGCCGCTGAACGATCCCGCCGCGTCGGTCGTCGAGCTCGAGCGCGCGATGACCGAGTTGCGGCTTCCCGGCGCGATGGTGTTCAGCAACGTCAACCACGTCGCGCTCGCGGACGTGCGCTTTGCGCCTCTGTGGAAAAAGGCGGATGAGCTCGGAGCCGTGATCTACATCCACCCGACCGACCCCGCCGGCGTCGAGGCGATGCTCGACTACTGGTTGATGCCGCTGGTGGGCTTCTTGATGGACACGACGCTGGCGGCGGCGACGTTAGTTTTCAGTGGTGTCGTCGCGCGTCATCCCCGGATTCGATGGGTGCTGACGCACATGGGTGGCGCGATCCCGTACCTCGCCGAGCGGCTGGATCGAGGCTATCGAGCGTTCGCTGATTGCCGTCAGCACATCGATCGGCCGCCGTCCGACTATCTGCGCCAGTTCTACTACGACACGGTCAATTTCAACCCCTCAGCCGTGCGCCTGGCGCTGGACTTTGCCGGACCCGACCGGATCCTTGCCGGCAGCGATTATCCCCATCAAATCGGCAGCATTCCGCTGATGATCGAGACGATTCGAGGCCTCGACGTCAGCGACGAGGTGCGACGACGAATCTTCGGCGGCAATGCGGCCGCACTGCTTGGGCTGGGATGACTGTCGGGATCCGTTATCCGCGATCCGGGATCCGAAGGGCGGGATGTCTGCACGATCGACTATGAGTCCGCCGACGGCGGCGCAGCCGCCGAGGCGGACCGGATCCCGGATCCCGCGTCACGGATACCGGCGCGCTGCATTTATGACAAAACGATGGCGGCACATGCCAAAAATCCAAGCGGTCGAATAAACTAGAGCGCAATTTTTTAAGTCCGCTCCCAAGGAGTGTCCATGTTCCGCTTGTTTCGTTCCGCGTTGACGACCCTTGTCATCGCGAGTTCCGCGTCATTGTTCATTGCGCACGCGACGGCCACGCAAGCTGGCAGAGCGCCGGCCCAGGGTGCAGTCAGTGCACCGTCGATTACGCCGGAACAGGCGGCGCCCTTCATGGGCGACTGGCTCGTCAGTTTGTCGATGGGAGCGGGGGAGGCGACGCAGGTCGTCAGCATCAAGGCCGATGCCGGGCGCGTCACGGCGACGGTCAGTTCCGATATGCAGCCTGCGCTGAACGTCACCGACATCTCTCTCTCCGGCAAGAGCCTCGTCCTCAAGTACGTCTCCAGCATGCAGGGCAATCCCATCCCCAGCGTGATGACGCTGACGCCGGACGCGACGGGCCCGGCGCTGCGCGCAAACCTGTCGGTCATGGACGGTCAGTACGAAATGGCGGGAACCGCCGCGAAGCAGGCGCCCGGCGCGCCGATTCGGGCGGGCGGTTTCGGTGGGCCTGGCGGCGGCCGCGGATCCATGACCAGCGAAGCGAGCGACTTTACACCCAAAAAGCCGTATATCGCCCACACGCCAGAGGACGAGGCAAAGGGATTCATGTTGCCCACGGGTTACCGGTTGGAGCTCGTGATGGCGGACCCGCAGATCATCAGCCCGACGCTGATCGAGTTCGACGGCAACGGCCGGATGTATGTCGGCGAAATGATCAGCTACATGATGGACGCCGGCGCCAGCCGCGAACACGAGCCCATCAGCCGCATCAGCCGGTGGGAGAGCACCAAGGGCGACGGCCACTACGACAAGCGCACCGTCTTCGTCGACAAACTGGTGGCGCCGCGCATGATTCTTCCGCTGCAGGATGGCGTCATCCTGACGAGCGAAACCGACTCCGACGACCTGGTGAAGTGGACCGACACGAACGGTGACGGGGTTGCCGACAAACGCGAAGTCGTCTTCACCGGCATCGGCCAGAGCGGCGACGCCAACATCGAGCACCAGAAGGCCGGCCTCCTCTGGAACATGGACAACTGGATCTACACGACCTACAACCCGTTCCGAATCCGCTGGACGCCCTCCGGATTTCTTCGCGAGCCGACCGGCGCGAACGGCGGTCAGTGGGGGCTTGCCTCAGATGACGACGGGAAGCCGTGGTTCGTGGACGCGGGCGGCGAACGTGGGCCGATGAATTTCCAGTTCCCGGTTCACTACGGCTCGTTCACACCATGTCCGGCGGCGGGTCGCGGCGGCCGAGCCGGTGCGCCCGCGGCTCCTCCTCCCGCGCCGAATCCGAACTGCCCGGCAGGGATGGAAAATGGATTTGAAAAAGACTTTGCCGTCGTCTGGCCGGCGCCCGGGATTGGCGACATGCAGGGCGGCCTCCCGCGCACTCGCATGCCGGCGCAGAACCTGAATCACTTCACGGCGGCAACCGGACCGGCGATCGTCCGCGGCGATCGGCTGCCGGCGGATCTGAAGGGCGATTTGCTGTTCACTGAACCGGTCGGCCGGCTGATTCGGCGAGCGAAGATCGACAACGTCGAAGGGCTGACGCAGCTGCGCAACGTGTACCCGCAGTCGGAGTTCCTGACCAGCACAGACCAGCTGTTCCGGCCGGTCAATATCAGCAACGGGCCGGACGGGACCGTCTACATCGCGGACATGTATCACGGCATCATCCAGGAGCTGCAGTGGTCGGGTCCTGGCTCATACCTGCGCGCGAAGATCGAGCAGTATCAACTCGACAAGGTCGCGCAGCACGGGCGGATCTGGCGGCTGCGCTACGACGGCCGTGAGGCGGTGCCCGCGACAGAGACCAACATCGGTCAGACGGCCATTCCCGCGATCACACCGGACTTCACCGCGCCGCGCATGTACAGCGAGACGCCCGCGCAGTTGGTCGCGCATCTCTCGCATCCAAACGGCTGGTGGCGCGACACGGCGCAGCGGCTGCTGATTCTGAAGCAGGACAAATCAGTCGTGCCGGCGCTCGAGCAGACGGTCAGATCGTCTGACAACCTGCTTGCGCGGTTCCACGCGCTGTGGACGCTCGAAGGACTCGGCGCCCTGAACCCCGCGTTGGTGCGTTCAGCGATGGAGGACAAGAACCCGCGGATGCGGATCCAGGCGATTCGCGCGAGCGAGACGCTCTACAAGGCGGGCGACAAGAGTTTCGCCGGCGACTATCGCGCTCTCACGAAGGACCCCGACACGAACGTCGTGATTCAGGCGCTGCTGACCGCCACGCTGTTCAAGCTTGCCGACGCGCCCGATCTCGTGAAAGCGGCGCAGTCCGCGAACAATTCGAAAGGCGTCGCGCTCATTGGCGAGCGGCTGCTCGCACCAGCGCCAGCCTTCGGCGGTGGCGCGGGACGCCGCGGTGGTCCGCTGACCCCGGACGAAGAGAAGCGGCTGCAGCAGGGGAACGATGTCTTCGGCGCCGTGTGCTTTGCATGTCATGGTCCCGACGGATCGGGCGCTCCACTCGAGGGAGCGCCGGCCGGGACGATGATGGCGCCTCCGCTTGCCGCGTCGCCGCGGGTGCAGGGTCACCGCGATTATGTGATCAAGGTATTGCTCAGAGGACTCCAGGGACCGCTCGACGGCAAGACGTACCGCGACGTCATGGTGCCGATGGGCGGGACCGACGAGTGGGTCGCAGGGATCGCGTCATACGTTCGCACCAGTTTTGGGAATAACGGTGGACTCGTGACGCCGGCCGACGTCGCACGGGTGCGGGCCGAGATTGCCGATCGAACGAACCCGTGGACGATCGCCGAGCTCGAAGCATCGCTGCCGCGGCCGCTCGACTCGCAGCAGTGGAAGCTTTCCGCCAGCCACGGTTCGGAGACCGCTGGAGGCGCCTCGACACTGCGCGGGTGGAGCACCGGTGCGCCGCAGGCGGCGGGCATGTGGTTCTCGATTGAGTTGCCGCAGCCCGCAGTGATTACGGAAGTCCAGTTCGATTCGACGGCATCAATGGGCGGTGGCGGCCGCGGCGGTCGCGGCCAGGGACCCGCGCCTGGAGCCGGGGCGCCCGCCGGTGCGACAGCACCGACGGCTTCAGCTCCCGCCGCGGGTCAACCCGCGCCAGCTCCTGACGGTGCGGCAGCTGCGCCGGGCGCGCAGACTGGCCCGCAGGGACGCGGTGGTCGCGGTGGCTTCGGTGGTGGTGGAGGTCCGCAGGTGATCGGCTATCCGCGTGCCTACTCGGTCCAGGTTTCGACCGACGGCACCAACTGGAGCAAGCCGGTGGCTGAGGGCAAGGGAGATGGGGCCCACACCACGATCACGTTCGCGCCAACACGCGCGAAGTTCGTCAAAATCACGGAGACCGAAACACCGGCGGATCCAGCGCCCTGGTCGATCCGGAGTCTGCGTGTCTACGAGGCACCGGCGAAGAAATAACGGTGTCAGGCAGTGAATCGTGAAAGTACTCCCCGCCCCGGTCCGCGACATTCGAATCGAATTCACGATTCACTGCCTGACACCCGTCTCCTGCGGCGACGGGGCTGCCGCTTCATGCAGGCGCCCCGTCAACCGCTAGGTAACGTCTTCGGTCCGGATGGGGAACAAGCTGGAGGGGTCATTGATTGAGAGACTTCGCAGCTGATCTCTCAACCGGTCGCGCAGCAGACGCCGGACCTGTGGTTCGCCCGCGTTGCGCCGGACGCCAATGACAAGATGCGTGGGATGTGTGGAGGATTTGTGAAGTCTGAGGATGACTTCGGTATAGTCAGCGCCTTCGCCGTTGGTGGCTGTAAACACCTGGAGCGCCGGATCTTCCTGGCGCGCAATATCGGATGCAACCCGTCGGACATCCGGTAGCCTGAGCGGCGTGGTTTCCCGACCTTGCTTTACGTCCGATGTCCACATCGTCAAGCGCCCTTCTCACTAGGAACTTACGTCTGTGGCGGAGCCGAGTTCCCATCGCCGGAAGTACCGTTCTCCGGCGCCTTGGTGAGCGCGAGTTGGAAATAGGCGAACGGACTACCGCTCCCGAGGTAGTTCTCGATTCGTTCGAGCACAGCGGCGCCACGCAACCACGCCGGGCCCGTTTGCAGTAACTGCTCCTCAATCAGCATCGACAAGTACAGGAAGCCCGCGGCGATTGCGCGAGCCCGGATCGTTTCGAACAGGTAGTTTTCGAGTTCGGTATTGTTCTGCACCGTTGGCAGCGTGGCCATCGCCTGAAGGTAGAACGTGTTGTTTTCACCGAAATGCGGATCCGCGTGGACCCCTTCCTCATCATGGTCCTCGAGCATGCTGCCCAACGCGTAGGCGACCACTCGACCCGACACCCGATCGCGCAGCGCAACGCCCATCGCGCTCGGACTCGACATCGTCGCTTCGAGCGTCTCGGCAGAGTACTGGAGCAACGGTCGGCGGCCGGCCCGAAGGACGTCCGGCGGATAGTGCGAGACGGTCCCGTATCGCTCCAGTTCCACTGCGGCAATCTCTGACCTCAACGCATGGAACGTGGCAGGCGTGAGATCGATTGGCTCGATGGTGTCGAGCGGAATGGCAAGCGCGCCCACTCTGATCTCGGGTGCCGATGTGGTGGCCGCCTCGATTGTTCCTCCGAGGAGGTCCTCGATGCTCTGTCGAAGAATCGACACTGCTTCGTCGATCGACGATGGCACGGTGTCGTAGCGTGGATAGAACCGCAATGTACGCTCCCCGGCGGGAAGCAGTATCAGGCCGCGTCGAAAGGTGCGGTCACGCAGCGCGTCGCGCCAGTCGGCGCGCAGGACATCGAAGGCCAGCATGACGCCCGCGCCGCGGACGTTCTTCAGGATCTGACGATAGTCCCGCGCCAGTGTCTCGAGCCCGCGCCGCGCGAGATCCCCCGTGCGTCTGACCTGCTCGAGATCGAGTTTGTCGATCAGCGCGAGCAGCCGGACCATGCCGACGGAGTCTCCCTCCCACGTCGTGTTGAATTTCTTTTCCTCCTGAAAGAATGTCGCCAGTTCTTCGCTGACGAAGAGCACCCCGTTCTGCGCTTTCTTCGCCCAGGTGACGACATCGGGAGGGGAAGGCAGATCGAACAGTTCGTGTGCCCACGTGCGTCCGGCGGCGCCCCAACCGGTCTGGACCTCGTCGAAGATGAGCGGCACGTCGTAGATCTTCGTCAACAGCCGCAGCTTGCGCATGAAGCGGGCGCTGGCGAAACGGACGCCGCCTTCTCCCTGAATCGGCTCGACCAGGACGGCGGCGACCCGGCGCGAGCGCCGCACGACGTCGGGCGTGAGATGTGCGCGTTGAGCGACGATGAAGCCGTTGACGTCGCTTCCTGGATTGGTCAGGAACTCGTCGAGCGCATCCATCTCGCGCCGGAACGTATCCTTGCTCTTTTCAGCTCGCGGCAGTCGCCCCGAGACCAGGAGGTCCCAGAGTTGTTTGAGCGTGCGTTCCTCCCGTCGCGCCGTGCCTTTCGGCGAACTGGTTTCCTCGAATGGAAATGAAATGTGCGGCCAATCGAAGGTCGGAAAGCCGAGCCGCGCCTTCTTCCGGTGGGTCACCGCAAGGCAGCCGAGCGTCCGGCCGTGAAATGCTCCATCGAATGACACGATGAATCCGCCGTCGGCTTCGCCAGTCGTCTTGACGCGATTCAGGAGCACCGACTTCATCGCGTTTTCCACTGCCTCGGCGCCGGTGTTGACGATGAAGTGGCGCGGGGTACCGGTGGGCGCGAGCTGATTCAACGCCGCCTTCAGACGAAGCGAGAGGCTCGTCTGGTACTCGGAGTGCGCATACCGCGAGATCACGAATGGCAATGACTCGAGGATCGCACCGACGACCGCCGGTTCGTTCTCGCCGAACGCACTGGTTGCGATGAGCGCACCCATATCGAGAAAGCGGTACGGCGTGCCAACCGGATCGCGGTCAATCAGACCGAGATACGGCCCAACCGACTCTCCAGGATCGAAGGCGACCGGCAGCGAAAAGAAAAGACTGCGCGAGGCGGCCTGCAGCGCCGCGTGGGATGCCGGCAGCAGCCGTTCGATGAGCTGCTCGAGCGGCTGGTCCGATTCGTGGAGCGCGGCCGGAACGTTGACGTGAATAGTCCCCGCCCTGTACTGCGCATCCAGTTCGTTGATTCGGATGAGCGCTTCTCGGACCTGCGCGAGAGAAGAGTCGATCGACAGACTATCGTGGAGGGATTGCGCCTCGTGAAAATCGGTAGCCATCGGATCTAGGCTACCCCCGAAACGGCAATCGAGCTACTAGACGGACGAGCTTCTACAGGGTTCTACAGGGTCCTCGAGTTGGAACCTCGTTGAACCCTGTAGAACCGCAAAGAACGGATCAGGGAAGAGGCACCGCCGTCCGATTCGCGGGGACGATCTGCGGCTGGAACGAGAAGACGTCGCGGCTCCGCGCGTCCACCAGAACTTTGACCCAGTGAACGTCATTGTTGCCATTCGCCTGGTTGTCGCCAAACGTTTCGACCCGCGTGAAGTTCTCGAGCCGTCGTCCTTGCGCGTCCAGGAATGGCTTGTCGATGCGGAAGTAATGAGAGTCGCCGTGCACGTAGGCGACCGGCTTCCGGAACGCGATGACCTCGTCGCGCAGCGCCACCAGGTACGTCTTGTAGCCGTCTTTCGCGCCCGAGTTCGCGTCGGTCTCGTCTAGCGTCTGCGGATTGCGCAGCGGCGCGCGCGTGCCGTCGGTGAGATCCCAGCCGGGGTTCGCCTGCGCGATGATCATCACCGCCGCCGAATCCTGGGCCTTCGCCTCGTCGAACGTTTCGTGAAGCCATGCAATGTTGGCGGCATTGCGCGCATTGAATTCGTCCGGATCGGGGTTGGTATCGCACAAGTTGTTGCAGGACCCCTGGACGTTGAGGGTTGCGTAGGTCACGCCGCCGAGCGTCCACCGGCGGTTCTCGACGCAGGGCACGTGCGCACCGGCCTGGTTGAGGCACAGCGCGTCCATCTGCACCTGCTGACGGAACTTGTGCTGCCCGAGCGTGAACGGCGTCGAGAAGAACACCTGCCGCTCGTGATCGAGTCGTTCCCGCGAGTTGAAGGAGCCGTTCGACGGTCGATCACAGTCGGTCCAGTCGTTGTCGCCGGGGGTGAAGATCGCGGGCGCTTTCAGGTCGTCGAAGAAGCCCTGCGCCTGCACGTAGAGTGCGTCGCTGCAGATGGTTGGCGTAATCGAGCCGGGCGTGCCGTTTCCGCCCTTGAGGTCGCCGTCCTGCGCAGTAAAGGCGAGATGGTGCTTGTTCATGTCGGCGATCAGGTTCGGCACGCCGATAAGCGCCTGTGTATCGGAGTAGGGAAAATCACCCCATAAACCAATCGCGTAAGTGTGTCCATCGCTATCGCCCTGCTCATCGTCGTCGTCGTGCCCGCCTCGTTGACCGGCTGACATTGCGGTTGCAACGGTTGCGACGAGTACGGCGGTGAGCGCTGGCATCATGAGTCTACGCAGTCTGAGTCCTTTGTCTGTCCTTGTCATGCATCCTCCGTCAGTATGAAGACGTCGGTGGATGCTACTCATCCCGCGCTCAAGGGGTTGTGACAGCCGTGTAACGCTGGTGTAACAAATCGGCGGGCGCGGTCGTCAGGCCCCGCCGATTCAGCATCTGGACATCAGCATTCAGCAATGCCGCTAGAGGAGGGTGCCTTTCAAGACCACGAGGGCGACAGAGAAGTAGATCACCAACCCCGTCACATCGACGAGCGTCGCGACGAAGGGCGCCGACGACGCCGCCGGGTCGAAGCCGAGCCGCTTCAGCAGAAATGGCAGCAGCGATCCGCTCAGCGTTCCCCACAACACGACGCCGACGAGCGCGACCGCCACCGTGATGGCGACCAGGAGCCAGTGCGGGCCGTAGATGTTGGAGAACGCGGACCACACGGTGATTCGCAGGAACCCGATGCTGCCGAGGATCACGCCGAGCGACAACCCGGCAAAAATCTCTCGCTGCATGACCCGCCACCAGTCGCGAAGGCTGACCTCTCCGAGCGCGAGCGCGCGGATGACGAGCGTGGACGCCTGTGAGCCGGAGTTGCCGCCGCTCGAGATGATCAGCGGAACAAAGAGCGCGAGAACGACCGCCCGCGAGATCTCCCGTTCGAAGGCTCCCATCGCCGTCGCGGTCAGCATTTCGCCGAGGAACAGCGCCGTCAGCCACCCGGCCCGTTTCTGAATCATTCGTCCGAATCCGACCTGCATGTACGGTTCATCCAAGGCTTCGGAACCGCCGATTCGCTGAATCTCTCTCGTCGCCGTCGCTTCCGCGACGTCCAGCACGTCGTCGATCGTGACAATGCCGATGAGCATGCCGGCCGTATCGGTGACCGGCAGCGCGGAGCGGTCGTACTGTCGGAATATTCCGACCGCCGTCTCTTGATCGTCGGTCGCTTTCAAGGCGACGAAACGGCGATCCATCAGATCCGCGACCCGCCGATCGAGCGGTGCCAGCAGGAACTCGCGAATTCTGACGTCGTCGATCAGCAATCCGGTTTCGTCGACGACGTAGATGACGTTGAGCGTTTCGCTGTCGTGTCCGTGGATGCGGACGTAGTCGAGGACCTGCTGGATCGTCCACTGCTCACGGACCGCAACGTACTGCGGCGTCATCAAGCGGCCGACGGACTTTTCCGGGTAACCGAGCAGCGATACCGCAACCGATCGTTCTGCGGGCGTCAACAGGGCCAGCAGTTCGCGCGTGACTTCGGCGGGCAGTTCTTCCAGAAACAGGGTGCGGTCATCCGGCGCCATGTTGTTGAGCAGCTCGGCGACCTCTCCTTGAGCCATCGTCTTCAGGAGGCCTTCCTTGGCTTCCTGCGAGAGATATTCAAAAACGTCAGCAGCGTCCTTGCGCGGCAACACACGGAAGACGATGACTTGATCTTCCTGGCTGAGCGATGTCAGCAGCTCGGCGACGTCGCCGGCGTGGCGATTGCGAAGCACGTCGCGCAGTCGCGCGTAATCGCGTCCGCGGAGCATAGCGGCCAGTTCTTCCGCTGGTTGCGCCACCTCCCGGATCGCGGCAATGGCATGATCCCGTTCGGGACCGCTGAGTTGGTGTTCCATTTGTCTCAACGCTGCTCTGACGACGTCGTGGTGATGCACGTGCGGACCGACGGCCTTGACGGCGTCGAGCCACAGGCGATGAATTAGATCGAGATCAACGGGTGCGAGCGAAGGGGGATGAGCGCCGAGATGATACGAATCGGCGCGGCCGCTGCGATGACAGATCACGAGCCTGACGTCGAGTCCCTCCGGTTTGTCGGTGCGCTCCCAGGCTTCCCCGAGCAATCTCGCCTGGTCGGCGGCCGAGAGCGTCGCGGACTCGCCGACGTAGACGTCCGACGACCGGAGCCTGACAACGGTTGCGACGATCGCGTCGATCACGTTGCGTGCCGGCACGATCATGAGCCGCACCGGCCGGCCAATCCGCTCCGCCAGCGCGACGACGTCCGACAGCAGCCGCCGCTCGTACATCGTCGGCGTGCTCTGCCCGACCGAGTCCTCTGGAACGTCGACGTCGATCAGCCGCGCCGTCATCACCACGACGTCGCGATCGCCGGCGGCCTGCAGCGCCGCGACGACGTGGGATAGCGCGTGTGGGTTCCGAACCGGAACCAGAATGTTTCCCGCGCGAGCCGCGATCTGATCCAGAGACAGCTCGACCGCGCGCAGCAGATCCGATGCGCCCTCGTCAGCCTGCAGTTCCGCGGAGGGCCCGCGTGTTCTGCCGAACATGATTGAGGCTGACACGGCGGCGACGAGCATTGCGGACGCGATCGTCGCGATGTCACCGACGACGATCATCACGATGCTGCAGGCGGCGAGGAGGCCGGCTGCGACGATGAGTCCGATCGGCGCTTCGCGCGTGCGCAGCCGCAGATTCCACGGCGCCTTGAACGGTGTGGCGCCCTGGCGGGTACGGCGAAGTCGTGTGAGGGCCCCGGCCGTCAGCACGACGATCACCGCGATCGCGAAGCCATACGCGCGTGCGAGCCACCCGATCCGGCCGGCCGTCGCGACGATGATGAGCATCATGGCCACGATCGTCATGTCGATCGCGCGCGCCGGCGTGCCAAAGCGGGCATGCAGTGAGGCCAGGCCAGATGGCAGGGTGCCGTCCGTCGACGCGCGGTGCAGCATCTTCTCCGCGTCCCGAAGCGCGGTATACGCCGCGGGCACGACGACCAGCACGGCAGCGGCCGCGGTCGCGAACGACATCAGGCTTCGTGCCCACCAAGGCCCGGTCAGTCGCTGGACGAGGCCCGCAAGTGGCGCATTGATCCAGAGCGGCTGATCGGCGGCCGGAATGAGCAAGGTGACCAGGAAGGTGCCGAGGGTTGTGACGATGAGCGCGAAGGTGACGGTCACCACGCCGGTCCGTCGCAGCGCGTCTACGCGCGGCGGAGGAAACTCATGGGCCGCACGCGCCAGGGCATCGCCGCCGCCGATGACGGGCAGCGTGAGCGCGAGACCCAGCGTGCAGGTGACAACCAAATCAAGCAGCCACCAACCGGTATCGAGCATCGGCCGGGGCGCCGAGACGACAGCCCGGATTGGTACCGCGGTTCCGTGCGCGATTGTCGCGAGACCCCACACGATGGCGGCCGTCAGGATAGCGACACCGATCCATACGCCTTCCGCGAGCGTCTCGCGACGTAGATCGCGTCCCATGCGGGCGTGTATCCACAGCACTCCCATCACCACTGCGGCCAGCACTGTGGCGAGATCCTCCGGCCTCAGGAGCCCGGCGTATCGCGATTCGCTCGTCGTCACGACCGCGACGAGGTAGTGGCCTGCGATGAGACACGTCAGCGAACCGAGGAGGAGACGTTCGACGAGCGCTGCGCCGGCAGCGATGCCTGCGGCGCGGGCGCCGAAGGCGGCGGCGGCACGGGCCTCCAGTCCGCCGGGCATGAGGAGGGCCCAGCTTTCCAGATCGATCGCGCGGACGAGCGCGGCCAGCCCCGTGGCGGCAAGGACGAACCAGCCGGCCGATTCACCCAGCGCGACCGGCATGATGCCAGGAACGAAGAATGCGGCAATGCCCAGCTGCGCGATCACCAGTGCCGCGGCGTTTCTGACGGAGATGAACCGCTGGAGTGCCGGCGACGACAGGACGACTCGTATCGGGTGGCGAGACGGAATGGGTGAAAAGGGGGTCATCCCGAGAAACGATCAGGGTTTGTCCGTGTTGATTGTTACGATGATAGCCGACGACATGCGCTGAGCGCCTACGATAATTCGAAGACTTCGAAGTATCGGACGCCGCCGAGCTCCGTCCTGATCATCACCGACATTCACTGTCGAACTGCACGGGCCCACGGCCTCAACACCGAGATCCGAAGATCCGAAGATCCGAAGGAATACAGGATCACGCTGATGCTGGCGGGCCCACACGTTTGCGCGACCGCCAGCGTGTCTTTTTCAGCGTGCAATCCCGGCTGGCGCCCCGTGCGCCAGCCGGACAGCGCCGACCGTGGCGTCCGCCGCCGCCGGCCTCCGGCCTGACGCGCGAAGCGCGTGGTGGCGGGCGTTAACGACTCCTTCGGATCTTCGGATCTTCCGATCTTCGGTGTTGCCGTGGGCCCGTGCCGTTCGACAGTGACCGACGCTGACGTGAGATGACAAAGCCGTGTCGCCGTGCGACGATCACGACGCATGAGCAATGAATTCGCGTTCGAGATGGCCACCTCCAACATCCGATTCGGCGTCGGCGCGACGCAGGAGGTGGGAATGGATCTCGCCGATCTGGGCGTACGCCGGGCGTTGGTCGTCACCGATCAAAACGTCGCGCAGCTTGCGCCGGTGGCGATCGTGCGTACGGCGCTCGAAGCTGCGGGCGTCCAATCCGTCCTCTTCGACCGTGTCCGTGTCGAACCGACCGACGGATCCTTTCGTGAGGCAATCCAGTTCGCCGAAGCTCACGCGCCTGACGGGATCGTGGCGGTCGGCGGTGGATCGGTGATCGACACGGCCAAGGCAGTGAACCTCTACACGACGTATCCGCCGGCGAACTTTCTCGACTACGTCAATGCGCCGATTGGAAAGGCGATTCCGGTACCGGGTCCGCTCAAGCCGCTCATTGCGATTCCAACAACCGCAGGCACGGGCAGCGAGACGACCGGCGTCAGCATCTTCGATTACACCGACCTTCACGCGAAGACGGGGATTGCAAGCCGCCGGCTGAAGCCGACACTCGGCGTGCTCGATCCAGACAACACGCGCACCATGCCCCGTCAGGTCGCCGCATCGAGCGGGCTCGACATCCTCAGCCATGCGATCGAGTCGTTCACCGCCCTGCCCTTCACGTCCCGACCGCGCCCCGCAAGTCCGTTGCTTCGACCTGCCTATCAGGGCTCGAATCCGATCAGCGACATCTGGGCGCTGCAGGCGCTTCGAATCGTTGCACGCTGCCTGATTCCCTCGGTCGACGATCCCGGAAATGACGACGCGCGTGCGCAGATGATTCTGGCCGCGTCGTACGCCGGGGTGGGATTCGGGAACGCCGGTGTGCACTTGCCGCACGGGATGTCGTATGCAGTGTCCGGCCTGGTCAGGAGTTTCACCGTACCCGGATATCCCGCCGATCATCCGCTCATCCCTCACGGGATGTCGGTGATCCTCAACGCGCCGGCGGTCTTCCGGTTCACCGCGGGTGCCAATCCCGCACGTCACCTGCAGGCAGCCGAGGCGCTTGGCGCCAGCGTGACCGGTGCGAAGGACCAAGATGCGGGAAAGATTCTCGCCGAGAGGCTCGTCTGGTTCATGGAGCGGCTTGGCGTGCCTAATGGCCTGAAGGCGGTTGGCTACACGTCAGCCGACATTCCGCGGCTCGTGGAAGGGACGCTGCCGCAACACCGCGTTACCAAGCTGTCGCCACGTCCTGCAGGACCGGAGGAGCTCGCGCGGCTCTTCGAAGAGGCTCTGACGGGTTGGTGAGCCGCGTCGGGATCCGTGATCCGGGATCCGGAGTCCGATCGGATCCCGCATCCCGGTCAACGGATCCCGGCCAGAAGCCTAGGGTTGCGGCACGGCCCTGAGCGAGCCGAACAGCCCGTGCGTCTCGTCCTGTATTCCCGCGGCGAAGTACAGCGCGTTCTTGTCGCCGCCGTTGCCGCCGTTACCGAACGTGATCCCCCACAGGCCGTCGATGACGATCGGTTTGCCGTTCTCGTCCTTGATTTGGCCGAGATACTTGCCCGAGCTCGGATCGTACGCGTGCAGGAGACCGCTGCCAAAGTTCCCGACGATCAGCGCGTTGCTGAATACACCCCAATCCGCTGGCGCGAGGGCGAGGCCCCACGGCGCATTGAGGTGATTCCCCTGAATCAGCCGCTGCAGCAGGTGACCGCTGGTGTCGAACACGTCGACGAAACCTGAACCCTTATCGGTTTCTTCGTCAGGCTCCTTGTGACTCTGCTGCGCGTAGGTTACGTACAACTTTCCGCCGAGGTTCTGAATGTTGAAGATGGAATAACTATTCGGGATATTCGGATCGCTGAAGGATCCATCGAGCGTGGCCGGTTGGAACGCTCCGTCGTAGACGTCAATCTTTGCGTGTTCGAAGTCAGCGGCGTAGAGGTACGTCGTCGTGCCGCCCTGGCCATTGCTGACTTGCCCGATCGCGAGGCCCGTATACACCGCATCACCGGTGGCCCCTACTTGGGCCTGCATCGATGTCGATCCTGGCGGTTGCACCGGCACGTTCGGGTTCCACCCGCTAATGATGCCCGCCTGCGACGCAAACAGGAATGCGGCACGACCGCTTGCCGAACCGGAGTGCACGATGAAGTCAGTCGCGGCGCCGGTGTTGAACACAGTGCCCGTCGGCGATCCGCTAGGGATCGTGACGACCAGCGCGTTCTTGATCAGCGGAGCAGGCGGGGTAGCGTTTGGGTGGTCACGAGCGTAGAGCGTGGAGACACCGGAGACGTTGTCTGCAACCCAAAACGGGCTGCCCCCACTCATGCTGATGCCCCAGGGGTTGACGAGATCGGGATCCGTGATGAGGGCGAGTCCTGGCAGATCAGAAACCAGGTTCGTTTGGTGATACGCCCCCGACTCAGCGGCGCTGGGTGTCGTCGATGAGAAGGGGAGAAGCGCGACGGTCAATGCTGCTGCAGTACTCGTGGTGGCCAGTGCAATCCGACTCCGCAGGCCAAGGCGGATGTTCATGAGAGCCTCCTTCTACCCCAGGTTTATTTATTCCTCCTCCTGAGGGTCAGACTACACCCTGCGCGTAACGATCGGAACGCCGAATTGAAAACCGGAACAGGAGATTTGGAAAGGAGCGGAGGAAGGATCTTTCTGACACTTCTATTATACCGGGCTGTCAACCGATCTCCTAGTAAAAAATTCTAGTAACACATTGAAAAATAAAGGCTTACACCGCTAAGTCATCGTGCTACTGTGGTCGGCCCGGAGGTCGCCCGCATGCCAACCAACGCGCTGGATCCGAAGAGGTCGTCTCATGTGCTCGAACGTCTCCTCGATATCCCGGATCTTCCGCAGGTGGTCCGACAGCTCGATCCGCAGATCCTGCACCGCCTCGTACGCGTCGTCGGCTTGGAAGATTGCGGGGAAATTGTGTCGCTCGCGACGCCCGCGCAGTTGATGCGCGTGTTCGATGTCGACTTGTGGCGGAGCGGTCGTCCAGGTCATCCAGAGACGTTCGATGCCGACCGCTTTGGAGTGTGGCTGGAAGTGCTGGTGGAATTCGGAGTCTCGAACGCTGCGTTGAAAGTGGCGGGGCTCGACGTCGACTTTGTCACGGCAGCCATTCTCGAGCACGTGGTGGTGGTCGATCAGGCCGCGGAGGTTGCTGCTGAAGTGTTTCGGCGGGTTGTCACCGACAGCCAGGAAGAGGAGGTGTACGAGCGACCCTCGATGATCGAACGAGTTCGGGAAGGCGGCGCCACATGCGAGATCGCTGGTTACGCCATCGTCGCAAAACGCAGTGAGTCGTGGGATGCGCTTGTCGCCGTGCTCGGCGCGCTCAGCGACGAGCATCAGGATTTCTTTCACAAGTTGATGAGCAGCTGCTGTTGCGTTTCAGAAAAGCAGATTGAAGACGAAAGCGGCTCGTACCA
>Ga0070683_100000597_pt1 | contig 25917 bp, 23 predicted proteins | sample KBSC713LmetaG_FD_64662 | JGI IMG/M metagenome (GOLD analysis project Ga0070683, IMG submission 64662) | Corn rhizosphere microbial communities from Kellogg Biological Station, Michigan, USA - KBS C7.1-3L metaG | ecosystem: Host-associated > Plants > Roots > Rhizosphere ... | reverse complement strand
CTCGAGCGAGCGCGTCTCGACGTCGATGTCGTTCGCAAATCGGGGATGGAGTCGACATCAAAACGCGCGCTGAATGGCGCGACGCTCGGCGCCCTCGAGCCGTTGATGGTCTTTCAGTATTTGATGCGGGGTGTGAAGCGATCATGACCGAGAAGCACGTTCTCCTCGTCCATCAAGCCTTCATGACGCCGGAGGACGGTGGAGGAACGCGTCACTACGAGCTGCTCGCGCGTGCGGCGGAGAACGGTCATCGCGCGACGGTCATCACGTCGGATGTGGGTTATCTCTCTCGTCGGGAGCGGAAACCTCACCAGCTGAATCCCGCGATGGCGCTCGACATTCAACGAGTGCGCGCCGTCGCACCGACGGGATCCGACTTCGCTTCACAGCTTCGGCAACTCATCGGCTTCGCGGCCGGCGCCGTTCCGCGCGGCCTTTCTGTTCGCGACGTCGATCTCGTGATGGGGACGAGCCCAAGCATCTTTCAGGCGTTGAGTGCGTGGCTCATCGCAGCGGTCAAGCGAAAGCCGTTTCTGCTCGAGATTCGCGATCTCTGGCCCGAGTTCATCATCGGAATGGGAAAGCTGAAGAATCCCGTCGCGATCAGGATAGCGAAGGGTCTCGAGTGTTTCTTGTACTCGCGCGCCGATCACCTGCTCGTGAACTCACCCGCGTATGTCGATTATCTGATGTCGAAGGGCGTCGATCGACGACGCATCAGCCTCATTCCCAACGGCGTCGAGACCGAGCTGTTTGCGCCGAGTGTGAAACGGAACGCGGCGGCGCGGGAGTTTCGCGCTCGATTTGGCGTGACGGACAAATACGTCGTGATGTACACCGGTGCGATCAGCCCGGCCAACGATTTGGGCGTGTTGTTGGATGCGGCGGAAATGCTGCGCGACGCCGCGAATGTGCATTTTCTAATCGTCGGAGACGGGAAGTCGCGGCAGGATCTCGAGCAGTCCGCGGCGACCCGTGGTCTTTCGAACGTGACGTTCACGGGCACGCAGCCGAAGGCGGTCATTCCCGACGTGCTTGCGGCGGCCGATCTCTGCGTCGCGGTGCTTCAGAACATTCCGGAGTTTCGTCTCACGTACCCGAACAAGGTGTTCGACTACCTGGCATCGGCGAAACCGGTGGCGCTTGCGATCGACGGCGTGATCCGGCAGGTCGTAGAGAGAGCCGACGCGGGAGTGTTTGTGCCCCCGGGAAACCCGGCGGCGATGGCGTCAGCCATTCGCGCGTTTGCTGCCGATCCGGTTCGCGCCCGAGCGATGGGCGAACGCGGTCGAGCGTACGTCACGTCAACGTTTGACCGTCGCGCGCACGGAACTGCCTTCGCCGACTTGCTGTCAGCCGTTGGTGCCGCCGACTAAGAGGCCGCGGGCTTTTCTGCGTCGATGAGGAGCGCGAGCCCGTGACCAGACATGAATCGCTTGATGAGCGCGCGAGGCCAGACCTTCTTCGCGACGGTCAACAGAATTCCGCCATGGCGCTGGCCAACCGCACCTTCCAGCAAATCGCCGAACGCGAGCTGTGAACGCGCGTTGACGTTGCTGAACCGCGAAAACATCTGCTCGGCCTCCGCGACGGTGTATGCTTTCGTTCCGGGGCTTTCGAGATACCGCGAATACACATCGGTCAAACCGAGACCGCCGATGAGACCATAGCGCGCCCAGAGCAGGTATCCCGAGATGGACCACCGGTGATAGATCATCACCCGCGCGATGCCGCCTGGCCGAAGAACGCGAAAGACTTCGTCGATCGCCTTCGCGGTGTTTGGCGAGTGATGCAGGACGCCCCACGAGTACACGAGGTCGAACGAATCATCGTCGAACGGGAGTCGTTCGGCATCAGCGCATTCGAGTCTCGACTCGAGTCCGTGCGCCTGGAAGCGAGAGCGCGTGAATTCGATCGCGCGGGGAGTCAGATCGACTCCCGTCAGCGATCGAGGCGAAGACTTTCCCCACTCGAGGTGATCCGCACCCATGCCGACGCCGACTTCGAGAATGTCTCGATCGCGGCCGTCTTCGAACCGCGCGAAGTCGCGAATGTATGGCTCGAGCTCATATCGTTTTTGTGCCTGCGCGTCGAGCTGAGACCGAACAGAGTCACCCGCCGCGTACACCTCGCCACAAGACTGTCGATTCCAGAATTCTTGAACCGCCGTTTTGTCCGGGTCTGCCGCAATCGTCATCAAACCGTCCGTACCTTATCGTCACGATGCGCGCATGAGATGATCGATCAGCGCGATCATTTTGTCACGACGCTCGACGTACTGGAACTTCTCGACAACGCGACGTCGCGCGCGCTGGCTCATCTGTTCGCGCAGCGCGGGACTATCCAAGCACTGCAATAATCCTTCCGCGATACTGTGCGGCGACGCACCGTCCACAAAGCGCGCAGCATCTCCGGCGACTTCCGGAACCGCCCCCTCCGGACTCGTGATGACCGGCGCGCCGCAACTCATCGCCTCGAGAATGGCGAGTCCGAATCCCTCGTATCTCGTCGGCTGGAGATAGACGGCGCAGTCCTGCATGAGCCGAATCTTGTCGTCACGCGAGATGGCTCCGGGAAGCTCGATATAGTCCGTTGCTCCGAGCTCGCTGACGAGCGCGGCGGCGTCTTCAGCCCAATTACCTTTCGCGCCGGCGACGACGAACCGCACATCGGGGCGCTTCTCATGGACGAGCGCCGCCGCGCGAATCACTTCGGCGAGGCACTTTCGAGTTGCGTTCGGCTGTTGCAACCACCCGACCGTCACGACGAGCGAATCCGATCGCTCGCCACCAGGTGTGTACGCGACGTGATCGACCGTCAGCGGAATGAACGATGGGTTTTTGACGGGAAACATTCGCGGAATCTCGCGGAGCTCCATCTCGGAGCAGAAGACGTTTGCGTCCGCGAGGGCGAACGCCCGGCGCATACCGACCTTATGCCACCAGGGCCGCGGGCGGTAGTAGTTCACATCGAGCACACCGGTGACCAACACCGGGCGTCCGAGCAGCTTCGCATACGCGATAGGCGCGAGCGCCCACGTCCACCACCAAACAAAAAAGAGATCGGCGGGTCGAAGATTCTGCAGCTTCGAGACGAACTCGATCTCGAAGCCGGCGTCGGTCAGAATCTGAATGTCTTGCGCATAGAACTCGATTCGGTTCAGTGCCTCCGCGCCGACGCCTTCGACAAAGAAGCACGCCTTTCGGCCCATTACGACCGGACCGCGTCCGCCGGTACGAGCTCCAGCGCCGCGGCCACCATCTTCTCCGCGGTGATTCCGAATCCCTGGTAGATCTTCTCGTACGGCGCGCTCGCGCCGAAGTGGTCGAGACCGATCACTGTTCCGTGTCCCGCGACCCACTCGTACCACGACATCGGATGCGCCGCTTCGATTGCGACGCGCGGAATTCCGGCCGGCAGCACCGACGCTTTGTACTCGTCTGACTGCGAGCGGAAAATCTCCATGCTCGGCATGCTCACGACGCGCGACGGAACGCCCTTTTCGGCGAGCATCTGCTGCGATTTCATCGCGATCGAGACCTCGGATCCCGACGACATCAACACGACCTGCGGCGCCTCTCCGTTTGCCGGATCGCCTAGCACGTAACCGCCCTTCGTCACGCCTTCCGCCGACGCATACACCGAGCGATCGATGAACGGTACCTTCTGTCGAGTCAGCGCGAGCCCGACGGGACCGACGCGATGCTCGACGGCGATACGCCACGCGACCGCCGTCTCGTTCGCATCGGCGGGACGAAGGATCGTCATTCCCGGGATCGCGCGCAGCGACGACAGCTGTTCGATCGACTGGTGCGTCGGACCATCTTCGCCGAGTCCGATGGAGTCGTGCGTGTAGATATAAAGCACGTGCGCCTTCATGAACGCCGCGAGGCGGACCGACGGACGCATGTAATCCGAGAAGATGAGGAACGTGCCGCCGTACGGGACGATGCCGCCGTGCAAGGCCATGCCGTTCATGATCGCCGCCATTCCATGTTCTCGAATACCAAAATGCACATAGCGGTTCGAGAAGTCGGCCGGCGAGAAATTCTTCCACGCTTTGACCGAGGTGTTGTTCGACGGCGTCAGATCCGCCGAGCCACCAACGAGCTCCGGCAGCGACTCGGCCGTTGCGTTGAGGACTGTACCGAACGCCGCGCGCGTCGCGATCGTTCCGTTCTCCTTCGTGAAGGTCGGGATCTTGCTCGCCCAACCTTCCGGCAACGTGCCGCTCAATCGGCGATCGAGCTCCTTCGAGTCGGCGTCATACGCCTTCCGATAGCTCTCGCGCCGATAGCTCCACGCTTTGTGGTCGTCCTGGCCGCGCGCGCGTGCTTTCCGCCACTCGGCCAACGCTTCCTGCGGAACGAAGAACGTCTCTTGACTCGGCCAGCCGAGGTTTTTCTTCGTTATTAGAACATTCTCAACGCCGAGCGCCTCGCCGTGTGCCTTTTCGGAGTCTTGCTTCGGGCTCCCGTATCCGATGTGCGTCTTCGTGACGATCAGCGTCGGACGCTCGGTGTCCGACTGTGCTTCGCCGATCGCGGCTTGAATCTGATCGAGGTCGTTGACGTCGCTGATGTGCAGCACTTGCCAGCCATAGGCTTCGAAGCGCTTCGACGTGTCGTCGGTGAAGGTGAGGTCCGTCGACCCGTCGATCGTGATGCGATTGTCGTCGTAGAATCCGATGAGCTTTCCGAGCTTGAAGTGGCCCGCGAAGCTCGCGGCTTCGTGCGAGATGCCTTCCATCAGGTCGCCGTCACTACATACGAAGTAGGTGTAGTGGTCGACGATTGCATTGTCGGACTTGTTGAACGTTGCCGCGAGGTGCGCTTCGGCGACGGCCATTCCGACCGCGTTTCCAATTCCTTGGCCGAGCGGACCGGTCGTCGTCTCGACGCCAGGCGTGAAGTGAACCTCGGGATGTCCCGGCGTCTTGCTCTCCCACTGCCGGAATTCCTTCAGATCCTCGAGCGTGAGATCGTACCCGGAGAGGTAGAGACACGCGTACAGGAGCATCGATGCGTGCCCACAGGACAACACGAATCGGTCGCGGTTCGGCCAACTCGGATCGCTTGGGTCATGACGCATCGTGCGCGTGAACAACACGTACCCGAGCGGCGCGAGCGCCATCGGCGTTCCCGGGTGCCCTGATTCGGCCTTTTGAACGGCATCCATCGCCAACGTTCGAACTGTGTTGATGCAAAGGAGATCGAGATCAGTACTGGACATTGCTCTGGTCGGCGATGGGACAAAGATTCGTGCGACGATGATTCAAATTAGCTCCGGCAGACGGCCCGACAGCAGTGGTTACGCGCTCGCAACCGACGCACTGCTCGGCATCTTAGCGTCATTCGTTCTCGCACAGTTGGCGCCGTGGGGCGCCTATGACGTCGTCGGGACGATCGTTTCGATCGTCGTTGGCGCGATCGGCGGACTCGTCGTCGGCCGGCTGTTTCGACCTCGGGTTCTGATCGGGATCGACATCGGCCTCATCGCCCTCTACCTGCTCATCGCGTGGACGCCGATCGTCGTTCCGTTCACATCGCGGTGGGTTCGAAATGATCCGCTGCCGGCGGATACACTCGACGCGGTTGTCGTTCCATCCGCGAGCGTCATGTCGGACTCGGCCCTGAGCACGATTGCGGCAGACCGACTGCTGGCCGGCCTCGAGTTGGTGCGCGCCGGGCACGCTCGTCGAATCATCACGACGAGGCAGGTTGCTCACGTCGACGACCGGCTCGTTTCGAGCGACAGCGACCAGGCGCGTCTCGTTTCGCTCGCATCGTTGGCGGACAAATGGACCATCGTTGACGGTCCAAAGACCACTCGCGACGAGGCGGTCCTCACCGGACAACTCCTGTTTCCGCGCGGCGAAAAGCGCATCATCGTCGTGACGTCGCCCCTCCACACCCGCCGGGCCTGTGCGGTCTTCGAGGGCGCCGGGTTCACGGTTGTCTGCCGGGCGGCGAGAGAGCGAGACAACGCGACCAATCCCCCGATCGGCCAACACGATCGGCTCGCTGCATTCCGGTCATATGGATACGAGCTCGCGGGCTGGGTGAAGTATCGATCACGAGGCTGGCTCGCACCGCCAGCGGCGGTGACACGTGGGGCCGGGGGTTCGTCGTAGAGGCGTGCCAGTGTCCAACAGCTATGCGTCCGTCATCGTCGGCGGCGGGTTCTACGGAGCTCGGCTCGCCCTCGCGCTTCGAGCGCGCGGGGGACATGTGCTGCTGGTCGAACGCGAGCCACAGCTGCTCGGTCGAGCATCGCTCAGGAATCAGGCGCGTGTCCATAATGGGTACCACTATCCGCGCAGTATCCTGACATCACTGCGCTCTCGCCTCAACTACGCGCGATTTTTAAATGAATACGGCGACTGCGCCTACGAGACATTCACTCATTACTACGCGATAGGGGCTGGAAGCTCGAAGGTCACGGCCGCGCAGTTCTCGGAGTTCTGCCGACGAATCGGAGCGCCTCTAAAAGACGCCCCGGACAAGATCACCGCCCTATTCGACAGCGCGCGAATCGAGCGAGTCTTCGAGGCGAGCGAATGCGCGTTCGACGCCGTGAAGCTCCGCCATCGAATGGTGCGCGATCTGACCGCGGCCGGCGTGGAGGTCCAGACATCGACCGAAGCGACGCGAATCGAGACCATTGGCGACACCACAACGCTCGTCACGTTGCGACGGGCGGACCACGAATCGACGGTCTCGACGGGGCTGGTGCTCAACTGCACCTACTCGCGACTGAACAATCTGCTCGCGAACTCCAACGCGACGACGATTCCGGCGAAGCTCGAGCTCACCGAGATGGCGCTCATTGAACCACCCGCGGCACTCGGTGGCGCGGCGGTCACGGTGATGGACGGACCATTCTTCTCGATGATGCCGTACCCGTCGCGCGGACTCTATACACTGAGCCACGTTCGATACACGCCGCACTGCAACTGGTACGACAGACCCGGGGAGCCGATCACCGATGTCGGCGATCCGGGCCGCGGTCGCACGACGCGCTATCTCCACATGGTTCGAGACGCCGAGCGGTATCTGCCGTCGATGCGGACGTCGCGATATGTGGATTCTCTTTGGGAAGTCAAAACTTTGATGCCGCGCAGCGAGCAGGACGACAGTCGCCCGATTCTCCTTCGACGCAGCGAAGAACACCCCGGCTGCCTCACCGTCCTCGGCGCGAAAATCGACAGCGTGTATGACGTCGAAGAGGCACTATCAGCGTTCCTCAAACGAGAACCGGCGATGGCGGTCGCATGAATGAGTCGTTGATTTCCGTCGTCGCCCCACTCGAGAGCGATCCGCCTGAAGTCGTTGCGGCGTTCGTCGAAGAGACAGTCGGGGTGCTCAAAGCGCTCGTCTCCCACTACGAGATCATTCTCGTCGACGACGGCGTGTCCGAAGGAACGGTCGAACGAGTTCGTGCACTGCTCGAGCGCTACGACTTTGTTCGATTCTTGAGACTATCGCGCCATTTCGGCGAAGAGACAGCGATCGCTGCGGGCCTCGACGTCGCGATCGGCGACTACGTGCTCGTGATGCTGCCGAACATGGATCCGCCTGCGCTGATTCCGCAGTTCCTCGAGGCGGCGCGCGGCGAGGCCGACGTTGTCTACGGCGTTCGCGTGACGAGAAAGAGTGAGCCGTTCTGGTATCGGCTCGGCGCGGGCTTGTTCTACTGGTACATCAACTCGGTCGTGAAGGCCGGCATCCCGCGCGATTCGACGCAGTTTCGCTGCATGAGCCGCCAGGTAGTGAACGCGATCACGCAGATGCGTGGCGCCGATCAGTATTTGCGTTTGCTCACGTCGTACATCGGGTTCCGCAAACGTGCGATTCAGTATACGCCGATCAACCGAAGCGGAAAGGCGCTCGTCCGTCCGAAGCGCGAAGCAGTGCATCTCGCGCGCGCGCTCGTCATGGACCACACGACGCATCCGCTGCGCACGGTCAGCTGGCTGGGAATCTTCACGGCGCTGGTGAATCTGATCTTCGTCGCGAACCGGCGCGCTGCCTACACAACGGAAGGCCAGGTTCGCAACGCGATCGCGTTCCTCGTGCTCACGGTGATCCTAGCAGTAATCGCCGAGTACATCGCGGGAATCACGAACCGGCTGCGGGATCGCCCAGCGTACTATGTACGGGAGGAGCACACGAGCTCAGTGCTCCTTCGCGAAGAGCGGAAGAACGTCGTCGGGATGACGTCGTAGTGACGGGCGTTCCGGCTTACGAGCCGCACATCCTCGCGCCGAAGCAGCACAAGTACTGCGTCGCGGTCTTCGTCATCAACGAAGGCGAGCGAGTTCGAAAACAACTTCGGGAGATGTCCGCTCTCGCCGATCGGATCGACATCATCGTAGCGGATGGTGGAAGCACTGACGGATCGCTCGCGCTCGAAACGCTTGGTGAATTCCGTCTTCGCGCGGTGTTGATCAAGCGCGGGCCGGGAAAGCTCAGCGCGCAGATGCGAATGGCGATCTCATTTGCGATGGCGGAGGGCTACGAAGCCATCGTCGTCATCGACGGTAACGGCAAGGACGACCACTCGGCGATTCCAAAGTTCATCGAGCTCCTCGATGCTGGTTACGATCACATCCAAGGATCGCGCTACGTGCCGGGCGGGAAGGGGATCAACACGCCGCTCAGTCGCACGATTGGCGTCAAGATTCTGCACGCGCCATTGATCAGTCTCGCCGCGGGCACCCGCTACACCGATACGACGAACGGGTTTCGCGCATACAGCAGGCGACTGCTCACCGATCCGCGCGTACAGCCTCTGCGAGATATTTTCACGGCGTACGAGCTTCACTACTATCTCGCGATTCGAGCTGCTCGACTCGGGTTTCGCGTGATCGAGACGCCAGTGACGCGCAGTTACCCCACGACGGGCAAAACGCCAACGAAGATCAGTCCCATCAAGGGCAATCTTCTCATTCTTCGCACGCTCGCCTCGGCGGCGCTCGGTAAGTTCAATCCATGAGCATTCCAGCAACGCCAGATGGAACGTCGGCACTCATCGGGTACACGGGGTTCGTCGGCGGAGCGCTGCTCAGACAACGATCGTTCGACGCGTGCTTCAATTCGTCGAACATCGAAGAGATTCGCGGGCGAAGCTTCGATCTGATTGTCTGCTGCGGCGCGCGGGCGGAAAAGTGGAAGGCCAACGCGGAGCCGGAGAAGGACCTCGACAACATCGAGACGCTGACGCGCGCGCTCTCAGGCGCCGACGCGCAGAAGCTCGTGCTGATCTCGACGGTCGATGTCTTCTTGAATCCGGTCGATGTCGACGAGGATTCGCCGACGCCGATGACGGCGCTTCACGCGTATGGCCGCAATCGGCGTCGACTCGAGCAGATCGTCGCCGGGCGGTTTGACGCGCACATCGTCCGCCTTCCCGGGCTGTACGGCCACGGGCTCAAGAAGAACGTCATATATGATTTTCTGCACGACAACGAGGTGCGGAAGATCGACTCGCGCGGTGTATTTCAGTTCTATGATGTCGACAGACTCTGGCGAGACGTCGAGACGACGATGAATAACGAGCTTGGGCTCATTCATTTGCCGCCGGAGCCCGTCACTGTCTCTGACGTCGCGCGGGCCGCGTTCGACATCGAGTTCACGAACGAAGTCGCGCCGACGCCCTCACGGTACGATGTTCACACGAAGTACGCCCACCTGTTCGGCGGTGCCGGGAACTACACGCAGACGAAGACTGACGAGCTCGCGAGAATCGCCGCGTTCGTTGCCGCGGAGCGTCGCGCGAATGGCTAGTGCGCCTCGCATCGCAGTCTCGAACATCGCGTGGGAGCCGACCGAGGATGACGCGATCGTCGATGTGCTGCGGCGCGAGGGAGTTTCGGCCATTGAGATCGCGCCGACGAAATGGCGTAAGACGCCGTTCGAGGCAAGATCGTCCGAGGTCGCCGAGTATCGACGGCTGTGGGAGGATCGCGGACTTCGCGTGGTCTCGCTCCAGGCGCTGCTGTTCGGCCGGCCGGATCTGCAACTCTTCGGCGACACGCGAGCGCAGCTTGCCGAATATCTGAAGCGAGCCGTCGATTTCGCGGCGACGATTGACGCACACGCGCTCGTGTTTGGATCGCCGAGGAATCGCATTCGCGGTGCGCTCTCGAAGAGCGACGCGATGCCGAGCGCCGCCGACTTTCTGCGAGATATCGGATCGTACTGTGCCGATCGCGGGACGATACTGTGCATCGAGGCGAATCCGGTCGAATATGGATGTGACTTCGTGACGACTACGGCCGAGGCGATCGCACTCTGTCGCGACGTAAACAGCCCAGGAGTTCGGGTCAACGCCGACCTCGGCGCGATCGCGATGTCGCACGAAGATGTGGCGTCGGCAATCGCGAGTGCGCGGGATGTGATCGGGCACTATCATGCGAGCGAGCCGAATCTCGCGGAAATCAGCGGCATGTCTCCGCACGGAGATGCTGGCCGAGCGTTGAAGTCGATCGATTATTCGAGCTGGGTTTCGATCGAAATGCGCGCGGCCGGAGACAATGTCGCGGCGGTTGCGCGGGCGATTTCCAAAGTGAAGAACGCTTACAGCTAAGGGAAAAGCCGAGTCGGTGTTCCAATCGTGCTACCGCCGTGAGGCGACTCGAGTCATCACTGGCTGCGGCGCGGTTCCGACATACAACATTCTCGACGTCGTCGAATGCGTGTCGTGCACGACGTTCACCGTTGCAGTGCGCTCGAGCTCCGCGGTGATCTCGTCGGGCGTCGCTTTCGGATGCGCTTCCATATAGAGCGCGACAGCACCGCTGACGAAACCCGCGGCCATCGACGTCCCATTCCACAGTTGCGAGATCGGCGACTGCTCCCGATCGAGACTCGGCAACAAGACCGAGTCGCCGGGCGCGTATAGATCGACGCACGGACCGAAAGCCGTTCCCGGCGAGCGACGATCGATGGTCTCGACCGCGTTGTCGCGCGTGTGAATCTGCGTCACGCCGGATGCCCCGACGACGATCGCTCCTTTCGCGTTGGCTGGTGAGACGCGACACGCGTCGATCTCGACATTCCCTGCCGAGACGATGACGGGAATGCCGGCACTGCGTAGCTCGTCGACGGCGCTGTCGAGCGCTGCGACATGCGCGGCAGTATCCGCGATGAACGACCAATTCGCGATCGCCGGTCCTGGATGCTCCTTGTGATCCTCGATTGCCCACCGCGCGCCGTCGACGATTGCCGCGATGGTTCCGCGCAACTTGTCGCACTGCACCATCTTCACGTCGACGATCTCCGCATCGCGCGCGACGCCGAGTGTCGCGCCGGCGATCGCGCCGGCGACGGCGGTGCCGTGCGGGTTGCAGATCTTCGGATCATTAGGAAATCCTGAATAGCCAACGCGCACGCGTCCCGCGAGCTCGGGGTGTGTCGTCGAGATGCCGCCGTCGAACACATAGACGGTGACGCCCTTTCCGGTCGCACCGTGCGAGTACGTGCGATCGAGCGGCAGCGATCGTTGATCGATGCGATCGAGCGCGAATGAGACGGTCGTCGTCGAATAGATCGTCGTCGAGCGCACGCTGCTCGATGCGAGACTATAGAGCGGATTTGACTCGACGACGGCCTGTGACGCTTTGCTCGACGCGCCGATTTCGGAGATGTGCGCGCAGCTCGCCAATGCCGCGACGCCGCCAACACCGGCAAGCTGCAACAGGGAGCGTACGACGTCGTGCGAAAATCGAGAGCTCATGACACGCGCTGTTGAACGATTCCGAGATCATTACAGCCCAGCTGTCATGTCTTTTAGGAAATTGGCGTGCCACGAGCGTCGTGCGATGAACAAAATCAGGTGTCAGCGCCGCCGTTGGGTCCACCGCCCCCGTATCCGCTTTCGTCCTCGCGATCGTGCTCAGCCGGTAAATGTTCGTGCGAGGCCTCTTGGCCGGCCTTCGTTCGGTGCTGATCGCGATTCGGCATGTGGCTGATGTCTTCACGCTTTTCGGCGGCGCCTTCGCGCTTGCGGTCGTCCATGGTTGCGCTCCTGTGGGAAACAACCACGTAGGGGCAACAGAGATGCCACGCTCGGCGTAGGGAGTTGTCTCGCGTCGAACGCTCCGCTTCGCGTTAGCGAGTGCAGGATCTTTAGCACAGACTAGACGAACCTGACGGACAGAGCGTGAACGTCGGTCGAAGAAGACCTGAGCATTCAGTCAAGTCCGTGACGTCCGTCTGGTCCGTGCTAAATCGTTTACACTCAGACGTCCGAGTGGCGTGCTAGGCCGGGAGGTTTGGTCTATTCCACCGGGGCGAGATACCGAGCTTTGAGAATCGCCAAAGTCTCGCGCCCGCGCGTCGCAGCCGTTGTTCCCGGATAGCGCTCGATCAGCCGTCGCAGCTCGACGAGCGCCCGCGACGGATTGTCGAGCGGGCCAATGTACAAGTCGACGAGCCGATTCGTCGCATACACGTCATCGTTGATCGACACGCCGTCGATCCGCTGGATCTCTCGAAAAAGCTCGGCGGCTCGTTTTATAGTATTCTCATCTTTGACGTAGAGCTCCGCCGCGCGAATCCGGACATCCGCCGCCGCCGGCTGCTCCGCAATGAGCGCCTCGAACGACTCGAGCGCTTCGGCCAGCTTTCCCCGCTGGATCAGCGAATCCTGATAGGAGTGCTGCGGGATGTAGGGCGTCGTGTTCCCGCCGTACACGATGGTCGACGCACCGCGACCTGCTAAGAAACCGAGCACCGGTCCAAGGCCGCCAGTGAGGATCCCGGCGCCGACGCTCCCCAGGAACGTCTTCCACGAAGCGCCGTGGATCGACGTCACGCCGAACGTGAGAAAAAACGCCAACACCCCGAAGCCAACGGACTTCACATACAGCGCTGCCTCGGGTCCGTAGCGGTCGAAGAGGGTCGGTTGGTATTCGGTGGGCTGGGTCACGCGTAAAACACGACCGGAGTCCCCAACGAGCAACCGATGTGCAAGTCGGCGAGCGGATGACGTCTCCCTACCAACTCGTACGGAGCGTCCCATGATTTCCCGAATCCGCGCGGCTGCCGTCGCCGCGCTCGTGCTGCTGTCCGCTGCCCCCGTCGCATTCGCCCAGGGCTGGATCATTCCGCGTCCCTGCGGGACAGGTGTTTTCCCAGCCAATGACGTTCGGCCCGCCATCGCCATTCGCGACTGTCGGCCTGACGTCGAACGGACGCTGAGCGACGTCCACGTCCAGCTCGCGGACCGTGTGCTCAAATACGAAGTCGAAGAGCGATTCGTGAACCGCGGCGCGACCATCGGCGAGGCGGAATATCTGTTTCCCCTCCCCGCGAACGCCGCGTTCCAGGACCTCAAGCTCTCGATAAATGGCGAGCTCGTGACCGGCGAAACGATGAACGCAGGCGACGCACGCCGCATCTATGAAAACATCGTTCGCACGCAGCGCGATCCCGCGCTCGTCGAGTGGATGGGACACGGACTTCTTCGCGCGCGCATCTTCCCACTCAATCCCGGCGAAGAAAAGAAGGTCGTCGTGCGGTTCCAAAGTGTCGCGCCCCGCGAAGGCGACGCGCTTCGCATCGACTATTTCCGCGGCGCGCCGCAATCGGCCGCGAACGTCCGAGACGCCGGCCGATCTGCATTCACGCTTTCCTATCGGGCGACTGCCGATCTCGGAACGCCGTTTTCTCCGACGCACTCCCTCGACGTCCACGATCGCGACGGTCAACGTGAGGCGGTCGTTCGCGGCGACGCGCGCGACGTCACTCTGCTCATCCCGGTTCGCAAGGCGACGGCCGCATCGATCAGCATGCTTCCGTACGCACCGGGCAACGACGACGCTTTCGCGCTCGTGACAATCACCCCACCGCCCGTCTCGCGCGACGAATCGACGCCGCGCGATGTCACGCTCGTGCTCGATGTCTCCGGCTCGATGCAGGGTCGAAAGATCGAACAAGCGCGCGCGGCCGGCCGCCAACTGCTCGGCACGTTGCGTCCAGCCGATCGATTCCGACTCATCGACTTCTCCAACGACGTCCGCACCTTCAAAGACGACTTCGTATCCGCGACGAGCGACAACATCCGCGAGGCAAATCGCTATCTCGATGCACTAGACGCGACCGGTGGAACGAACATCGAAGGTGCGTTACGCGAAGCGATGCGTCCGTCGCCAAATCGCGATCGTCTTCCACTCATTCTCTTCATCACCGACGGCGAGCCAACGGTCGGCGAACGCAGCCCGGATCGGCTTGCGCAAATCGCCGATGACGACAAGTCCCGCCGCAATCAACGCCGCATTTTCACCTTCGGCCTCGGCGCGGACGTGAACGTGTCTCTCCTCGAGCAACTCGCGCTCGACGGCCGCGGCAGCGCGCAGTTCGTTCGCCCTGAAGAATCCGTCGAGCGCATGGTTGGAATCGTCGCGAACCGATTGGTCGACCCGGTGATGACCGACGTCCGCGTTCGCGTCGAAGGCGACGTCCGCCTGTCGAAGATGCTTCCGGCGCAGTCGACCGACATCTTCGCCGACCGCGACCTCGTCGTGCTCGCGCGCTATTCGGGAAGCGGGCACGGACGCGTCATCGTCGAGGGAACACGTCGCGGATCGCCCGTTCAATTCTCTACGAACGTCGACTTTCCGGATCGCGACCGCCAAAACGCCTTCGTCGCGCGGCTGTGGGCGTCGCAGCGCGTCGGCTTCCTCAGCGCCGAGAAACGTAAAAACGGCGGCTCCTCCGAGCTCGATGATGAAATTCGAATGCTCGGCGAACGGTACGGGATCCCGACAGAATTCACATCGTATCTCGTCACGGAGCCACGCTTCGCGACGAATGGACCAATGGACATGCGACGCGACGCGGCACGCCGCAACGCGATGCCGGTAGTCGCAACAGGCGCGGTAGCGGGTGCGCCTCCGGCAGCCGAGATGCGCTTCGAATCCGCGAAAGCCGCGTCGGCCCAGCGCCAAGCGAGCTCGCTCGCAACGCTCGACTCTCTTGCATCCGCCAAACGCGAACGCACGCCGGCGCTGTCGAAAGACAAGTTGATGTCGACGCAAACGGTGAACGGACATACCTTCGTTCTGCGCGACGGGGTGTGGACCGACGAGCGATTCACATCGTCGATGCAGACGACAAAGGTCAAACCGTTCTCGAAGGCGTACTTCGATCTCGTCGTCGCGCTGCCGGAGCTGCGTGCCTCTCTGGCACTCGGCGATCGTGTGATCGTGGTCGGTCGCGAACGAGCGATCTCGATGAGCGATGACGGTGTAGCAGATCTGTCGCCGAGTGTGTTGGCGGCGATCGTCAAAGCGTGGTGAGGAGATCTGGAGTGAACGACGTCGACCGCCTCTTTCGCGAATACCACCAGCCGCTCGTGCGCTATCTGACGCGACGGCTGGGGGATCGCGACTGGGCGGAAGAAGTCGCGCAGGAGACATTTCTCCGCGCGGTGAAGCAAGACAACATCACCAGTGAGCGCTCCTGGTTATTCGCCGTGGCCACCAATCTCGTGCGGGACGAAGCCCGCAAAGACGCTCGGCGCCGCAAACGGATCGAGCTGCTTCGCGAACAGGCGAAAGCCGAAGAAGCAGTCGATCCCGAGCCGCTGTCGATCGAGCGAGCGCAGGAAGCGGCGATGGCGCGCAAAGCGCTCGACGCGTTGTCCGAGCGCGACCGCGAAGCGCTGTTGATGCGCGAAGAAGGACTCGACTACAACGAAATCGCGGCCGCACTCGAGCTGTCGACAACGTCAGTCGGCACGACGCTCGCTCGCGCACGTCGCAGGTTGGTGGAAGCATACGAGTCGCTCCAGCAGCCACGGAGCGATCTGAGAGGATCTCATGCAGCATCTTGAAGAAGGAACCATCCACGCCTGGCTCGACGGCGCGCTTTCGACGACGGAAGCGCGCGAGGTCGAACAACACGCCGCCGGGTGCGCCGAATGCTCAGCGATGGTTGCCGAGGCGCGCGGGCTGATCGCCGGTGCATCGCGGATCGTGTCGTCGCTCGACGTCGTGCGAGGCAACGTCATTCCGAAGACGCCGGCGTCGAAGGGCGGCGGTTCGCTGTGGCGTTCGTTGCATCTGACGCCGGCGCGGGCAGCTCTCGCGGCCACGTTGTTGATTGCCGTTTCCAGTTTGCTGACAGTCAGACACAACACGAACGACAAAATGGTCATGCCGACGCCTGCGGCGCCGGCTCCTGCGGTAGCGGCGCCGTCGGCGGAGACCAAGGCCCCCGCCGCGACACCGCCTCTACGGCAGGAGTCTCCGGCTTCGGCGCCGCGTGTCGCGGCCAAAAAGAGTGAGCCGTCGGCGCTCGCTTCAAATCCCGTGAAGGATCAGCCGAGCAAGCCGTCCGAGGAGCCAGCGGCAAGAGACGCGAAGGCGAAAGCGGACGTTGTAGAGCGGCGCGATTCAATCGCTGCCTCGAGAGTAGTCGCGTCGGCTGATTCGGTCCGTACCGCGACGGATTCGGTAGCCTCGGCCGCCGCTCGATCAGTCGCCGCGGGTGCGGCGCCCGCCAATGCGCCGAGACTCGAAAAGCAGGATCAGCAGCGGGAGAATGCAATCAGGGAGGCGGCGCGACGCGTCCACCTCAACGAGGTGGGCACGACTGGGGTCGTCGCCCAATTCGGTCCCAACGGTGCGCCGGCGTGCTATCAATTTGTTCCGCCAGTTGCGTCGCCGAAGCTTCCACAGCGATTTGCGCTACAGAATCTTCCAAGCGACACGACGCGGCACGTCGTTCGTGCGGTGAGTGAAGCCGGACGACTCGATAGCGTGCTAACCGGTAGCGAATGGACGCGCACGAACCAAACCGAGCTCACTGTTCGATTCGCGGCGAACGAGCGCCCGGTGACGCTTCAAGTGCGAGACGCTTCACTCGGCGTTGCGACTGTCGGAGATAGTCGTTTCGCGGCGCCAACCAGCCTGAATGTTTCGCGGTTGGCGTGTCGTCCATGAAATAGGCACAGGTTGTGATCTCTGCAGTCTCATGCAGCGATCAGCAGGCCACAAAACCCGCATTCCGAAAACGCGCGATGTGTTGATGCGCGTCGTTCCGCTTTTCTTGCTACTCGTGCTTGCTGGGATCGCCGCGTATCGACTTGGTCTCCTCGACTATCGACACGCACTCGAGAAGGTCGAGGGACTCCGTCGCGCGCACGGCTTTAAAGGCGTCGTGATCGGCTTCACCGTGCTCGTTGCGCTCGGTACGGCGATCGGCATCCCGGGTCTGCCACTCATGGTCGCGGCCGGAGCGGCATTCGGAACGCTGCTTGGCATGATCGTGAGCTGGGTTGGCGCGCTGACCGGCGCCGCGGTCGGGTACTGGGTAGCCCGCACGGTCGGTCGAGACGTCGTCACGCGCTGGGTGAAGCGATTCAAACGCGTCGACTCCGCGATGAATGACGCGAAGCATTTCCTCGGCATTGTTCGCCTTCGCCTGATCCCTGTGATTCCTATCGGGGCGGTGAACTTCGTCGGCGGTTTGGCGAAGGCGAACTTCTTCGCGTATCTCGCGGCAACGGCGATCGGAATCCTGCCCGCCGTCACCATCTACAACTATTTCGCCGACAGTCTCGTCGAAGGCATGTCCAGCGGACGCTCGGATGCGTTCAAGAGTTTGATCCTCGCGAGTCTCATGATGCTCGCTCTCTCCCTCGCGCCGACCATCTACACGCGACTCAAGTCGAACGGCCGCGACGAAAGCGTTGCCTCTCCGTCACCCCGTTGATCGTTTGAACAAGCGCGCTCGGCCTTAACGGGCCCGGAGTTTGCGACGGTTCGAGTCCCGACAAATTTCGCGACTCGAATACATCAGAACGGTGGCAACGAGAAGAGCCGATCGACGCACTAGCGCGCGCAGACTCGAGCACATCATCATCGAGTGCGTCACGCCTGAATTAGACGGCGGGCGCTATCCGGTAAAGCGCATCGTTGGCGACACTGTCTCGATCGGCGCCGATCTCATCAAAGACGGCCACGACATCCTTGGCGCTCGCGCGCTCTACCAAGGTCCAGGCGACGACGACTGGTCCGTGGCACCGATGCAGTTCGATTTCGACAGCGATCGGTGGTACGGCGAATTTCGCGTCGATCGAATCGGTCACTGGAAATTCACCGTCGAAGCCTGGACCGACAGCTTCGAGACCTGGCGCTCCGCGCTAAAAAAGAAGATCGCTGCCGATCAAGACGTCTCGAGTGAGTTGATGGAAGGCGCTGCGCTGGCCCGTTCGGCGGCACGCAGTACTCGCTTCGGTCCTGCGCGCGCATCGCTGCTGATGACGGCGAAGCTGCTCGAGGATCGTCGCGACACGGCAATCGACAAACGAATTCAGCGCGCGCTGGACGACGAATTCCACGACCTGATGGAAGAACACTTCCGTCCGCCGGATGTCACGCGCTACCGGCACGAGTTATCGATCACGGTCGATCGCGAGCGAGCGCGGTTCGCATCGTGGTACGAGATGTTTCCGCGATCCCAGATCCCACCGGCGCCCGACGAGTCAGCGGAACCCCGCCACGGAACCTTCGCCGACGCAGCCGAGGCGCTGGCGCGCATCGCGGATCTCGGCTTCGACGTCGTCTACCTTCCACCGATTCATCCGATCGGGCGGACCTTCAGAAAGGGTAGGAACAACTCGCTGACGCCCGGGCCGAACGACGTCGGAAGCCCATGGGCGATCGGAAACGAGCATGGCGGCCATACGGCGATCGAGCCCGCGCTCGGCACCATCGATGATTTCGATCGCTTCGTCGGGCGCGCGCGCGAGCTCGGGATGGAGATCGCGCTCGACTATGCGCTGCAGTGCTCACCGGATCATCCGTGGGTGAAAGAACACCCTGACTGGTTCTTCATTCGCCCCGACGGCACGATCAAGTACGCCGAGAATCCGCCGAAGAAGTATCAGGACATCTACCCGATCAACTTCTGGTGCGAGGATCGCGAGGCACTTTGGAATGCGTGCCGCGACATCGTCTTGTTCTGGATCGAGCACGGCGTCAGAACGTTCCGCGTCGACAATCCGCACACGAAGCCGCTCGCGTTTTGGGAATGGCTGATTCGCGACGTCAACGCTACGAATCCCGACATTATCTTCTTCGCCGAGGCGTTCACGCGTCCCAAGCGGATGAAGAGCCTCGCGAAGCTCGGCTTCACGATGTCGTACACGTATTTCACGTGGAAGAACAGCGCGTGGGAGCTCTGTACGTATCTCGAGGAGCTCGCGTCGAGCCCGATGGCGGAGTACTACCGCGGCAATCTTTTCGCGAACACGCCTGACATCCTGAATGAGTATTTAGTGAAAGGCGGCCGGGGCGCGTTCCGCGCTCGTCTTCTACTCGCGACCACCCTTCTGCCGCTCTACGGGATTTACAGTGGCTTCGAGCTGCTGGAGAACGTTCCCTTGAAGGAGGGCAGTGAGGAGTACCTGCACTCGGAGAAATACCAGCTCAAGCCTCGCGACTTCTGCGGCGCCGAGAACATCAACGAAGACATCAGGCTGCTGAACCGATTGCGCCGAGAGCACCGCGCGCTTCAGCTCTACTCGAACCTGTCGTTTCACCAGAGCGAAGACGAGGCGATCATCTTCTATAGAAAGGCGGCCGCCGAGCCTGTCGTGCAATGGACGGGGGGCGACGAGCCGACGCTGGTTCCGGAGGAGACGCTTGCGGAGCTGCGCGGTGGCGCCGTCGACGCTCCGACGAACGGGGACATCCTCGTCGTCGTAAATACGGACCCGCACAACGCGCGATGGAGCATGGTCCACGTTCCGATCGAAGAGATGGGCATCGAGCCGGACGAAGACTACGTCGTACGCGACCTCCTCACGGATACGAGCTACACATGGCGGGGGGTGCGAAACTATGTTCGGCTCGATCCCGCCGAACAGCCCGGTCACCTTCTGCTTGTCGAGCGCAGTACGCCTGAATCACCGAACCCGCAAACCGACTCGTGACGGACGATTCACTCTGGTATAAAGACGCGATCATCTATCAGCTGCACATCAAGAGCTATCGCGACTCGAACGCCGATGGTTATGGCGACTTCCGCGGACTCGTTGAGAAACTCGACTACATCCAACAGCTCGGCGCCAACACAATCTGGCTGCTGCCGTTCTATCCGTCGCCGCTGAAAGACGATGGATACGACATCGCGGCGTATGAGGAGATCAATCCGACCTACGGAACGATCGAGGACTTCAAGGCGTTTCTCGACGCGTCGCATGCGCGGGGAATTCGCGTCATCACGGAGCTCGTCATCAACCACACGTCCGACCAACATCCGTGGTTTCAGCGCGCGCGACGAGCGGCGAAGGGATCGCCGGAGCGTGACTGGTATGTGTGGAGCGACAATCCGAACAAGTATTCGCAGACGCGGATCATCTTCACGGATACCGAGAAGTCGAACTGGTCGTGGGATCCCGAAGCGCAGCAGTTCTACTGGCATCGCTTCTTCAGTCACCAGCCGGATCTCAACTTCGACAACCCGGAAGTGCTCGAAGCGATCACCAACATCATGCGCTTCTGGCTGCGGCTTGGCGTGGATGGTTTGCGGCTCGACGCGATTCCGTATCTCGTCGAGCGTGAAGACACGAACTGCGAGAATCTGCCGGAGACGCACGGCATCCTGAAGGCGCTTCGCGCGACCCTGGACGCGGAATTTCCGAATCGCATCTTCCTCGCCGAAGCCAATCAGTGGCCGACGGACGTCCGCGCGTATTTCGGAAACTCTGATGAATGCCATATGGCGTTCCACTTTCCGGTGATGCCGCGGATGTACATGGCGATCCGCAAGGAGGATCGGACGCCGATGGTCGACATCATGCGGCAAACACCGGAGATCCCGCCTGATTGTCAGTGGGCAATCTTCCTTCGCAACCACGACGAGCTCACGCTCGAGATGGTGACGAACGAAGAGCGCGATTACATGTATCGCGAGTACGCGCGCGATCCGCGCATGCGCATCAACGTCGGGATTCGTCGTCGCTTGTCACCGCTCATGGAGAGCGGTCGGCGCCAGATCGAGCTGATGAACGCGTTGCTGATGTCGATGCCCGGCACGCCGATCATCTACTACGGCGACGAGCTCGGCATGGGCGACAACATCTACCTCGGCGATCGAAACGGCGTGCGTACGCCGATGCAATGGAACGCCGACCGCAATGCCGGGTTCTCGGAGGCAGATACCGCGGCGCTGTATTCACCGCTGATCGTCGATCCGCCGTATGGCTATCACACAGTGAACGTCGCCGCGCAGGAGCGTGTGCCGACGTCGCTGCTCAGATGGATGCGTCGACTGATTGGTGTGCGCCAGGAATATCAGGCGTTCGGTCGCGGCACGTGGGAGCCGGTGGACGCTGCGAATCGTCGTGTACTCGTATTTTTGCGGCGATATCGCGACGAGATGATTCTCTGCGTGAACAACCTGTCCCGCTTCGCGCAGTTCGTGGAGCTCGATCTTCGCGAGTTCACGGGACTGGTTCCGCTCGAGCTCTGGAGCAAGAATCCATTTCCGCGGATCGGTGAGCTACCGTACCTTCTCACCCTCGGACCGCACAACTTCCTGTGGTTCCGACTACTCGGCGGCGACCAGGCGAAGGAATACCAGCGCACAACGTGAACGGCGACGACCACGCATCGATAACCAATGCGATCGAGGAACTCACCCCAGAGGCGCTGATCGCGTTCTTGCAGCAGCAACGCTGGTTCGCGGCGAAAGGGTCGAAATTGAGTGCGGCGGCGCTCGCGAACTTCATCGTGGCGCCGTGGGGAGCGGGACGATTCGCGCTCGCCCATGTGTTGGTGCGCGGCCCGGATGGTGAGCACATCTATCAACTTCCGCTGGCCACCCACGCGTCGGTACCAGCGGATGTGCCAAAGACTGCGATCCTTTCGACCGCCCCGGTCGTCTACGACGCCGTGCTTGATCCCGAGTTCCGGCTTGGCTTGATAAAAGCGCTCGTGACCGGCGCGTCGATCGTCGGTAGCGACGGCGCGATGTGGGTCGCGGAGGCGACGTCGCCGAAATCGTTGGCGTTGCCGGATGATGTTGCGACGCGTGTCGGAAGTGCAGAGCAGAGCAACACGTCGATCGTCGTTGGCGATGCTGCGATCGTCAAGCTTTTCAGAACGCTCAAGCGCGGAACACATCCCGACGTCGAGGTCACTCGGTTTCTGACGACGCGCGCGGGCTTCACGAATACACCGGCGCTGTTGGCGTCGATGCGGTTCGAAGATGGGGCCGGACCCATGATGTCGGGAATGATGCAGACCTTGATTGGCGGCGCTACCGACGCGTGGGCGCACGCGCTTGCCAAAGGCAAATCGTACTTCGTCGCCGGCTCGCGCGAGCCGGCGAACACTCTTCTCGACGACGCCAAGCGGCTCGGCGTCGTTACTCGCGCGATGCACGACGCGCTTGCCAGCGACGATACGGACCCCGCGTTCGCACCGGAGCCCGCGACTCCGGAAGATCTCGATCGCTGGTCGACGCGGATCAAGGGCTCCGTTCGCGATTCGCTCGCGTTATTAGAGCGCCAACTTGCATCGCCGGCGTTCCCAAAGCAGCGCGGTGCGGAAGCGAGGGCGCTCGTCGCGAGGCGGGATCACTTCACCGCATGGATCGACGAGATCGACGAGACCCTCGGCGACGACCTCGGCATGTTGATTCGCGTGCATGGGGACTATCACCTGGGGCAGGTGTTGCGAACGTCGTCCGGAAACTTTGCCGTGATCGACTTCGAGGGTGAGCCGTCGCGATCGCTGGACGAGCGCCGCGAGAAGACGTCGCCGCTGAAGGACGTTGCCGGAATGCTTCGGAGCTTCGGCTACGCGGCCGCCACGCTCGCGATGGCCGCCGAGAAGTCGCTCGACATGCCGACACGCGAGCTTCGGAGCGCGCGGTGGGAGCGCGACGTGCGCGCCGCGTTCATCGCCGGCTATTTAGGAAACGCTGATGACGACGCGCCCGACATTCTTCCCGAGGAGACGGAGCACGTGCACCTCCTCATCGCCCTGTTCGAGGCGGAAAAGGCGTTTTACGAGTTGACGTATGAGCTCAACAACCGGCCGGATTGGGCGTGGATTCCCATGAGGGGGATATCGAAGCTGCTCATGCAGCGGTGATAACATCCCGAGCGCCGAGCCACCAGGCGTCGTGGTTACTGGCTAGCGAACGTGTTGCAGGCACCCGGATTCCCACTGTCAAAACCGCGTTTGAACCAGGTCATCCGCTGTTGTGACGACCCATGCGTGAACCGATCGACGTTCACATGTCCGGTCGCCTGTTTTTGCAAGCGATCGTCTCCGACTGCCGCGGCGGCTGTCAGACCCGATTCGATGTCGCCGGATTCCAGGATCTTTTCGTCCTTCGTGTGATTTGCCCACACACCGGCGTAGCAGTCGGCCTGCAGCTCGAGCGCAACCGAGAGCGGATTCGCTTCGCCGGGATTCTGATCTTGGAGCCGCCGGACCTTCGCGTCCGTTCCCAACAAGTGTTGGACGTGGTGTCCAAGCTCGTGCGTGATGACATACGCCTCGGCGAAATCGCCGGGCGCGCCGAAGCGCGTGCGCAGCTCGTCGTAGAACGCGAGGTCGATATAAATCTTCTCATCGTTCGGGCAATAGAACGGACCCATCGCCGTCTGTCCGACGCCGCAGCCGGTCTGCGTCGCGTCGCGGAAGAGAACGAGCTTCGCATCGTGCCACCGCGCGCCCTCGGAGCTCATGATCTGCGACCACGTCACCTGCGCCGTGTCGAAGACGAAGCGGACGAGCTGCACCTCGCGCTTCTCCGTCGCCGACTCGCTTGCCGGCGGCGCGACTTCGCCAGGGGCCGCGTCGCTCGGTGCGGGCTGATCGCTTCCCGAGATGAAGTCGCGGCCGAAGATCAAGCTCAAAACTAGAAGGACAACCGTTCCACCGATGCCCATCGGCGCCATCCCGAAACCGCCGCCGCTCGCTCCGCGACGATCCTCGACGTTGCCGCTATCCCGTCCTCCTGGTGACCATCGCATCGCTGTTCTCCTCTGTTCTGAGCGCCAAGAAAGGCAAAAACCCGGCCCGCCTCGTCAGTCGAACGCCCGTGCCATCACGAAGTCGTGCTGCACGTCGCTTCCCAGAATGAAGTCCTGAACGCCGACGACCGCAAATCCGACCCGCTCGTAGAACGCCAGCGCCCGCGCGTTCGCCTGCCAGACGGCGAGCCACAGCGTGTCGGCATTCCAGGCGCGAGCCTGATCGACGCACGAATTCATCAGCTGGACGCCGAGCCCGCGGCCATGCAGGCTTTTGTCGACGTAGATGCGCTGGACCTCGACTGGGCGCTCGCCCGTGATGCCGTTCGACCGACTTCCACGCCGAGTCATCGCGTAGCCGACGGCGTTTCCGGCTTCGTCGAAGGCAAGGACGGCGGCTCGATCGGACTCGCTGAGCTCCCGCGTCTGGATCTCGGGGGAGAACGCGCCCGGGAGATACGCTTCCATGTCTTCGCGCGTGTTCATCGCTCCGAAGGTCTGCTCGAAGAGTCGTGCGCCGAGCTCGGCGAGTAGCGCCGCGTCTTCAACGGTCGCCGGTCGAATGACTATGTCGCTCATCCCGATAATTCTATTCGCCACATGACGATCGCGATGGGCTTGATCCTCACGTAGCGTTAGGGCCTATCCTCCTCGACATGCTGACGATGACGCGACCGCCGAAAGCGCCGGACCCGAATGCGATCAAGATCGGCGACCTCGCGAAGCGGACCGGCGTCTCCGTCCGCACGCTGCACTACTACGATGAGATCGGACTCCTACGGCCAAAGCTCGTGACGGCGTCGAAGCACCGCGTCTACGGACCCGCAGAGCTGGTACGACTGCAGCAAATCAAATCGCTTCGCCGACTCGGCTTCAGTCTCGACGAGGTCCGCGCGTGTCTCGACGCGCCGGAGTTTTCGCCGGCACGGGTCATCGAACTGCACACGCGCCGGCTTCGCGATCAGATCGCGCAGGAACAGCGGCTTGTGTCGCTGCTCGAAACACTCGCGGCGGGCTATCGAACGTCGTCGATGAAAACCGCGGACGAGTTCATCAACATCATCGAGGAGATCACGGTGATCGAACGCTCATTTACTGCCGAAGAGCTCGCGGAGCTGAGAGAGCGCGGGGAGAAGCTCGGGCCAGAGCACATCCGAGCCGTCGAAGCGGAATGGCCGATACTCATCGCGCAGGTTCGGCGGGAGATGATCGAAGGAACAGATCCGACGAGCGAACGCATGCGCCCGCTCGCGGTGCGCTGGCGTGAGCTCGTTCGCGAATTCACCGGAGGGAACCCGAACATCGAGCGTAAAGTGCGCGCGATGTATATCGAGGAGCCTAGGCGAGCGGAGCAGAATGGACTCGACCCGACGATTTTCGAGTACGTCGGCAGAGCGATTCGCGAGCTCGACTAGAGAAGTTCGGGACATTTTGCGCTGACGCGCAGAAATTCGCGGTTTGAGGACGCCCCGGTACGCAGCGTGCAGGCACCCGCCTGATCGGATCTCGTAACGAGTTGCTCGGACACTCAGGTGCAGAGGGGGGTATGAGGATTTTCGAACGACCGGTTGCGCTGGCGGCCGCCGCGCTCATTGGTGTCATGGCTTCGGCCCTGCCGGCGCGAGCGGACGTCGTCTTGATCGGAACGACCGGAATCAACTCGCCGTACGACGCGCTCTTGAGCGCGGCGAAGCAAGCCATCGCAACCGACTTCTCGAAGTTGTACGACCCTGTCTCGGGCACCGCGACTCCGGTGTCTGCCCTGAACTATTCATTCACCGTCACCGGCCAGTTCGACGTCGGCAACTTCCTCGTTCTGTACTTCACGAGAGCACCTGAATCTCAAGCTCTCTCACAACGATCTGCCGCCGCCGTTTCGAGTGATGTGAACGCAGAGACGGGAACCGCAGG
>Ga0070683_100000596_pt1 | contig 25920 bp, 32 predicted proteins | sample KBSC713LmetaG_FD_64662 | JGI IMG/M metagenome (GOLD analysis project Ga0070683, IMG submission 64662) | Corn rhizosphere microbial communities from Kellogg Biological Station, Michigan, USA - KBS C7.1-3L metaG | ecosystem: Host-associated > Plants > Roots > Rhizosphere ... | reverse complement strand
GACGTAGCGTGCATAGCGCTCGTCGAGCTCGGTTGCCTCATGCAGCGCCGAGGACATGCCCCAGATCAGGCCTCCTATCAGCTGGCTGCGCGCGGTGCGCGGGTTCATGATGCGACCCGCCGCGAAGGCGCCGAGCAAGCGCGGCACGCGGATTTCGTGGGTCCAGCGGTTGACGCGGACCTCGACGAATTCGGCACCGAAGGCAAAGGCAACGCCGTTCTTGAAGTCGGGGCCGCCGACCATGCGCATCTGGCCCTGATGCATGGCGCGGAACGAATCCATCGGCGCGCCGTCCGGCTTCCACTCGCCATATTCCTCGACCACGCTGACACCGAGCGCATCAAATGCCTTCTCGCGGTTGAAGGCCTGGTCGCCCTTGGCCGCTTCGGTGACCGGTGTCTGGCCGAGGCCGACGGTTTCCTTGGCCTTGTCGACCAGCTTTTCGCGCGGCATCACGGCCTTAAACAGCCGCTGCCGGATCTGGTCGCACACCATCATCACAGCCGAGCAGGTGCTCGCGGTGGAATTGGAGCCGCCGGCAACAGGGGCGGGGGGCAGGTCGCTGTCGCCCATGAAAACGGAAATCTGCTCCACATCGACGCCGAGCCGTTCGGCTGCGGCCTGTGCAATGATGGTATAGGCGCCAGTGCCGATCTCGTGGCCGGCGATCTCTACCCGCGTGCGGCCGTCGCGCTGCAGCCGCACGCGCGCCGCCGCCGGCGCCATTTGCGTCGGATAGCAGGCGGTGGCGCAACCATAGCCGACCAGCCAGTCGCCATCTTCCATCGATTTCGGTTCGCTCTTGCGACCCGCCCAACCGAAGGCTTTCGCGCCCTCCTCGTAGCAGGCCATCAGCGAGCGCGAGGTGTAGGGCTTGCCGCCGATCGGCTCCTTCATGGTGTCATTGACGCGGCGCAGCTCGATCGGGTCCATGCGGAGCAGATACGCCACTTCGTCCAGTGCGCTTTCCAGCGCGAACATGTAGGGCACCTCGGGCGGCGAGCGCATGAAGCCGGGCGTGTTGCGGTCGGCGCGCACGATGGAGACGAGGCTCTCGACGTTGGGGCAATCGTACATGCGCGTCGTGGTGGTGGTGCCGCCGACCGCGTAAGGGTCGGCGCGGGAGGACAACTCCCAGCCCTCGTGGCGGAGCGCGGTGAGCTTGCCGTTGCCGTTGGCGCCGATCCTGATCTTGTGCCGGGTCTCGGCGCGATAGGTCGCGATGTTGAACCCCTGCTCGCGGGTGGCGACCAGTTTGACCGGTCGCTTCAGCGCCCGGGCCAGACTCGCAATAATCGCGGTGCGCGGCGTCATCGAACCCTTGGAGCCGAAGGCGCCGCCGACATAGGAATTGACCACGCGCACCTTGTCGGCATCGATGCCGAGCTGCGCGGCGACACCGTTCTTCAGGCCATGCACATACTGGCTGGGCTCGTAGATGGTGAGGCGGTCGCCGTACCAGACGCAACTGGTCGCAAAAAGCTCCATGGGATTGTGGTGCTGGGGCGGCGTCTCGTAGGTCGCCTCGAATTGCACCTCGGACTCCGCAAAGGCTTTTGCGAAATTGCCGACATGCGGATCGTCTTTGTGGCGGGCGAACTGTCCCTTGGCCGGCGCTGAAGTCGTGCCCGGTGAATCCAGGGTCGTGGTCGGCTTCGCTGCGGTGTAGCTCACCCGCACGCGATTGGCGGCTTCCCGCGCAGCCTCGTAGGTCTCGGCGAGCACGACGCCGATGATCTGGCCGTCCTCGGCGATATCGGCCGACTTCAGCGGCTGGTTGCTGGTTGAGAGATAGCCGCCGGCGCTGAACAGTTTCGCATCCTTCAGCTGCTCGGCATTCTCGTGGGTAATAATCTCGATAACGCCGCGTAGCTTCCTCGCTTCTTCCACCTCCATGGCGGCGATGCGGCCCTTGGAGATAGCGCTGGTAACGAGATAGGCGTAGGCCGGCCGCGCCAGCGGTACGTCGGCACCGTATTCGGCCTTCCCGGTGACTTTCGCCACCGCGTCGTAGCGCGGGATTGGCTGGCCCATATTCGCTTTGGGTTCGGGCGCGGCTGTCGTCATGCTCAGATCTCCATGGTCGCGGCCTGATGCAGCGCGCGTGCGACGAGGCGCTGGCCAAGCTCGATCTTGAATGCGTTGTGCTTGCGCGGCATGGCCGTGGCAAAGGCTGCTTCCGCCACGCGGCGGGCGAGCGTGTCGTCGAGTTTCTGGTCCTTGAGCAGGATCTCGACTTCGCGGGCTCGCCAAGGCACGGTAGCGACGCCGCCGAGTGCCAACCGCGCATCGCGAACGAAACCATCCTGCACATCGAGCGCGACCGCGGCGGAAGCCAGCGCGAATTCATAGGACTGGCGGTCGCGGACCTTCAGATAAAGCGAGCGCGGCCAGCGGCCCTGGATCAGGAAGGCGGAGATCAACTCGCCCGGCTCGAGCGTGGTCTCTACCTGCGCCGAACGGCCGGGCTGCTTGTGCAACTGCTCGAACGGCAGGCTGCGCGTGCCGGATTTTCCGGTGATCTCGACACTCGCGTTCAGTGCAATGAGGGCTTGGGCGAAATCGCCCGGATAGGTCGCAATGCATTGATCGGACGTGCCGAGCACCGCATGGGCGCGGTTAAATCCATCCATCGCGGCGCAGCCGGAGCCGGGATTGCGCTTGTTGCAGGAGTCGTAGCTGACATCGCGAAAGTAGCTGCAGCGGGTGCGTTGCAGCACGTTGCCGCCCAGTGTCGCCATGTTGCGGATCTGCTGGCTGGCGGCGAGCTTCAGCGCCTCCGCTATGACAGGATAGTGCCGCTGCACGTCGGCATTGTCGGCAACGTCGGACATCCGCGCCAGGGCGCCGAGACGGAGGTGATCGGTGGACATCTCCATCGCCGACCACCGCGACGCCAGCGGATTGATGTCGACCAGCATCCGCGGCCGCATCACGTCGAGCTTCATCAGGTCGATCAGCGTGGTGCCGCCGGCGAGCGGCAGGCTCTCGGCTTCCGTGAACGGACGGTCGCTTGAGGCGACCGCGGACAGGGCCTGCATCGCAGCCGCGGGATTTTCGGCCCGCTGGTAAGAGAATGAGCGCATGCGGTCAGCCTTTCTTGATGTCGGGCGCAGCCTGTTTCACGGCGGCGACGATGTTGGGATAGGCGGCGCAGCGGCAGATATTGCCGCTCATATATTCGCGAATGTCGTCGTCATTGCCGGCATGTCCTTCCGCGACACAGGCAACCGCCGACATGATCTGTCCCGGCGTGCAATAGCCGCACTGGAAGGCGTCCTGGTCGATGAAGGCCTGCTGCATCGGATGCAGCTTGCCGTTTTGCGCAAGCCCCTCGATGGTGGTGATCTGCTGGCCTTCGGCGGCCAGCGCCAGCGTCAGGCAGGAGAGCACGCGGCGGCCTTCAATCAGCACCGTGCAGGCGCCGCACTGGCCGTGATCGCAGCCCTTCTTGCTGCCGGTCAGGCCAAGATGCTCGCGCAGTGCGTCCAGCAACGCGGTGCGCGCGTCGATGTCGAGCGAACGGGTTTCGCCGTTAACCTGCAGCGTGACAGGGACGGGCAGGGAAGCATCCTGCATCGTGGGAATCCCTCCGGTGGGCGGCCCTGCTGCCCGCGCCGTCATGGGAAGCACGGCCGCTCCGGCCGCGCCCGCCATAAAACGTCGCCGATCGAAGCCGGAGATGCGGATGCTGTGGTTCCCCCCTGTGCGTGTTTTGTCGTTCATCAAAACCTCCGCCGCGAAGCAATTGCGGCGTACGCCGCGCTATCGGCGGCTAACAGGAGCGATGGGTGGTTGTTCCTCTCGGCCAATCACATTGGCTGGACGGCGCGCGCAACGGAGCGCCGCACGGAACAAAACCAGCGGGTATTCTCTTGATTCTGATCGACTCGCAGCAGAGGCGAGGCCCCTACGCCGCTGTATCATTTCGATCTTGTAAACTGGAAAGCGGTCGTCGATGCCGGCGGCGCCGATCTTGCCGACGACGTCGCGGCGATGAATTTTGCCGACTTGATCGCGCGGCGTCTGCTGGAGCGGATGCCGGATTTGAAGAACCGGCACAATGCCGCGCTCGTCACCGACGAGGAGGCGACGAGGTTTGCCGGCTGCCGCTCGACGTCCTGCATTGAGCGGCGTTCGGCACACTCTCCGCAAAGCGAGGAACCATCATTGCTTGCGCCAGTACTTGCAAACCTGGAGAACGGCAATAGCAATTGATAGCAAAGAGAGCGGCAATCTGATCGGCAGCGACAAGGTCGAGGGCACCGCGGTGTACGGCGCCGACGGCAACAAGATCGGCAGCCTCGAGCGGGTGATGATCGACAAGGTCAGCGGCAGGGTCGGCGGCTTCCTCGGCATCGGCAACGATCACTATCCGCTGCCGTGGCAATCGCTGAAATACGATACGCGGCTCGGCGGCTATGTCACCGGCGTCACCGAGAGCCAGCTGCGCGGCGCACCCAAATTAGGCAATGACAATGACTGGAACTGGGGCGACCCCGCGCGCAACCGCGCGGTGAACGACTATTACGGCGTGCCGATGGTGTGAGGGACGTGAACCGGGATGATCGTCGGGTGACCTTCGTCCCGTGCTTTGTCAGGAGGACAACGTGGCGAAGAAGGCAAAGAAGCGGAAATATTCGAAGGGCGCTGCCAAGAAAGTCACCCGCGCCATGAAGAAGCGTAAGGCTGGCACGCTGACGAGCAGCCGCTCCGGCAGAAAGGTCAGGAGCCGCAAGCAGGCGATTGCGATCGGCCTATCCGAAGCGCGCAAGCGTGGCGCCAGGTTGCCGAAGAAGAAAAAGAAATCCTAGGGCCGCGAAATCTAGGACGACGGCTGGGATGTGTCAGCCGGCGGGCAGGCTGCCATCCATTCGTCGAATTCGTCGGCGCCGGGGTCGTCGTCAAACGCCCGGGACCGGCGATGCATGATTTCGCGCGGGCGCCGCGCCCCACGATCTCGTCATCGCCGGGCTGTCATTGCTGAAGTCCTCATTTTTGGCTGGTCAACAAACGGGACAGCCGGACCGCCGTTCCTGCCATTGCAGCCGGATTTTTTGTCGCTCAGCGGGAACTTTCCGGCCGGCTTAAGGGTCGTTTCCCGCGGGCGGAGAGGAATGAGAACATGGCCCGGGAAAATCGCGTCCGGAGTCGCATAACGATGAGACCGCGAAATCGCGCGACACGAAAAGCCAAGGCATCGTGCGCGACCAGCGCGGTCAGGAACAGCCCGCTGACAAGGAACGCGCACAGCGGACAAACCAGAACCGACAGGGCCGGACTGGTACGGCTTCTCGCGACACGCGAGCTGAGGGAGATTGATCATGCGTGCAGGCACCATCGTGACTTTGGCCGTCCTCGCATTCCTGCTCGCCGGCGCGGTCGCCTTCGCCTATTTCGGACTGAGCGAGCCTGGCCGGCCGATGTCGGGAGAGGTCTTTGCAGCGCTGATCCTCGGCTCGGTCTTCTCGCTGGTCATCGGGATCGGATTGATGGCGCTGCTCTTCTACAGCCATCGCAAGGGATATGACGAGCCGCCGCGGCTGTTGCCGCCGACGTGACGTGCCGGTGACGTCGCCGGCCGACTGCCGGCGGGATTTCGTTGAGAAATTTGCAAGATCGGAGGCGAAGATGGGACTTGCCCAATATGCGATCGTGCCGGTGCGCGGCCAATGGGGCGTGCTGCATGACGGCGAGGTCAACGGCGAATATGCCACCAAGGAAGCGGCATTCGAGTCGGCGGTAGCTGCCGCCTCGACCCCGATGCGGCAGGGCCATGAGGTTCATGTCAGCGCGCCGGCGCGCGTCGAAGCCAAGGATGAGTGATCAGATCGTTCAGCCGTTGCCTTCGTCTTTGCGGGCGGGCGGTTGCCGGGACTGCTCTCTCGACGGCTGCTGCCGTTGCCCCGTAACGTTTTCGCTCGTGTCCTCTCGGTTGGCCTTCTGCTCGAGTTCCTTGCCTTCCTGCACCAGAAGGTCGTCGCCGATCATCTGACCGATCACCTGCCTGGTGAACCCTTCGGCCATCTCCTGGGTCTTGCTCATTACCCATCTCCGTAGCTTGCTACTCTGTTGGACGACGGCCGGTGCGGCAGTTGAGTGGCGGGCTAGGCCGACGCCGCAGCGCTTCCGGCAGGAAATACTCATCCGGATCCGGTAAGGCTTCGCGTCGGACGTCGGCGGCGCGCTGGGCCCGCTCATGCGGCGTCTGGTTCTCGCGAAACCGGCGCTTCACATCGACGCCGCTGACGGGATCGTTCACGCCGTGCTGGATATCCCTGAAATCGGTCATCGCCATCTCCTTCGCTCCCAAGAAGATAACGGCGCCGGCGCAAACGCCGTTCCGGCAGTTCCCGCGTCAGATTTGCTTTCAATCTGCGGAACACATCCGGCGACGAGCGCTTTCCCCGCAGGAGGTGCCTTATGGACACGAAATCAGCCAGCAAACCTGTCATGAAACCCGTCACGCCGGATCGCGGCGAGCGGACGGATTGGGGTACCCACGCCCAGACGCATGAGCCGTGGAAGGGCAATCCGGAGAAGGAGCAGCGGTCGGACAACGACAAGCTCGATCTCGAAAAGTGGCATGAAAGCAAGACCCATTGATCATGGCCCGGCACGCCGCGCCGGCGCCGTTGCCATGGCGGTAATTGACAACGCGGCACAGGAGCAAGGCAATGAAGAGCAGGCTCGTCTCGCGTGCGCCGGCAGGCGTGCGCGTCGTCATTCTCGATTCCGGCGAGGAGGCTTTTGCCGCGCTGACCAAATTCGTCAATGACGAAAAATTGTCGGCGGCGTCGCTGACCGCGATCGGCGCCTTCGAACGCGCCACCATCGGCTGGTTCGACCTCGCCGCGAAGAGCTACCGCAAGATCGAGGTCAACGAACAATGCGAGGTGTTGAGCGCCATCGGCGACGTCGCCGTCGATGACGACGGCAGAGCGAGCCTGCACGTCCACGTCGTGCTCGGGCTTTCCGACGGAACGACGCGCGGCGGCCATTTCCTATCGGGCATTGTGCGGCCGACGCTGGAAGTGGTGCTGACGGAGGCGCCGGCGACATTACGGCGGCGGAAGCGGCCGGAGCTCGGGATTGCCCTGGTCGACCCCGGCGCAGGCTGAACGGTCCCGCGCAGGATTTGATCTGGCGCAAGCATGCGCGGCCGATTCACCTTGGGTCAGGGTCTTGCGCTGCCGGAGTTCCGGCACTAGTGCGCCGGAGGATGTCGAACGTGTGGGTTGCGCCCTCCATCACGACCTTGAAGGCCTTGTCGTAGTCGTTGCCGCGGATTTTACAGGTGGCGATACTTCATTTTGCTCCATTTACGCTGCGCGATTTTGCTCCATTTAAGCTGCGCGGCGCTTGCGGGTGCGCGCCGCCTTTTTCGCCGAGCGGGACCGCGCGGCCGCCGGCCGCTTCGCCGCGGCCTGGCCACCGAGCCGGCCGCCCTTGCGTGAAGGAGAATGATCTTCCTTCTTGCCCCGGCCGGAGCCGCTCTTCTTGCCGCCGTGGGTCTCCTTGTTGACGGTTGCCCAGGCGCGGCGTTCGGCCTCGCGCTCCGGCACACCGCGGTGCTCATATCCTTCCTCGATATGCTCGGCCTGACGCTTCTGCTTGTCGGTATAGCTGGACTTGTCACCGCGGGGCATGGCGGTCTCCTCTGTTTTGGAGATTCAACATCCGCGGCTCGAAAAGGGTTCCTGCGGGTTTAGTCTTCGCGCGCGATCCGTGGCGGGAACCGTACCGGCCTTAGACGTGTTTGTCCTTCGGGCAGCTAATGAGGAAACGAGCATGAAGGATTTGATCCTTTGTGCAGCGGTCAGCCTGACCCTGACCGCATCTGTTGCAAGCGCCGAGGAGATCCGCGTGGGCGTCGGGTGGGACGTATCTGATCATCCACCACTAGCGCGAGAAGAGGCCGCCTCGGGTGGCCTCTTTTATATGTTTGTCAGCTTGCCGCCTTGCGGTTGACGCCCTTGCGCAGCGCGACGGTGTTGAGTTTGGTGTTGGCCGCCTTCTCTTCGTTAAGATTGGTGGTGAGGAAGCGGACGATGTCGTCGTGACCAAGCTCCTCGGCCCAGGCGATCAACGTGCCGTAGCGGGCTATTTCATAGTGTTCGACCGCCTGCGCATTGGCGATGATTGCGGCGTCCAGCACTGACTTGTCCTCGACCTCGCCGGCCGTGTTGTCGGCTTCCTTGATCAGGCCGTCGATAGCGGGGCAATCCGTCGATTGCGGAGTCTTGCCGAGCTTCTTGAAGCCCTGATCGAGGCGCTCGATCTGCTTGTTGGTCTCTTCCAAATGGTTTTTGAGGCCCTCTGCGAGATCGCGGTTGGTCGCCTGGTCGATCATCTTCGGCAATGCTTTGGTGATCTCCTGCTCCGCATAATAGATGTCGTGCAGGCCGTGCAGCAGCAGGTCCTCCATGCTCTCGATGTCTTTCGAAAACAGTCCCATGTCATCCTCCAGTTGAAATCCCGCGTGAACTATGTCGTCAACTGCGCGGGGCAGCCGAGGTTCCTGTGCGGTGAGGCCCAGGCCGCCGGCTTCATTCGAGCAACTGACGCAGCTTCAACGCGTCGGCGGGCGCCGCGCTCTTCTGATCGTTGTCGAAATAGACGTAGACGTCGCAGCCTTGTTTCTTCCAGGAGCGGATGCGCTTTGCCCATTCGGCAAGGATCGCGCCGCGGTAATGCCCGCGGTAGTGGCCGCCGGGACCGTGACCCCTGACATAGATAAAATCGGCCGTGCGCTTCCAGGGCGCGGGCGCGTCGCGATGGTCGGAGATGCAGAGCGAGATGTTGCGTTCGGACAGCATCCGCAGGATCGATGGCGCGTACCAGCTTGGATGACGGAATTCGAAGGCGTAGCGGCGCTTTCGCGGCAAGAGCTTGAAGAAGGATGCAAGCCGATCCGGATTGGCGGAGAAATTAGGCGGCAGCTGAAACAGCACCGGCCCCGCCTTGTTGCCGAGCAGCGATAGGCGCTCTTCCAAGAGTTGCAGACTGTTGACGGAGTTCTCCGACAGGCGCTTCCAGTGCGTGATGAACCGCGATGCCTTCCAGGCAAAGACAAAGTCTTTGCCGGTCTGCTCTTCCCAATCGCGCACTGCCGCTTGCGTTGGCGTGCGATAGAACACGCCATTCAATTCGGTGGTAGGGAGCTGGCTCGCGTAGTATTGCAGCTGGCGCTTAAGCGGCAGGCCCTTCGGAAAAAAGGGCCCGCGCCAGGAATCGTAGTGCCAACCCGAAGTGCCGATCAGGACGCGGCCTGCCACGTCAATTCGTCCCGAGCACGGTCCGCCGCCAGAACGGGTAACCCAGCCAAAGTCCCAACAGCACTGAGAGCGAGGCGAAGCCGGATGCCAGCGCCACGCTCTCGTTCCCTATTGCCTTGTAGAAAACGACGGCCACGTCGGCCGCGATCCCGACGGCCAGCGGCACCGAGCCCGCGACGACAAATCGCGATCCGATCGCAAAGAACGCCGGATCGTCCTCGCCGCGGAAACCGATGCGATGCAGCGCGGCCGGCGTCATCAGCAGGATGACTGACAGCGTCACTGCGCTGAGTGCAATGCAATGAACATACTTGAACGCCGGGGGCAGCTCGTTGAACGCTTTGGTCAACACGGCGATCAGCTGGAAGCCAAGCAGGGCCTGGGCGCCGGGAATGATGACGCGTGCTTCCGTCAGCATCTGCTCGATCTTCGATTTCAGCGAGACATCGGTTGTCTCGTCTTGCATCGGCCGCACTCCTTTCTTTCGCATCGCAAGGCCAAGTCCGTACAGGAACAGAAGGGCAAGTACCGCGAGCGATGCGCCGGCAGCGATGCCGACGCTGCGGCTGAACAACTGCTCGAAGGCCACGAAGATCGCGGCACCCAGGCCGAGCGTCAGCGGCAGCAGGCTTGCGCCGGCAAACGCGGCGGCCATTTGCACGGCCTCGGGCGTGCTGTTGCCGCCATGGAGGAGCTGGTGGAACAGCGACGGCGCAATCAGCAAGGCCAGACTGATGAGCAACAGGATGAGGCCTGCGCAGTGCACGTCACGACTGGTTGCGGGGACGCCAACAAACATGTCCTGGAAGACAGCCTCGAACTGGAATCCGAACAGCACCTGCACGCCCAGGATCAGCAGGCGCGATTCGTCGAGCGCCGTCTTGAGTCTCTCCGCGACCGCCATTGTGAAAGAACCCTACGGTCAGCCGCGGGTTCCTATGGCCTCGTCTACTTGCGCTCGCCGACCGTGGGAGCAGGCTTGCCCTTGTCCAGATCCTGCGCCATCTCGAGATGGTGTTTCAGCGCGGGCAGGGTCTTGTCGGCCCAGGCCTTCAGGTCCGCATTGTCGCCGCCCTTGGCATAGCGCTCGAACAGCGACACTGCATCCTTGTGCGCGCTGACCTGCATGGAATCGAAGTCGGAGCTGAAATCCTCGCCGCTCGCGGCCTTCAGCTTGTCGAGCTTGCTCTGGTGCGAGCTATCGAGGGCCGCCGGCAGTTCGGCTTTCACCTTACCGCCGGACACCAGCCCTTTCAGCTCCGTGCTGGTCTTGGTGTGATCCGTCACCATCTGTAATGCAAAGGTCTTTTCTGCCGCATTGCCCTTCTGCTGCGCGAGCTTGCTGGCCTCGATCTCGAACATGTCGGAGATCGCGACTTCCTTGACAAAATCTTCCGTCGAGGGGGTCACCCCGAGCATGGAATTGATTCCGGTCTTCTCGCCAACCGACTGCGCCAGTGCCGGCGCCGCCGTCAGAAGGCATGCGGTTGCTATCATCGTACGTCTCATGGGTCTTTCCCTCTCCAGTCAATCTTGGTCAGAAGGTTGATCAACGGCGACGAGGAAACGTGGTTCCTGTGGTGCGGCGCCGCCGTTCGCCGCGGCAGGCGAGGGCCGGAACAACACGCCCTGCCCGGACTTGATTGACGTCGGGCGGCATCGCCGGCCGACGAGGGCCCCTTGCTGGGGAGGCTCTGATGAAGGACTTTGCGGACGCCGCGTTCGAGCCGGAGGTGATTGACGTCATGACGGCGGCACTCGATCACGCAGTGGCGAGCCTGCCGGAGCCGGTCAACTCAACGCATGTCGAACGGCTGGCGGAGTCCATCCTCCGCACTGCAAACTCCGGCGAGGGAAGTGCAGCGGTGCTCGAGCGCATTGCCCTTATGGAATTGCAGATCACGCCGCGGGATTGATGCCGCCCGCCGCCGGGGCTTTCGGAACAGATTGCTGCATGCCGGCGTTTTCTCTGCATGATCGAAATGATGCAGCAGGTTTTGGAAAACTCGTTCAGGATCGCCTGGGACTATCTGGAGGCGACGGGCGAGCTTGGCGATCCCGACGCCGCCGCAAAATTCCTCCTGGACAACATCGCAATCATGATGGGACGTGGCGAGCGCCGCCCCCTGCTTCTCTCCAACCTGGCGATCGATGCCTACCGGCGGACGCGAGCCAGACCGGGCCTGGCGCTGGTCTCGTGAGACCCGCGGCGATGATGCCGATCGACAACGCGATCCATCTTTGCGTGGATATGCAGCGCATTTTCTCGCGTGACGGTCTCTGGGAAACGCCGTGGATGGAGCGGGTGCTGCCGACGATTGCAGCCATCGCCGCGCGTTGTCCCGAGCAAACCGTGTTCACACGCTTCGTCACGCCGGCCTCACCGGAAGAGGCGCCGGGACAATGGCAGGCCTATTTCCGGCGATGGAGGAGGGCGACACGGGAAATGCTCGATCCGGCACAGCTGGAGCTCGTTCCGGAGCTGGCGCAGTATGTCCCGCCGGCGGTCGTTGTCGACAAGCCGGCTTACTCCGCCTTCTTTCGCTCGCCGTTGGCGAATTTTCTGCTGGAGCGCAATGTCCGCACCGTCGTCGTATCCGGCGCCGAGACCGACGTGTGCGTGCTCTCGACCGTGCTCGATGCCGTCAATATCGGCTTCCGCGTGGTCATCGTCGAGGACGCGCTGTGCAGTTCGTCGGACGAGGGACACGACGCGCTGATGACGATGTACCGGCTGAGATTCAGCGAGCAGATCGATCTCGTCACCGCCGAAGGTCTAACGGAGTTCTGGCGGCCCGAGTGCGAGAGTTAGGAACCAAGCGTGGCAACCCCTGTTGTCCGGCGACACGCCTCAAGCAAAAACCCCCAGGCAAAACTTCAAGGAGAGCGCCCGATGGCCGAAAAAGACCTCAACGAGCTGTTCCTCGACACGCTCAAGGACATCTACTATGCCGAGAAGCACATCTTGAAAGCCCTGCCCAAGATGGCGAAGGCTGCCAATTCCGACCAGCTCCGCGCTGCCTTCGAGAAGCATTTTGACGAGACCGAGGGCCAGGTCACGCGACTGGAGCAGATTTTCGAGATGCTCGGCAAGCCCGCGCGCGGCAAGAAGTGCGACGCTATCGAAGGCATCATCGACGAGGGCAAGGAGATCATGGACGAGTATGCGGACACGCAGGCACTGGACGCCGGGCTGCTGGCGGCCGCGCAAGCCGTCGAGCATTACGAGATTTCCCGCTATGGCACGCTGAAAGCCTGGGCCGCCAAGCTCAACATGCCGGACGCGGTCAAGCTCCTGGACCAGACGCTGGTTGAGGAAAAGAAGACCGACGAGGCGCTGAGCAAGCTTGCGGAAAAGGCGGTCAACTACGAGGCCGCCGCGTAGGAACGATGCAGCAGCTTCCGCATTGGACCTGATCACCGTTCAGGTGAGTTTCCCCGATGATCCTTCCCCTCGGCCCTCGTGGGCCGAGTGCTTTTTGACCTGCCGACGCGCCGTAGCCGGTGAGCAGGCGCAGCAGCCGCTCGGCCAAGGCGCCGAGCGCAAGGCCTGCGACGACGTCGCTCGCCCAATGGGCGAGCAGCACGACGCGGCTCAAGGCCAGGCCGGCACCAAATGTCCAGACGAGATTGCGCTTTGCGCGCGGCAGAACGGTCGCGGCGGACATCAGCGCGCCGACATGCACGGCATGACCGGACGGGAAAGCGTCGAGCGGCTTTCCCGAAAGCGGCACGCCGTGAAGATGGCCGCGCACGGTCAGGCGATCCGGCCGGCGCTGGTCGAAGGCCGATTTGAGCAGATGCGGGACCACGCTGACAGTAAGGGTCGTCAGCAGGATATGATCGCTGTTCCTGCGCTCCCGAAGCGGGCGGCCGCGGCAATACAGCCACCAGCCCGCGGCGAGCGCCAGCAGTACATGTTCGTCGGCGCCCCAGCTAAGCCATCTAGCCGCGCGTTCGGTGCCAGGACTGGTGTGCTTGGCAACGGCGTTCGCGATCTGAATGTCGCTTGTGGTGGGAGGAATCCGGTAGGGCACGATCATCGCACTCCGTCTCAAGGCCTGCCTGGAATCGAACGGCCGGCGCTTTGACGGGTTCCGGGATGATCAGCGAATCGGGAACCTTCGCATTTGCCGCGGCGTTTTGCCGCTTTGAGGAGCCGGGATGACGGAGCCTGATGTCCGCAAGGGCATGCCTGCGGTCAAGCTCGACCGCGCCGAATTCGAGAAGCGGTATCGCAGCCGCTTCATCGACCCCGCGTTCAGGCGGCTCGCTAGGGAGATCGATGCAATTATTGCCGCTGCCTGGGACGCCTACAGCAATAGCCGGAAGGCACCCCTCACGCGCAAGGCTGGTCCGGGATTTGCCGACCCCGACTACGACATCGCCGTTGACTGGTTGAAGGCGCGCGATGCGATCGAGCAAGCGCAGCAGCGTCACGATGACCGCAAGCAGCGGCCGCGCATCCTCATTATCAATGGATCGTCGCGCAGCGAGCAGACCTGTCCCGGCGAAATGTCGAAGACATGGCGTCTGGTGAAGCTGGCGGAGCCCGTGTTCGGCGAGTTCGGCTTCGACGTCGATATTCTCGACCTATCCCGCACCACCTCGGAGTTCGGCAAGCAGATTCATCCCTGCAAATCCTGCGTCTCGACATCGATGGCGCTCTGTCACTGGCCCTGCAGCTGCTATCCGAACTATTCGCTTGGGCAGACCGATGACTGGATGAACGACATCTATCCGCTCTGGGTGGCCGCGCACGGCATCATGATCATTGCGCCGGTCAACTGGTATCACGCGCCTGGCGCGCTGAAGGCGATGATGGACCGCATGGTGTGCGCCGACGGCGGCAATCCCGACCCGACCTCCTGTGCCTGTCGAAAATCAAATCCGGACATATTGGTGGTGCAGCCCGCCGAGAATTGGGCGGCAAAGAATCTGCCCGGCTCGTTCGACGGCACGCGAGAACGGCGCATCCTTCTCCAACGATAGATGCGTGCGCGCTCCATTGTAATATTTCATGTACGATAGCAGCAGGCGGCGGAGGTGGGGCTCGCCGAGCACGACAACGTGGTCAAGGCATTCCCGTCGGATCGAACCGATCAGCCGTTCGGCATATCCGTTTTGCCATGGGGAACGCGGCGACGTCGGCTGATCACGAATGCCCATTGATCGAATCCGTCGGATGAAAACTTCACCATACGCTCCATCCCGATCGCGGATCAGATAGCGGGGAGGCTGCTCCCAGCCGCAGGCTTCCGTTATCTGGTTTGCGATCCATTCCGCGGTCGGATGCGTTGTCACACCGAACCATATGACCTGTCGTCTGCCATGCCCCATGACCAACAAACCATAGAGCAGACGGAACGAAATTGTCGGCACCACGAACAGATCGATCGCGGCGATGCCGTCGGCATGATTGCGGAGGAACGTCTTCCATCCTTGGGACGGCGGACCTCTTCGCTTGGCCATATATTTAGCCACGCTCGTCTGTCCGACCGCAATGTCGAGCTTGAGCAGCTCTCCATGGATCCGTGGCGCTCCCCACAGCGGATTGGTAATGCTCATCTCGCGGATCAGCCGGCGGACTTCCAGCGGAACTGTTGGCCGGCCGCCGCCAGGTCGCGACTTCCAGCGCCAGTACAAACGGAAGCCCGCGCGGTGCCATTTGATTACGGTCCCGGGCGTAACAATCGCAAGCGCATCAAGAACGCGAGGGAAGAGGCGATAGAGACCAACGAACACCAATCGGTCGATGGCACCGAAGGTTTGTTTCTTGGCGGCGGTTCGTCGCAGAACAATGATCTGCTGCCGCAACGTTAAAATCTCCGCCTCGATCGCCGCCCGCGACCGAAGCAGATCGACAACCGCCCAGACAACGAGCCTGACAAGATCTCTCATTATGGAGCAGCATCGCCCGATTCTCGGTCAACCGCCAGCCAATAGGTTTGCGACAGGGACAGCCGTCACTTACATCCGCAACAATTGGGGAAATGCGGCTTCCGCGGTGACCGCCGACACGGTCAGGGCGCTGCGTGATCGCGTGGCCAATCCAAGCCTGCAAGCGATCTCGCGATAGGCCAATCCGAATTCCGGACCCGCGACCAGAGTATAGGTGCTCTCGTGAAGGAAAGGCGCGTGGAAAGGGTCAAGCAGGTTTTCCAGCGCACGAAGCCAACGAACATCCTGCCAATGATGACGAATGATAAAGCCAACGTCTCATATTGCTTTCTACTTCGCGCTCACTGCTCCCCTCGAGCATCATGGCTTCAACGACGAGCCCGCCGTCACTCGTCCAATCGTTCGCCAGATCACTGGCAGCACGAGCAGAGCCGCGCTGAGGATGACGAGTGTCGTCACCAACTTGTTGCCGAAGAATATCCCAAGCGAACCTCTCGACATCAGCATCGATTGACGAAATGCATCTTCCGCCTTGTCGCCAATCACGATCGCGAGCACTAACGGCGCCAGGGGATAATGGAGTTTCTTGAACAGATAGCCCAGAACTCCGAATCCCATCATCAACACGACGTCAAGATAGGAATTGGAGACCGAATAAGCTCCCACTGTGCAGATGATCACGATCACTGGCGCAATGATGAAGAACGGAACGCGCATCAACGCCGCGAAGATAGGTACCGTAAGCAGCACCAGGATCACTGCCACGACATTGCCGAGATACATCGAAGCGATCAGCCCCCAGACAAAGTCCTTTTGCTCGACGAACAGCATGGGTCCGGGATTGAGTCCCCAGATCATCAGTCCGCCCATCATGACCGCGGCGGTCGCCGACCCGGGAATGCCGAGCGACAGCATGGGAAGCAGCGCGCTGGTGCCGGCGGCATGATCCGCGGTTTCCGGAGCGATGATGCCCTCCGGCTCTCCTTTGCCAAAATTCGCGTGCCGGGGTGAAAGGCGCTTGGCGATGCCGTAGCTCATGAAAGATGCCGCGGTAGGGCCTCCGGGAGTAATGCCCATCCAGCAACCGATCACCGCGCTGCGCAACAGCGCCCAGCCGTATCGCGGAAGACCGGCGAGCGTGCGGAAGACTTCGCGCCACTCTACTTTGGAGGAGATGGCCTTGACGTGAAATTCGTCTTCCACGGCAATCAGCAGTTCGCCGATCCCGAACAGCCCCATGACGGCGACCACGAAGCTGATGCCCTTCACGAGTTCGTCGATCCCCATGGTGAGCCGCACGCTGCCGGAGACCGTGTCGATCCCGACGGTCGCCAGGGCAAAGCCGATCGCGAGCGAAACCAGCGTCTTGATCGGTGGCGAGCCGCCCATGCCCACGAAACTCGCAAACGCGAGAAAGTAGACCGCGAAATATTCGGGAGGTCCAAACGCCAGGGCCACTTGCGCGACCCATGACGCCGACAGGGTAATGAGGACGACACCGGTGAGCGCTCCAAAGGCGGCGGAGCCAAAAGCGGTTGCCAGAGCCGTGGTCGGCCTGCCGTCGCGCGCCATTGGATAGCCGTCAAACGTGGTCGCGACCGACGATGGCTCGCCGGGAATGTTGAAGAGGATGGAAGTGACCGAGCCGCCGAACAATGCTCCCCAATACATCGACGAGAGCAGGATGATGGCCGATACCGGCTGCATGCCGAACGTGAGTGGCAGCAGCAGCGATACGCCATTGGGCGCGCCAAGGCCGGGCAACACGCCAACCAGAATGCCGAGCAGCACGCCGATCAACATCAGAAAAATATGATTGCCTGACAGCGCAATGCCAAAACCGTGCAGGAGGGGTTCGAGATTTTCCAACGAAGCCCTCCGTTAGAAGCCGATGATGATGCCGAGCACGCCGCGCGGCAACGAGATCTGGAACGTAAGCTCGAAGATCAGATAGAGCGCCAGCGCGGAGCCGATCGCGGCGACGGCCGAGAGGCGAAACGATCCGCGCTTGTCCCAAGCGAGCGCTCCGAACACATAGCCCGCCGAGGCCGGATACATGCCTATTAGTGGGATGAGGCTGACATACACGGCGGCCGGGACAAACAGTGTTCCCAACCGCTTGAGTTCGTTCAGCCCGAGCACGACGGCGCGGGCGTGCAGCCATCCCTGCGCAAGATTAAACGCACTGCCGGCCAAAATGACGAGGCCGACGATGAACGGAAAGGTGCCGGACTCGACACCGCCGGCGGACCAGCCGATGCCGTTGTCGAGGCTGGAGACGACGACGGCCGCGCCGAACACCCCGGTAATGAGCGCGGTGCCCGCTTCCAGACTGCGTCCCGAGATCATCATCGCACTCTAGTTGGAGACCAGCCAACCCTCATCGGCGGCAATCTTGTGGGTGCGATCGATGTCTTCCTTGATGAATTTGCTGAAGGCTTCGCCGCTCAGGAAAGTATCGGTCTGCGACGTCCGCTCGATATACTCCTTCCATTCCGGCGTGCTCTGCACCTTCTTCATCAAGTCGACATAGAACGCGGCCTGATCTGCGGTAACCTTTCCCGGCAGCCAGACCGTGCGGGGTTGCTGGAACTGCGGAATGTCGAGCCCGGATTCAACGCAGGTGGGAATATCGTGCCAGTTCTTGGTTTGCGAGACCTTCGGTCCGTCGGGAAGACGCTGCGGGCTGAAGGCGCAAAGCGGGCGCTGGGTGCTGCCCTTCCACTGTCCGATGCTTTCGCTGGGATTGTTGACATGAGAGTCGATATGGCCCCCGGCCAGCTGCACCGCGGCTTCGGCGCCGCTCTTGAAGGGAATGTAGGTGAACTTCACCTTCGCCGCCTTGTCGATCATGCGAGTGAGCGTTTCATCGGTGTCCTTGGACTGCGCGCCGCCCATCTTGAAATCGCCCGGCGGCTTCGCAGCAACGGCTTTGAGATAATCCTGCACGTTCTGGTAGGGCGCATCCTGCTTTACCCAGAGCAGAAACTCGTCCTGTACCATCGCGGCGATCGGAGTCAGGTCGGTGTAGTTATAGGGGACCTTGGAGACCATCGGCTGGGTCCATGCATTCGATGTTCCGAACACGATCTTGTAGGGATCGCCTGCCATGGCCTTGGTGTAGGTATAGCCTTCGGCACCGCTGCCGCCGGCCTTGTTGGTCACGACGATCGGCGGCTCAACGAACTTGTATTTGGTGATGATGTTCTGCACGGCGCGCGCAAAATTGTCGGTGCCGCCGCCCGGGCCTGCGGTCGCAACGAATTCGATCGGTTTGGCCGGTTGCCACGCGGCATTGGCCGCTCCCGACATACCAAGCGCGAGACCGAAGGCGATCGCAGCGAATTTCGGCTTTTGAGACATCGAGTCCTCCCATTTTCTTTGGTCGATTTTGTTTTTGTTCTTGGCTTTTGCGTTAGCCGACTTCGTCCTCCGCAAAGTCGGCGACGGCAATAGCTCCTTCCTCGCGAAGTGCGGCAATTTCGTCCGCGTCAAAACCGTACGCGCCTAAAATTGCGCTGGTATGCTCACCATAGAGCGGCGCGCCCGATCGCACCTTGCCAGGCGTCTGTGAGAACTTGATTGGCAGTCCAATCGTCTTAACTCTGCCGAGAGAGGAATGATCAACCTCGACCACCATCTCGCGCGCTATCGTTTGCGGGTCGGCGAGGGCCTGAAGCATGTCGTTGACGGGCCCGCAGGGTACGCCAGCCTCCTCAAGCGTACTCAGCCAGTATTCGGCAGGTCTGGTTTTAAAGCGCGCCGTGAGCAGGGCTTCCAGCTCCTTCAGATGCGCCATCCGATCGGCGCCGGTCGCAAAACGCGGATCCCGGGCCAGGTCCGTCGCGCCCAGCACCTCCAGCGTACGCAGCCAGTGTTTCTGATTGGCGCCACCAACCACGATCCACTTATCGGCGGCTTCGAAAGCTTGATAGGGCGCGTTGAGCGGGTGGGCCGAGCCCATCGCTTTCGGCGCCACGCCGGTTGCGAGCGCGATGGCGGATTGCCAATAGGTCTGAACCAGCGCTGCCTCGAATAAGGAGGTTTCGACCCATTGACCCTGACCGGTTTTCAGCCGATGCGCATAGGCTGCGAGAATGCCCATCGCTGCGAGAATGCCGGCCGTAATGTCGGACAACGGAGCGCCGCATTTGACCGGTGGTCCGTCGGGCCTTTCGCCGGTGAAGCTCATGATCCCGCTCATGGCCTGCGCCACCAGATCGAAGCCGCGGCGATGCTTGTAAGGGCCGGTGCGGCCAAAGCCGGACAGCGAGCAGTAGATCAGGGCAGGGTGGCCCTTGCTGATTTCGGCGTAGCCGAAACCGAGCCGGTCCATGACGCCGGGGCCGAAATTTTCAACCAGCACATCCGCCGATCCGATCAGGCGCCGCAAGACCTGTGCGCCGCCCGGCGTCTTCAGGTCCAGCGCGATGCCCTTCTTGTTGCGGTTCATCATCAGGAATGAAGCCGCCACGTCGCCGATTTTCGGAGGAACCATGTAGCGGGTGTCGTCGCCCGCCGGGATTTTCTCGATCTTGATGACCTCGGCGCCCATATCGGCCAGCATCAGCGTGCAGGTCGGGCCTGCCATAACGTGCGTCAGATCGACGACTTTCAGTCCACTCAGAGGGCCCATTGTTTCTCCCGCGATCCTGCTTTTCTTGTTGCGATTAGTCGCCGGTCCATTGCGGCTGGCGCTTGCTAAGGAAGGCATCCATGCCTTCGCGGAAATCCTGACTTTGATAACACATCAGGATCAGGTCCTCGTCTTCAACGGGCTTCGGCTGCATGCGATGCAGAGCCTGCTTGGTGGCCCGCAGCGTCAAAGGCGCATGGCTCGCAACGAGGCGCGCCAATTCAAAAGCCCGCCGTTCGAGGCCGGGAAGATCCTCCACGACTTCGTGCAACAGACCGAGGCTGACGCCTTCTTCGGCTTCGATCAGGCGCGCGGTAAAAATGATCTCCTTGAGCCGCGTTGCCCCGATCAAGGCCGAGAGCCGGCCGAGATTGGACGCCGACAAACAGTTGCCGAGCGTGCGCGCGATCGGAAAGCCGAATCTCGCGGTCCTGGTGCCGATGCGGAGGTCGCAGCAGGCGGCGATCCCGGCGCCGCCGCCGGCGCAAACGCCGTTGATCGCCGCAATCGTTGGCACCTGGCATTGTTCGACCGTTCCCAGCACGCGATCGATCCTTGCCTCGTAATCAATGGCATCCTGCGGATTTTTGAATGCGCGAAACTGATTGATGTCGGTGCCGGACGCGAAGGCCTTGTCGCCGGCGCCCGTGAGAATGAGTACTTTGAGGGTACGATCATTGCCCGCGCTCTCGCATATCTCTGCAAGCCGCTCGTACATGTTGAAGGTCAGCGAATTTCGCGCCTGCGGCCTGTTGAAGGTGATCCGGCCGACGCCGTCGCGGACCTCGTAAAGGAGGTGGGTATCGGGGGCAGCGGCTTGATTCATTTTGCAGACCTCCCTACGGTTCAGGCGGGCATTTTTGAATGCAAAAATCCAGTAATGCAATAGTATTTTGCCGAATTTTCCTGTTATGGATCAATTCTGCATTCAAAATCGAGCAAATGCGAACGGTTGGGAGACGTCGACATGATGCATGACGAGGTGGTTTCCCGCCTCAGGCATGTCTTGACGGAAGGCGAAATTCCGCCGGGCGCGCGAATTCCCGAACGCGACTTGTGCGCTTCGTTTGGCATATCGCGCACCCCGTTGCGTGAGGCGCTCAAGGTCCTGGCCGCGGAAGGACTTGTCGTTTTGTTGCCGAATCGCGGATCGCGCGCCGCGAAGCTTACGCAAAAGGACGTCAAGGAACTGTTTGAAGTTTGCGAGGCGCTGGAGGCCGCGGCCGGCGAATTGGCGTGTCCCCGCATTTCGGACGAGCAACTGAGCGAAATTGCCGTCTTGCAGGCGGACATGGTCGAACATTATCGCGCACGCGATCTGCTGTCGTATTACCGTTGCAATCGACTGATCCACGAGGCCATCGTTCGTGCTGCCGATAATGCCGTACTCGCCGGATTCTATGAGTCGATAGCGGCTCGCATACGACGGGCGCGGTTCATCACACCGATGTCTCCTGAGCATTGGGCACTTGCAATTCAGGAGCACGAAGGAATCCTGAACGCGCTGCAGCGACGCGACGCCAGCGGGCTTGCTCATATTCTGCGAACTCACCTTCGGCGAAAGCGCGAGGAAGTCGTGCAGGCGGGGTTCGCAGAGCAACAATGATCCAAGTTTCCAGTCGGAAGCAGGCTAGAGAAAGCCGATTGAAAGCCACGGAATGGCGGCGACCAAGAGCGTTGCTGCAAGGACCGCACCCAGGTACGGCCAAATGCGGCGCATGGCCTCATCCGGTGATGCTCCGCCAATCATACTCGCAGCGTAAAATCCGACGCCGAAGGGCGGTGCAAACAACCCGATTCCCATGGCGAGGATAGCCACCATTGCGTACTGCACATCATGAATTCCCAGCGCACGCGCAGCCGGGAAAAGAAGTGGTCCAAAAAGAACGATCGCCGGAATCCCCTCGAGCACGCTACCTAAGACCATGAATACCAGGATTGAGATCGCTAAAAACCCGAAGCGGCCGCCTGGTATACTCGTCATTTGCGCTACGAGTTGCTGGGAAAAGCCGGATTGGGTCAATGCCCACGCCATGCCGGTGGCAGTTCCAATGATCAGCAAGATTGCGCCGGATAACGAAGCCGTGGCAACGAGCATGGGATAGACTCGTCGCCAGTCAAAACACTTATAGATGACCAGGCCCACAACCACCGAATAGGCGATACCTACCGTCGATACCTCGGTGGCAGTCGCGATGCCCTCAACAACCGCTGTTCTGATCAAAAATGGCAGAACGAGTGCCGGCAACGCGATCAGGAACAGGCGGAAGATTTGGTTTCTGGTGGCCCGTTCTACCCCAGTGACATTGTCACCTTTCGAACGCAGGAAAACAACGAAGACAAGTGCCGCTGCTGCGATCGCAGCTGGTACAAGTCCTCCAGTGAATAGCGCAGCCATCGATATTCCAGTGACCGAGCCGACGGTCAGCAACACGATACTGGGTGGAATGGTTTCCGACATGGCTCCCGCTGAGGCGAGGAGGGCGACCAGCTCTCCAGGTTTGGACCCGCGGCGTTTCATTTCAGGAAACAGGACGGGGGCAACCGCAGCCATGTCAGCTACCTTCGATCCTGAGATGCCGGACACCAGATACATCGCTCCAAGTAGCACATAAGACAGTCCGCCCTTAACGTGCGCCAGCAGCGAAGCCATAAAGTCAATCAAGGCTTCCGCCATGCCCGTCATCTCGATGAGAAGACCAAGCAGTACAAAGAGTGGCACGGCCAACAGGAGTAATTCCGACATCCCTTCGTCCATGCGGCCGACGAGGATGGTCAATGGCGCAGAAGTTACGAACGTCAGATATGCCAGCGTCGAAAGGCCAAAAGCGATGGCGATCGGGGTTCCGACGGCAATACATAGACCCAGAATTCCAACAAAGAAAATCAGCAGATTGAGGTTTCCGAGTGCCTCGATGGCGGTCGCATTCCACCAGAGCGTAGCCGCGCAAACAGCAAGAAAACTTCCACAGAACAGAATATCTCGAATGGTCGTGTGCTTGAAAAGTTGGATGATCGCCACGATCAACATAAGCGCGGCTCCAATAGGGATGGCGCTTACCCTAATCCCATCTCGTATGCCGAGCGCAGGCGTCATAACATCCCAATGGTCCTCCACATGATCGCGCGATATGACAACAATAAATGCCAGGAGAAAAATCGTGGCAATGGAACCTAGCGCGTCGAACTTCCCTTTCCAGCTCGGCGGCACCATGTTGGCAAGAGCCGTCAAGCGCATGTGCTCGCCGCGCTGAAGAGCGATCACCGAACCAAACATTGCCAACCAGAGGAACAGCGAGGATGCCAGCTCATCGGTCCACGTAATCGGCCTGTGGAAGGCGTACCTGGATATAACGCCGGCACCCAGCACGAACACTTCGGCGACGACAATCGCCGCCGCGGTTGCTTCGATAAGAAACCGAAAGGTCAATTCCAGCGATTTATAACCGCCCAGAGCCGCGACATATTTTGACTTGCTGCCTTCTCCAAGGATCGTTTGCTCTGCCACTTCGATTCCAGTTCAAGCAAGTTTGCCAACAGCTTTTTCGAGCAAATTCCAGGCCTCGTCGCCAAAATCGCTCTTCCATTTTTTGTAGAAACCGCCGTCGCTCAGCTTGGCTCGGAACAGTTCCGTGTTGGTCTGATTGAATACCATTCCCTTGGCCTCAAGCTCTGACTGCAGGGACTCATTCAACTTCTTGATATCGGCGCGCTGCGCCATTCCCGCCTCATTCCAATTTCGGGAAATGATCTCCTGCATGTCTTTTGGAATCGACTCCCACTTTCGCCGATTTGCCAGCATCCAGAAACCATCCCAAACGTGGTTCGTCAGCGAGCAATATTTCTGAACCTCGTAGAATTTCCAGCTTTCCACAATCGACAGGGGATTCTCCTGGCAATCAACCAAATGGGTCTGCAATGCAGAGTATGCCTCCTTGATGTTGATGCTTGTGGGGGAGGCTCCCAGGGTTTCCATCATCGAGACAAGAAGCGGCATCACCGGGACGCGGATCTTTAGTCCAGCCAGATCGGCAGGCTTATCAACCGCGCGACGGGAGGATGTTATTTGCCTGAATCCATTGTCCCAGATTTTTTCGAACGTATGGACGTTTGCTTTCTCCATCGATTTTCGAAGGTATGAGCCGAAGTCGCCGTCCATGGCGGACCAAACGGCGTCGTAATTTGGAAAGGCGAAGCCGATACCATTCGCGCCCGCGACAGGTACAATGGTCTGAACGATGAGGCCTGAGGTCGTAAAAAAGTCGATTGCACCAGATCTGATCTGGCTCATCATATCGGTATCGCCACCTAACTGGTTGTTAGGGAATATCTTTACTTCGATGCGGCCGCTCGATTCCTCCTTCATCTTTTCGACGGCCTGGGCAGCACGCACGTTCATTGGATGGGTCGTTTGCTGGTTGTTGGCGTATTTCAGATTGAACTCGGCTGCGCCCGCGGCCCTAGACAAAATAAACGGTGCGCCGAGGATCGATGCACTGCCAAGAAGAAGTCCATTGAATTTTCGGCGAGATACCGCTGCGCGCATTGTCATTCTCCCTGTTGTTTCCAGTGCACTGCTTGCCGGTCGTCTGATTTATTCGACGGCTTCATGGATTTACCCGGCCTGACATCTTATTTGCCGCCCGCAAGTCTTGATTCGGCTTCAAGTTGACGGCGCTTCCGGCGAGGGTGGTTGAGCCTGTGTTGGGTAGTGGTCTACTATCGCTGCCGGATCTGCCATCTCGTTTCCGGCTCCAACAAAGCTGCGGTATTGAGCTGTCGCGGTGTCTACCACGGGCAAGGCGAGGCCAAGACCGCTGGCAAACTCGTGCACGTTTTTGAGGTCTTTGTAGAGTTGTCGCGCGTAGGCCCTGGGCGGATCAAAATCGCGGCTTCGCATTTGCGGGTAGAGGTAGCGAAGAAGATTGGAGTCCGCCAATCCTCCACTCAGGCAGTTGATCAACAAGTCCGCTTCAATTCCAGATCGCTCGGCAAGCATGACCGCTTCCGCGATCAGCGCGAACCCGACGCCCACAACGGCTTGATTGATAATCTTTGTCGTTTGCCCGGCTCCCACTTCTCCCATGCGCGTGAAGTTCGCTGCGACATCGGCAATTAACGCCTGAATCTTTTCGATATCTTCGCAGGCGCCCCCGGCCATAATGGTCAGCGTCCCCGCGCGCGCGGCCGGCGGGCCGCCGGAAACGGGTGCATCTATCCATCGAAAGCCCGACTGATGGTACAGCCGAGCGGCCATCTCGCGGGTCGCTTCCGGATTGCATGTTGAGAAATCAACAATCAGTTTTTGCTCGCCGGCTGCCTCGGAGACTCCGTCTGAGCCGAACACACAGTTCGCAACCGCGGAGGCGTCGTAGACGCACATGCATACGATGTCGCTGGATTCAGCCACCTGCCGAGGCGATTTGGCGATCAACGCGCCGTAAGGTGCAACTTTATCCAGCCTCTCGGGTTCAAGATTCCAGACAGTGACGCTCCAAGCACGATCCAGCAGCCGGCGCGTAAAGGCTTCTCCCATCAGCCCAATACCGATGAAGCCTATGCGTGGTTTCGCGCTCACGTGATCTCTCAAGTCCGAGACGGGCAAGTCGCGATGGAAGATGGGTGCATCCGTTTTGTGACGGTGTGTGTGGTCCTCCGGGGGCCGGCAGGGAATGCCCCATTTTCAAAACTCATTGCGACGTCTCCTCACGCAAGCCGCTTAAGGGGCTTTTCCAAAAGTATCTCATCGAACAATCTTGTATGCAAGAGGTGATTGACGCCAGTGCGTCAAGCGTTCCAGCAGTCCGGCTCGATGATTTCGTGCCGGGTGTGGTCCCCCCGCCAGAGCCTCAACCTGGACGAAGTCGGCGCCGATGCTTAGCGCGGTTCCAAAGTTCGTCACCCAGCCAGCGAAGAAAACATGTCCCAAGCAGAACTGCAATCAGGACATTATGTTGCCGCCCAATCTTGTATGCAATATTGCTCGGGTGTTCACTTGGTGCGCGGAGCAAGACGAGAGATCATGACCAGCCTGCCTATCATCGACGCACATCAGCACTTCTGGGACCTAGGTCATTTCGGTCCGCCATGGTTGCGCAACGTGGA
>Ga0070683_100000595_pt1 | contig 25935 bp, 28 predicted proteins | sample KBSC713LmetaG_FD_64662 | JGI IMG/M metagenome (GOLD analysis project Ga0070683, IMG submission 64662) | Corn rhizosphere microbial communities from Kellogg Biological Station, Michigan, USA - KBS C7.1-3L metaG | ecosystem: Host-associated > Plants > Roots > Rhizosphere ... | reverse complement strand
ACACCCCGTGACCGGTCCCTCCCGGCCCGACCTTCTTGGCCGTTCCCGATGCTTCCGGGGGGTTGCATCGGCCAATAAGCACCGGATTCACCGCTTGAGCGGTGAATCCGGCACGGAGCCAACCCCTCACAACCCCATCGCGGCCGTCGCGTCGGCGAGCACCGAGGCGGTCACCTCCCGGCAGCGCGCGGCGCCGTCGGCGAAGACCGAGTCGACGTACGCCGGGTCATCGGCCAATTCGGCGTACCTCTTCTGCAGCGGCTCCAACGTGGCCACCACCGCCTCGGTGACGGCCGACTTCAGGGCGCCGTACGTCGTGATGCGGTCGGCCGACCCGCCACAGGCCTCGAGGATGTCCAGCAGGTTGGTCACACCGGGCTTGTCCGCGGCGGAACGCACCGCGTCCGGCCCGGTGTCGGAGTCGGTCACGGCGCGGGCGACCTTGCGTCGTACGACATCGGGCGGGTCGGTCAGCCGGATCACGCCCGCGTCGTTCTGGATCGACTTCGACATCTTCCGGGCCGGGTCCTGCAGGTCCATCACCCGCGCGCCCGCGGCCGGCGTCCGCACCTCCGGGACGACGAACACCGGCCCGTAGCTGTGGTTGAACCGGATCGCCAGGTCGCGGGTGAGCTCGACGTGCTGGCGCTGGTCGTCGCCGACGGGCACCACCGACGGCCGGTAGAGCAGGATGTCGGCGGCCATCAGCGCCGGATACGTGTACAGCGACACTCGCGTCGACGGGACCCCGCGGCCCTTCTCCTTGAACTGGATCATCCGGTTCAGCTCGCCGGTGTACGCCGTGCACTCCAGCAGGTACGCCAGCTCCCGGTGCGCCGGCACCTGGCTCTGGCGGAACAGGGTCGCCCGGGACGGGTCGAGTCCCGCGGCGAGGAACAGGGTCGCCATCTCGGCGACGGTCGCCCGCAGCTCGGCCGGATCCTGCGGGGTGGTCAGCGCGTGCAGGTCGGACAGGCCGAAGAAGCAGTCATCGGGAGACGACTCGTCCTGGGCGGCGACGAAGCGTCGCAGGGCGCCGAGGTGGTTGCCGAGCGTCAGCCGGCCGGTGGGCGTGATCAGGGAGAGGGTGCGGTCCATGGTGGGCTCCTGGGTGATGGGTGTCGATGCCCACGAGCCGACGTGCCGGAATGCGAGACGGCCGCCCGTGGGCGGCCGTGGAAGGAGGGTGTGCTCGATCGGGGTCCGCCGTCAGGCGGGCCACCAGCAGAGGTTCGAGGTCCGAAGCACGTGCCCATCATAGAGGCAGGTCTGAACAGAGGCAGGTCTGAGGCAGGAAGCCGGTGGACCTCCGCCGGCGGGAGGCACGGCGGCCCGGAGGCTCGGCGGCGCGCGGCGTCTCCAGGGGTCGTCGCTCGGGGTCACTGGGGGGAGGACGAGTAGCCTCCGCCTCATGCCAGCGTGCCGGGGTCCCGCGACGGTGGTGTTCGACCCGACGCTGACCGAGTACGACTTCGGCCCGAGCCATCCGATGTCCCCGATCCGGGTCGACCTCACCATGCGCCTGGCCGCCGACCTCGGCGTGCTCGACGCGCTGCCCACGGTCGCGGCACCGGTGGCCGACGACGAGCTGATCGGCACCGTGCACGAGGCGGGGCTGATCGACGCCGTGAGGCGCGCGGGAGCCGACCCTGCCGGCTTCGAGCCGACCCACGGTCTCGGCAGCGACGACAACCCGGTGTTCCGCGACATGCACCGCGCGGCCGCGCACGTGGTCGGCGCCACGGTCGAGGCGGTCCGTCAGGTGTCGAGCGGCGACAGCCTGCACAGCGTGAGCATCTGCGGGGGGCTCCACCACGCGATGCCCGACCGCGCGAGTGGCTTCTGCATCTACAACGACGTCGCCGTCGGCATCCGCTGGTTGCTCGCCCAGGGCGTGCCGAAGGTGGCCTACGTCGACGTCGACGTCCACCACGGCGACGGCGTCGAGCAGATCTTCTACGACGACCCCCGCGTGCTGACGATCTCGCTGCACGAGACCGGCCAGGCGCTGTTCCCGGGCACCGGGTTCCCGCAGGACTGCGGCGGACCGGCCGCCGCGGGGACGGCGGTCAACGTCGCCCTCCCGCCCGGGACGTCGGACGCCGGCTGGCTGCGGGCCTTCCACGCGGTCGTGCCACCGCTGGTCCGCGAGTTCGCGCCCGACGTGCTGGTGAGCCAGCACGGCTGCGACAGCCACCGGGACGACCCGCTCGCCGACCTGATGCTGAGCGTCGACGGGCAGCGCGCGTCGTACCTCGCTCTGCACGACCTCGCCCACGAGGTCGCCGGGGGTCGCTGGGTGGCGACCGGCGGGGGCGGCTATGCCCTGGTGGACGTGGTCCCGCGTGCGTGGACCCACCTGTTGGCCGTGGTCGCCGGGCAGCCGATCGAGCCCGACACGGCGGTCCCCGAGTCGTGGCGCGCTCACATCCGGGAGACCCTCGGCCGGACGGCGCCGTCCAGGATGACCGACGGCCGCGACCCGGCGTACCGGGACTGGTCGGAGGGCTACGATCCGGCGACCTGGCTCGACCGGTCGATCCTGGCCACGCGTGAGGAGATCTTCCCGCGCCACGGCCTGGACCCGTTGCCGTGACGCTTCCGGACGGTTCGACACAGTAAATACGCGTCCGTTTCAACCCGACACGCGTAGGTACCGTGAGTTTCTGTAGGGATTTCCTTCCCCACGAGTCACAAAAGGCCCTATTCTCACCAACGAAAGCGCGGGACGTAGGTCACCGGAGGGGAAGCCGGTGCGTGCCTGCCAAGAGAGACGGTGCCTGCGATGCCTGCCCACGAGCCCGGAGACATCTCCGACGTGAAGTTCCTGACCGTGGCTGAAGTGGCCGCGATGATGCGCGTGTCCAAGATGACGGTGTACCGCCTGGTCCACGGCGGTGACCTGCCCGCGGTGCGGGTCGGCCGCTCGTTCCGGGTGACCGAGGAGGACGTCAACGAGTACCTCCGCAAGAGCTTCTACAGCGCCGGCTGACGCCCGCCGTTCCGTCACCGACGCTCGATTCTGCGCCTCACCCGCTGGCCGTTAGGCTGTCGGGGTCGTCCCGGCGTCGGTCGGGACCCCCAGACATGTCTGCACTGCCGGCACGGAAGAGGTATTCGTGGGTTCGGTCATCAAGAAGCGTCGCAAGCGGATGGCGAAGAAGAAGCACCGCAAGCTGCTGAAGAAGACGCGCGTCCAGCGACGCAAGCTCGGGAAGTAGACCCCACCTCCGGGGGAACGCCGTGGACGCCGACACCAAGGTCGTGCTCGTCACCGGGGTCTCCCGAGACCTCGGCCGCAGGTTCGCGCGTCGGCTGGCCGACGAGCCCGGTGTCGCCCGCGTGGTCGGTGTCGATGCGGTGCCGCCACGGGGCGACATCGGCGACGTCTCGTTCGTCCGCGCCGACATCCGCAACCCCGTGATCGCCAAGGTGATCGCGAAGGAGGACGTCGACACCGTCGTCCACATGAGCGTCATCGCCACGCCCGGCAGCGCCGGCGGCCGCGGCACGATGAAGGAGCTCAACGTCATCGGGACGATGCAGCTCCTCGCGGCCTGCCAGAAGTCCAGGAGCATCCGCCACCTGGTCGTGAAGTCCACCTCGACCGTGTACGGCGCGAGCAGCCGCGACCCGGCGATGTTCACCGAGGACATGCAGCCGCGCCGCCAGCCCAGCTCCGGCTATGCCAAGGACGTCGCGGAGATCGAGGGCTACGTCCGCGGCTTCGCCCGCCGCCGCCCCGACGTCAGGGTGACCACCCTCAGGCTGGCCAACGTCCTGGGCCCCCACGTGACCAGCCCCATCACGTCGTACTTCCGGCTGCCGGTGATCCCGACCGTCCTCGGCTTCGACCCCCGGCTGCAGTTCGTGCACGAGACCGACCTGATGCGCGTGCTCACCCACTGCGTCCATACCGATGTGCCGGGCACGTTCAACGTCGCCGGCGACGGGGTGATGTTGCTGTCCCAGGCCGTGCGTCGCCTGCGCAAGCCCACGGTGCCGCTGGTGCGGCCGGCCGTCGGCGGCGTCGCGGCGGTGCTGAAGTCAGCCCGGATGGCCGACTTCTCACCGGAGCAGCTCGGCTTCCTCACCTTCGGTCGGGGCATCGACACCTCCCGGATGCGCGCGGAGCTCGGGTTCGAGCCCGTGCTCACGACCGAGCAGGCGTTCGCCGACTTCGCCTCGTCGACGGGCCGCTCGGCCAGCCCGGTCGAGCGCGTGCTCGACGGGCTCTCGTCGACCCTGCCCGGTCGGGCGACGTCGGGAGCGGGCCGTGGGTGACGCCGAGATCATCCCGATCGGAACCGGCGGCCGGCCCGGCCGCGGCACCGGCAGCGCCCGCCCGTCGAAGGCGTCCCGCACCCTGGCGGGAGGCGCACGGCCGGCGGCGCGCCGTACGCCGGCGCCTGCGGCGGAGCCCGAGGCCCGGACCGGGCGCCCGGCCGCGACCACGCACGATCGTGCGCCGATGGCGGGCATCACGCCGGGCGAGTGGCTGGCGGCGTTCCAGACCGGAGCGGTCCAGGTGTTCGGCGACGACTGGGAGCGGCAGCTGGCACGGCTCCTGGCGTTCCTGCGCCGGCGGCTGACCGGCGAGTACGACGTCGACGAGTACGGGTTCGACCAGGAGGTCGCCGAGAAGCTCCTGCTGGCCAGCCTGCGGCCGATCGCCGAGCGGTGGTTCCGGATCGAGGCGCGGGGCGTCGAGAACCTGCCGACCGACGGAGGAGCCCTGGTGGTCTCGAACCACTCGGGCACGCTGCCGGTCGACGGCCTGATGACGATGTTCACCATCCACGAGCACACCGGCCGGTTCCTGCGTCCCCTCGGTGCCGACCTGGTGTTCCGGATGCCGCTGGTGAGCAGCCTCGCCCGCAAGGGCGGCGCGACACTGGCCTGCAACGAGGACGCGGAGCGGATGCTGGCCAGCGGTGAGCTGGTCGGGGTCTGGCCCGAGGGCTTCAAGGGCATCGGCAAGCCGTTCACCGAGCGGTACAAGCTGCAGCGGTTCGGTCGGGGCGGGTTCGTCGCCGCGGCCCTGCGCACGGGGGTGCCGATCGTGCCGCTGTCCGTGGTCGGTGCGGAGGAGATCTACCCCCTGGTCGGCAACGTGCCGTCGCTGGCCCGGCTGCTCGGGATCCCGTACGTCCCGATCACACCGTTGTTCCCGTGGCTCGGTCCGCTCGGGCTGGTGCCGCTGCCGTCGAAGTGGCTGATGGAGTTCGGCGAGCCGATCCGCACCGACGAGTACGACGCGGGGTCGGCCGACGACCCGATGCTGGTGTTCAACGTCACCGACCAGGTGCGGGAGACCATCCAGCAGTCGCTGTACTCGCTGTTGATGCAGCGGACCTCGGTCTGGCACTGACGCGCCGTACGCCGAGCATCAGGGGAGCGACGGCAGCAGGCTGCCCACCCCGTCGACGGTGTCGCCGAGGAGGCCGGTCACCTGGTCGCCGGCCTCACCCACCGCGTCGAGGAGGTTGTTCGCCGTGTCGGAGACGGTCGAGGCGACGTCGTTCTGCTGACCGTGGGTGAGCCCGTCGGTGAGGTGCTGGACGGTGTGCTGGACGTCGTCGGCGGTCGGTGCCCCGGGGTCGATCGGTGCCCCGGGGTTGCCGGGGTCGGCGCTCGAGGTACCCGGGTCGGTGACGCTCGCCGGTGGCAGCTGACCGTGCAGGTGCGGCAGCAGCGGCCCGCCGTCGGAGCCCTGCCGCAGCGGACCGTGGTGACGCGGCTGTGGGGCCGCCACCAGCCAGGAGTCGACCGTCGCCTGGGTCGCCTGCAGGAGCACGCTCGGCACCGAGCTGATCATCGGACCCTGGCACGACGGGCAGGTGTGCACCGAGGTCTGCTGGACCTGGTCGAGCACCTGGGCGGCCTGCAGCAGGGGAGCGAGGGACTGCGGCGGGACCTCGGACTGCATCACCTTCAGCCGATCCATGCTGGTGGCGGTGAACGTCCGCAGCGCGGTCATCGACGAGCGGTCACCGGTCGCCTCGTAGTCCGAGACCAGGAGGTCGGAGCCGTCGATCGCCTGCTGGGTGAACGCGTCGAGGGCCTGGTTGACCAGGGCCGGGTCGGCGTGCTCCCGGCTGAGCTCCTGTGCCTCGTCGAGACGGGTGCCGGCGTTGCCGAGCAGGACCTGGGCGCGGTCGCCACGGTCGAAGGTGAGCTCGGCGTGCGCGCTCTCCAGGCCGCGCTTGACCGGGTAGAGCCCGTCGCCGGGCAGCGCGGTCTGCGCCGCGACGGCCACGGTCGCGGAGGCACCCACGAGCGCGACCCCGCTGACCACGGCGGCCAGCCGACGGTGACGGCGTCGGAGCTGGGGGGTGGTCGGGCGCAGCCGGAGGCGGGCGTCGGTGTCGGCGCGCTCGGCGGCCGCCGCGGCCAGTACCGACTCGGCCTCGGCCACGAGCTGGTCGCGGAGGGTGGCCACGAACACCGGGTCGGCGACCGGTGCGGGTACGGCGCGGAGTGCACCCGCGACCGTGAGGAGATCGGCGTACTCGGGCAGGCGTGCGCCGCCCGTCGAGCTGCCCTCGACGAGCTCGTGGAACTGCTGAGCGCGTCGCCCCCTGGTCACGATGAACCTCGATGCTGGTCGCGAATGTCGCGGCGAGTGCCCGACACGCCGCTCAACGAGCAGCCTCGGCAGCGGGTTACGGGACCAAAGTCCCTCGTGGCTGTCGCCCGGGCGTTGGACCGCCTAGTCATCGCGCCACCCGGCCGGAAGGAGCTTGGCGAGGTTGCGCACGCCGCGGAGCTGGAGCTGCTTGACCGCCCCCTCGCTCCGGCCCAGCACCTCGGCGGTCTCGGCGATGCTGAGGCCCTGGAGGAAGCGCATGATCAGGCAGTCGCGCTGCTCGTCGGAGAGCTGCCGGAGGCCGTCGAGCAGCAGCTCGTTGGTGAGCCCGGCCATGACCGCGTTCTCGGGGCCCTCGGTGGCGTCGTCGTGGACGCCCATGTCCTCGGTGGTCTGCTCGAGGCGGGTACGCCCCGCCTTGAAGTGATCGGTGCACAGGTTGCGGGCGATGGTCATCAGCCACGCGCCGAAGTCCTTGCCCTGCCACCGGAAACCGCTCATGTTGCGCAGGGCCCGGAGGAAGGTCTCCGACGTGAGGTCCTCGGCGAGCGTCTGCGACCGGGTGCGGTAGTAGACGAACCGGTAGACCGACCCCTGGTAGTGGTCGTACAGCTGCCCGAACGCCTCGCTGTCGCCGCCCCGTGCCAGCTCGACGAGAGCGATCAGCCTGGTGCGCTCGGCCTCGGAGTCCTCCGAGGAGGCGGCCCGGTCGGAGTCGTCGAAGTCGCCACCCGACGGCGGACCGCCGCTGACCTGTGCCTCGCTGAGCAGCATCCAGGACGGGACCCCGGCCGGCTGTGGTCGCAGGCCGAGGACACCGAGCACGGCGGCGCGCAGGTCGTCGAGTCCGCGTGCCGTGTCGTGGGGTGCCCACGTCATGGCTGTGTTCCTCCCGAGCACCAGGGGGTTGGCGCCGTTTCATGGTAGGTGCGACACGCCGTAGGTGTAACCCGCTGTGACAAAAACTGCCGGCCGTCTCGAAGCCCGAGCCGTACCGCAGCCTCGCTACCGGCGTCGCCGTACGGCGGCACCTGCGGCGACCGCTCCGGTCGCGGCTCCCGCGACCGCGGCCGCGACGAGCCCGGCCCGGGCGGCCTTGCGCCCGGTCCGGTAGTCGCGGATCCGCCAGCCCTGACGCTTGGCGTAGGCCCGAAGCCGGGGGTCGGGGTTGACCGCGCAGGGGTCGCCGACCAGCGAGAGCATGGTCAGGTCGTTGTACGAGTCGGAGTACGCCGAGCAGGCGGCGAGGTCGAGCCCCTCCCGCTCCGCCAGGGCCCGCACCGCTTCGCCCTTGGCCGGACCGTGCAACATGTCGCCGACCAGCCGGCCGGTGTACACGCCGTCGACGTGCTCGGCGACGGTGCCCAGCGCCCCGGTCAGGCCGAGCCTGCGGGCGATGATCTGGGCGATCTCGATGGGCGCGGCCGTGACCAGCCAGACGCGCTGACCCTCGTCGAGATGCATCTGCGCGAGCGCCCGGGTGCCCGGCCAGATCCGATGGGCCATGGCCTCGTCGAAGATCTCCTCGCCGAGGTTCTCCAGCTCCCGCACGGTGTGGCCGGAGATGAACGACAGGGCGCTCACCCGGGTCTGTGCGACGTGCTCGGGATCCTCGACGCCGACGACCCGGAAGTAGGCCTGCTTCCAGGCGGCCGAGACGATCTCGCGGGTCGTGAAGAACTTGCGCCTGTGGAGCCCGCGGGCGAGGTGGAAGATGCTCGCGCCCTGCATCAGCGTGTTGTCGACGTCGAAGAACGCGGCTGCCGTCGGGTCGGCCGGGGTGGCCAGTGCGGTCTCCACCTCGGCGGCCGCGGCGGCGGCCTCCCCGGCGAGAGTCGAGCGCTGTTGGAGGTTCAGCGGCTTGCGGCTCTTCTCGGGAGTCACGGGTCGAACACTAGGGGCTGGTCGGGGTGGCTCGCGAGCACGCTCGCTCACGCCCGTCGCTGCGGCTGTCCGGCCGACTCCGCCGGGTCGAATCGTCGTCACCGGGCTGTGCGATCCTTGCCCGCATGTCCACCCACGACGTGTCCTCGCTCGTGGCCGAGGCGGCGCTCGACCGCCCGGAGATGCTGGCCGTGGTGGAGTCGGGTGGGCGCAGCGTCACCTGGGGCGGGCTCGAGGACGAGGTGGCGCGCGTGGCGACCGGTCTCGGCGCCGCCGGGGTGGTGGCCGGCCAACGAGCGATGGTCGCGATGGGCAACCGGATCGAGTTCGTGACGGCGTACCTCGGGGTGCTGCGCGCGCAGGTCGTCGCCGTACCCGTGAACCCGCGAGCCACGTCCGGTGAGCTCGCGCGGATGATCGCCGACTCGGGGTCGCGGCTGGTGCTCGCGGACGCGGAGACGATCGCGACCGTGCGGGACGCCGTCCGTCTGGTGCGGGCCGCGCGCGCCGGCGACACCGACGAGCTGGACCCCGATCTCGTCGACCGGTCGCACGACCCGCGGGTGTACGTCGTGGGTGCCGAGCCCGAGGACGGCGAGCAGACGTACGACGCGCTCCGCGCCGCCGCCCCCCGGCCCGTCCCTCCGCTGCCCGATCCCGAGAAGCTCGCCTGCCTCCTGTACACGAGCGGGACGTCGGGCCGGCCGCGCGCGGCGATGCTCACCCACCGCGCGTTGCTCGCCAACATCGAGCAGGCGGCCGAGGTCGAGCCGCCGATGATCCACGGCGACGACGTGGTGCTCGGCGTGTTGCCGTTGTTCCACGTCTACGGCCTCAACGCCGTGCTCGGCAGCGTGCTGCGCCACCGGGCCAAGCTCGTACTGGTCGAGCGCTTCGATCCCCAGGCGACCCTCGACCTGATCGACGACGAGGCGGTCAGCGTCGTCCCGGTGGCGCCGCCGGTGTTCGCGTACTGGATGCCCCAGGAGCACCTGCGCGAGCGCCTCGGCCCGGTCCGGCTGATGCTGTCCGGCTCGGCTCCGCTCTCGCCGGAGCTGAAGGACCGGTTCACCGAGGCGACCGGCATCCCGATCCACCAGGGATACGGCCTCACGGAGGCGGCGCCGATCGTGACCAGCACGCTGTGCAGCGCCGAGCCCCAGAACGGCTCGGTCGGTGCGGCCCTGCCGGGCATCGAGATCAAGCTCCTCGACGAGGTCGGCCAGTCCCCGGAGGGTGACGACTCGGGAGAGATCTGGATCCGCGGCGCCAACATGTTCAGCGGTTACTGGCCCGATGGTGACGACGGCCCGGCCGCGGACGGCTGGTGGCCGACCGGCGACGTCGGCTTCCTCGACGCCTCGGGCGATCTGTTCCTCGTCGACCGGCTCAAGGAGCTGGTCATCGTCTCCGGCTTCAACGTCTACCCGGTCGAGGTCGAGGACGTCATCCGGGAGGTTCCCGGGGTCGCCGAGGCCGCGGTGATCGGCGTCGACGACCCGGCGACCGGAGAGGCCGTCGTCGCGTACGTCGTACCCGCGGGCGAGGCCGGCGGCGTCGCCGACGCGGTCCGCGACCACTGCGCCGTACGTCTGGCGCGGTTCAAGCAGCCCTCGCGGATCGAGGTCGTCGACGAGCTGCCGCTGACGGTCACCGGCAAGGTGCAGAAGGGCCGGCTGCGCGGCATCGAGCGCCGCCGACGGCTGGGGCTGCTCGAATGACGGCTCGCGTCACCCTCTACACCCGCCCCGGCTGCCACCTCTGCGATGACGCGCGGGTGCTGATCGAGCAGGTCTGCGCCGAGCTGGGGGAGCACTACGACGAGATCTCCATCGCCGGCGACCCCGAGCTCGAGCGTCGTTTCGGCCACGAGGTGCCGGTCACCCTGGTCGACGGTCAGCAGCACGACTACTGGCGCGTCGACCCCGCCCGACTCCGCGCTGCCCTGTCCTGACGCGCTCGGTCGTGCCTCGGCTCGACCCCTCCGCGCCATCGCCGCCGCTCGTTCGTCGCGGCGACCGCCCTGCGGGATTTTGTTCTCGCGTTCACAAACTCCTACAGTGAACGTCGCCGCTCGGGCCGGGCCTGTCCCACCTCAGGGCTCGACCCTGTGTCCGGCGGCTGGAAAGACGACAGTTGTGAGTGCACGGACGTCCCACGACACCGCCCGGGAGATTCCCGAGGCGACCGTGGCCCGACTCCCCGTCTACCTGCGGGCGCTGACCACGCTGTCCGAGGCGGGCACGACCGTCTGCTCGAGCGAGGACCTCGCGGCGGCCGCCGGTGTGAACAGCGCCAAGCTGCGCAAGGACCTCTCCTACCTCGGCAGCTACGGGACCCGAGGTGTGGGGTACGACGTCGACTACCTGCGCTACCAGATCGCGCGCGAGATGGGCGCGACCCGCGACTGGCCCGTGGTGATCGTCGGGATCGGCAACCTCGGCCACGCGCTCGCCAACTACTCCGGGTTCCGCAGCCGCGGCTTCCGCGTCGTCGCCCTGCTCGACGCCGACGGCCAGCGGCACGGTGAGGTCGTCGCGGGGGTCGTCGTACGTCCGTTCCGCGACCTGCGCGCGATCGTGCGCGAGCACGGCGTCGCCATCGGTGTCATCGCGACCCCGGCCGCGTCGGCCCAGGACGTCGCCGACCAGATGGTCGATGCCGGGATCACCAGCATCCTGAACTTCGCCCCGACCGTGCTCAACGTCGGCGACCACGTCGCGGTCAGCAAGGTGGACCTCTCCAAGGAGCTCCAGGTGCTCGCCTACCACGAGCAGCGCAAGGCGACCCAGGAGACGGCATGACGGCCCTGGTCGTGGGCATCTCCCACCGCTCCGCTCCCATCGCTCTCCTCGAGCGCCTCGCGGTCGACCCCGGTGGCGCCGCCAAGCTCGTCGAGGACGTCCTGGCGTACCCGCACGTCTCCGAGGCGACGGTCGTCGCGACCTGCAACCGGCTCGAGATCTACGCCGCGGTCGACCGCTTCCACGGCAGCGTGGAGGACATCTCCCAGCGTCTGCTCGAGCCCGCCGGCGAGAGCGTCGAGACGCTGATCCCGAACCTCTACGTCCACTACGACGACGGCGCGGTCTCGCACCTGTTCCGGGTCGCCGCCGGCCTCGACTCGATGGCGGTCGGCGAGGCTCAGATCCTCGGCCAGACACGCGACGCGCTGCGCCTCGGCCAGGAGCAGGGATCGGTCGGCCCGGTTCTGAACACGCTCTTCCAGCAGGCCCTTCGGGTCGGCAAGCGCGCCCACGCCGAGACCGGCATCGACCGGGCCGCGCCGACCCTGGTGTCCGCCGCCCTCGACCGGGCCGCGGGCGACCTCACCGGCCGGCGCGTGGCCGTCGTCGGGGCCGGCGCCATGGCCGCCCTCAGCGTCGCCACCGTCGTTCGTCGCGGTGCCACCGAGGTGGTCGTCGTCAACCGCACGCCCGAGCGCGCGGAGCGTCTCGCCGCCGAGTACGGCGTGCGCTGGGCGCCGCTGTCGGCCGTCGGCGCCGAGGTCGCCGGGGCCGACGTCGTGGTCGCCTGCGCCGGTGCATCCGGGTTGCTGGTCACCCGCGAGGCGGTCGCCGCCGCGCCCGGCCCCGTCGCGCTGGTCGACCTCGCCCTGCCCCATGACATCGACCCGTCCGTCACGGAGCTGCCCGGCGTCACCCTGGTCACCCTCGCCGACCTCGCGGACGAGCTCCGCGCATCGGAGGCCGGCGCCGAGGTCGAGGCGGTCCGCACGATCGTCGCGGGCGAGGTCGAGGCGTTCCTGTCTGCCCGCCGGCACGCCAGCATGACCCCCACCGTGGTGGCCCTGCGCTCGATGGCCACCAGCGTCGTCGAGTCCGAGATGGAGCGGATCGAGCGGCGGCTGCCCGGTCTCGACGGGGCGACCCGTGCCGAGCTCCGCCAGACCCTGCGCCGCGTCGCCGACAAGCTGGTCCACCAGCCGACGATCCGCGCCAAGGAGCTCGGCGACGGCGGTGCCGTCTCCTACGCCGCCGCCCTGGCCGAGCTGTTCGCGCTCGACCCGGAGGCGGTCGACGCGATGACCCGGCCGGTCGAGCCGAGTCACCCGGGAGACGAGACGTGAGCGAGCCGATCCGCCTGGGCACCCGCGCCTCGGTCCTCGCCACCACCCAGTCCCGCTGGGTGGGTGACCGGCTGAGCGCGGCTCTTGACCGCGAGGTCGTGCTGGTCGAGATCACCACCCAGGGAGACCGCGACGCCCAGCCGCTGGCCCAGCTCGGCGGCACGGGCGTGTTCGTCAGCGCGCTGCGCGAGGCGCTGCTCGACCACCGCATCGACGTCGCCGTGCACTCGCTGAAGGACCTGCCGACCCGGGCCGCCGCGGGCATCACCCTCGCCGCCGTACCGCTGCGCGAGGACCCGCGCGACGTCGTCGTCGCCCGCGACGGGCTGACCCTGGGCGAGCTCCCTGCCGGCAGCCGGATCGGCACGGGCGCGCCACGTCGTGCCGCCCAGCTGCACGCCCTCGGCCTCGGTTTGGAGATCGCGGACATCCGCGGCAATGTGGACACGCGGATCCGCAAGGTCCGTGAGGGTGCGTACGACGCGGTCGTCCTCGCCCGCGCCGGGCTGGCCCGCATCGGTCGTCTCGACGAGGCCACCGAGGTCCTCGATCCGCTCCAGATGCTGCCGGCGCCGGGGCAGGGCGCGCTGGCCGTCGAGACGCGGGAGGGAGACGACCTGACGCACGACGTGGCCGTTCTCGACGACGCCCGATCCCGGGCCGCCGTCACCGCCGAGCGTGCCGTGCTGGCCGCGCTCGAGGGCGGGTGCGCGGCGCCGATCGGGGTCCTCGCGGAGGTCGTGGAGGGCGACGAAGGAGAAGAGCTCTGGGTGCGAGCGGCCGCGCTCTCACCCGACGGGACGCTGGCGGTGCGGATGTCCGCCACCGGCGACCCGGCCGACGCCAGCGGCGTCGGGAACCGCCTCGCCGGGCAGATGCTCGACGAGGGGGCAGGACAGCTGACGGAGACACCGCTCGAGCAGCCGGTGACCGACTGCGAAAGGCAAGAAGCATGACGCGAGCCCAGAGGGCCCAGTCCCAGACCGCCGTGACCCAGTCGCGGGTAGCGCGGGCCACCTCCACCAGGCCCGGATCGGTGGCGTTCGTCGGGAGCGGTCCGGGTGACCCCGGTCTGCTGACCGTGCGGGCCGCCGACCTCATCCGCGAGGCCGAGATCGTGATCACCGAGGGTCCCGAGCATCCGGCGCTCGTCCGCGCGCTGCTCGGTCTGCCCGAGGGCTCCGAGGGCGGGCCCGAGCTCGTCGACGGCGGCTTCGGCGAGGACGGCCAGCCGCTCACCCACGCGGCCCGCGCCAAGGTCGTGGTCCGGGAGGTCAAGCGTGGCGCCCGCGTCGTCCGGATGCTGACCGGCGACCCCTTCGTCTACGCCTCCGGTCCCGAGGAGGCCGCGGCCTGCGCCCGGGCCGGGCTCGACTTCGAGATCGTCCCCGGCGTCTCGTCGGCGGCCGCGGTCCCGGCGTACGCCGGCATCCCGCTGACCACCAAGGACCATCGCGAGGTCACCGTCGTCACCGCCGGGGACAAGGTCGACTGGAGCCGGTACGCCGAGACCAGGACCCTGGTCCTGCTGTCGGCCGTGAACTCGATCTCCGACATCGCCAAGGCGCTCGTCGCCGCCGGTCGTGACCCCGAGACCCCGGTCGCGATGACGCGGACCGGCACCACCACCGACCAGCAGACCGTCATCTCGACCCTCGAGCACATCGCTGCCGACGCGCGAGCGGCGCGGATGGCCCCGCCGGCCGTCACGGTGATCGGCGACGTCGTCGCGATGCGCGAGGCGCTGTCGTGGTTCGAGACCAAGCCCCTGTTCGGCTGGCGGATCCTGGTGCCTCGCACGAAGGAGCAGGCCGGCTCGCTGTCGGCCCGGCTGCGTGGCTTCGGAGGTGTTCCCGAGGAGGTGCCGACGATCTCCGTCGAGCCGCCCCGAAACCCGCTCCAGATGGACAAGGCCGTCCGTGGCCTGGTCGAGGGCCGCTACGAGTGGATCGCCTTCACCAGCGTCAACGCCGTCAGGGCCGTGCGCGAGAAGTTCGAGGAGTACGGCCTCGACGCCCGCGCCTTCTCAGGTCTGAAGATCGCCGCCGTCGGCGACAAGACCGCCGCGGCGATCGCCGACTGGGGTCTGCGCGCCGACCTGGTCCCGAGCGGCGAGCAGTCAGCCGCGGGCCTTCTCGAGGACTGGCCCGAGTACGACGAGCTCCTCGACCCGATCAACCGGGTCTTCCTGCCCCGGGCCGACATCGCCACCGAGAACCTCGTGGCCGGCCTGGTCGACCTCGGCTGGGAGTGCGACGACGTCACGGCGTACCGCACCGTCCGCGCGGCCCCGCCTCCGGCGCCGGTGCGCGACGCGATCAAGAGCGGCAAGTTCGATGCGGTTGTCTTCACGTCGTCCTCGACGGTGCGCAACCTGGTCGGCATCGCCGGCAAGCCGCACCCGTCGACGGTGATCGCCGTGATCGGTCCGGCCACGGCGAAGACCGCGGAGGAGCACGGCCTCCGGGTCGACGTCCTGTCGCCGAAGCCGGACGTCGACGCGCTGGTCGACGCGCTCGCCGACTTCGGCGCCGCCCGGCGCGCGGAGCTGCTCGAGGCCGGCCTGCCGGTCACGAAGCCCTCCGAGCGCAAGCCGTCCAGCCGCAAGAGCAAGGTCACGTCGTCGAGGTGACCGCATCGTGAGCACACCATGAGCCCTTCATGAGCGCAGAGTCCGGCAGCCGGGTCCCCCGGCCGGTCACCCGGCCACGTCGCCTCCGCACGACCGAGGGTCTGCGGAGCCTGGTGGCCGAGACGCGGCTCGCGCCCAGGCAGCTGGTGCTGCCGATGTTCGTCCGCGAGGGCGCCACCGAGCAGCGACCGATCGCCTCCATGCCCGGCGTCGTCCAGCACACCCGCGACTCGCTGCTGAAGGCCGCCCACGAGGCGGCCGACCTCGGGCTGGGCGGGGTGATGCTGTTCGGCATCCCGCAGCAGAAGGACGCGCTCGGGTCCGGCGCGACGGACCCCTCGGGGGTCCTCAACCTCGCGATCACCGACGTGGTCGCCGAGGTGGGCGACGCGCTGACCGTGATGAGCGACCTCTGCCTCGACGAGTTCACAGACCACGGACACTGCGGCGTCCTCACCCCCGACGGCCGGGTCGACAACGACCGGACCCTCGAGGTGTACGCCGAGATGGCGCTGGCCCAGGCCGACGCGGGCGTCGACATGGTCGGCCCGAGCGGGATGATGGACGGTCAGGTCGCCGCGATCCGTGATGCCCTCGACCACGCCGGCCACACCGACGTCGCGATCCTGGCCTACTCGGCGAAGTACGCCTCGTCCTTCTACGGTCCGTTCCGGGAGGCCATCGACTCGTCGCTCGAGGGCGACCGGCGTACCTACCAGCAGGACCCCGCCAACGCGCGCGAGGGCGTCCGCGAGGCGCTGCTCGACGTCGCCGAGGGCGCCGACATCGTGATGGTGAAGCCCGCACTGGGCTATCTCGACGTCGTACGCCGCGTGCGCGACGCCGTCGACGTACCCGTGGCGGCGTACAACGTCTCCGGCGAGTACGCCATGGTCGAGGCCGCCGCCGGGAACGGCTGGATCGACCGCGAGCGCGCGATCCTCGAGGTGCTCACGTCGATCCGACGCGCCGGTGCGGACGTGGTGCTGACCTACTGGGCCCTGGAGGCGGCGCGTCTGCTCAGTGCGTGAGGTCGTAGACGCACTGGTCGAACGCGCCCGTGCCCTGCAGCAGACCCTCGGCCAGGCACTGCACGATCGCCTGGGCGGTGGTCAGGAGCGTCGGTGTCGGCAACGGCGGCACGGTGACGGTGGGACCGCCACCGGGGACCGTGATCGGAGGAACGGGAGGGCTGCCCGGCGAGGTCGGGTTGCCGGTCGGGTTGCCGCCGGGCCCGGAGGTCGGCCCGGCCGTCGGCCCGGCGGTCGGACCTGATGACGGCTGGGTCGTCGTGCCCGGTGGCTGCTGCCCGTGCTGGTGCCCGTGCTGGTGCCCGTGCCGGTGGCCGTGCTGGTGCCGCCCGTGGTGGCCGTGGTGCACCGCGTTGCTCACCAGCGGTGGGTTGCTCAGGGAGAATCCGGTGCTCGTCGTGCCGTTCGGCACCGAGCTGTAGTCGCCGGCCAGATAGGCCCGCTCGATCGCCAGCACCAGGTCGACGTATCTCTGGTTGTGGTTGTAGCGATAGACCGCGGGGCGCTGGCCGGCCGTCGTCGCGAGGTCGTCGGGTCCCGAGCAGAGGTAGACGGCCGAGGCGAGCGCGGCGTCGTAGATGTCCTGCGGGTTGCGCTGGCCGTCGTCGTCGGCGTCGACACCGACGATCGCCCAGGTCGAGGGGATGAACTGCATGGGTCCGACCGCCCGGTCGAACCTGGTGTCGCGGTCGTACTGCCCGGCGTCGGTGTCGGCGATCCTGGTGGTGCCGTGCTTGCCGTTCAGCGGCGGGCCGAAGATGCCGGGCTCGTCGACGCCCTGGTCGGTCAGCACGTTCCCGTCGGCGCGGCCGTGGTCGGACTCCACCCGGCCGATGGCCGCCACCAGCTGCCAGGGCAGGTGGCAGGTGCGGTCGGCGGCGTCGATGATCGTGGCCGCGCGCTGGTACGCCGCCAGGGCCACCGCGGGGATGCCGGTGGCCGAGCCGGTCGAGACGACCTCTTGGGCGTGGGCGCGGGTCAGGCTGTGCGACGGGATGAGGCTCGCGGGGGCCCTCACGGCCTGCGCGGGCACGCGGGTGCCGTCGGGCAGGGTCTGCGAGTCGGCGGCGGCCGAGGCGTTGGATCCGCTGGTGGCCAGACCTGCCGTCCACGCCGCCGAGAGCACGGCCAGCGGCAGCAGTGCCGACGCCCGCTGTGCGCGTCCGAACCTGGCCATCGACCCTTCCTCCTCGTGGAGCCGGCCCGGAGGGGGTCCTGTGGAACGACCGACCCACGGAGCGGCGGCTCCGTGGTGCAGGTTTCCCTCCCTGACACCGGTCTAAACGAGCCAGCCCGGCCGATGTTACGCATCGGTACACGTGGGATGGGCCACTTCGGGGAAGCAGGCGGGACCCTCGGTTGCCGCCCGGTTGGGCGCCTCGGCCACAATGGCCCGGTGACTCACGACCGGTCGGAGGCTCTGTTCGCGCGCGCGAGCGCGGTCACGCCCGGAGGGGTCAACAGCCCGGTGCGCGCCTTCCGGGCGGTGGGTGGGACGCCGCGCTTCATCCGCTCGGCGTCGGGCGCCCGGCTGACCGACGTCGACGGCCACGAGTACGTCGACCTGGTGGGCTCCTGGGGTCCGATGCTGCTCGGGCACGCCCACCCCGAGGTGATGGCGGCCGTGCAGGACGCGCTCGCCCGCGGCACGTCGTACGGCGCGCCGACGGAGGCCGAGGTCGACCTCGCCGAGGAGATCGTCGCGCGCACGCCGGTCGAGCAGGTCCGCCTCGTCTCCTCCGGCACCGAGGCCACGATGTCGGCGATCCGGCTGGCGCGAGGCTGCACCGGTCGCGATCTCGTCGTGAAGTTCGCCGGCTGCTACCACGGCCACGCCGACGCCCTCCTCGCCGCGGCCGGCTCGGGGCTGACCACGCTCGCCGTGCCCGGCACGCCGGGCGTCCCCGAGACCGCCACGGCGCTGACCCGCGTGCTGCCCTACAACGACCGCGACGCCGTCGCCGCGCTCTTCGCCGAGGAGGGCGACCGCATCGCGTGCCTGATCACCGAGGCGGCGCCCGGCAACATGGGCGTGATCGCGCCCGACCCGGGCTTCAACCAGTTCCTCGCCGACACCTGCGCACGGCACGGCGCGTTGTTCATCAGCGACGAGGTGATGACCGGGTTCCGCGCCGCCCGCCAGGGACAGTGGGGGCTCGACGGCGCACTCGAGGGCTGGAGCCCCGACCTGATGACGTTCGGCAAGGTGATGGGTGGCGGCTTCCCCGCCGCGGCGTTCGGCGGCCGCGCCGACCTGATGGCCGAGCTGTCGCCGCTCGGACCCGTGTACCAGGCCGGCACCCTCTCGGGGAACCCGGTCGCGGCGACGGCCGGACTGACCACGCTGCGCCTCGCGACCGACGACGTCTACGCACATCTCAACGCCACGGCCGACGCGATCAAGGACGCCGCCGACAAGGCGCTGTCCGACGCCGGGGTGCCGCACGCCGTCTCGTCCGCCGGCACGATGTTCTCGGTCTTCTTCGCCGACGGCCCGGTGCGTGACTACGACGACGCGCAGCGCCAGGACACCGCGGCGTACGCCGCGTTCTTCCACGCCATGCTCGACCGCGGGGTGTACCTGCCGCCGTCGGCGTACGAGGGCTGGTTCCTCTCGTCCGCGCACGACGCCGCCGCGCTCGCGACGATCCTGGACGCGCTGCCCCACGCAGCCGCGGCCGCCCGGGAGGCCGCGCGTGTCTGACCCGACCCAGGACCAGACCACGGTGCACCTGATCCGTCACGGCGAGGTCCACAACCCCGAGGGCGTGCTGTACGGCCGCCGCGACGGGTACCACCTGTCCGACCTCGGCCGTGAGATGGCGCAGCGCATCGCCGGCGCGCTCGGCGACCGCGACATCGTGGAGCTGCGTACGTCGCCCCTCGAGCGCGCGCAGGAGACGGCGGCACCGCTGGCCGCGGCCCTGGCCCTCACACCCGTGATCGATCCGCGGGTGATCGAGTCGGGAAACGTCTTCGAGGGCAAGCGCTTCGGCCACGGCGACAACGCCCTGCGCAAGCCGAGCACGTGGATCCACCTGCGGAACCCGTTCCGCCCGTCGTGGGGTGAGCCGTACAAGGAGGTCGTGGCGCGCATGGTCGCGGCGATCCACGACGCCCGTGACGCGGCGCGCGGCCACGAGGCCGCGATCGTGTCCCACCAGCTGCCGATCTGGATCACCCGGCTCTCGCTGGAGCGGCGCTCCTTCCTGCATGACCCGCGCAAGCGGCAGTGCACCCTGTGCTCGGTGACCTCCTTGCAGTTCACCGGCGACGAGCTGGCCACGATCAGCTACTCGGAGCCGGCCGGCGACCTGATCCCGGTCCGCGACAAGAAGGCGCCGTTCTCGGCCGGCAACGCGCCGGAGGCGAGAAAGCCCTAGATGGTGTCCAGGCGCGTGCTCTCGACGGTCGCGGCGGCCGTGTTGCTGCTGATCGCGAGCGGCTGCTCCTCCCTCCACGGTCTCAACGGCACCGACGGCAAGGACTACGTCCAGGGGGACGGCGGCGTGCACGAGGTCGCGCCGGCCGACCGCGGCCGGCCCATCGACTTCACCGGCAAGGACCTCGAGGGCAAGCCGCTGTCGCTGGCGGCGATGCGTGGCAGGCCGACCGTGATCTCGGTCTGGTGGGCCGGCTGCCCGCCGTGCCGCAAGGAGGCGCCGCTGCTGGTCGGTGCGCACGAGCAGCTCGGCGACCGGGCCCACTTCGTCGGAGTCGACGTCCGCGACGGTGGCACCGCCGCCCCGACGACCTTCGAGTCGCAGTTCGGCATCACCTGGCCCTCCTTCTACTCCCCAGGTGGCGAGGCGCTCCTGGCGTTCCCGGGCACGCTGACGCCCAACTCCATCCCGGCCACGGTCGTCCTCGATGCGCAGGGCCGCGTCGCGGCCAGCATCATCGGCGCGGTGCCGTCGCAGCTCACGCTGGTCGAGACGGTGGAGGACGTGATGGCGCATGGGTGACTGGTTCCAGCACCAGGCGCTCTCCGGCTCGCTGGTGCTCGCGATCCCGGTGGCCCTGGTCGCCGGGCTGGTCTCGTTCTTCTCGCCGTGCGTGATCCCGCTGCTGCCGGGCTACCTCTCCTACGCGACCGGCCTGTCCGGTGCCGATCTCGAGCACGCCCGCCGTGGCCGGATGCTGGCCGGTGCCGTCCTGTTCGTGCTCGGCTTCTCGGTGGTGTACGTCGTGATCGGCTTCACCGCGGGCTCCGTCGGCACCTGGCTGGTGCGTTCGCGCACCCAGCTCGAGATGGTCCTCGGCGTCGTCCTGATCCTCCTCGGACTGGCGTTCGCCGGCCTGGTGCCGTTCCTGCAGCGCGACGTGCGCGTCCATTCGGTCCCCGCCGTTGGTCTCGGTGCGGCGCCGCTGCTCGGCTTCCTCTTCGGCCTGGGGTGGACGCCCTGCGTCGGGCCGACCCTGAGCGCGATCATCACCCTCGGGCTCAACGAGGGCACCGCCGACCGCGGTGCCCTGCTGGCGGGTGTCTACTGCCTGGGGCTGGGAGTGCCGTTCATCGTCGCGGCCCTGGCCTACCGCCGCGCCCTGGGCGCCTTCTCGTTCGTCCGCCGCCACCAGCAGTGGGTGACCCGGGTCGGCGGCCTGATGCTGGTCGTGGTCGGGCTCGCGCTGATCACCGGGTACTGGGACCAGGCCGTCAGCTGGCTGCAGATCCACCTCGTGAACGACTCCACGGTGGCCGTGTGAAGCACCCATGAGCGACCTCCGCACCGACCAACCCGAGGAGACGGGGCGCTGGCAGCCCAGCGGCGACCGTGACCACCACCGGCGCGCTGGTGAGCTGACCGCGTGGGAGCTCCTGCGCTGGACGTGGCGTCAGCTGACCTCGATGCGGACCGCGCTGATCCTGCTGCTCCTGCTCGCCCTCGGCGCGATCCCCGGCTCGGTCATCCCGCAGAGCGGTGTCGACGCTCTGAAGACGCAGAACTGGCAGGCGGCGCACCCGCACCTGACGCCGATCTACGAGAGGCTGAGCCTGTTCAGCGTCTACCACTCGCCGTGGTTCGCCGCGATCTACCTGCTGCTGATGGTCTCGCTGGTGGGCTGCATCGTGCCGCGACTGTTCGTCTACTGGCGCGGCTACCGCAAGCAGCCGCCCGTCGCGCCGCGCAACCTGACCCGCCTGCCCGACCACGCGTCGTACACCACCACCGACCAGCCGGCGGTCGTCCTGCAGCGCGCCGCACACCACCTGTCACGCCGCAACCGGGTCGCGACGAGCTCGAGCGACGACGGCTGGGGCTCGCCCGAGGAGGGCGGGTGGGTCTCCGCCGAGCGCGGGCAGCTGCGAGAGGCCGGCAACCTGCTCTTCCACCTGTCGGTGCTCGTCGTGCTGGTGGGGTTCGGGATCGGCAGCCTGTTCGGCTACAAGGGCGGCGTGATCCTCGTCGTCGGCAACGGCTTCTCCAACACCCTCACCCAGTACGACGACTTCGACCCCGGCTCGCTGTTCGACGCCGACAAGATGGAGCCGTTCTGCTTCACGGTGCACGACTTCAAGGTCCAGTGGATCGACAGCGGCCCGCGTCAGGGCCTGGCGCGCGGCTTCCAGGCGCCGTTGACCTACCGCAGGTCCTGCCAGGGTGACCCGTCCTCGTGGTCGGCCGAGCAGAGCTACGACCTGCGGGTCAACCACCCGCTCTCCATCGGCGGCACCCAGATCTTCCTGATCGGCCACGGCTACGCGCCGGTGATCACGGTCCGTGACGGCCAGGGCCACAAGCTCTACGACGGCCCGACGGTCTTCCTCCCCGAGAGCTCCGACTTCGAGTCCTTCGGCGTGGTGAAGGCGGCCGGGCTGAAGGCGGGCCAGGACATCGGGCTCGAAGGGCTGTTCTACCCGACCTTCGCGCTGGTGCACGGCCAGCCCATCAACGTGATGGGCGACGACAAGAATCCCACCCTGTCGATGCTGGCCTACGTCGGCGACCTGGGCCTCAACACCGGCGTGCCGCAGTCGGTGTACGCGATGGACAAGGCGAACATGCGCGAGCTGAAGAGGCCGGACGGGAAGATGTTCCGCGTCGACCTCCAGCCGCACGAGACCGTGCAGCTGCCCGACGGAGCCGGATCGGTGACCTTCCACGGGGTCAAGCACTGGACGCGGCTCCAGATCAGCCGCACCCCCGACGTGTGGATCACGTTGCTCGGCGTGGTGCTGGCCCTCGTCGGCCTGCTGGCCTCCCTGTTCATCCGGCCGCGGCGCGTCTGGGTGCGGGCGCGCCGACGCGACGGGTCGACGCTGGTCGAGGTGGCCGCGCTGGACCGGTCGGGCGGCGGTGACCTGGCCCCCGTACTCTCGTCGGTGGTGGACTCGTTGCAGGGCGAGGAGGGAACACGCGCATGAGCACCGACCTGGGCATCGGCACGGGTACGTGGGAGCACCTCAGCAACCAGGCGATCGCGGCCGCGGGTGTCGTGTACTTCCTGGCTCTGGTGGCGCACCTGGTGGAGTGGAGCGCCCTGCGCACCGTGCCGATCCGGACGACGGCGCGCGCCGCCGTACCCGCTCCGGCCACGGCGGGTGCCCCGCCGGCCGGGGGGGTCGCGCACGGTGCCCCCGCCGGGCCGGACGAGTCGACCCGGTTCCGGATCGAGATGTTCGCCAACCTGGCGCTGATGCTCACGATCATCGCCGCCGCGGCACACCTCGTCGCACTCGTCAGCCGCGCGGAGGCCGCCCAGCGGGTGCCTTGGGGCAACATGTACGAGTTCACGATCTCCGGGTCCTTCGTCGTGGTCGCCGGCTACCTGGTGCTGCGCAAGCGCTTCGGCCTGGCCTGGATGGGCCCGATCGTCACCGGTCTGGTCCTGGTGCTGGTGATGGTCGCGGTGCTGTGGCTCTATGCCCCGGTCGAGCCGCTGACCGAGGCCCTCCGGTCGCCGTGGCTGGTCATCCACGTGATGTCGGCGATGATCGCCACCGGCGCGTTCACCCTCGGGGGCATCACCTCGGCGCTGTACCTGGTCCGGGCGCGGGCGGAGAAGCGCGGCCGCGTCGCGGAGAGAGGGTACGTCGCCCGCCTCCCCGCCCTGTCCACCCTCGATCGCGTCTCCTACCGGATCCACGCGTTCGCGTTCCCGGTCTGGACCTTCGCGGTGCTGATCACCGGGCCGATCTGGGCGCACCAGGCCTGGTCGTCGTACTGGAACTGGGATCCCAAGGAGGTGTGCGCCTTCATCACCTGGGTGGTGTACGCCGCCTACCTGCACGCTCGCGCGACCGCGGGCTGGCGCGGGCGGAACGCCGCCATCCTGGCCCTGGTCGGCGTGGCCACCTTGTGGTTCAACTTCATCGGGATCAACTACTTCTCGACGACCAGCCAGCACTCCTACGCCAACGGTGCCCCGGCCAGCAGCCTCGTCGCCCGCTGACGGCCGGGAACGGCCTCAGCTCGGGTCGTCGGGACCCTTGTCGGGCCGAGAGATCTGGGCGAGGAACTCGTCGTCGTCGTCGGGCCCCATCGGCCGGACGTACTCGTCGTCGTCCCGACGCGGTCGCCGCGGGAAGCCCTCGAGCAGGAACCGCGCGGCGTAGTAGGAACCCACCGCGACGACGACCAGCAGCAGCACGAACCTCCACACGGCACCAGAGTAGGTCGACCGTGGTAGCCGCGGGCGCGACTTGCGGATTCTGGTCAACGTCGTGGCGCTGACTAATCTGTGGGCGTGAAGGAGTTCTGGATCTACACCGGTCTGCGGCTGTTGTTCTTCGCCGCGTCGGTGACCGTGATCGGCGGCATCTGGCTGGCCGTCTCGGACTCCGCCAATGTGATGTGGATCCTGATCCTCTCGCTGGCCGTCAGCGGGCTGGCGTCGTACTTCCTGCTCGGCAACCAGCGCACCGCCCTGGCCCGGCACGTCGACGAACGCGCCCGCAGGGCGACCGAGAAGCTCGAGGAGATGAAGGCCAAGGAGGACGTCGACTGACGGTCCCCGGACCCGGTCGGCTGCGTCCTTACTTGCGACGGTTGATCTGGCGGTTGATGCGCGACTCGGACTGACCGAGGATCTTGGCCAGCAGCGGCACCCGCATCCTCCAGGCCACGAACCCGACCACCACGATCACGAGCAGGATCAACCAGAACATGTGACCAGCGTAGTCGGCACCTGGGCAGGCGCCGCAGAGGTGCGCCCGCCCAGGTGCACCAGGGACGGGTCGTGACCCTGGCAGGATGGCCGCATGGAGCGGGTCCTGGGAGTGGGCGGTTACTTCATCCGGGCGGCCGACCCCACGGTTCTGGGTGCGTGGTACCGCGACTGCCTGGGTCTGGACGCCGACGAGAACGGAGTGTGGCGCCCGGAAGCAGGAGCGACCGTGTTCGCGACGTTCGAGTCCGAGACCGACTACTTCGGGTCCCGCGCCCAGCAGACCATGCTCAACTTCCGGGTTCGCGACCTGGATGCGATGCTCGCGCAGCTGCGGGCCAAGGGAGCCGACGTGGCCGAGGAGACCGAGGACATGGACGGCATCGGTCGCTTCGGCTGGGTCACCGACCCGGAGGGCACCCGGATCGAGCTCTGGCAGCCCAGCTGAACCGCCCGGACCCCGCCCCGCTCGCGCCTGCGGGCTGGTCGGGACTACGGCAGCTCGAGGGTGAGCAGGGTGGCCGGATCCGGAGGAGCCGGTGCGTCGGGGTCTGCGGCGACGGCCCGCTCCAGGCGGCCGAAGCCGGTCTCCAGCTCGTCTGCAGTGAAGTGGGCGAACGTCGACAGCGTGCGGAGGCGGAGCCGTTCGAGCATCTCCGCGCGAGTGCCCGAGGACGGTTCGGTCACTCTGCCGAAGCCGGCCACGCGCCAGCCGGCCGTCGTGAACATCGCGATGACCTCATGAAGCGGCTGGAACATCGCCGCGTCCACCTCGTACCCGCGGGGGAAGTACTCCAGCCACCAGCCCGACGGCGGGATGTGGTCGCTGAAGTTCACGCGGAGCAGGAGTCGCCCGGCCGGCCGGAGCACCCTGGCCAGCTCCCGGACCGCCCGCGGCTTGTCCTGGACGTGGTGCCAGGACAGGAACATCAGCGCGTAGTCGGCGCTGGCGGACGGCACGGGGAGGTCCTCGGCGGAGCCCGCCAGGTACCGCACCCCCGGATGTCGCGGCTGCGCCTCCGCCACCTCGCGCATGCGGACCGACGGCTCGACCCCGGTCACCGGCCCGAACGCCTCCGCCAATGCCGGAGTGAACCTGCCCGTCCCGGAGCCGACGTCCAACCCCGCCAACGGGCGGTGCTCCGGCAGCAGCGCAGCGAAGGCGCCGATCCAGGCCCCCAGCTGCTCCCGGGTGAGGGCGCGACCGCGCGCGTAGTCCCGGTACTGCTCCCGGTCGTAGTCGATCGACCTCATCGCGGCTCCCGCATGTTCGGGACCGACCTACCCGTCAGCCCGATATATCGAATGGGTACATCGCCACGATAGGTAGCGGCAGCCGTCGACACAACCGGGACGGCGGCGAGCGAGCCGGCTCCGCGGTGGGCTCGTGGGCGGGTGCGGGCGCGAACCCCGCTCTCAGCCGGCGATCGCGAGGCCGATCAGGAGGCCGAGTCCGTAGAGCAGCTCGGCGACGCCGGTCAGCTGGAGCACGGGGATCAGGGCCGGGCCCCCGGCACCGGAGCGGACGATGCGCGCCGCCTGGAGCGACGGGACGGCGTACCCCAGGGCGAGCAGCGCCCACCAGCTGGTGGTCAGGGCG